>Ga0075276_10000161_pt1 | contig 20241 bp, 16 predicted proteins | sample SF_Rice_5C_80N_4_FD_69770 | JGI IMG/M metagenome (GOLD analysis project Ga0075276, IMG submission 69770) | Rice paddy soil microbial communities from Twitchell Island, California, USA - SF_Rice_5C_80N_405 | ecosystem: Environmental > Terrestrial > Soil > Paddy field/soil | place: USA: Twitchell... | reverse complement strand
GGACCTCGGCCGGCGTGCCGAGGCAGATCGTCGATCCGTAATCCACGACGTGGACGGTCTCGCAGACCCCCATCACGACCTTCATGTTGTGCTCCACGAGGAAGATCGCCATCCGGAACTCGTCGCGGATCCAGCGGATGAGCGCCATGAGGTCCTGCGCCTCGTGCGGGTTCATTCCGGCCGCCGGCTCGTCGAGGCAGAGGAGCTTCGGCCGAGTCGCCATCGCCCGCGCGATCTCGAGACGGCGCTGGCTGCCGTACGGAAGATTGCGCGCCTGCTCGAGGGCGAAGCCGTCGAGCCTGAAGATGCGAAGGAGGTCGTACGCCTCCCGCTCGATCCTCTCCTCTTCGCTGGCGTGCACGGGACCGCGCACCACGGCCGAGAGAATCGTCGCCCGCTGGCGGCTCGCGAAGGCGACTTTGACGTTGTCGAGCACGGAGAGATCGGCGAAGAGGCGGATGTTCTGGAACGTCCGGGCGATCCCGTAGTCCGTGATGCGCCACGGCTTCATCCCCTGGATCGGGCGGCCGTCGAACCGGATCTCGCCGCTCGTCGGGCGGTAGACGCCCGTGATCATGTTGAAGATCGTCGTCTTCCCCGCTCCGTTGGGGCCGATCAGCCCGTAGAGGGCCATCGGCGGGATCGTCAGGTCGAGGTCCTTGACCGCGGTCAGGCCGCCGAAGCGCATCGTGACGCGGCGAAGATCGAGGAGCTCCATCACGCCTCGATCGAGGGCGTGGAAGGCTGGCGCGCCTCCCGACGCCTGCGGCCGAAGAGCTCGCGGTGGCCCATCAGTCCCTGCGGCCGGAAGATCATGATCAGGATCAGGAGGAAGGAGAACGTCACCATCCGGTACTGCTCGAAGGCCCGGAGCCCCTCGGTCAGGACGATGTAGAGCACCGCGCCGACGACCGAGCCGGTGATCGACCCCATCCCCCCGAGCACGATCATGATGATGATCTCGATCGACTTCAGGAAGGTGAAGGAGTTCGTGTGGATGTACATCAGGTAGTGGGCGAAGAGGCCGCCCGCGATGCCGGCCATCGCGGAGGAGATCACGAACGAGATCACCTTCGCGCGGGTCGTGTGGACCCCCATCGCCTCCGCCGCGATCTCGTCCTCCCGGACGGCGAGGAGGGTGCGGCCGAAGGAGGAATTCACGATCCGCGACACCACGACGACCGAAGCGATCGCGAAGAAGTAGACCCACCCGAAATTCGAGTACTTGGGAATCCCGCCGAGACCCCGCGCGCCGCCGACGGCGTCGATGTTCAGGATGAACACCCGGATGATCTCGCCGAATCCGAGCGTCACGATCGCGAGATAGTCGCCGCGCAGCCGGAGCGAGGGGACGCCGACGAGGAAGCCCGCGATCGCCGCCGCGACGGCGCCGGCCGCCAGCACCAGGAGGAGCACGGCGCCCCGCCTCGGCCCCTCGGGGAGAATGCGGAACACCCGCTCGAGCGAGCTCCCGAAGTTGACCGAGAAGAATGCGGACGTGTACGCCCCGATCGCCATGAATCCGGCATGGCCGATCGAGAACTGGCCGGTGAACCCGTTGATGAGATTGAGCGACACCGCCAGGATCACGTTGATGCCGGCGAGCGTGATCACCTGGAGAACGTACGGCGAGATCATCATTCCGGGAACGAGGGTTCCCGAGAGGAGCGCGTCGAGGGCCCAGAGCGCGGCGACGACCGCCGCGAAGATCGCCAGCCGCCGGATCAAACCTTTTCCTTCTCGACCCGGCCGAGGATCCCCTGCGGCCGAAAGAGGAGAATCCCGATCAGGATCGCGAAGGCGATCGCGTCCCGGTAGGTCGGCGAGAGATATCCGACCGTGAACACTTCGGCGATCCCGATGATGAGCCCGCCGATGAGGGCGCCGGGAACGTTCCCGATCCCGCCGAGGACCGCCGCGACGAACGCCTTGAGCCCCGACATGATCCCCATGAGCGGATCGATCTTCGGGATCGCCATCGCGACGAGGACCCCGGCGGCGGCGGCGAAGGCCGAGCCGAGCGCGAACGTGATCGCGATGATCCGATCGGTCGAGATCCCCATCAACTTCGACGCGTCGAGATTGAAAGAGACGGCGCGCATCGCCTTGCCGGTCCGGGTCTTCTGGATGAAGGCAAGCAGGAAGGCGGTGAGGACGAGCGAGACGACGAAGACGGTGAGCTGTTCGGAGGTGATCCGGACGCTCGCCACGTTGAACTCGCGGTGGGGGGCGTTGGACGGGAAGAACTTGGGGTCCGCCCCGAACAGGAGCTGGCCGCCGTTCTCGAGCAGCAGGGAGACGCCGATCGCGGTGATCAGGGACGTCATCTTGGCCGCGCGCCGGACCGGCCGGTACGCGAACCGCTCGATGACGATGCCGAGCGCGCCGCAGACGACCATCGAGAGGACCATGATCGCGATCGCGCGCGGGTACGACGGCTCCTGGGCGCGAAAGCGCGTCGACGCGTAGTAGCCGACGTAGGCGCCCACCATGTACACGTCGCCGTGGGCGAAGTTGATCAGGCGCAGGATCCCGTACACCATCGTGTACCCCAGCGCGATCAGCGCGTAGATCGAGCCGAGGGACAGCCCGTTGACGAGCTGCTGGAGAAAGGTGCTCACGCGCCGGGTTCGATGCGTTCCTGAAAGACGAACTTCCCGTCCTGGACCTTGAGCATGACGACCGGCTTGACGGCGTTTCTGTCCTTGTCGATGGTGATGGTGCCGGTCACGCCCGCGAAATCTTTCGTCTGCGCGAGCGCGTCGCGCACCTTGGCGCCGTCGGTCGAGTTCGCGCGCTTGATCGCGTCGGCGAGGATCCGCGCCGCGTCGTAGCCGAGCGCGGCGAGCGCGTCCGGCGTGTTGCCGTACTTGCCCTTGTAGTCGGCGACGAACTTCTGCACGGCGGGCGCCGGGTCGTCGACCGAGTAATGGTTCGAGAAGTAGCAGCCGTTCAGGGCCTTGCCGCCGATCTCCCAGAGCCGCGGGGAGTCCCACCCGTCGCCGCCCAGGAGCGGCGCCGAGATGCCGAGGTCGCGCGACTGGCGCGCGATCGTCCCGACCTCCGTGTAGTAGCCGGGAACGTAGATGACCTCCGGGTTGGCGGACTTCAACTGCGTGAGCTGCGCGCGGAAGTCGGAATCGCCTTCGGAATAGGACTGCTCGGCGACGATCTCGCCGCCGTACTCCTTGAACTTCTGGGCGAAGACGAGGCGCAGCCCGACGGAGTAGTCGTTTCTCACGTCGTAGAGGAGCGCGGCCTTCTTGAGCTTCAGGGACTTCGCCGCGAATTTCGCGTCGGCCTCCCCCTGCTGGATGTCCGTGAAGCAGACGCGGAAGATGTAGTCGCCGACCTGCGTGACCTTCGGATTCGTCGAGGAAGGGGTGACCATCGGGACCTTCGCCCCCTGGCAGATCGGGGCGGCGGCCAGCGAGCGCGACGAGGCGACCTCGCCGAGCACGGCCTGGACGGCGTTCTGGTTGATGAGCTTCGTGACCGCGGTCGCGGCCTCCTCGGGCTTGGACTGGTCGTCCTCGACGACGAGCTTCACGGGCTTGCCCAGGAGTCCCCCGGCCTGGTTGATCTCGTTGAACGCCATCTCGCTGCCGTTCTTGGTCGACTGGCCGAACGTCGCGGTGTTGCCGGTGAGGGACCCGTACTCGCCGATGACGATCTCCTTCGACGAGCGTCCGGGGGCGCAGCCGAAGGCCGCGGCGACGCCGAGGGTCAGGGCGAGCATGCCCGTTCTTCGCATCTTCATTTCTTCCGGTCCTCCTGCGTTTGCTTTCGCGAAAGCGGGCTATTATTTCTTCGCTCACCCGAAAAGTCAAAGCACTAGAATGAAAAATCGATGGAGAATCGACGATTCCCGATCGTGCGCCCGAGGAGCGCCCACCCGATCTCCCGCGACGCGATCGACCCCGAGGCCCTGAAGGTCCTCTACCGGTTGAAGAGCACGGGCTATCGGGCCTGCCTCGTCGGGGGCAGCGTGCGGGACCTCCTCATGGGAAGGACGCCGAAGGACTTCGACATCGGCACCGACGCCCGTCCCGAGGAGGTCCGCGCGATCTTCCGCAACTGCCGGATCATCGGCCGGCGCTTCCGCCTGGCGCACATCTTGTTCCGCGGGGGGAAGGTCGTCGAGGTCGCGACGTTCCGCGGACGCCCGCAGGTCCCGGAAGGCGACCAGCCGGCCGACCTCCTCGTCACCTCCGACAACACGTGGGGGACGCCGGAGGAGGACGCCGAGCGGCGCGATTTCACGATCAACGGCCTCTTCTACGACATCGCCGATTTCTCCGTGATCGACTGGGTGGGGGGGCTCGACGACCTCGAAGCGGGCCTCGTCCGCGCCATCGGAGATCCCGACGTGCGGTTCCGCGAAGACCCGGTCCGCATGCTGCGCGCCGTCGAGTTCGCGACGCGCCTTTCCTTCGCGATCACGCCGCGCGACTACGAGGCGATCCTCGCGCACCGCAAAGAGCTCGCCCGCTCGGCGACTCCGCGCGTGACCGAGGAGCTCGCCGCGATGCTCCGCGGCGGGCAGTCGCTGCCGACGTTCCTGCTGCTGCGCGAGATGGGCCTCCTCGACGTCCTCCTGCCGGAGCTTTCCGCCGAGCTCCGCCGGATCGACCCGGAGCACGCCGCCGGGGCCGGTCATTTCTTCTGGACGCTGCTCGAGGTCCTCGACGCGGAACGCCGCCGCGGCCGGGTCTTCGACGAGGCGGTCTACTTCGCGTGCCTCGCGCTGCCGCTCCTGCGGGCGGAGCTCGCGCGCGCCCGCCCGGCCGGGCGCGCCGAGCCGTCCCTCCTCGTCGCGAAGACGAATCTCGTCGTCGACCCGCTCGCGCTCGCGCTCTCCATGCCCAACGCGCTCGTCCATCGGATCAAGTCGATCCTCGTCGCGCAGGGAAGGATCGCGGAGCCTCCGGAGATGAAGGCCTCGACCCGCCGTTTCCTCGCCCATCCGGACTTCCCCGCCGCCCTCGATCTCTTCGAGCTCCGCGCGATGGCCCGCGGACGCGGCGGAGAGACCGCGCGCGAGTGGCGCCGTCTCGGGGAGCGCGGCTTCCCCGGCGCGGCTCTTCCTCCGCTCGCGGCGGTCGAAGCCGTGCCGGGCGCGCCGCGGCGCCGCCGCCGCCGGCGAGGCGGCCGCCGGCGGCACGGAAGCCCGCCGGGGTGAAAGTCGTTGATTCGCCCCGGTCGATCGTCTATAAGGCAATGACCTTCTGAGGAGACCAGCATGTTCGTAGCGAAAAAGGTCTTTCTGACCAAGGGCGTCGGTCGCCACCGCGAGAAGCTCACGTCGTTCGAGATGGCGCTTCGCGACGCGGCGATCGCCGACCAGAATCTCGTGCGGGTCTCCTCGATCTTCCCGCCGCACTGCCGGATCATCTCGCGCAAGGAGGGGGCGAAGATGCTCCAGTCCGGCGCCGTCACGTTCGTCGTCATGAGCGAAAACGCCACGAACGAGCCGCATCGCCTGATCGCGGCGTCGGTCGGGGTCGCGATCCCGAAGAACTCCGGGACGTACGGCTACCTCTCCGAGCACCACTCCTTCGGACAGACCGAGAAAGTCGCGGGCGACTACGCCGAGGACCTCGCGGCGGGGATGCTGGCGACGACCCTCGGGGTCGAGCTCGACTACGACAAGTCGTACGACGAGCGCAAGGAGCAGTGGAGGATCTCCGGGCAGATCGTCCGCACGATGAACATCTCGCAGACGGCGGTCGGCGACAAGAAGGGGCTCTGGACGACCGTCATCGCCGCCTGCATCCTGCTCCCCCCCGACGCGTAGCGCGGGGCCCGCCGATGCCCTTTCTCCCCCAGAATTTCCTCGGCATCCCCGAAGACGAGAACCCCCGCGACCGCTCGCGCGTCCTGGTCCTCCCCGTGCCGTACGAGAGGACGGTCTCCTACGGCGTCGGCACCCGGAACGGTCCCGCCGCGATCGTCGAGGCTTCCCATTTCGTCGAGCTCTACGACGACGAGCTCGATCTCGAGCCGTGCCGCGCCGGAGTCCACACGCTCCCGCCGTGGCATCCGGAAGACCCGGAGCCGGACGCGATGGTCGAGGAGCTCGAGTCGCTCGCGGCGGGGCTTCTCGCCGGGGGCCAGTTCCTCTTCACGATCGGCGGGGAGCACTCGATCTCGCCGCCGGTGATCCGCGCCCACGCGCAGCGCCATCCGGGGCTCTCGATTTTGCATTTCGACGCGCACGGCGACCTGAGGGACGAGTACGAGGGAAGCCGGAACTCTCATGCGTGCGCCGCTCGGCGCTTCGTCGACATCGGACCGACCGTTCACGTCGGCATCCGTTCGATCTCGCGCGAGGAGGTCGAGTTCGTCCGGGAGCGCGATCTCCTGGTCGTCTCCAACCGCGAGATGCACGCCGGGTGGGGCTGGATGGATCGGGCGCTCCGCCGGCTCACCGCCCCGGTCTACGTCACGTTCGACATCGATTTCCTCGACGGTTCCCTCGTGCCGGGGACCGGAACGCCCGAGCCGGGCGGCGGAACCTATGCGCAGGCCCTCGAGATCCTCCGGCGGGTCGCGGCCGAGCGGCCGATCGTCGGCGCCGACCTCGTCGAGCACGCTCCCCTTCCCGGAAACCGCGCCCCCGATTTCCTGGCGGCGAAGCTCGCCTACAAGATGATCGCGTACGCCCTGCACCCCGACGCCGCCGCGCGCCCGATCCTCTCGCCCGGGCGGGCCGGCCGATAGCTTCTCCCGTCGCGCCCCGCGGGTTCTGATAGCATCTGTCGGTTTGTCGAAAGGAGGGGCCCGTGGCCTCTTTCCCCGGCGTGGACTACCTGGATTTCGACGCCCTCCTGAACGAAGAGCAGCGGCTCGTGCGCCAGACCGTCCGCGATTTCGTGGACGACCGGGTCATGCCGATCATCGAGGATTGCGCCTGGGAGGGTCGCTTCCCGAAGGAGCTCATTCCCCAGCTCGCCGAGCTGCAGCTCTTCGGATCGACGATCGCCGAGTACGGGCTGCCGGGCCTCGACGCCGTCGCCTACGGGCTGACGATGCAGGAGCTCGAGCGCGGCGACTCGGGCCTGCGCTCGTTCGTCTCCGTCCAGTCGGCTCTCGTGATGTATCCGATCTACACGTACGGCTCCCCCGCTCAGAAGGACCGCTGGATCCCGAAGCTCGCCGCGGGAGAGGCGATCGGCTGCTTCGGTCTGACCGAGCCCGACTTCGGCTCGAACCCGGGGGGGATGCGCACGACGGCGAGGACCGACGGCGACGCGTTCGTGTTGAACGGCGCCAAGGCCTGGATCACGAACGGGTCGATCGCCGACGTCGCGGTCGTGTGGGCGAGGCTCGACGGCGGGAAGATCCGCGGGTTCCTCGTCGAACGCGGCACGAAAGGCTTCTCGACGTCGGAGCACCGCGGGAAGATGTCGCTCCGCGCCTCCGTCACCTCGCAGCTCGCCTTCGAAGACTGCCGGATCCCGAAGGAGAACGTCCTCCCCGGCGTCGACGGCCTCAAAGGACCGCTGTCGTGCCTGACGCAGGCCCGATACGGGATCGCATGGGGGGCCCTGGGCTCGGCGATGGCGACGTACCGCGCGGCGCTCGACTACGCGAAATCGCGCAAGCAGTTCCGCGACCGGCCGATCGCCGCGCACCAGCTCGTGCAGGAGCGCCTCGCGTGGATGATCACGGAGATCACGAAGGGGCAGCTCCTCGCGTGGAAGCTCGCGAAAATGAAGGACGCGGGCACGATGAAGGCGGAGCACGTGTCGATGGCCAAGCGCAACAACGTGTGGGTCGCGCGCGAGTGCGCCAAGCTCGCCCGGGAGACGCTCGGGGCCAACGGCATCGTCAACGAATACCCGGTCTTTCGCCACCTCGCCAACATCGAGTCGGTCTACACGTACGAGGGAACGCACGACATCCACACCCTCGTGATCGGCGAAGCCGTCACCGGGATCCCCGCCTACAACCCCCCGATGGAGTGAGAGTTCCGGTAGAATTTCCCGGACTCCATGATCACCGGGCGGGCCCTCCGCTCTTCGCGCGGGCGCCTCGAGGAAGGCGGGATCGGTTGAAACGACGCGTCACGGCGGACTCCCTTTCCCCGACTCGCGACCGCGGCCGCGGTCTCACCTCGATCGCGGCGTGAGCGGGGCGGACTGACCGGTGGGCATCACCGGCAACCTCCGGACGATGGCGCTCTCGGAGCTCCTGCAGTGGCTCTCGCTCGGCGGGAAGAACGGGACGCTCCTCGTCGAGGGCCACGGGATCGAGAAGCGGATCTACTTCCAGAACGGGCGGATCGCCTCGACCTCCTCGTCGGACCACCGCGAGTACCTCGGCCATTTCCTCGTCGCCCACGGCTACATCACCGAGGACGAGCTGAAAATGGCGATGGAGGTCCAGGAAGAGTCCTCGATCCTGCTCGGGAAGATCCTGGTGATGATCAACGCGATCTCGGAAACCGATCTCCTGAGGCTCATGCGGAAGAAGGCGGAGGAGTCGATCTACGACGTCTTCCTCTGGGAGGAGGGCGACTTCGAGTTCCTCGACAACGAGCTTCCCGACCAGAAGATGGTTCCGCTCTCGCTCGACGTGACCGGGATCATCCTCGAGGGGCTCCGCCGCTACGACGAGTGGAAGCGCATCCGGGAGACGCTCCCGTCGATGGGGCTCGTGCCGCGGATCGTGCGCCCGCTCGCGTTCGACCGGCTCTCGGACCAGCAGAAGCTCGTCGTCCCGTACCTGAACGGACAGCGCTCGATCGAGGAGATCGCTGTCCACACCCACAACTCCGAATTCGTGATCGCGAAGATGGTCTACGGCGGCATCCGGGACGGGACGATGGCGGTGCACCAGCGTTCGATCGGGGTCGAGAAACCCCTCTCGCCCCGGGATCGTTCGTCGGAGGTGGAGCAGCTCCTCACGCGCGGCCGGGAGACGGTCGAAAGCGACCCGGAGGGCGCGTGGAAGCTCCTCAAGACGGCCTCGGAGCTCGACCCGGGCGACGCGCGGCCGAGGGAGGCGATGCTCCGCGCCGAGGAGCGGCTGCGCGGCGCGCTCGCGGCCGACGGGGTCGACGGCAGCCGCGTGCCCATGCTCAAGGTGCCGCTCGACCGGCTCACCAGCTTCAATTTCACGCCCAACGAGGGATTCGTGCTCTCGCGGATCAACGGAAACTGGGACGTCAAGTCGATCGTCAAGATCTCTCCGATCCGCGAGATCGAGGTCCTCCTGGTCTTCCAGCGCCTGTTGCGCGACGGTGTGATCCAGTGGAAGCGCTCCGAGTCGGCGGCCGCGACACCGCCGGATTTCCGCTGATCGAGAAACGCAGCGGCCACCCGCTCGCCTCCCCGGCGTAGTCCACGCCGACTCGCGGCGAACGCACGATCGCGCGCGCGGGAACGGGGTCGGGTCGGATCTCCCACCCTCCCCCGCCGGCGAGGTCGCGCCCGGAGTCTCTTCCGACGATCCCGAGCGCCCGGCAGAACTTCGCCGGCCCGCGCAGGAGCGCCGCGGGCGCGGCGGGATGCTCCCCGGCCCGGATCAGCACCGCATGCGGCGTCCCCGCCTCCCCGGCGACCACGTTGGCGCAGTAGTGCATCCCGTACACGGCGAAGACGTAAAGGAGCCCGCCGGGACCGTACATCGGCGCGACGCGATCGGTCTTCCGCCCGCCGAACGAATGCGCGGCTGCGTCCTCCACCCCGAGGTATGCCTCCACCTCGACGATGCGCGCGCCGTACGGCCGGCCGCGCCAGCGGCGCACGAACCATGCGCCGAGGAGCCGCCGGGCGACCGTCTCCGTCGGCGCCAGGAAGAAGCTCCTCCCGGCGGCCCGATCGGGGACGCCGGCCGGGGGAAGCCTCAGCGCGTCGAGCGGGCGGACGGGATGCGCGGAGAATCCGGGCACGAGCGAATCAGACCGGGATCGACACTTCCGCGCTCATCCGCTTCTCGACGGCGGGCGCCGTTCCGCGCCGGATCACGAGAAGCGTACGGTCGTCCTGGGCGACGGCGCCCCGGGTGAACGCGGACACCTGTTGGAGGATCGCGCCGAGGATCTCCTCCGCGGTCCGGCTCCGGTTGTCCGAGATCGCGCGCTTCAACCGGTCGATGCCGAACTCCTGGTCGCGGGCGTTGGTCGCCTCGACGATCCCGTCGGTGTAGAGCACGAGCACGTCGCCGATGTCGAGCGTGACGAACCCGCGACTGTACGCGGCGTCGCGGGAGGGGCCGAGGACCATGCCGGTCTGCCGCAGGAGGATCGACTCCCGCTCCTTGCTGAGGATGGGCGGATTGTGCCCGGCGTTGACGTAGATGAAATTGCCCGACGCCTCGAGCTCGCCGTAGAAGAGGGAGACGAACTTGCTCGTCAGCCGCGACTCGTGAATGATCCGGTTCAGCCGTTCGAGGGTCTTCACGATCTTGAAATCGCGCGCGACGCCCATGCGGAGACCCGTGTACACGTCGCGCACCTGAAGGGCGGCCGGGAGCCCGTGGCCCGAGGCGTCGGCGATCGCGACCCCGATGATCTGCTCGGACGTCGGGATGATGTCGTAGAAGTCGCCTCCCACGATCTCCGCCGGTTCCGAGCGCGCCGCGATGTCGAAGGTGCCGAGACGCGGCAGCCGCTTGGGGAGGATCGACGCCTGGATCTGGCGCGCCTCCTCGAGCAGCGTCTCCATCTTCTCCTGACGGATCTTCTGGTCGACGGCGTGGCGCAGGATGCCGAGCGAGACGAGCAGGTCCTCGTCGTTGGCGCCGGGGTCGACGGAGAAGGAGAGGATGAACTTGTCGTCCCCTACCGCGATCGCGGCGAACCGGTCGGCGCCGATCTTCTCCTCGAACGCGCGGTCGACGCCCGGCGCGCTCAGGTCGAGGACGACCACGCCGTCGTCGATTACCTTCTCGATCGGGGCGTAGTCGAGCGGCACGGACAGGCCGGCGGGCACGGGCTTGGTCTGCCCGAACGTCTTCGTGATCTCGTAGCCGTGGTCGCGGCGCTCGTAGAGGCGGCCCCCGCGCACGCCGAGGTCGTCCTGGAAGTTCTCGATCACGGCGCCGGCGGCCGACGCCACGGTGGAGGCGACGTCGACGGATTTCTCGATCGTCTGGATCGCTTTTTCGACCTTGCGAAAGAGGGACTTTCGCGGGTCCAGCGGAGCGGGCGCGGTCAAGAAGCCGTTAGCCGTTCACGAGCAGCGCGCGGAGGATCCGGTCCTCGTAAGCGTGCCCGGTTCCGTCGTTGACCCGCCGGCCGTTCAGCACGATCGCGAACACGTAGCTGCGGCCCGAGGCCGCCGTCGCGTAACCGGCGAGCGAGTTCACCCGGTCGAGACTGCCTGTCTTGGCGTAGACCCGTCCGCGGACGGCGTGGTCGCGGAAGCGGTGGCGGAGCGTCCCGGATCCGTCTCCGGAGATCGCGAGGGTCTGCACCCAGTCGTCCGCGAGCGGCGAGGCGGCCATCGCCTTGAGGAAGCGGACGATGTCCAGGGCGGCCACACGGTTCTGCGGGTTCAAGCCGCTGCCGTCGTGCAGGTCGTAGCGCGTCGGATCGAGCCCGAGGGACCCGAGAAACGCCTTCTCGAGGCGGACGGCCTCGGGCCAGGATCCGATCCTTCCCTTCTCCGCGGCGAGCGTCTTGAAGATCTGCTCGGCGTAGAAGCTCTGGCTCCTCTTGTTCGCGACGGCGATCGACGGGAGGATGTCCGACGTCGTCGTCGCCACGGTCGCCCATGTCGCGTCGGCACGGGTCGAGGTCAGGCGAACGTCGCCGTCGACCGTGATTCCGTCCTCCGCGAGGCGCTCCTTCAGGACGGTCCCGAAGTACCGCGGCGGGTCGTCGATCGCGATCACCGTCGACCATCCGCCGAAGGAGAAGGGAACGGTGCCGGCGATGGTCACCACGTTGCTTCCGGCGCGCCGCGCCACGGCGACCCGCGCGGCTTTCCGGCGGCCGGCGGAGACGGTCTTCGCCGAAGAGACCGCCTTCACGAACTTCGTGGAAGGCTCGAAACGGACCGCCGCCGGCGCGCCGGGCCTCGAGCCCGGGCGCACGGAAACCGATACGCAGTTGTCGTTGAAGGAGAGCGCGGAGACCGGCGCCTCGTACCATCGCGCCTCCTGGCCGGCGGGCCAGCCGGGATTGCGGTACTCGTCGTCGAAAAAGGACGCGTTCAGGAGGAGGTCGCCGGAGACGCGGGTGATGCCGGCGGCCCGCAGGCCGTCCGCCCACCGGTCGAACACCGCGTGGATGTCGTTGTCGTAGAAGCGGCCGGAGAGGTTCGGGTCGCCGCCGCCGACGACGAGGAGGGAGCCCGAAAGCAGACCGTTGGCGACGGCTCCGGACCGGTAGAGGATCGTCTTGAACTGGTAGTCCTTCCCGAGGCCGGCGAGCGCGGCCGCCGTCGAGAAGGTCTTCGAGACCGACGCGATCGTGAGGGGCTCTCCGGCGTTGATCCCGTACAGGATCGGGCCGTCGCCCGGCTCCTCCGCGATCGCGATCGAGACGCCGGACGGAGGGGCCGGGGCCTTCCGGGCGGCGCGCTCGAGCGCGGCCCGCAGGCCGGACGGCGCCTGGGCGCCGGCCGTACCGAGCGACAGGACCAGGGCGGCGGCGGCGGTGAGAAGTTTGTGTTCCATATGATGACGGGACTCTCCGGACAATACGAGCCGGACAATTCGGGATTATAGACGATTTCGAGCGCCCGCGGAAGGAGAACGCGGCTCGCCCGCGAATTCTTCCCGGCTGCGGGCGGGGTAAAATGGACTGTTGCGTTTCGACGAGGCGACCCGCGTTCTGGAGATCTCCGTCCGGGAACTGGTGGAAGAAGACGACGTGTTCCACCGGGTCGGCTTCGAGCGCAGCCAGGCCTGGCGCCGGCTCGCGCTCGGGGGCGAGGCGCACCGCCGGACGCAGGCCGCCCGGTTCGATCGCTACCCGGGATACCGCTCCGAGGTCTTCGTCTCGGGCGAGTTCGCGACGCCGCGCTTTCGCGCCATCGTCAGCGGGCGGATCGACGGCGCGATCGAGACCGGCGCCGGCGCATGGCTCCTCGAGGAGTACAAGACGTGCGCCTTCACACCCGACGGCCGGGCGATCTTCCCGCCGGAAAGCGAGCGCCGCGCCCGGAGGCAGCTCGCCGCCTACTGTCTCCTCTGGGAGAAGTCGGGCCTCGGCGCGGTTCGCGGCGCGGTCGTCCTGATCGACGGCGCCGGACGCTTCGAGGAGAAGCGAGTCGCCGCGTTCCGCGCGGCCGAGGCGGAGGCCGAGCTCGTCGCGCTCCTCGACTCGAAGCTCGACCGGCTCGAAGAAAAGAAGCGCCAACGGGAGCGGAAGGCGGAGATCGCCGATTCCCTCCCCTTTCCGTTCGACGCTCCCCGTCCCATCCAGGCCGAGCTGATGGAGGCGATCCGCGCTTCGGTCTCCTCGGGCCGCCATCTTCTCGCGCAGGCGCCGACCGGCTCGGGAAAGACCGCGGCGGCGCTGCACGCGGCGCTCTCCGAGGCGCTGCGGGGGGGGCGCAAGCTCGTCTTCCTCACCGCGAAGACGCTCCAGCAGAGCCTCGTCGTCGAGACGCTCTCGCGCATGGACGCCGGCGATTTCCGCGTCCTCTGGATGCGGTCGAAGGAGAAGATGTGCGCCAACGACCGCGTGATCTGCCACGAGGAACACTGCGCATTCGCCCACGACTACCCGGCGAAGATGGAACGTTCCGGGATCCTCCGGCGGCTGCTCGACCGTTACCCGATCCTGACTCCCGACGCGGTCTCGGCGGAAGCGCGCGCGGACGTGGTCTGCCCGTTCGAGGTCGAAATCGAGCTCGCCTCCCGCGCCGACGTCTTCGTCGGCGACTACAACTACGTCTTCGAGCCGGTGACGGCGCTCGCCGCGTTCTCGCTCGAGGAGCTCCCGGAGTGCGTTCTCGTCGTCGACGAGGCGCACAACCTGCCCGACCGCGCGCGGCAGATCTGGTCGCCCGAGCTGCGCGAAGCCGACGTCGCCGCCCTGGAGAACCTCGCCGCGCTCTCCCCCGGGGACGTCTGGCGCGGCCTCGCCGACGGCCTGGCGGAGCTGCGAACCCTCCTCGTCCGCTGGGGAGCCGACCTCCCGGAGGAAGAAACCGTCGGGGAGGCCCACTTCGCCGTCGACGACTACGACGACTTCCTGGCGCGCTGGGACGAGGCGATGGTCGCGTATTTCGAATGGAAGCGCGATTCCTCGGAGGTCTCGGAGGACGACCCGGTCCTTACGCTCCATTTCGCCGTCGTGCGGTTCGGCCTCGTGCTCCGATTTGCGGCCGGCAAGCACGATTTCGCGCGGGTCGTCGAGCGCACCGCGGCCGGCTGGAAGGCCGCCCTCGTCTGCCTCGATCCCGCCCGCGCTCTCGCGCCGACGTTGAACGCCGCGTCCTCCGTCGTCCTCCTCTCGGCGACGCTCCAGCCCTTCGAGGTGATCCGGCGCCTGACCGGGCTCGCCGCCGACCGCACGGACGCGATCGCCCTTCCGCCGCCGTTTCCGCGCGAGAACCGCCGCGTGATGCTCGTCCCTTCGGTCCGGACGACGTTCGCCTCGCGCGAGCGCAACTACGAGAAGATCGCCGGGATCCTCGCGCGCATGGCCGACGCCCACGCCGGCAACGACCTCGCGCTCTTCCCCTCGTACCGCTTCCTCCGGGAGGTCTCCGCCCGCCTCCCGGCGACGCGCGCGCGGGTCATCGAGCAGCGGGAGAAGCTGACCGACTTCGAGAAGAAGGAGATCCTGCGGGTGCTCGAGACCCCGACGCGGGAGGGCGTCCTCTTCCTCGCCGTCGCCGGCGGCATGTACGCGGAGGGGGTCGACTATCCCGGGGAGAAGCTCTCCGGCGTCTTCATCGTCTCCCCTTCTCTCCCGCAGGTCTCCTTCGAGCGCGAGCTCCTGAGGCGCTACTTCGACGACCAGGAGGAATCGGGGTTCGAGTTCGCGTACATCCAGCCGGGGATGACCCGCGTGATCCAGGCCGCCGGGCGTCTGATCCGTTCGGAGACCGACCGGGGCGTCGTCGCGCTGCTGTGCCGGCGTTTCACGGAGGATCCCTACCGCCGCTATCTCCCGCGCGACTGGTACGACGAGGACCCGGAGGAGCTCGTCTCCCGGGACCCCGAGGAATCCGTGAGAGAATTTTTCGCGCGATGAACGACGGACCGCGTCTGACCGTGGATTCGCTGACCCGCGACGAGGACGGCCGCATCCTCCTCGTCCGCCGCGGGCGGCCGCCCTTCGAGGGGCGATGGGCGCTCCCGGGCGGATTCGTCGAGACCGGGGAAACGACCGAGACCGCCTGCATTCGGGAGACGCGCGAGGAGACGGGCGTCGAGATCGAGATCGAGGGGCTCGCCGGCGTCTACTCGCGCCCCGACCGCGACCCTCGCGGCCACACCGTATCCGTCGTCTACCGCTGCCGCGCGGTCGGCGGGGACGCGAAGGGCGCCGACGACGCCGCCGAGGCCCGCTGGTTCGCCCCGCACGAGCTCGCGAAGCTCGAGTTCGCGTTCGACCACGCGGAGATCGCCGCCGCCCACGTCTCGTGACCGACTTCCCCCGCTACGAGGCGATCCTCCTTCCCCACCCCCGCCTCCCCGCCACCACGGTCGTCGCCGAGTTCGCGCTGCCGACGGGCTCGTTCAAGGACCGGGGGGCCGAGGCCGTCGTCGCTCACGCCTGCGCCGCGGGAGCGCGCCGGGTCTCGCTCGACTCGTCGGGCAACGCCGGCCTCGCCGTCGCGGCGGCCGCGCGCCGCGCCGGCCTCGAGGCGGTCGTCCGCGTCGCGGCGGGGATCTCGCCCGCGAAAGAAGCGCTCATCGCCTCGACCGGCGCGCGCATCGAGAAGTTCGACAGCCGGGCGGAGGCCGTGCGCGCGTGCGCGGCCGACCTCGACGCATACGACGCGAGCCATGTTCGGAACCCCGTCTTCCGCGAAGGGGTCGCGACACTCGCGGCGGCCTGGGCGCGGAAGGCCTCCCTTCCCGACCGCGTCGTCCTCCCCCTCGGAAACGGCTCCCTCCTCCTCGGGCTCTGGGAGGGCCTCCGGCGGCTCCGCGCGGAACGGACGATCGGGCGCCTGCCGCGGCTCGTCGCCGTCCAGTCCGAACGATGCGCGCCGATCGCGCGTCCTTCGGCCCCGGGCGACGGCCGGACGATGGCCGACGGCTGCGCCGTCCTGGACCCGCCGCTCGCCGGCGCGATCCGCGCCGCGATCGAGGAGAGCGGGGGCCTTGCGATCGCGGTCCCGGAGAGCTCGATCGCGGCGGCATGGCGGGAGGCGTGGAACGACGGTTTTCCCATCGAGCCGACGTCCGCCCTCGCGTTCGCGGCGTTCGACGCGCTGCCCGAGGCCGATGCGACCGCGGTGATCGCGACCGGATCGGGGCTGAAGCATCCTCCCGGGGCGGCGTCCTGAGCCCCGGAGAGGTCGCGTCGCGGCTCGACGAGATCGGGCAGATTCTCCGGCTCGCGGGCGAGAACGAGTTCAAGTCGCGGGCCTACACGCGAGCCGCGCGGTCGCTCGAGACCTGGAAAGGCGACCTCGCGGAGGCGGTCGCGGACGGGACGCTGCGGAACGTCCCCGGCATCGGGCCGGCGATCTTCGAGAAAATCGCGACGCTCGTCACGACGGGGACCCTCCCGTATCTCGACGACCTGCGGCAGCGGTTCCCGGCTTCCCTTTCCGCCCTCTTCCGCGTTCCCGGGCTCGGCCCGAAGAAGATCGAGATCGTCCGCGCGAAGCTCGGCGTCGCTTCCCTGTCCGAACTCGAGGCGGCGTGCCGCGACGGGCGGATCGAAGCACTCCCGGGATTCGGGCCGGCGTCGACGAGGAAGATCCTGGCCGGAATTGCGTTCGCGCGCCGGGCGGGAGCGCGGCGGCCGTACGCGCAAGCCGCGGAGCTCGCCTCGCGCCTGCGCGCCGTCGTCGCGGAGTCCGGGCTCGCGGAGAAGGTCGAGGTCGCGGGAGACGTCCGCCGCGGATGCGAGGTGACCGACGCCGCGACCATCGTCGCCGCGACGGCGCGGCCCGGCGCGGTTCTCGATCTCTTCGCCTCCCTGCCCGCCTCCGAAGGGGGGGCGACCCGGGGCGGAGACCGCTCGTCGGCGATCTTCCTCGGCGGCCTCCGGGGAGAAGTGCGCGTCTGCGGAGGCTCCGAGTTCGGGTCGACGCTCCTGCGCGAGACGGGCAATGCCGCCCATGCCGCGCGCGTCCTCGAACGGGCGGCCGGCGGCGGCGCCCGGCCCGGCGCGACCCTCTCCGAAGAAGAGCTCTACGCGGCGGCCGGACTGCCGTTCATCCCGCCCGAGCTCCGCGAGGATCGCGGCGAGATCGATGCCGCCGCCGCGGGCCGGCTCCCGCGCCTCCTCGAGCCGGAGGACCTGCGCGGGCTCTTCCACGTCCACACCACCGAATCCGACGGCGCGAACACGCTCGAGGAGATGGTCGACGCCGCCGCGGCCGCCGGATTCGAATACGTCGCGATCACGGACCATTCGAAGATCGCCGGGTACGCGCACGGACTGGACGAGAGGCGCGTCGAAGCGCAGCGCGCCGAGATCGAGCGACTCCGGAAGAGGCGGCCCGGGATCGCGATCTTCCACGGCACGGAAGCGGACATCCTTCCCGACGGTTCGATCGACTACGGCGACGATTTCCTCGCCTCGTTCGACGTCGTCGTCGCCTCGGTCCATTCCCGGTTCGATCTTCCGGAGGAGGAGCAGACGCGGCGCCTCGTCCGGGCCGCGGAGAACCGGCGGGTTTCGATCCTGGGCCATCTGACCGGCCGGCTGCTGCTGAGGCGGGAAGGCATCACGATCGATCTTCCCCGCGTCCTCGACGCCGCGGCGGCCTCCGGATGCGCGATCGAGATCAACGGATCGCCGCGGCGCCTCGACCTCGACTGGCGCTTCCACCGGGACGCCGCCGCTCGAGGAATTCCGCTCGCCATCGGCCCGGACGCGCACTCGATCCGCGAGCTCGACTACTTCCGCCACGCCGTGCGCGTCGCCCGCAAGGGATGGGTCGAGCCGGACCAGGTCCTGAACACCCGGCCGGCCGCTGCGATCCGGAAGTGGATCGCGGCGAGGAGATGAGGGCGACTCGAAATCCGAATACGGAAATGTGAAGCGAATCCGAATCCCGAAGCACGAAATCCGAAATGGCGTCTCGGATCTCGGTCCCGCCGGACCCGGGCGACTCAGCCGGCGGCCGGTTTTCTCTTCTCGGGAAAGTTCTCGTGGATCCAGCGCTGCTTGTTCCGCAGCCACTCTTCCTCGGTGCGCTTGCGGTTGATCTCGGCGGCCTGCTGCCGCCGGTCGTCTTCGGTCGCCGGGGCCGGCGCGGGGCTCGCCGTCTCGTCGGGAGATTCGCTCATCGGCGGCGGATTCTAGCAGACGCGCTCATGCGGCGGAGAGGTCGGCCCTGCGGAGCCCGAGCACGGTCACGCCGACGAGCGCCAGGAGCACGCCGTTGACCGCGAGGACGGCGGTGACCGACGTTCGGGCGGCGACGGCGCCCGCGACGACGTTCCCGAGCGGGATCGCCCCCCGGAATGCCAGCATGTAGACCGAGCCGACGCGACCTCGCATCTCGTCGGCGACGATCGTCTGCACGAGCGACATCAGCATCGTGAAGACGACCGAGAGGGCCGCGCCGCCGAGGAACAGGAGGGCGCACGACAGCGTGAAATTCCGGGAGAGCGCGAACGCCACGATGATCGCCGCGAACACGACCTGCGCCGCGACCGCGCGGATGCCCTTGCGCGCGGAGTGGGACAGGCGGGCGGCCGCGATCGCCCCGAGCACGGCGCCGACGCCGAAGAACGTCAGGAACCGGCCGTAGGCGCGCACGTCGCGCGCGAAGATCACCTTGGCGAAGACGGGAAGGAAGGTCAGCAGCGGGAACGCGAAGAAGCTGCCCGCGAACGAGAGCAGGATGAGGGCCTTCATCGCCGGGGTCCGGCTGATGAAGGAGAGGCTTTCCCGAAGGCTCTGCAGCACCGGCGGGTGCCGCCCGGTCTTGCGGACGAACCGGGTGCGGATCAGCAGCAGCGCCGCGATCACGACGAAGAACGAAAGCCCGTTCAACCCGAAGCACGCCGCCGCGCCGAACTTCGCGAACGCGACCGCGGCGAGCAGGGGGCCGACGACCCGCGCGAGGTTGAACTGGGTGGACTGCAGCGAGACGGCGTTCGGCACGTCCTCCTTCTCGACGAGGGTCGGGACGAGCGCCTGGTACGCCGGCCCGCCGAACGACTGCGCAACCCCCGTCAGGAACGAGAGGACGAGGATGTGCCAGATCTGGACGCGGCCGAAGAAGACGAGCCCTGCCAGGACGAAGGCGTTGGTCAGCTGCACGACCTGCGAGCCGAGGAGGATCTTGCGCCGGTCGTAGCGGTCGGCGACGACGCCGCCCAGCAGCGAGAAGAGGATGAACGGGGCGTCTCCGAGGAAAGCGTCGAGGCCCAGCCAGAACGCCGAACGGGTCATGTCGAAGATCAGCCAGTTCTGCGCGACCTCCTGCATCCACGTCCCGCACGAGGACGTGAACGAGCCGGACCAGAGCATCCGGTAGTCGCGGTACGAGAAGGCGCGAAAGGTCTTTCGCCACCCGCCCGGCGGGGGGAGCGGCGCGCCGGCGGCGGACGACGCCGCGGGCGATTCTCCGGCGGCGATCGTCCCGCCGCCGATTTCCTTATCGATTCTCTTTCGTATAACTTCCTCGCCCGGGAGAATATTACGTGAAACGAACCGCCGGGTTTCTCGCCTTCTCCGTCCTCGCCGCGTCGGCGGCGACGTTCGCGCAGACTCCCGATCCCCGGGCGGATCACGGGGCCGCCGCGCTGAGGCGATCGCTCCTCGAGGCGTCCACGACGGCGTCGCTCCTGCAGGTGACCGCGCATCCGGACGACGAGGACGGCGGGCTCCTCACGATGCTCGCCCGCGGCCGCGGCGTTCGCGTCGGGCTCGTGACGCTCACGCGCGGCGAGGGTGGGCAGAACAAGATCGGACCGGAGCTCTTCGACGCTCTCGGCGTGACCCGAACGGAGGAGCTCCTCGCCTCGGACCGCTATTACGGCGTCTCCCAGTTCTTCACGCGCGCGGTCGACTACGGATTCTCGAAGACGCTCGCCGAGGCGCTCGCGAAGTGGCGTTTCGCCGACGCGGACGGCGGACCGGTCGTGGGCGATCTCGTCCGGGTGATCCGCCGTTTCCGTCCCGACGTCCTC
>Ga0075276_10000160_pt1 | contig 20284 bp, 20 predicted proteins | sample SF_Rice_5C_80N_4_FD_69770 | JGI IMG/M metagenome (GOLD analysis project Ga0075276, IMG submission 69770) | Rice paddy soil microbial communities from Twitchell Island, California, USA - SF_Rice_5C_80N_405 | ecosystem: Environmental > Terrestrial > Soil > Paddy field/soil | place: USA: Twitchell... | reverse complement strand
CGGGAGTGGCAGGTTGGGGCGCTATTGACGACACGGTTAATTTTATGTGTGTTGACCATGCATCACCAGTTCAGTTACGCCCGGCTCCAAATGCTGTAATTGAAGTGCATTAACGGGCGAATTCCAATTGCAAGCAAACGTCGCTCGGATGCAGCGTCGCGGAATTCGGGGCAGACTGATGGATTAAGTCATCCCGGATTCCAGTGCATTCTAGAAATGCGTTCAGGCTCCATCGGAAAGCTGGGTCAGGCGTTACATTTGACATCCGGGGTGGGGCTCCAGCTTGCAGTGACGTGTGAAACGTCAGGCCTGACCCCGCACTCGCTTGCTCACCTGTCCGGTCAGTCGGTACAATTCTATTCTGGTCATTGTCATGAAGAAACCCAAAGGAATAAAGCGCGGTGGGGTGGGTAGGTCGGGTACTACCTACTCGGCATGGAAACATCTTCTGGATCAAGGGGCTCGATGAAAGCTATCGTTAAAGCTGCTAACCCAAGTCGTGGAATGTATGCGGCTGAGATTGATGGGCGTGGGGAATATGTGATCTTCGAGCTTCTAGACTCGTCCGAACCCGAGCTTGGGGATGTCATCAGCCATGCGGATTTTTATTCGATGGGTGGTGGAACGTTTAACAATCACACGCAGCGACGCCAGATCGACGTATATGTCCAGAACGTATGTGGCCGAAGTTTGGTGAAGAAGCAGTGCTTCCTTTAGCCACAAAAATCAACGCGCAGACATGGGAGCGGACTCTGAGGTCTCCCCTCAAAATTGCAGCACGGGATGATCATAGCGCAGCCGATCAAGAGGCGTAACAAGAACCGGTGTCAGACTCCATTGACGCCGAAGAAGGCGAATCAGCTTAGCCTGGCTAATTACATCCCCGCTTCCTGCCGCGCATGCAATAAACCCCGGGCTGTGGTACATTTTGGCGTCGGCATAACGACGTGAAGCGCGGGCTTGCCCGCTGTTGAAGCGTCCCACTGCGTTCCGCCGGCCTGTTCTCGGTAGATTTCTCGTCAGGCGGCTGATGCCGGCGAACCAGGATCGAAGTCTGCCCGTGCGGCGGCCTTCGGCGCTACTCAATATCACACGGAGGTTGACGATGAACAAAAGCAGAATTGCTCCTCTTTTTCTCGCGCTTGGGCTGGGCTGCGGCCTCGCGGCCGTTTCGGCTACCACCTATGCGGCGGACGCGTCCGCCATGAAATCCGCACCCGCCCCGGCCGGGCAACCCGGCCAGTATGGCGATGGCTGCGACGGCAGGATGGGATACCACCACCCCATGATGGGCGGTTATGGCCATGGCATGATGGGTGGTTATGGCATGATGATGGAATCGCCGCGCATGCGCCTGGTCATGCATTTAAACCTCAGCGACGAACAACGCGCAAAGATCAACAAGCTCGGCGACGAATTGCGCCACAAGAATTGGGCGCGGGCGGGGCTCATGCAGGATGAATCGGCTAAGCTGCGCGACCTGTACGAAGCCGACAAGCGCGACCCCAAGGCCATCGTGGAGGAATACCGCAAGATCTTCAACATCAAGCTCCAGATGATCGAGGCCATGGTCGACACGCAGAACGAGGTGGAGGCGCTGCTCACGCCCGACCAATTGCGCGAGCTAAAAGAGATGCGCCGCAATATGGCGTGGATGCCCGGCCACCCGGTGATCCACTGAGGTCAGCGCATCGCGGCACATGCCCAGGCCCGCCGGCCTGGGCATTTTCGTTTTCCACCCCGGCCGGAATCGGGGCAGCCCGGCAGGGTCGGAAAAAGCGCAGCATTGCCCACCGGTCATAATAATCAATGGGCCAGACTCGGTTGATCGCGCACGGCTGTGGCCCGCCTGGGTTTTCATTCTCGCCGCAGGACGAAGTGGGTCGCCATTTCCGTGGCGACGTGCTCTGTGCACCGATAGCCCAGCTCGGCCATGTTGAGGCCGCCGAACAGGTGCTCGCCGGAGCCGAGCAGCACCGGCGATAGCGCGATGTGGAGTTCGTCTATGAGCCTGGCTTGCAGATATTGCTGAATGACGGATACGCCGCCGCCTATGCGCACGTCCTTGCCATTGGCCTCCGATCTGGCGCGCTCGAGCGCGGCATGAATGCCGCCAACGACGAAGTGAAAGGTGGTGCCGCCCTCCATGACTATGGATTCGCGCGGGTGGTGCGTGAGCACGAATACCGGGGTGTGATACGGAGGATTGTCTCCCCACCAGCCGCGCCAGGCGTCGTCTGGCCACGGCCCGCGAACGGGCCCGAACATGTTCCGCCCGAGGATCCAGGCGCCTATGTTGCGGAAGCTGCGTGCGGCGAATTCCTCGTCGACTCCGGTTGATCCGCCGTCCTGCCCGAACATGCGGCGAAACGTTTGCGTCGCGAACGCCCATTCGTGGAGCGCCCGCCCGCCGACGCCGAGTGGATTTTCGAGGCTTTGCCGGGGACCCGCGCCATATCCGTCAATCGAGATGGAGAATGCGCCCACTCGCACCATGCCCATTTTGTCCTCCTGGAGTCTAAGGGTGAAGTTGCCCGCTTGAAGAAATAGCGACACCGGCCCGTGCAGGGAGCTATAAGCGTAGCGCATTGCTGCGGGTGTTTTCAAGTGCGCGCGGCGCGGCGCATTGCGCCCACAGGGGTTGGGGAGTGGTTGTCACGCCGCCGGCGCGGCAATAACCATGCTGCGCCGAATGCCTGCACGGGCCGGATAATTGCCGTACCATTGCGATAAACCGCGACAGGAGGATATATGACGCTACGAAAGGTTCTGGCCGCAGGCCTGGCGCTGCTGAGCTTCAATGCCTATGCCGATCTGAAGCCCGGGGACACGGCGCCCGATTTCACGGCGCAGGCGACGCTGGGCGGCAAGGAATTCAGCTATTCGCTGCATGATGCGCTGAAGCAGGGGCCGGTGGTTCTGTATTTCTACCCGGCCGCTTTCACCAAGGGCTGCACCATAGAAGCCCACGATTTTGCCGAGGCGATAGATCAATACAAGGCGCTGGGGGCGACGGTGATCGGGGTATCGCACGATCCCATGGAGAAGCTGAAGCGGTTTTCAGTGAGCGAATGCCGCAGCAAGTTTCCAGTGGCCGCAGATGCTGATGGCTCGATCATGAAGGCTTACGATGCGGTGATGCCGGTCTTCAGCAGCCATGCGAGCCGGACGTCTTACGTCATCACGCCGGATGGAAAGATTCTGTATGCCTACAGCAGCCTGTTCCCGGACAAGCATGTCGCGAACACGCTGGCGGCCCTGAAGAAGTGGCGCGATGCCGAACACGGGGCCGTGGCCGCCAAGCCTGATAGCCCTTAGACAGGGCAGCCTGGGGCGGCACATGCCGCCGGGTGCGCCCCCTCAAAACCAATACGCGACGCGAAAGATCTCGAAGTCCATGCCGCTGTTCGGCAGTTTGATGTCTGCATTCGAGACGTGCTGGTAGCGGAAGCCGAGTTCGAACTGGTGGCGCGGGCCCATTCGGACGCCGAAGCCCAGGATGTGGCCGAACTGGAATCCCGTGCTGAACTTGCGGCCGGTGTACAGGAAGGTGGGCGAGATGAGGTGGAGGCCGAGGATGCCGGCTTCGAGATAGGGCGTCGTGCCGGTCTGGTCCTTCGGCGTGTAGCGGAAGACGGGCATGATGCCGATGTCGGTGACGGTCTGGTTGTTGTCGGCGGCGCTGTCGCCGTGCCACTGGGCGATTGAGGCATCCCAGAACCCGGTGACGTGCCACGCGCCGTTGTTGAACCAGGAGCGGTTCCAGTTCCACATTGCGCCAATGCGGTATAGCCTGGCCTTGGCCGCCGAGGAGATGATCGCCGCGTCGGTTCTTCCGTATTCCCCATAGAATCCGTCGAGCGCGTATGCGTGCGTTGCCGTCAGGAAGAGCAGCAGAAGCACATACAGATTTTTCATGGCGCATCCCTCGTTATTGTTTGGTGGAGATTGAGCGCACAGCTGGACTCGCGATGAGTATAGCGAAGTTTTTCGCGGCGCGGTGCGCCGATTGCCGCATGCAGGGCTAGAATGACGCTGCGCGCCGTCCGCCAACAAGGGAGCGAGCGAAAAAAGCAGCGGACGCGCAAACGTCCACCCCGTAAACCTTCGTGAGGACAGCCGGGATGTTCAAGCCGTTCGGGTTGTGTGCCTTGCTCATCGCATGCGCGGCATGCTGGAGCGGCGCCGCGCGGGCGGACGGCAGTTCGCTGTGGGTGACGACCGGATTCCGTTCATGGCACCCCAATGAATCGCAGTCGCACTTTCGCCAGGAGAATATCGGCATCGGCCTTGCCCTGGAGCTGCCGCACGATTTGAGCGTGGTGGGCGGAACCTATGTGGACAGCGACAACCGGCGCAGCAATTATCTGGGGGTGATGTATCAGCCGCTGCGCCTGGGCGGGGTGCACTTCGGGGCGCTGGCCGGGGTGGTGACGGGCTATGCGCCGGGCAGGCTGTCGCAGGCGATCGTGCCGATGGCGAGCTACGAATATAAATGGGTGGGCGTTAACGCGCTGTGGTATCCGGGCAAGGTGACGGCGCTGGAACTTAAGCTGAGGGTGGCGCAGTTCTGAAGAGGAGGCGGGCGCGGTGGCGCCGCGCCGCAATGCACCTGCCGCCGGCGTTCCCTTCTTGATTCCCCCCTGCATTTCTTGCGTCATCCCCTCCGGCGATCTGCAATCCGGATGCGTGTCATGCGTGCGGGAATGACCTGAAATGTATCCGCCTTCCGTGCCGCACAAGCCCCCCAGCTACGGGTAAAGATGCGGTTCCCCAGAGGCGCGGCGCCGTTCCGTGGAGGCCCATACAATTCGCCCGCAAACATTTTTGAGTGGCAATTATTTTTCGACCAAACAACCTGATAGCCACAATGCATAGATAAATCGTAATACCTATTTTGGGGTATTGAACCAAGCCAAAGAGGGAGCGATAGTTACATTGACCGGATAGCTTTTTGAGCTGGTGAACGCTACAAGCATAGGAGATATATCATGAACAGTGCAGAGGGTGGGTCATGGGCAAGCCATGAAATCTTTAATATGAACGAGCGCGGATGGCGAAGACTGTTTTCGCTCGCCGGGATGATCGCGCTGTTCGCGCTCGTCGCGTTCGCCATGACCGGCTGCGGCGGAGGCGGCGGGTCGACCGCGACCACTGCTGTTGTGCCCGGTGCGCCAACCTCGTTTGCGATCGCGCCTACGCAATCGGGCGTCATGTCCGAAACATTGACGTGGTCTCCGCCATCGAGCGGCGGCACGCCGACCAGTTATGAGGTCTACCGCAGCACGGTGGCGGGTACGGCCTTCAACCCGGCGAACAATATCATCTCCATCGCGGCAGTGCCGGGGCAGACGAAATACACCTTCGTGGACAACACCGGCCTGTCTCCCTCCATGACCTATTGGGCGGTGAGCGCGAAGAACGCCGGAGGGGAAACCCCTACCGGAGAACTCAGCGACCGGCCGACGGGCGACACCGTCTCGCTCGGCAACAACTTCTCGGCTGCGCTGATCTTTGCCGATGACATCGGTATTGCGGGTTCCGCGATTCCGGCGACCAGCGTCTGGACAACCAATGCCGCCTCCGCGGTGGCCGAGGTCAACACCGGACTGCGTCCGCTCAGCACCGATCCGCTGCCGTCCACGGTGACCACGCTGCCCTACCTCGATCCGACCACGGTCTATCCGCTGGACGGCGTGAACTATTACCCGCAAAAGACCTCCAGCACCTGGCAGGGCCAGTGGGAGCTGGGCGCCGGCAAGCAGCAGCACGTCACCGCCAAGTGGGGCGACAACCTGGTGAGCCAGAGCCTCACCTCGACTTCCGTCATCAGGATAGAGATGGGCCTGTCCGAGGCGCTGAGCTCGCCGATGACGTCCTATACGATGAAGTCGCTGTACGGCACCAAGCTCAACGAGGTGCAGGGCACCGACGGCACGACCTACGCCAACTCGACCGCCGCGGTGTTTGCGTCCAACGCGCACCTGACGATCCAGAAGGTGGGCGAGGCCACGCCACTGGTTAACCAGACGTTGTGGGCAGGCGACGGTCCGGGCTTCCTTGCTGGCGAGGTCAACGTGTCCGGCAACTTCACCTACGGCTTCGTCTGGAACCTGAAGAACGTGACCGTGCCTTATTCTAAGACCGGCACGTGGCGGATCACCTTTTCGCTCGATCCCACGTCGCCGAAGGGAACGGCGAACAACACGATTATCGACGCGGCGACCAACGGGGTTCTGGATAGCCCCAGCTCGGTGCACATCGACGTCAACATCCAGTAACGGCGGGGCGACCGGGGGAGCATGGCGCTCCTCCGGGTCTGCCCGGCGCCGGCAGTTTTTTGAAGGGCATTGCAGCCGCGTCTCTTTTATTCGGCGTGACTGCGCAAGGAAAATTGGCTCGAAGAGCCAGATTGTAAGGAGGTAGTTAATGTTTAACCCGATTCAATGGATGCGCGTCAAAACGGATGCATCTTTTGCCCGGTTATTTGCCGGGCGTGCAGCATACTATGCCGCAGTGGGTACAGGCGGTGCGCTAATGGCAGTGCTGGCGGGCTGCGGCGGCGGCAGCGGCGGCACGGATTTCTCCCAGTTCAGCAGCACACCGTTGACGGCCGCATGCACGGCCGCGGTCAGTAATGCGACCGGAAAATGGGTGACGGTGGTGGATAATGCAAATACGCCGCCGGGCGTCACCGACAAGAATTTCTTCAGCTTCAATCAGCCCTCGGTCAACGGCAACGGCTTGCTGGTCTTCCGCGGCCGCGCCAAGGCGCCGTCGAGCACGAGCGCCGAGCCACTGCGCGGCGTGTGGGCTGTGGATCTCTGCGGGCCGCTAAGTCTGCAGACCGTCGTCGATACGACAATGGCCGTGCCGGCCCCCAATAACCAGGTAGACCCGACCACGGGCGCGCCCGCGCCTGCGGTGTTCAATGAAACGCCGTCGATACCGCGGATTGACGGCTCATCCTCGCTGCTTGCCACGCGCGGCAATTCGCCACCCGTCTGGACCTATATCGACCCGGCTACCCAGACGGAAACACGGGCCGGCACCACTGGCGTCTTTTTCAGGGCCAATGGTCCGCTGACGACCGGCGCGGATAACCTGGGCCATGTGCCCGAGTTCTCCCGCTTCCAGGTTCCCGGCGCGCCCGCCGGCACCAAATTCGACGTGTTCCCCGGCTCGCCGTCGCTGGCCAACGGCAAATACATCGTGTTCAAGGGCAACTACACGCTGCCCGCGCCCACCGAGACCGACCCCACGGCCACGGTGAGCAAGACCGGTGTCTATTTCCGGGATATTTCGGGCGCATCCAATCCGATCGAACTGATCGCGGACAGCAACACCCTGATTCCCGGGGATACCGTTCCCTTCGGCTCGACCGCGCCGCCCAGCGCGGCGAACGGCAAGATGGTGTTCACGGGCCTGGACAACGAAGACGCTCCGACCAAGGGTGGCATCTACCTCGCGCCCCTGACCCCTGTGGCGGCATCCGCAGTTCCGGCCCTCACCACCATCGTCAAGATCGGCGACCCGGTGCCCGACTCGCAGGGCGCTGCGCTGACCGACGGTTCGACCTTCAACAAGTTCGGTGAAGGCCTTTCCTACGACGGACGCTATGTCGCCTTCTGGGGCGCGTGGGGTACGGAGACGCGCAGCATCGTGCTGAGCTGCCCGCTGGAAGGCAACAAGGCGCGGACAGCGTACTGCCTGCAGACCTATGCGCCGGATGGAACGACGACCGTGCAGGTGCCGGTCAACCAGGGCATCTTCATCCACGATACGGAGACCGGCAAGACCTTGATGGCGGCGCGTGCCGGCGCCGGCCAGCCGTTCCAGGATTTCCTGTACTGGGTCTATTCGGGGCGTCCGCCCGGAACGGGGAATAGCGCCGACGACAGCGACGGCGAGCCGCCGCGCTGGCGTTCTTCCGCGTTCGCGGCCGTGGATGGCGCGCGCGGCGTGGTGTTCAAGGGCAGCCGGACGCCCTCCACGTCTCCGGACGTCACCGTGCCGAGCAGCGGAATCTACGCCGTGGGCTATGCCAAGGGGGCAATCGGCAGCATGGTGCCGGTGCTCGAGGTCGGCAATCTGGTGAACAAGCTCGATCCTAAAGCGCCGGCCGATTCGACCGTGCTCTCCGTCGGCATCGAGCGCGAAGCCATCCGGAACGGCTGGTTCACGCTCACCATGTCGTCCATTGATCCGGCAGGCGAGGCCTGGGCCGGTGTTTACGTGACCCATGTATCCACGCTCGACAAGCTTCCGCAGTTGAACTGAGGTCTTGCTGTATCCAGGCGCGCACGTCGGGGCGCGCCTGACACAGAAAAGGAGAATCGCCATGCTGAAGAAATTGATCTTGCTGCTACTCTGCGTCGCGCCGATGCTGTTCACCGGCGCGCCTGCATATGCCGCCAGGCATGTCAGCGCGAGCAGCGCGCTCACGCAGGAGGAAACGGATGACCTGCTTTTTACCCGTGAAGAGGAAAAGGTCGCGCGCGACACGTATCTGACGTCTTACGATACGTGGGGGCTCGAGATATTCTCCAATATCTCCAGTTCGGAACAGTCGCACATGGACGCGATGCTGAAACTGCTCGAGAAATACAACCTGCCCGATCCGGCGGCGGGGAAGGCGATCGGCGAGTTCACCAACCCCACTCTGCAAACCCTCTACAACACGCTGGAGGGCCTGAGCAGCGCGAGCGCCCTGAGCGCGCTGAAGGTGGGCGGCCTGATCGAGGAGACCGACATCCGCGATATTAAGGCGGCGGTCGCGCGCTCCCAGCACCCGGACATCACCAAGACCTATGAGACCCTGATGTGCGGGTCGCGCAATCACCTGCGCTCATTTGCGCAGAGCGTGGAGGTCTACACCGGCACGTCCTACGTCGCCCAGGTGCTGAGCCAGGACGAGGTGAACCAGATCTTGGCCGAGCCGATGGAGAAATGCGGCCCAAGCCGGAGGAAGTTTACCGTTCCTCCCGGAAAGCAGTGAGATAGTCCCGGCCCGGCCGGGGTGTGGCCGTGTCCGCGTCACGCGCGGGCACGGCTTTTTGTTGCCTGCTCAGCGCACCATCTGGTTCATGTCGATGATGGGCATCAGGATGGCGAGCACAATGAACAGCACGATGACGCCCATGGCCAGGATGAGGGCGGGTTCCAGCAGCGCGGTCAGCGCCGAGACGAATGTGCTGACTTCGCGCTCCTGCTGAACAGCGGCGCGCTCCAGCATGGTATCCAGCTTGCCGCTGGATTCGCCGCTGGAAATGAGATGCACCAGAATGGGCGGGAACAGGCCCGAGGCGCCCAGCGCCCGGCTGAGCCCCACGCCTTCGCGCACTTTCAGCGCCGCGTCCTCCAGCGCGCGGCGCATCGGCAGATTGGTCACCACCTGGCCGGCCTCGTGCAGCGCGGCGAGCAGGGGAACGCCGCTTCCGACCAGGATGGACAAGGTGCTCGCCATGCGCGCCGAGTTGATGCTGCGCAGCAGCCGCCCCAGCACCGGCGCGCGCAGCAGGTGTGCGTGCCAGGCGAGCCGGGCGGTTTCCTGCTTGAGCAGCATGCGCGCGCCCGCCCAGGCGCTGGCGGCCAGCACCAGGAGATAAGGCCAGGCCATCTTGAGCGCGTTGCTGACGAAGATGACCACCCGCGTCGGCAGCGGCAAGGCCTGTTTGGTGTGCTCGAACACGCCGACGACCTGCGGCACCACGTAGACCAGCAGGCCGGTGACCACGGTCAGCGCGACCACGGTGACGATGGCCGGGTAGACAAAGGCGAGCCCGACCTTCTGGCGCAGGGCATAGCGGGATTCGGTGTAGTCCGCCAGGCGCTGCATGACGGCGACCAGTTCGCCCGAGCTTTCGCCCGCGCGGATAAGCGCAAGATAGACCTCCGGAAACACCGAGCGGTAGCGTTCCATGGACTTGGCCAGGGAGCTGCCGCCCAGCACCTCGGCGCGTATGCCGGCGAGGATGCGGTGCGCGGATTCCTCCTCGGTCTGCTCGATCAGCGCGTGCAGCGCCTGTTCCAGCGGCAGGCCCGCCTCCAGCAGGGTGGCGAGCTGCCGCGTGATCATGCCCAGTTCCGCGGCGGAGATGCCGCGCTGAAAACGCCAGCGCTTCGCCCCGGCGGGCTCTTCGTCCTGGGCCAGGGGCAGCGCCTCCAGTACGGTATAGCCCGAGGCCCGCAACTGCTGCCGGGCGAGGCGCAGGTTGTCCGCGTCCACGATGCCTTGCACCTCGTGGCCGCCGCCGTCGAAAGCCTTGTAGTGGAATGCCGCCATGCTAGTCCCGCGTGACCCGCAGCACTTCTTCGAGCGCGGTCTTGCCGCTGATCACCAGCCGTATCCCGTCCTGGCGCAGCGTGTGCATGCCGGTTGCGACGGCATGCTGCAGCAGCGCCTGGTCCGGGGCGCGGTCGTGTATCAGGTTCCGCATCTGGTCGTCCACCTGCAGCAGTTCGTAGATGCCGGTGCGGCCGCGGTAGCCGGTGTGGGCGCAGGCAGGGCAGCCCACCGGCCGGTACAGCACGGCGGGGGCGTCGCCGCCGGAGTGATTGTGCGCCAGCAGTTCGAGTTCGCCCGGCGGGGGTGTGTAGGCCTGGCGGCATTCCAGGCACAGGGCGCGCACCAGACGCTGCGCCAGGACGCCGATCAGGCTGGAGGACAGGAGGAAGGGCTCCACGCCCATGTCGGTCAGGCGCGTGACGGAGCTGGCGGCGTCGTTGGTGTGCAAGGTGGCGAGCACGAGGTGGCCGGTCAGGCTGGCCTGCACTGCGATCTGCGCGGTCTCCAGGTCGCGGATCTCGCCTATCATGATCACATCCGGATCCTGGCGCAGGATGGCGCGCAGCGCGCGGGCGAAGGTCATGTCGATGCGCGGGTTGACCTGGGTCTGGCCGATGCCGTCCAGGTCGTATTCCACCGGGTCTTCCACCGTCATCACGTTGGTGGTGGCGGCGTCTATCCGGGATAACGCAGCATACAGCGTCGTGGTCTTGCCGGAGCCGGTGGGGCCGGTGACGAGCACGATGCCGTGCGGCTGGTGGATCAGCTTGTCCACTTGCGCCAGGGTGTGCGGGTCCATGCCCAGGCGGCCCAGTTCCAGCCGTCCGGCCTCCTTGTCGAGCAGGCGCAGCACGGTGCGTTCGCCATGGCCCGTGGGCAGGGTCGAAACGCGCACGTCCACAGGGCGGCCGCCCAGGCGCAGGGTGATGCGGCCGTCCTGGGGCAGGCGCTTCTCGGCGATGTCCAGATTCGCCATGATCTTGATCCGCGACACCATGGCTGCGTGCAGGGCGCGGTGCGGCTCGACCACGTCCTTGAGCACGCCGTCTATCCGGAACCGGACCACCGAACGCGTCTCGAACGGCTCGATGTGGATGTCCGAGGCGTTTTCGCGCACCGCCTGGGCCAGCAGCGCGTTGATCATGCGGATCACCGGCGCGTCGTTTTCCGCATCCAGCAGGTCTTCGGTTTTCGGCAACTCATGTATCAGTTGCGAGAGATCCATGTCCTGTTCCACGTCGCCCACCAGGGTCGCGGCATCGTCCTCGCCCTGCGCATAGGCCGCCGCCAGCACCTTTTCGAACTCCTCGGGCGAGGCAAGCGTGGTGTGGACGGGAATGCCCAGCACGCGCATCATTTCGGCGATGGCCTCGGGCAGGGCGTTGTCGCGCACCACCGCTTCCGCGTGGTCGCCGGCGAGACGCTGGAGCACAATGCCGTTTGCCTTGGCGAAGAAATAGGGAATGTGCCGCGCGGCCTGCCGCAGCGCCTGCGCGTTCATCTCGCCGTCGGCACTCATCGCGCTATTGCACCGGGTTCGTTGCCGACGCAGCGGCGGCGGCGCGGGCCGCGGAATCCGCGGCGTGCGCGATCGCGGCGATGCCCGCCGCCTCCGGCGAGGACGCGGCCACAGGGGCGGATGCCGCCGAGACGCCGCCGAAAGGCGGGAGCTGCGGCATTTTGGGATTGGGCAGGATCGCATCCCAGGGCGGCTTGCTGTTCGCTTCCTGCTCGCGCATGAAGTCGTAGCGCTCCTGGGTCAGGCTGACCGCGGAATCCTTGTCGCGCAGCACGTGCGGGCGGATGAAGATCATCAGGTTGGTCTTGGTGTGCTGCCGCGTGCGGTAACGGAACAGCGCGCCGATGATCGGGATGTCGCCCAGCAGGGGCACTTTGCTTTCGCCTATGGTCACCTGGTCCTCGATGAGCCCCCCCAGGACCACCGTCTGTCCAGGATCGACCAGCACGCTGGATTCCAGCGAGCGCTTGTTGGTGATGATGCCGGCGGGATTGTTCAGGCTGGCGGCATCCACGCTGGAGACTTCCTGGTAGATGTTGAGCTTGACCGCTCCGCCTTGTGAAATCTGCGGCTTGATGCGCAGGGTCAGGCCCACGTCCTTGCGTTCTATGGTCTGGAACGGCGTGGCGGTGGTCGTGCTCCCGGTCTGCGCGTATTGCCCGGTGATGAAGGGCACATTCTGGCCGACGACGATCTTGGCTTCCTCGTTGTCCAGGGTAAGCAGATTCGGCGTGGACAGGATGTTGCCGTCGGCGTCCTGCTGCAGCGCGTTGGCCAGCGCGCCCAGGTTGAGGATGGTGCCGACCCCGGGAATCGTGATCTGCCCCTTGACCACCCCGACGTTCAGGCCCTGGCTGACCGTGCCAAGGTTGGTCGAGGCGTCCAGGATGTTGCCGCCGGCGCCACGGGTGACGAAATTGGTGCCGCCGAACGCGCGCGTCTGGGTGGAGGCGCCGCTTGCGTTCGATAGCGATTGCCACTGGATGCCGAATTGCGCCAGCTTGCTGGCATTGACCTCGGCGATCAGGGCTTCGACGAAGACCTGCGCCCGGCGTACATCCAGCATGTCCACCACATTGCGCAGGTTGTTATATACGGCCTCCGGTGCGACGATGATCAGGGAGTTGGAAGCCGGATCGGCCTGGATCGTTGCTTCGTCGCTGCCCGCCGCAGTGGTGCTGGCGCCGGCCGAGGCCGTGGCGCCCGTCGTGCCGGTCGCCGTCCGGCTGCTTCCCGCGGCGGCGGCAGGCGCCGCAATTTCTCCGGACAGCACTCCGCGCAGGGTTTGCGCCAGATCGGTCGCCACGGCGTTCTTCAGGTAGATCACGTGAATATTGCCCGGCGCGTGCGTCGGGACGTCGAGCTGCTTCACCAGAGTTTCCACCCGCGCAATGCGCTCCGGGTTGTTGCTGCGCAGCAGCAGCACGTTGGAGCGCACATCCGCGAGCAGAACGAAGCGGCTACTGGTGTCGGCAGGGGCGCCCGTATCCTGCATCAGGCGGTTGATGGTCTGCGCCAGATCGGCGGCCGAAAGATACTGGACGGGGATCACCACCGGCGCCTCCGGCGTGGGCTGGTCCAGGCTGTGCACGATCTGCGCGATCCGCCTCAGGTTGCTGGCGTAGTCGGTCACCACCAGGGTGTTGGTCGCGGGGTAGGCGACGACCACATTGTTCGGCGCGATCAGGGGGCGCAACACATTCACCAGTTGGGTGGCGGATTGGTACTGGATGGGGAAGATGCGCGTGACGATTTCGTCAGTGCGGGTGCTCCTGCCGCTGATCCGGGCAATGTAATGCTTGGCGTTCGCCTCGGGCATGATGCGCGTCACGCCGTTGGCTTCCACCGCCGCATAGCCCTGCATGCGGAGCGCGGAAAGGAGCAGATTGTAGGCTTCCTGATTGGAAACCGGCGTGGCCGAGACGATGTTGATCGTGCCTTTCACCTTGGGGTCCACCAGGAAATTGCGTTTGGTGATATGGGAAATCGCGCGTATCACTTCCGGAATGTCGGCATTCACGAAATTCAGCGTGGTCTTGTCCGCGCCGCCCGGCGTGACCTGCTCGGTGGACGCGGCTTGCTGGGTCTGCTGGGTCTGCTGGGTCTGCTGGTCGGGCGCGGCGGGCGCGGCGTCACCCGCCGGGGTCGCGGAGAACGCGGGCAGCGCGCCCAGCGACAAGCACAGGGCGGAAGCCGCGGCCATGACGAGCGCCACCGTGTGGCGGAATAGCGTGGATTTGCACCGTGCCGGGGCCATCACTTTTCTCCCCTCAAGAGGTTGATTTGGTGCTGCAGCGATTCCATTTGTTCAGCGGGCATCGTGCCGCTGGCGGCGTCCAGCTGATGCTGCAGCGCGTCGGCCGTGCCGCTGTCGCCGGCCGGCGGCACGGGCGGCGGCCCGGAGCTGCTGGCCGCGGGAGCGGACAGGTCCAGCCGGCTGCGCGCGCCGCCCTGTTCCAGCACCACATAATTCGGATGGGTTTCGACCAGGCGCATGCCGGGCCTGACCTCGGCCCCGAGCGCGACACCGAGCTGTTTGCCGTCAATCTGGAGCACGGCGAATCCCTTCACCGGGTTTGCAAATACGCCTATGAGCTTGATGTTGGCGGAACTGAATGTGACGGCGCTGGCGGCCGCTTGATGCGCGGTGCCGAATATGCGCCCCGCGTCTTCGGAGGCTTCCGGCAGGGCGGGGGGCATGACGGCGCCCGCAGGCGCGAACAGCACCCAGACCCATCGTGCGAACATCACACCCAGCAATGCCGCGCCCAGGCCGCCCCAGGAAAAGAACCGCCGCGCGCGGGTAATCTCTGTTCCCGTGGGCCGCGTTCCTGCAATTGACGGCTTTCCGTTCCTGGGCCAAAACTTCATGCGCGAGTCTGTCCTCTACACAAAGTAACCGCTTATATTATCCCTCTTCCGCCTGTTTTGAGTATACACTATCGTCAAGGATCTGGCGCGTTCAGGCGCCGGCGCGAAGGTCGTCAACAGGCTGTTTCAATCCATTATAGCCGGAGGTTCGACATGCCGAATCAACTGCTCCTCGACCGCAGACGCGGCGGCGGCTTTACCCTCATCGAGATCCTGGTGGTGGTCACGATCATTGGCATTCTTGCGGTGCTGATCGTCCCCAAGGTGATGAACCGCCCGGACGAGGCGCGCGTTGTCGCGGCGCGGCATGGCATCAGCGCGATCATGCTGGCGCTCAGGATGTACAAGATGGACAACATGCGCTACCCCACCACCGAGCAGGGGCTGCAGGCGCTGGTGACCAAGCCCACCATTCCCCCGATTCCGCCCAACTGGAAGGGCTACCTCGATAACCTGCCCATGGACCCCTGGGGCCATCCCTATCAGTACCTGCAGCCCGGGCTGCATGGCGACGTGGACGTGTTCAGCTACGGCGCGGATGGCGTGCCCGGCGGCGAAGAAAACGATGCGGACATCGGATCGTGGCAGCAGTAGACATTTCCGGCCGGAGTCCCTGCGCGGTTTTACGCTGATCGAACTGCTGGTAGTGCTGGTGGTCATGGGAATCGCGCTCGGACTGGTCTCCGTCCGGCTGATGCCGGATGACGCCAGCCGCTTGCGCGAGACCGGAGAACAGCTCGCACTGCTGCTGGAAAATGCCGAACTGCAGGCGCGCAGCAGCGGCGTGCCGATGGCGTGGGTGGGCAAACGCGACGAATACATGTTCTACCAGCGCAACCGGCAGGGGCTGTGGGAGCCGGTGGAAACCGGGCCGTTCCGGCGCCGCGCGCTGCAAGTGGGCGTTTCCATCGTCGCCGTCGAACTGGACGGCAAACCCGTCGAACTGGGGTCGCGCGTGCCGCTCTCCGCCACCTCGTTCACCTCGCCATTCAACATCAAGCTGGGCGCGGGCACGTCCGCACTCTATGTCGTTGGCAATGGCGTCGGGAGGGTGACGGTGCTCATGGACAGGAATGCCAATGCGATCATGGCACATTGACGCTGCACGCGGGCGCGGCTTTACCTTGCTGGAGTCGCTTGTGGCGCTGGCCATCCTGGCCATTGCGCTTTCCGCGGCGCTGCGCGCGGCTGCCGGATCGGCCGACCAGGCGAACGACATGCGCGTCCGCCTGCTTGCCGACTGGGTCGCGCAGAACCGCCTGGCCGCCGACATTGTGCGCAAGGAGTACCCGCAGGCCGGAACGCAGCAGGAAGGGGAGGAAACGCAGGCCGGCGTGCGCTTGCTGTGGCGCGAGGAAGTCAGCGGCACGCCTAACCCGGCTTTCCGGCGCGTCGAAATCACCGTCTATTCCCCGGACCACCCCAAGCACGCCCTGCGGCGGCTGGTGGGGTTTCTCACCTTGTACAAGCGCTGATCATGGCACGCGCCCGTAGCCGCGGATTCACCCTGGTGGAAGTGCTGGTCGCCCTGTTCGTGCTGACCATCATCTCGGTCGCGGCGTTTCGCGGGCTTGGCGCCGTGATGAACGCGCGCGATGCGGTCACCCAGGAAACGCGCAAATGGCAGGGCCTGATGTTCCTGTTTTCCCGGATGGAACTGGATATTGCGCTGGCCATCCCCCGTCCCGTGCGCAACCCGGCCGGACAGACCGAGCCGGAATGGATAGGACGCGAGGCGCCGCTTACGCCCGATGACGCGCAGTTGATACTGACCCGCGCGGGTGCGCAGGATGTGGAGGGCGCTCAGGCCGGCCCGCAGCGCGTCGGCTATCGCCTGGACCAGGGCACCCTTTACCTGCTGCGCTGGGAGGCCCTGGATCAGCCGCCTGACGCCGAGCCCGTGCGCTACGCCTTGCTCCACAACGTCAGCGCGTTTCACCTGCGCTATCTGGACGCGGACGGGGCGTGGAGCGAGCAGTGGCCGCTGCCCGGACGCACGGGCGGGATACCTGCGGCGGTCGAGGTCAGCATCACACTGGAGGGGGAGCAGCCCATCACCCGGCTGTTCCTGACCCGATGATGCGCGCGCGCCGGCTACGGATGTCGATGCGGCCGCGCCAGCGCGGCGCGGCGGTCATCCTCGCGATGCTGGTCGTGCTGATCGCGTCGCTGCTGGCGACGTACATGGCGGAACAGCAGGATCTGTGGCAGCAGCAGGTCGAAGCCCAGTTCAACTGGGGCCAGGCGCGCCAGGTGGGCAACGCCGCCATCGACTGGGCGCGTGCGGTGCTGGCTGACGATGCAATGACGGCCAGCTACGATTACCCGGGGGAGCTGTGGACCAAGCGGCTGCCTGCGGCCACGGTGGATGAGGGCGAGATCGTGGGCTACATCGAGGATCAGCAGGGGCGCTTCAACCTGAATAACCTGGTGCAGAACGGCGTCGCCAGCCCGCCGGACGTGGCACGCTTTCAGCGCCTGCTGGCGCTTATCGGCCTGCCGACCGATCTGGTCTATCCCCTGGTGGACTGGATGGACACGGACTGCGCGCCGGAAAACCCCGGCGGCGCGGAGGATGCCTATTATCTTGCGCTGCCGCATCCCTATCGCACTGCCAACCGCCCGCTGGTAGAGGTGGATGAACTGCTGCTGGTGAAGGGATACGATGCGGCCACGGTGCAGCGCCTGCGGCCGTATGTTTCGGTGTTGCCCGAGCCGACGCCGATCAATGTAAACTTCGCACAGCCGGAGGTGCTGTCTGCGATGATAGACGGATTGCCGCTTTCCATGGCCAGGCAACTGGTGCAGGAGCGCGCGAGCCGCCCGTTCGCGAGCGTGGCCGACTTCAACAGCCGCCTGCCCGCGCACCTGCAGGCGGTGGAGGGCGTGGCCACGGTGAGCACCCAGTATTTCATGGTGACCGGGAATGCCACGTTCGGCCGTTCGCAGGTCGTTATGGAAGCGCTGCTGTCGCGCACCGGCACGCAATCGAAGGTGATTTGGCAGACGATAAAATGAGCGTATTGCGCATCTACTTTCCGTCCCGGTGGCACGACAGCACGTCGGCCTGCCCCTGGGCGCTGTGCGGCGAGTCGGGCGCGGTGCTGCAATCCGGCACGGGAACGCTCGCCGCGATGCCCAAGGCCGGGCAGTACGTGGGCATCCTTGCGGCGGACCGCGTGCTGCTCGTTTCCGCCAAGGCCCCGGCCGGCGCGCGGCGGCAGTGGCAAACCGCGCTGCCGTATCTCATCGAGGGGCGCAGCCTGCCCGATCCGGAAGAGAATCATGTAGTCCTGGCCAGCGCGCCCACCGGCGGGCGGGCCTCCCTGGCCATCGTCGACAAGGCATGGCTGAAACGCGTCACCGAGGCTTGCCGCACCGCCGGTGTGCCGCTGCGCTATGCGCTGTCCGAAGTGCTGCTCCTGCCGCGCACGGTGTCCGGATGGACGGTAGCGTGGGATGGCCAGGGCGGCTTCGTGCGCACCGGCGGCAGTGCCGGCATGGCACTGGATGCGGGCAGCGCCGAAGCGCTCCCGGGCGTCCTGCGCCTGCTGCTCGGCAACCCCGAAACCCCGCGCCCGGATGCGATCACGGTGTGCCCGATGCCGGACGCGTCGGGCGCGCCAGCCGGCATGCCGCGCTGGGACGGGGTGCCGGTTCCGCTCACGCAAGGCGATCCGTGGGACTGGCGGCGGGCGCCGTTGCACAACTTCGGCGGCAACCTGCTGGTCGGCGCGCTTGCGCCGCCATCGCGCCCGCTGGAGTGGTGGCCCAAGCTGCGTCCCGCGGTGGCCATCGTCCTGTTGCTCCTGTTCGTCGAGATGCTGGGCACCAACCTGGAGTGGGCCATGCTGGCGCGCCAGCGGGCGGAACTGCAGGAACAGATGGCCGCTTCGTTTCGCCGGGCTTTCGGCCGCGAAGCCGCGCTGGTCAACGCGCCGCTGCAAATGCAGCGCGACATGGCGGAACTCAGGCACGCAAAGGGCGTGCCGGACCGCGGCGACTTCCTCACGCTGATGGATCTTGCCGCGCGGCCGCTGGCCGGTTTGCCCGCGGGCAGTGTGCGCGAATTCTATTTCGAGAACGGCAAGCTGGAAGTGCTGGTCAACGCCAATACGCTGCCGGAACTGGAGAGGCTGCAGCAATCGCTGCGTGATGCCGGGCTGGATGTGCGCGCGGAAACCAAGGCGGCCGGAAACCGCTTCAGTTCGCTCCTGCGCATCCGTCCCCTGGGGGCCATATGAACCTGAAACCCATCTGGCAGCGCTTCCGGAAACGCGCATGGGACGGCAGGTCCGCGCAGGACCGCAGGGTGCTTGCGGCCGCCGCCGCCGTACTCGCGCCCGCGCTGGCTTATTTCGTGCTGTGGCAGCCGGGACACGCCGCGGTCGCGCGGCTCAAGGCGCAGTTGCCGGAGATGCGCACCCAGGCGGCAATCATGAAGCGCGACGCCGTCGAAGCCGAGATCCTGCGGCAGCAGGCCACGCCGGCCGTGCTCAACCCGACGGCGATGAAGGCGGCCATCGAGCGTTCGGCGGAGACCTTTCAGTTGCGCAGTTCCATCGAATCGCTGGAAGGCATGGAGCCGAACGGGGTGCGCGTCAGCTTCTCGGCCGTGCCCTATGCGCGCTGGCTGAGCTGGGTGCGTCAGCTGCGGCAGCAACAGCACATCCGCGTGAATACGCTGAGCGTGGTCGCGCTGCAAACAGAGGGCATGGTGAAGATCAGTGCCACCTTGGTGAATGGGGTAGATCAGTGACGGTGTCTGTGCAGAAATGAAGCGAAAAAAATACTACGTCGCACTCTTCATCGCCGCGTTCATCGCGGCGCTGGCGATTCAGGCGCCGGCGACGCTGCTGGGCGTGTTGCTGGCACGCCGCACCGGCGGCAGCCTGGTGCTGGCGCAGCCCACGGGCACGGTGTGGAGCGGGACGGCGACGCCCGTGGTCAACTTGAAGTCGGCGGCGCCCCTGCGCCTCGGGCGGGTCACATGGGACATTTCGCTGCGCACCCTCTGGCGCGGGGTCATCCTGCTGCGCGTGCGGGAGAACGATGTGCGGCAAAAGCAGCCAGCCGAAATTCTGCTGAGTCCCAGCCAGGCGGACTTCCGCAATTTTTCGATGGAGCTGCCCGCCGCCGCAATGGGCGGGCTCGATCCGCTGCTGCAGGCCATGCACTTTCAGGGCCGTCTCGTCATTTCCGCAAACAGCATCGTCCTCGGACGCGACGGCGCTGTCACCGGAGCCGCGGTTGCGAACTGGGAGATGGCCGGTTCGGACCTGAGCCCCGTCAATCCCTTCGGCACTTACCGGCTGCGCCTTACCGGCGAAGGCAACAAAGTGGGGATTGTGCTGAGCACGGAATCAGGCTGTCTGGAGCTGAACGGCCAGGGCGAATGGCGCGCGGGCACGCTTGCGTTCGAGGCCTCGGCGACAGCGACCGGAAAGAGTAAAGGCGCGCTTCGGGACATGCTGCATCATCTGGGTCCGGAAACCGCGCCCGGCGTATTCTCGTTCCGGCTGAACCGCTAGCGGATGATGCCCGCGTGCCGAGGCGCCCCAGCCCGCGGACTCGCCGGCAGGCAGGGCAGGGGAACTTGATTCAGG
>Ga0075276_10000159_pt1 | contig 20286 bp, 27 predicted proteins | sample SF_Rice_5C_80N_4_FD_69770 | JGI IMG/M metagenome (GOLD analysis project Ga0075276, IMG submission 69770) | Rice paddy soil microbial communities from Twitchell Island, California, USA - SF_Rice_5C_80N_405 | ecosystem: Environmental > Terrestrial > Soil > Paddy field/soil | place: USA: Twitchell... | reverse complement strand
CCCGTCTTCCCGATGATCGGCCGTCAGCGCTACGTGTACCTGGTTAACCAGCTCAAGGCTTGGCGCGATGGCTCCCGCGCGAACGACCCGGTCGTTGGCGGCGTCGGCATCATGCGCGCGATTGCGCAGAAGCTGACCGACGAGGACATTATCGACGCAGCGACCTTCCTGGCAACGGCGCCCGAAACGACGAGCGGCAACCATCGCATCCCTTCTCAGGACTGATCGCAGCACCGTCCTGCAAGGCTGATTCGCCAGTGATGTTGTATGCAAGCCCTGCGCCGGTCGGCGCAGGGCTTGCGGTTTTTTTTCTATGATGCGGGGCGCTTGCGCGCCTCGCTTCCCGGCTCCGGGCAGGATTGCTGCGAGGGGCGCCGAAGACGCGGTTTTATGCTGACAATCCCCGGTCTGCGTCTATCGTTGGTGCTGGGCAGGCGTGTCGGGTTGCCCGCGTGCCGGGGGTGGTACTTTCTTGGAGGTGGTTGCTGATGGCGAAAGGTGGTTTGAAAACCGGCGAGAAGATCCTGTTTGGTGTGGTTGGGGCCCTTGGTCTCATGGCGGTGATCAGCTTTGTGATCATGGAGGATATCCGATCGAAGATGGATCGCCCGATGTTCGTCAACAACACCCACTTCGACTTTACCCCGGAGGGGCTGAAGGGTTCTACCCTGTTCCGTGTTAAGGGTTGCACCGATTGCCATAAAGCGGAGCGCAATGGTACGAATATGGGTCTTGACCTCGATGGCGAGGGTTCGCGGCGCAGCCTCCAGTTCCTGCTCGATTTCCTGAAGAATCCGGAGCCCATGTATGCGTCGGTCACCAATGGTGCGCGCACCGTGGATCATGGCCCCGACAAGGCGGCAGCTTATGTTGCCCAGCTCCCCGATTCGGATCGCCATGCGCTTGCCGTGTTCATCTCGGAGCTGCGCGCGACCCAGGGCTCGGCGGATGCCCCGCTGCCGCCCGCAGGCCGCTCCAGCTTCATCGATTCGATGGTGAAGGAGTGGGCGCCGAACTGGTGGAAGGCGGATCATAAGGACGTACGCACGACGGCGGAGTACAAGAACGCAAGCCAGGACAGCGCAAACAAGGCCAAGGCAAACCAGAAAGAGGAGTCGCAAAGTGCAACAGGCAAGTGAACCGTGGGCCCAGGATAAGGAGTTCGTCAGATACACGCTGTGGTTCATCTACGCCTGTATCATTTACGCCATTATCGGCTTCTCGTGGGGGGCGCTCATGGGCGGCATCCCGGGCTTCCGGCTGTTTGTTGACACCGCTCCGCATGGCAGTTTGATTCGCCTCGCGCACGGGCACATCAATTTGCTCGGCTGGGTGGAAATGGCCATCTTTGGCGCGCTCTACTTTGTCGTGCCCCGGCTCGCGCGGCGCTCCATCTATAGCCTGAAGCTGGTCAAGATCCATTTCTGGATGCATAATTTCGGCTTGTTGGGCATGGTGGTGTTCTTTTGCGTCGCTGGCTCCATCGGCGGCTATGACGTAAGCGACGCCGCCGCGCGGATGGTCAACCATCTGATGGCCGTCGTTGGCATCTTCGGCACCTTTGTGCTGCTGGCAAATATCATTTGGGGATACAACCTGTTCCGTACGGCTGCAGGTTGGCAACAGAGAATCCAATGAAACAGTCCATGCGTCTTCTCGCTTTCTGCTGTGCGCTTTTGCTGCTGTACGGCTGCGATGCGAACATGAGCGGAGATCTGCGCAAGGGGCAGCGCGCGCCGCGGCTGCCGACCAAGACGCTGGCCGACGTGGGCGGAGACCTGAGCAAGATCACCACCTATCGCGAGCCGGATCCGCGGATGTATCAGTACTCCCTCGACAAGGCGCTGGCGATGCGCAAGCCCATCGTGCTGGAGTTTGCTACGCCGGGACACTGCACTGTCTGCGACGGACAGTTGCAGGAGCTGACCGCGCTCATCGACAAATATCACGACCAGGTGCTGTTCCTGCACATGGATCAGTACATGAATCCGGAAGCGTTCATCGCCTACGGGGTGAAGGGCGACCCGTGGACGTTCATCATCGACAACAAGGGCATCGTGCGCTTCCAGCGTGCCGGCAGCATGCTCTATCAGGAGTTCGATATGGCAATCCAGAAGGTGCTGGCCGAAGAGGGCCCGCCTCCTGCTGCGGCCACCGCCGCCCATGCGCCTGCGCCCGCCCCGGCCGCGCCGCCTCCGGTGCACGGCTAAGGAAGGGCGGCAATGCGCATCGAGTTGATCAAAGACCGCAAGGGGATGGTCTGGGACCTGCTGCTCTACGTTCCTACCGTCACGGCATTGCTGGGATTGTCCGCGTACTTCTGGTATGCGGGTGAACCCGGATATTCCTATCTGCTGCTGTTCCTCAGCACCTTCTTTTTTCTTGCGGGGGCTACCCGTATCGTGAAGACGCGCCTGATGGTGTGGCCCACTGCGCCGGTTTTCCTCGAGATCGAGCCCGCCAGGGTGGGCTTGGGGCTGCGCAACGGCACGCGCATCGAGATTCTCAAGGACCTTCGCTACTACCCGGATTACGCTGGCCGCACCTTCGGCTTATCCGGACTGGATGGATCGGGCAAGCGGCTGCAGTTCGTATTCCACAAAGGGCAGTTTCCCGACGAAAACGCCTACCAGCAGGCGGTGAAGGTATTGCGGGACCGCTGAGGCGGCGCAGGCGCGCGCCGCCATGATGCGCTGCCTTATTCGCGATCCGCCTCCCTGCGCCGCTTGATCACATCGCGCGCCATGAAAGCCATGGCTGTCAGGTCGATCGCGCAGACCACCGCGTAGAGAATGTACTCCGTTTGCTGGCTTACCAGGCCGCCGACCATGGCGTGCACGAAAAACACCATGATCGCCAGCGAGCTGATCGCAACGACCAAATAGACCGGCGCCTCCTTCAGCAGCTGTTTCATTGCGGTTTCCTCTCCGTAGGCCCAGGTACGGGTGCTGGCGCCGCGGCGGGCAGGACATGAACAATGACGCCGCCCGACTCGAGCGATACCGTCTCGATCGCACCGCCCAGCAGCGCCAGGTTATGCGCGAGTTCCAGGTTGGACGTCTGCTTCGGATTGAACAGCAGGTAATCTATGCCGCGCAGGTTAGCCATCAGCTTTTGCGGGCTGTTCGGCGTTGCTGGCGGCAATGGCACCGTATCGCACTTGCAGGCAATCATGGTGCGGCCGGGCCATTGGCTCGCCACCATGAAGTGCGCGCCGGCCCCGCCATCGCTGGCGGCGTCCGCCGCCTTGCGTTCGGATGCCGCCGCCTGCGCGATATTCCTGATCAGGCCGTCATGCACCGAGAGCGGCCCATGGTGGGTTGACATATAGTAGGCCTTGTCCGCCAGCATGAAAATGGTCGTGCACGCGAAGACCACCCCGAGCAGCGCGCCGCGCGACCCGCCTTTCCCGTCCTTTGCCGGCACCAGCAGGGGCAGGCCGTAGTAAAGCACGAAGGCCAGCACCAGCAACGCCCACGCGTGGTCACCCACGAGCGCGCCCAGTACCACCCCGATCAGGAGGCTGCGCCCGGGGATCTCCGCCCAGGCCTCGCGCCACTTCCGCAGCGCCACAAATATCGCCAGCGCGATGATTGCCAGGCCGGGCAGCCACTGCGCCCCCCACGAGAATTCGTCCTGCACGGGAGAGCCGGTGAAGACCGAACTCAGGGCGAACACCGGGTTCTGCAGCCACGCCAGATCCTGCCAGCCTCCGCGCATGGGCAGGATGAAGCACGACGCGAAAATGACGGTGCCCAGAAAGATGTTCTGATACTTGCGGCTTTGCGGAAGCGTGCGCCAGGACCAGCCCAGCGCAATCGGCAGGGCAAGCCCCGCGGGATGCAGGCTCGCGCTGAACGCACATACGAACAGCAGCGCAAAGAACCAGCCGTTGAACGGCTTTGGATTGGTCCGATAGTGGCCGTCCAGCCATGTGCCTATGGCAAAGCACGCGAGCAGGTATCCGCCGACAGCGAGCGCGTCGATCTGCGACAAGGCCAGCGGCGAGACCAGCAACAATCCGGTGGCAAGCAGCGCGCCTTCCGATCCGCCGGCCCGGCTTCTCGATACGAACAGCAGTCGCCCTGCAATGGCCAGAACGACCACGCCCAGCACCTTTGCCGCCAGCAGCTTGCCCGGCCATAAAAAGCCCACCGGCAGGAACAGCAGGATGCGCAGGTCCGGAACTCCGAAGGTGATGATGGCGGCATTGGCCACCTGGTCGGCAATGGACCATGCCAGCAGCAGCGCCCTTGCTCCGAACTCGTCCACGCCGTAGACATCGCGGCGCAGCAACAGAATTGCGACTATGCCCCACGCGAGCAGGGACAAATAGGATTGATGGCGTGGCGACAGGCTGAAGGAGGCTTTTTCCAAGGTCATTAGTCTTTTACCGGGCGGCGTTGGCGTCGCGCGTAACCGCTCATTTACGTGTTGAATGCACGGCACGGCAACCGCCAAATTTGCCGGAACAGATGCCAGGGCCGGGGTTGCCCCGTATGCCAAGGTGGATATGCGCCCAGCCGTGTCGGATTTGCAAAAAACGAGCGCGAATTATAGCGTCATTTGCACGCGGATGGGTGGCGCGCAAGCGCTCGCGCAAGGGGAATCCCCGATGCTCGCGCAGGGGCGCAAAGCCCGCCAAATCCGGGTAAATGACTAGGGTAAGGGCTCAGTAATCCGGCCTGATTAATCCTTGACAATGCTCGCATGCGAGTCATATGATAGCGCGTGTTGCGCTTTGGCCGCAGGCTTGCGTTCAAAGCATTCGCACGATCCATTGAAGCGGCGGTCGCGCGAGACGAGAAGAAATAAGACTAAGGAGTTTATGGTCGTCACATAGGCGCTTTAAGTCCGAGATGTTGTGGGGTTGCGGTTTCCAATTTTTCAAATCACTGAGTTAAACGGAGGGGGAGATAATGCAGAAGACATCGTTGGCATCCAAAGCATTCTGGGTAACAGTAATTGCCGGGATGACCACTGGCATGGGTAACGGCAGCGTGTTCGGCGCCGCCATCATGTGCCTGCTGGGGCGCGGCGAATTCAGCGATTGGGGTGGTTGGGGTGCTACGGCATACAATCCTTCGACTTTCACCGGTTTCATCGATATGGCGATGATAGTGTTCGGTATTGCTTACGTCATTATCGTTATCGTTGGCCTGAAAGCGCATGACAAGCTGGAAAGCGCCGGTCACTAATTAATAAGCCGATTCGCAGGAATATTTAAATCTAAGGAGGGGTTATGGCTACCGCAGCGGGTATACTCGGGGTTTTGCTGGCGTTTTCGAGCATGGTGCTCTCGGTTTATTTGTTTATGCCCAAGAAAAAGAAATAGCCCCGGCGCTTGGGGCGTACGTAACGCTAATCATCGGCCTGTTCAGGTTTAAAGAGGAGATTCAGAATGCTCAAGTATCTATTTGCCAAAAGCGAGGATATCCCGTCTGGTTCGGCGGCGGTGTTCTTTGGCTTTTCATCAATATTGTGGTTCGTCGTGGGAACGGGTCTGGGTTCGTTCAATGCTGCGAAGCTTGCCTTTCCTGACTTTGTAACGGGTAATGAGTGGTTCGCCTTCGGCCATATGCGCCAAGTGCACGTGCTGGCCGTTATCTTTGGCTGGATTTCGATGGCCTTCGCAATGGCCATGATGTATATCACGCCTATCCTGGGCAACACCCGTCTGTGGTCCGAGAAGCTGGGCATCTGGAATGCCCTGCTGTGGAATATCGGTCTGTCCCTGGGTCTGACCCTGCTGTGGGGTGGTCTGACCTCCGGTCGTGAGTATTCCGACTTCATCTGGCCGATTGACCTGTACATTGCTTTCTTCATGGCGCTTCCGCTGGCAATCAACGTGTGGATGACCATTCTGGCGCGTCGTGTACAAGGCATCTACACCACCAACTGGTTCTTCGGCGCCGGCGTGTTCATGGTTATCATCGTTTTCCTGACCGGTAACCTGCCTGAGTTCTTCCACCTGACCGGCCTGTCTGAGGCATACCTGACCTGGTGGTTCGCTCATAACGTTCTGGGTCTGTGGATTACCCCCGTTGCTGCAGCCATTGCCTACTTCACCATTCCGAAGGTCACCGGCAACCCGCTGTATTCGCACCGTATCGGCCACCTGCACTTCTGGTCGGTTGTCGTGTTCTACTCCACGCCTGCTGCTCACCACCTGATGTCCGCTCCGCTGCCCGAATGGCTCAAGTCCTTCGCTTCCGTTGAGGGCGTGCTGATTCTGGTGCCGGCGATTGCCTTCGTGTCCAACATCCTGCTGACCATGCAGGGCAAGTGGTACATGTTCGTTGAGAGCCTGGAAATTCGCTTCACCATCACCGGCGTGCTGCTGGCCATTCCCCTGAACATGCAGGGCGGCTTCCAGCAAACCCGTGCCATTAACTGGTACATCCATGGCACCGGCTGGATCGTGGCTCACGCTCACCTCGCGCTGCTTGGCTTCTCCACCTTCCTGGAGGCCGCCGCCGTGTACCTGGGTCTGCAAAGCCTGATGAAGCGTAAGCTGTACTCGCTGACGCTCGGCAACATGCACTTCTGGATGCTGCTGATCGGCTTCTCCATCTACTGGATTTCCATGACCATCGCGGGTCTGATCCAGGGTGCAGGCAAGATTTACGAAGTACCTTACATCGACGTTGTGATTGCAGAGCATCCCTACATGATCGCCCGCTGGCTGGGTGGTACTCTGGTGTTCGCCTCGAACATCATCTGGCTGTACAACATGTGGATGACTGCGCGCGTGGGTACCGTGATTCCCGCAGGACGCATGCCGCACGAGTTGGCATACGAGCGCTAATCTGACGGCGATATGGGAGAATAAACAATGAATTTCAGAGAATATAAAGTTGGCGCCCGGATGTTCGGCATTTGCCTGGGCGGATCGATGTGTATCACGCTGTTGATGCCCAGCTATGACTTCAGGTCTGCGACCTCCACCGACATGGCGCTGCGCAAGCAGCTGTCGGCTGGCTGGGAAACGGGCTGGAACGTGCAAGATCCCCTGATGCTGGGCCACAACAAGCCGCTTACCGTGACGGTCAAGGTCGACCCCAAGACCGGGGCGGCCCTGCCGGCGCCGATAACGGTGTTCGTGTACGACAAGGGTGTGCACATGCCCAACGCTGCCGATCACCCCGACAACCTCGGTGCCAGCGTTGAGAAGCTGAGCCTGGACAAAGGGCACATCGGTGAATTCGACGCCGCCACCGGCGCCGTTTACACGATCGACCATGACAATGGCGTTCCGTACATCGAAAACCTCACGGCGACCAAGAGCTGGACTCCCGATGAGGTGATGTCCAAGGCATCCGACGGCGACGTCGCCCACGTTGGCGCCGGCAAGACCATGTTCGTGCGTGAGGGCTGCTGGTGGTGTCACACCCTGCTGCCTGAAGAAACTCAGGACTGGCAGGTGTTTGGTGCGCCTCCCTACTTGGGCGACTTCAACGGCGAATCCCCGACCGCATTCGGCTCCGACCGCAAGGCTCCGGACTTGCTGCATGTGGGTTCCCGCAACTCCTCCAGGGAATGGATGATGCTGCACTTCTTCAACCCCCGTCTGGTGCAGCCGCATTCCATCATGCCGCGCTTCGACTACCTGTGGGGCGAGAAGGATGCGAAGGGCAACAAGATCGATTATGACAAGTGGCGTGCCGAGTACACCGAGTACCGTGAAGGCAAGCGGGAGAATCCGCCCGAAGTTCCTTCGTACGCACCGAATAGCGATATTCGCGCTCTGATCGACTTCATGCTGAGCCTTAAATAAGAGGGGGAGATTAAAATGACTTGGATGTTTGATGCGCCGCTCAAGACGATGAGCGACAAAGCCAAGAACGACCGCGACTGCCAACTGTGGGAAGCGGAAGATCTCGGCGGCATGACCGAGGACAACAACCGCGTGCCCGTGCCTATCGTATGGCTGCTGTTGCTGACCGTGCTGACCGCCTTCGCGATCACCTTCCCGCTGTGGGGCCAGCGCCCGACCGCGCTGATCTACGAAGACTACGTGAAGCACATGGATGATCCGGAGATCACTGCTGCCCCGACCGATGCGGCCGCCATGCAGATTCTGGTGAGCAAGTACCAGAGCGGCCCGAACGAGGCCCTGCTGGAGCGTCACCCGGTGACCATGAACGACCTGCGCATGATCAAGGATCAGATTCTGACCCTCGAAAAGGACGGCAAGCACATGGAAGACTACGAAGTGGTCGGTCCGGAAGTTGTGCGTGCAAACTTCGAAGGCAACTGGCGTAATGCGGCGCATACCGACCGCGAATATCACCAGCCTTGGTGGGACAAGGGCTACACGATCGACGTGTTCTACGTTATCGCCTTTTTCCTGGGTGTGACTATCACCATCAAGCGTCTGCCGCCGTCTACCTGGCAGCCGCGCCATGGTCATCACTAATTGAAGCGCGACCAGTTTAAGGAGATATGACATGATAGACCTCGACTACATGCCCTACGCAGTTGGCATCGTAATTGGTATCGCATTCGTGGCGCCATTTTTCTACAGCTTCTTCGTAGATGCGTACGACAAGCGGAGCCCGCAGATCAGGACCAACAAGGACTGAGTTCTGGGTTTCTGTTTGATGTAGCCTGGACAATGCCGCAATGTGCGGCATTGTCTTTTTCTAGGGAATGTTTTCGATGAACATCGCCAGTTACGGAACGCTAACGGCCCATCTGTGGTCTAATATAACGCCTGCGCAGGCAGCCGTGCTCGCCCCCAAGCTCGATCTGAGCATCGAGGGGATGCGCAGCCAGCAATTCAGTGTCGGCGTGTTCATCTTTATGCTAATCGGCGTGGTGGTGTTTTCAGGCATCATCTACGCCGTGGCATTCGGCAAGGCTGCGCCGAAGCAGATGAAGACCGGAGAGAAGGTGATGTTCGGCGCCATTATCATGGGTACCGTTTTCGCGGTAATTTTCGGCGGGCTGCAATTGTTGTCGGGCCAGCTTTTTTAGCACACTGTTGGAGGAAACATGAGTGGCATTGGACAGTTTTTTAACAGCCTCGGCGATGGCTGGACGATCTATCTCTGGCTGGTCGCGGGTGGCCTGATCATTCTGGCAAGCATCTTCGGCATACGCTGGGCCGCCAAGAACGAGCAGTTCGACGAGGACATCAAATACCTCGTTTTCACGGAAGACAGTGACAAGGATCGCATGTCCCCCGAGGAGTACGCGAAGAGCCGCGAAGTGATCGCCGCGCAGGAAGCAAGCCGCGACCGCAAGCTGCGCGAGCAGGCTGAAGCCCTTATGCGGCGCCAATGAAGTCCGGCGAGAAGATAATACTCGCCAGCATGGCCGTGCTGGTTGTCGGTCTTGGCGGGTATCGCGTGATCACACACAAGCCAGATCGGGGCATACCGTACCACAGCACCGCGTCTCCCGAGCTTGAGGCCCAGGGCGCGGCGTTGTATGCGAAGCTGTCGTGCAAGGATTGCCATTCGTTGTGGACAGAACGGAACATGCTGCAGTTCGTTCCTGCGCCCGCCCTGGACGGAATCGGCTCGATCCGAAGCGAGGCCTGGTTTTACAACTATTTTTCCGCGCCCAACCCGCAGGCCATTCTGGCGTCGCGCCTGAAGAAGCAATACCGGATGCCGTCGTACGCGCAACTTCCGGAAAGCCAGCGGCGGCTGCTTGCGAAGTACATGGCCAGCCTGAAGGTCGATGACTGGTATCTGGCCCAGACGCGGAAGGCGGAATACGAAAAGCTGACCGGCAAAACCTATCACCCATGAAAACCGAGCGGCTGATAAAAGGCACGCTGGCGCTGCTGGCCGGCTGCCTCATCAATTACTACGGCGACCGCGTGCTGGGCGTGCAGATCGAACTCTGGCACGGGCTCCAGACCTTCAGCCTTGCCTGGATGGCAGACATGTTTGTGCTGCCGTTCATCGTCGGCATGGCCGTCGCGGTCATATTCGGGCTGGGCGGAAAGTGGCTTTGCTATTTTCCGCCGCTGATCGTGCGGGTCGCAAACTACTACATCCTTGCCCACTCCGCGCCACCCGCGGACGGTACGCTGCTGGTAATGGGCTACTGGGGCTTCTTTGTGATTCTGACCATGGAGGCCGCCGCCTTCGGCGGTATCGCCGGCGAAATCATGATCCGGGGGACTTACGGGAGAAGTGCGCCGGAGAAGATATACAAGCGGCGCGGTGAACTCGACGAAGGCGATTCATAGAAAATGGCTGAAACATCCCCGAATTCGGACCGTGCGGGCCGTGCCCGCAGAAGGCGCTATCTTGGCGCCACCATCGTGACCTCCATCGTGCTGCTGATGGTGGGCGGCGTCGCCCACGTCATCAAGATCGGTGCGACCCGCCTGGACGACATGCGCAGGCTGGCCTCATACGATCCGAACGATCCCAAGGAACTCAAGCGGCACCTCCGTGCCGCGGGCGAGGACATCACCCTCCATCACCAGAACGAGTACGGCACCGAACATCTGCACAGCTACACCGTTGCTGAAGCCGACGCACTGCTGCCCAAGAAAACATGGGACGAACTCGACAGCATGATCACGATCCCGGGCGGCTGCTTCGAGATGGGAACCAATCTGGCGCGCACCGACGCGCAGGACCACCCGGAGCACAAGGTCTGCCTGCACGCCTACAAGATCGCCAAATACCCGGTGACTAACGCACAGTATGCCCGCTTTCTCGCGGCGACGGGCCATCGTCCGCCGTCGAGCTGGAAAAGCGGCAGGATTCCGGACCACGAATTGCTGCGCCCGGTGACCTTGGTCGACTGGTATGACGCCGTTGCCTATGCGAAATGGGCCGGCAAGCGGCTGCCGACCGAGGCCGAATTCGAAAAGGCCGGCCGCGGCACAGACGGGCGGCGCTGGCCATGGGGCAACAAGATGGACCCCAATCGCCTGAACACTTATTACAACGTCAATTCCACCAACGACGTGACCGATTACACCAATGGCGCAAGCCCCTATGGTGTGATGGGCATGGCCGGCAACGTTGACGAATGGACCGCAGACGACTTTGCGCCCTATCCGGGCTCGGATGCACCGTCCGAACTGTTCCAAGGCAAGGTCGGGCGCGCCGCCACAGCCGAGGACCAGTCCATGAAAGTCGTCACCCTCGTGCCGGTCAAGGAACCCTACAAGGTGCTGCGGGGCGGATCGTGGAAGAGCGACCCGTTCTCCACCGCAACCTATCATCGCAACTTTGCGTTTCCCAACTACGCATCTGACTTTTTCGGCTTCCGCTGTGCGGGAGACGTCGGAGCTAAGGAGAAATGAACATGCGCCGGACTATTGTTAGAGCAGCCGCGGCTGCGGCACTGGTTTATGCGGGTACGGCCCAGGCATCGGTCGACAGCTATCGCTACCTGCACGTCACCATCGAAACGCCGTGGATCATCTTCCTCGGGCTCGCGCCTTTCGTCATGGCGCCCTTCATCCTGATGGGCGTCATGGTCTGGCGCTTTGCGGAGCGCCGCAAGGACGACGAGGCGCCCGAAAATGCGCCGGAGGGGACGCAGGAATGACCTACATGGCAGCTTGCCTGCGCGCGGGACGCGAACTGCGCAGCGCCGCCCGGGCGGCGCTGGTCCTGCTGGCCCTGCTGTTCGTGCCGCTCGCTCACGCTGCCACCGCCGCGATCCCGCCCTCCACCTCGTCCGCATCGGCGCAGTCATCCGCGGGTGATTCCAGCAATGGCATTGCCTTGCTCGAAGACTTCGACCGCCAGCAGAATCAGCGCGTGAACGGTGCGAGCCAGCTTACCGATCACTTCAAGCGCGTCATCATGTTCTCGATGTCGCTCCCCCTGTTCCTGCTGCTGTTGATTACCGGCGGGCTGGGCATTGCGACCGGGGTATATGGCAAGAAACTCTACATCCCACACATGGTCTCTGCCGGCCTCACCGTCACGCTGGCGCTGGCGCATGCCATCGCCGGCATTGTGTGGTTCTTTCCATTCTGATCCCGGGGCATCGACACATCCCGTCGTCCTGACCCATGGCAGTTGAAATCCCAAACGGCACCTCCCGCCACTTTCCCTTGCTGGCCGCGCTATATGCCGTCACCGGGCTGACCAGCGTCGGCTACGAAGTGCTGTGGGCGCGCATGATGTCGCTTCAATTCGGCGTCAGTGTGTTCGCCGTGGTGCTCACCGTCGCCGTGTTCATGATCGGCCTCGGCGCGGGCAGCCTGTGGACCGCCAGCCGCACCGTGCGCATCAAACGTCCGCTGCTGTGGCTGGGCGTGCTCGAGGGCGCGATTGCCTGCTACGCCCTGTTGCTTCCCACCCTGCTTCAGCTCAGCTCCGGCCAGATCGAACACGCCGCCGCCCGGCTCAGCCTGGATGAATGGTATGGTCTCACCGCGGCGGGCAGCGGCCTTTTGCTGCTGCTGCCGGCGCTGGCCATGGGCGCCGGTTTCCCGCTCGTCCTCTCGGCGACGGGAGAAAGCACCCGGCGGCTGGCCAGGATCTACGGGCTCAACACGCTGGGCGCTGCGTGCGGCGCGTTGCTTCCCTTGTGGTTGCTTCCCGTACTCGGCTGGAGCGGCGCGGTACGCACCGTAGCAACCGTAGGCCTCGCCGCGGCCGCAGCCTTGCTCTGGCTGTCCTTCCGTCATTTGCGCGCCGCCCCGGAAACCTCGCCCGGCGTTCGCCCGCCATGGCGCGCGCTGCTTGCTTACGGCGGCATAGGCGCGGCCAGCCTTGCACTGGAAATCGCCTGGACCCGCCTGTACGGCATGATCATGCTGCGCACCGAATACGTGCTCGCCTTGATCCTTGCCGCCTTTCTTGCCGGAATCGGCATCGGCAGCCTGCTCGCACCGCGCGAACACAAGAAGGGATGGTTCATCGCCCTGCCCATCGCCGCGGGCGCCTTCACCGTCCTGAGCCTCTGGCTGCTGCCGCCATTCTCGGCGTGGATAGAACGCACTTCCTTCCACTCCCTGTTCAGCGCCATGGCCTTGCAGGGCGCGCTGCTGATGCTGATGACCTTGCCAGTCACCCTCGCACTCGGTGCCTGGCTCCCGCTGCTGAATGCGCGCCTGAACGGCGGCGGCATGTGGTTGTACGGAGCCAATTCCGTCGGTGCTGCGCTCGGCGCGGTGTTCACCGGGCTCGTCCTGATCCCCTGCATTGGCAGCGCCGGCGCCATCGTCGCCGCAGGCATGGCGCTGCTGGTCCTCGGCCTGTTGTGGAGCCGCGCCCCGGCCGCCTGGCTGGCTGTGCCCGTACTTGCCGCGGCCGCGTGGCCTGTCGCCACCCTGCCGCCCGTGAGCGCGCTGTTGCCCCAGATACAGGCCGGCAGCCGCAACCTGTATGTCTATGAGGACGCGATTTCCATCACCCATGTCGTCGAGCAGGCGGACGGCCAGCGCCTGCTGCTCACCGACCTGCAGAAAATGGATGCTTCCACCGAACTCACCGCGGTGTTCGTCCAGGCCAATCAGGCGCGCCTGCCGCTGCTGTTGCAGGGCGCGCCGCACAAAGTCCTCTTCCTGGGCCTGGGCACCGGCATCTCCCTCGCCGGTTCACTGCCTTTCCCGGATCTGAACCGCACTGCCGTGGAACTCTCCCAGGGTGCCATCAATGCCGCGGGCACCTGGTTTGCGCCCGCCAACCATGATGCCACGCGCCACGCGCGCGTGATCCGCGACGATGCACGCCGCTTTCTCGCAGCCACCAACGAAAAGTACGATGTCATCGTCGGCGACTTGTTCCATCCCGACCTGGCCGGTGTCAGCGCCTTGTTATCGCTGCAGGAATTTCAGCGTGCGCGCGCCCGCCTCACCGATAACGGCCTGTTCGTGCAATGGCTGGCGATCAATCAGTTCGACCCCGGATCGCTGGGCGTCATCCTGCGCACTTTCAGGCGCGCCTTTCCCGATGCGCAGATTTTCCTCGACGGCATGCACCTGGCCCTGGTCGGCCCGCGCGGAAAATTCGCCGGCGCAGCGGGTCTCGCCGCCACCTTGCAGCGCCTGAGTCCCGCCCAGCGCGACGCCGCCACCGCGGGCGAGGGGGACTGGACGTGGCTAGGCCGCTACTGGGGCCCCATTCCCGACAGCGCCGGTCCGGTGCAGGATGAATGGCGTCCGGTCATCGAATTCCGCCTGCCGCGCGCGCGCTACGCCGGCGCAGTGGATGTCGCCTCCACCCTGCGCGTGCTGCTGCGGGTCCGGCCCGACATCGAAACGGCGGCCACCCTGCTGGGCGTCCCGCCCGCCGACGGGGAGTCATTCGGACGCGCATACGGTGCAACCGAGCTCATGGTGCGCAGCTGGGTTGCCGACCTCGAGGGCAGCAGCATGGATGCCGATCGCCTGCTTCGTCTCGCGTATCAGGGCAATCCCCAGGACCGCTGGGTATCCTATGCGCTGGCGGACAGCATGATGGGTGCCCTGGCCTTTGCCCGTCAGCAAGGCGTCAGTGAACAGGAGTTTCTGCAGCGCATCCTCAGGCTTAACCCGCGTCACGTAGGCGCGTTGCGCGCCCTGTGGCACCTGCAGCTGGAACGGCATGATGCGGGCGCCGCAGCCACCCGCGCCCGGCTCCTGGCCATCAGCCCGCTGGACCGGGAGGCGCGACAGGGGGGCGAAATTGGGGTACCATGAGGGTACATAGCACCGTTAATCTGCCTAGCGGGCTCGCGTTGACCCCGTTTCCAGAGATTCCTGCCGCTATGTGCGTTTTTCAATAGTTTCAGGCAACAACGGATACACCATGTCCACCGGAACCAAGCAATCGGCCCTTGCCGGAATCCCCGTCAAGGTTGTATCGGCGACTCCCGGCAAGTCGGCATTTCACTGGAAAAGGCGCCTCTCCCAGGTGTTGGTCGTCGCGCTCGCGGTGATTGTTCCCGTGAGCGGGCTGCTGCGCATCGATCCGGAGGCGGGCGCCTTCGTCGTGCTCGACCACCAGATCTGGTTTTCCGACTTCTTCCTGGTGTTCGGCATGTGGGTTACTGTGGCCAGCTCCCTCGTGCTGCTCTATTCCGGCGCAGGCACCGTATTCTGCGGCTGGGCCTGTCCCCAGAACACGCTCTCCGAATGGGCCAACAACATGACCCACAAACTGCTGGGCAAGCGCGCCGAACTCAGCATGAGCGGCGCGATGCCCACGGTGGCCGCGGCAAAGAACAAACTGGTGAACTGGCTGCTGCTCGGCGTGGCCTGCCTGCTGGCCGCGCTCTTTTTTGCGCTCATCCCCCTGTTCTATTTTTACCCGCCGGTAATGGTCTGGCATTTCATGACGTTCCGGCACGACGCCAACCTGGCGCCCTCGCTGTACTGGATCTATTCCGTCGGCGTGCTGGTGATGTTCGTCGACATCGCGGTTATTCGCCATTTCTGGTGCCGCTTCGCCTGCATCTACCGCGTCTGGCAGCATACCTTCAAAACCAAGCACACTCTGCATATCGCCTACGATGCGGCGCGTTCCGACGAATGCGCCAAGTGCAACTACTGCGTGACCTCCTGCTTTGTGGGGCTGGACCCGCGCCACACCGACATTTACGACAGTTGCATCAACTGTGGTGAGTGCGTAGACGCCTGCAACCGCCTGCACGCCAAGCAGGGCACAGGCGGCCTGCTGCGCTTCGAGATGGGCGAGCGTGTTCGCCGTGGATCGGTGCTGCGCACCGCCACCGTTTCGCTTTTTGCGCGCGCCAGATGGGCGAGCGCCTTCACCGCGCTGGGCGTCGCCATGTTTGCCTGGGGTTTGTGGACCTATCAGCCATACCACCTCGCGGTCGGTCACGCAGACAGGCAGCCAGGCCATACCATCCAGGACTATCGCATCGCCGTCACGAACAAGGTCTACCGGCCTGCGGAACTCACCGTCCAGGTGCACGGCTTGCCGCCGGGAAGCTACCACCTGAGTGCGGACAAGATTGCACTGGCCGGGGCCGGCCGCGGCTCTGTCGGCCTCGCGATCGACCGCGGGCTCAAGCACGGCGTCTACCGTGTGCTGATCACCGTAAAAGCCATGGACGGCTGGACCGGCAACTTCAGCATCCAACATTTTTCTGAATAGAGGCGACCACCATGGAAACAGAAAAACACGAGACCAAGCCGCTGTCCGCCGTGCAGCCGCAGTGGGGTGAAACAGCCGGCGACCACTTCGGCTATGCGTCCGACGAAGAACGCCGCGCCAAGCGCGGCCTCGAGGACTGGGAGCTGGTGAACACCATTCCGGAGTCGCAGAAAAACGTGCCCTACTGGTTCGTGGCGATTATCGTCACGGTGCTGCTCGTGGCTATCGGGCTGAGCTTCCCGTTCTGGGGGCAGCGTCCCGGCCATCACGTGGCATGGTTTAATTGGGGCTTCATTCTTGCTCTCTTCTACATCGCCGCCGCGAGCGCGCTGGTCTACTTCATGACGCAACTCTATGGCTCGACTAGCGGCGGCCGTCTGGACTCGGACAAGAGCAAGGACAAGAAGGATGAATGATGCCTGCCGCAGTCCGATTTGGCGGTCGGCGGGCCGCCTTGCAGGTGCGTGCGTGCTCTTCTGCGCCATGCTCTCCGGATGTGGCGGGGCGATCGAATACCAGCCGCAACAGTGGCATGGTATGAACGTCATCGTGGAGTCCCGCCCCAATCCGCCGCGCGAGGGTATGAACGAATTCCTGGTGACCATCACCGACAAACACGGTCGCCCCGGCTTCGACATGATCGTTTCGCTCCGCGCCAGTGAACACGACCCGTGGACGCAGGCCATACAGGACGGGCAGATGGGTGTCTATCGGCGTGCGGTGAAGGTCGACCCCGCCACCGACAAGGTGCTCGAGGTTCAGTTGGAGGCAAACGGCAAGGCGGACGTCCTGGACTTTCCGTTCGCGCCGCGCTGAATTCCCTGCCGCCGGCGGGCGCGCAGCCGCGCCAACCGCTTCAGGCGCGCGGCTGGGAGGGGCGCTGCTTGGGTGACTTGACCAGACTCAATACGATATTGAGCAGATAGATCGAAAATCCGATAGCCATCACGATGCCGGCTCCGGCGATGACCCACTTGTAGGTATGCTGCAGGTGCGGCATGTCGTCGGGGTGGTGCAGCAGCGCCTCCCCCTCCAGTGTGCCGAATACGATCAGCGTGATGTAGAAATAGAGCTGGCCGAGCGCGGTAAACCACAGCGAAAGATCAATCAATAGCAACGAATAGACGGAACGTCTGCTGAAGATGGGCAGCAGGTAGTAGGAGGTGCCCATGGCCAGGATCACCACGCCGCCCACCAGGTTCATGTGGGCATGCGCCAGCGGATCAATCATGTGGCCGGGCCCGCCATAGGGGCTGCCGATCGAATCAAGCCAGGCGCGTATTGGCGGCAGCACCTGCAGCATGCCGTGAATGGCGCCGATGAAGAAGGAGATGGCGGAAACCAGCAGAAACTTGACCAGGTGCGCGTGTTCGTCGGTATTTGCGTGCATCGCGGATCGCAGGGAGGAGAGTCGGAAAGAATAAAAGCACGGTCGCGAGCGACCGTGCTTTAAGGAGCAGCAGAACGCCTTACTTGTTCTGGCCGGAGACGAAAGGAGCCTCGTAAGCGGCGGTGCTTGCGAGTTCCTTGCCGGCGGCCTTTTGACCTTCAACCAGGCGGTTCACAGCGGTGCCGCCAAGGACAGTCGACAAAACGATATTCATAATCACGAAAATCCCGACGGGGACCCACATCTCGATAGGCATAACGTCCTCTCCTTTATGGTGTAAATTATTTTCCCTTTTGGATCAAAAGGCTGCGAAACCGGTGCCACCTACAACATTTCAAGTCTATCGAAATCCCCGGACTTGCGCAACCGCAACTTTGGTTGCGCTGCGGGCAGGGAATCGGGGCGCCAGCCACCCCTTAAATGTGGCACAATTCCGGCGGCGCCCGCCCGCTGCCGGGGCGCCGTTCAACAAGGACAGTACCGACCGATGAGCCGAATCATACTCATACTGGCGCTTGCGGGAGCGGTCTATTTGCTTCTCAGGCCTACCCGCGCAATCCCCCGCAATGCCGGCTCTTCGGGCCGCCCGGAAGTGCCGCCGCCAGCGGAAGACATGGTGCGCTGTGTGCATTGCGGCGTCCATTTACCGATGAGCGAGGCCATCATGGCGCGAGGCCAGTACTATTGCTCCGACGCGCACCGGCTTGCCCATCGCTTTCCTCCGTCAGATGGCAATGCAGGATAGCAGCGCAACCGCCCAGACCCAGATCTTCCGCTTGCGGCCTTATTCCCCGCCCTCGCCGGAGGCGTTGTGGCGGACCCTGTACTTCTTTAATATCTACCGCCTTATCCTCGGCTGCGTCCTGGTGTTTCTGTTCGGCATGCACGCTGAAGTGCTGCAACTCGGGCCGTACGGGCAGCCGCTGTTCTACCACGCCAGCATCGCGTATGCGCTTTCGGTGCTCGCCTCCCTGCTGGCGATCAAGCTGCGCAAGCCGGGCTTTTCGCTGCAGCTCGGGGCGCAGGTGGGGATAGACATAGCCTGCGTGGCCGTGCTGACATACGCCGCAGGCGGCGTCCAGTCCGGACTGGGCATCCTGCTGATGGTGTCGCTCGCGGCCGCGGGCATGATCAGCCGCGGACGGATCACCCTGTTCTTCGCCGCCATCGCCAGCATCACCATGCTGCTGGAACATTTTTACGCCGTGCTCACCGCCGATGCCGACATCATGCAGTACTTCCAGGTCGGTCTGCTGAGTACCGCCTATTTTGCCGTGGCGTGGTCCGCGCACACGCTTGCCAAATACGCAGTCGCCAGCGAGCGGCTGGCCACTCAGCGTGGCGCCGAACTCGCGAACATGGAGGAGGCCAACCGTCTGGTGATCCAGGGCCTGCCCGACGGAGTGCTGGTGGTGGATGAGGGTGGTGCGATCAGGCAGCACAATCCCAGTGCCGAGCGTCTGCTGGGTTGCGATCTTTCCGGCCATGCCGGCGCCACCTTGCAGGAGTGCGCGCCCCGTCTTGCGGCGATGTTCTCCGCCTGGCGCAGCGACACCGCTTCGGCATCGGAGGGCCTGCGCCTGCCGTCGACCGACCGCCTGGTGCGCGTGCGCTTTTTGCCGGTGCGCCAGGAAGATTTTGGCGGTGCGCTGCTCATCCTGGAGGATATGCAGCGCGTGCAGGCTCAGGCACGCCAGATCAAGCTGGCGGCGCTGGGGCGCCTCACGGCCAACATCGCGCACGAAATCCGCAACCCGCTGTCCGCGATCAGCTACGCCGTAGAGCTGTTCCGCGAGGAAAAGGAAGGTCCCGCGCAAGACCGGTTGGTGGACATCATCATCCAGAATACGCGCCGCCTCAACAGCATCGTGCAGGATGTCATGCAGCTCAACCGGCGTGATCGAGCCCAGCCCGAGCACATGAACCTCGGGGATGAGCTGCATTATTTTGTCCGCGACATCTGTCAGGCGGAACACGCCCCGCCCGCCATGTTTGTACTCGAGATACAGCCGGCTTGCGAGATTACGTTCGACCGTGGTCACCTCAACCAGGTGCTGTGGAATCTGTGCGGCAACGCCATGCGCTATTGCAGCAAGCAGGCCGCCAGCGTCAAGCTGGTTGCCGCCAAGACCGTCGATGGCGTGGTGAGCCTCGACGTGTCCGACGACGGCGCCGGTGTTTCGCCCGCCATGGAACAGCAGCTCTTCGAGCCGTTTTTCACCACCGAATCCAGCGGCACCGGACTGGGCCTGTATATTGCACGGGAACTGTGCGAGGCCAACGGGGCTGCCCTCGAATACGTGCGCCACCCGGGCGGCGGCGCGGCTTTCCGCATCACCTTTGGAGGGGTAAGTGAGCACTGAGAAACAACAGGACGGCCGCGCACACGTGCTGATCGTTGACGACGAGAAGGATCTGCTCGATCTGCTGGAACTGGCGCTGATGCGCATGGGCCTGGAAGTGGGGCGGGCCGACACCGTTGGTGAGGCGCGTCGCCAGCTCGACACCCGCAAATACCAGCTCTGCCTGACCGACATGCGGCTGCCCGACGGCAGCGGCCTCGAAGTGGTGCGCCACGTGGCGGCGAATCATCCCGAGGTGCCGGTGGCCGCGATCACCGCCCATGGCAACATGGAGAACGCCATCACCGTGCTCAAGGCCGGCGCGTTCGACTATCTTTCCAAACCGGTCGCGCTGGATCAGTTGCGCGCTCTGGTCACGTCCGCGCTAAAGCTGAGCGAGCCGCATGGCGAACGGTCGGCGGGTACGGCCATACTGCTGGGGCAGTCACCGGCCATGCAGCGCGCGCGCGATCTTATTGCACGCGTCGCGCGCAGCCAGGCGCCGGTGCACATCAGC
>Ga0075276_10000158_pt1 | contig 20300 bp, 24 predicted proteins | sample SF_Rice_5C_80N_4_FD_69770 | JGI IMG/M metagenome (GOLD analysis project Ga0075276, IMG submission 69770) | Rice paddy soil microbial communities from Twitchell Island, California, USA - SF_Rice_5C_80N_405 | ecosystem: Environmental > Terrestrial > Soil > Paddy field/soil | place: USA: Twitchell... | reverse complement strand
CTTCCCGATCGAGCAGTCGCTCTCGAACGAGGTGTCGATCTACCACGACCCGCGCAGCATCGGCGACGTGTACACGATCGCGGACGCCATCTCGAAGAACGGGACGCTCGAGCTGAAGGTGCTCGTGAAGCCGCTCGTCAACCTCGTCTGGATCGCGGGCTTCGTGTTCGTGTTCGGCTCGCTCGTCGCGATGTGGCCCGACGCCGTCGAGCAGCGGCGGCTCGCCGAGCGCTATGCCGCGGTCCCCGTATGACGACGCTCGCCCTCGCGCTCGGCGCGCTGCTGGCGGTCGCCGTCGTGGTCGCCGTCGCCCGCCCCTTCCTGCGCGAGCCTGCCCCCGAGAGCGACGCGCTCGCGGAGCCGGGGGAGCTCGAGCGGCGGCGCCTGACGCTCGTGGAGGAGCGCGATCGCGCCCTCGCAGCCCTCAAGGAGCTCGAATTCGACCATCGGACGGGGAAGATCTCCGACGAGGACTACAGGCGGCTCGTGGGGCCGCTGCGGCGGGCTGCAGCCGACGCGTTACGTGCGCTGGAGCCCCGGGCAGAAGCCCGGCATGCCCACGCCACGAGATCCGGCTGACGACACCCGCGGGCTGCGCCTCCCGCCCGAGGAGACCGGCCCGGTGCCGGTGTCGATCGCGCATGCGCAGGCGCGCTGGTTCGGCGTGCCCCCACCGGTCGTGCTGCTCGCTCTCGCAGCGATCTCGTTCGTCGCTGCGGTCGCGCTCTTGGCGTCTGGCGGCTGGCCGTACGGGCTCATCCTGCTCGGGCTCGCCGCGCTGCTCGTCACGGCGTTCCTCGAGGTTGCGCGGCGGCGTCCGGACTCGGCGCTGACGCGCGCGTCGGCGGACGCAGCCGTCGGCACCCGCGAGCGTGCGCGCGCGACGCTGGAGGTGCTCAAGGCGCGATCGAGCGCGGTCGCGGAGCAGCAGCGCGTGCGGAGTGCGCGCGCGGTCATCGAGGCAGAGCGTCGCGCGACGATGCTGCGGCTCGGTGAGGCCGTCCATCGCGAGGACGAAGAGACTGCGCGCACCGCGCGCGAACGGCTCGCCGAGCTCGACCGCGCGGAGGAGGAGCTGGGGAAGCGGCTCGAGGTACGCCTCGCCGAGACGGACGAGCGGCTCCGGCGTGCGCGGCTTCCCGTCCAGCAGACGATGATCGTGAGGCCCGAGGGCGAGGCGATGCCGCCGCAGCCGGCCCGGATCCCCGAGGCGTATCCGCCGCCGGACGAAGGGACGCCGCCGACGCCGGCGCCCGTCCCGGAGCCGAGCCCGGGCCCGAAGCCGGACAAGGAAGAGGAAGACCGCCGCTCGGCGGCGTAGAGTCACGCGAAGGGGCAGGGACGCGAGGCGTCCCGACGAACCTCTTTCGCGATGGCCAGACGCCTCATGGTCCTCCTCCTGCTCGGCTGTGCGCTCGTCGCGTCGCCGGCGCTCGGAGACAACGGTCTGGGGCAGAAGAAGCACCAGCTCGACTCGCAGCTCGCGTCGGTGCAGGCGAAGATCGCACAGTCGCGCGCGACGGAAGCGGCGCTGAGCAAGCAGATCGGGGGGTTGACGACGCAGATCCATGCGCTCGAGGCGAAGGTCGGCGACGTCTCGACCCGCCTGAGCGCGCTCAACAGCGATCTTGCGCTCCACCAGAGGCGATTGCACGCACTCGACCATCTGTTCACCGTGCAGACGCAGCGCCTGCACTATCTGCGTCACCAGTACGTGCTCGCAGTGCAGCGCCTCGACTCGCGTCTCGTCGCGATCTACAAGGACCCCGATCCGAGCACCCTCGACCTCGTGCTGCAGGCGAAGAGCTTCCAGGACGTGATCGACGAGCTGAATTACCTCGGCCTGATCGCGAAGCAGGACACGGTCATCGCGACACAGGTCGCGACCGCGAAAAAGGACGTCGCGATGGCCCGCAAGAAGACGGCGAGCGTCCGCAGCACGGTGCGCCAGGAGACGCGCGTCATCGACGCCCGCGCGACGCAGGCTGCGATCCTGCGCGGGGAGCTGCTCTCGACGCAGGGCAAGCTCGCCGGAGCGAAGGCGGGCAAGTCGCACGCGCTCGTGATCACGAAGCAGCAGGAGCAGCAGGAGATCCAGGAGTCGCAGGCGATCCAGGCGGCGAGCGCGTCGATCGAGGCGAAGATCCGCGCCGCCCAGGCCGGATCGACCTCGAGCGACACGCCGCCCGCGGCCCCGAGCTCCGCCGGCTTCATCTGGCCGGTGAGCGGGCCGATCACGAGCCCGTTCGGCATGCGCTGGGGCGTGCTCCATCCGGGACTCGACATCGGCGTGCCCGAGGGGACGCCGATCCACGCGGCGGCGAGCGGCACGATCATCTACTGCTCGTGGGAGTCCGGGTACGGGAACTTCGTCGTCATCGACCACCACAACGGGCTTGCGACTGCGTACGGCCATCAGTCGCGCATCGCGGTCTCGTGCGGCGAGGACGTGACGCAGGGGCAGGTGATCGGCTACACCGGCTGCACCGGCTTCTGCACCGGCCCCCACCTGCACTTCGAGGTGCGTGTCAACGGCGCGCCGGTCGACCCGCTCGGCTACCTCCCATAGCCGCGCGCGCCCTGACGCTGCGCGAGCTGAACCGCGCGACGCTCGCGCGCCAGCTCCTGCTCGAGCGCAAGCGGCTCGCGCCCGTGAAGGTGATCGAACGCCTCGTCGGCATGCAGGCGCAGTGGCCGCCGGCGCCGTACGTCGGCATCTGGACGCGCACGACCGGATTCAGGCGCGAGACGCTCGAGCGCGAGCTCGTGCGGGGCGTCGTCGTCAAGGCGACCGTGATGCGCCAGACGCTCCATCTCGTCACGGCGCGCGACTACGCGCTGTTCCGGGCGGCGATGAGCGAGACGAACTTCCCGTGGGAGACCGCCCTGGCGAAGCGGCTCGCGCCCGTCGTGCGAAAGCTCGGCGCGTCCGGCCCCGTCAGGGCGGACGACGCGGCCGCGATTCTCGCGAAGCACGATCTCGGCGGCCTCGCGCCGCGCCGCGCCTTTCGCTTCGCCCGCGCCGCCGCGCATCTCGTCCACCACCACGAAACGGCGCTTTGGCACGCGCGGCCGGAAGGAAGGTTCGTCACGGTCGACGAGCCGGAGGCGTTCGTGCCGGTCGAGGCGCGGGCCGAGATGGTGCGCCGGTACCTCGCCGCGTTCGGCCCCGCGTCGCGTCGCGACATCTCCGCGTGGAGCATGATGCACATGCCCGAGATCGACCGCGCGCTCGAGCTGCTCGACCTGCGCCGCTTCCGCGACGAGCAGGGCCGCGAGCTCCTCGACGTGCCGCGCGGGCTGCTGCCGGATGCCGGCACGCCGGCGCCGGTCCGCTTCCTGCCGAAGTGGGACAACGTGCTGCTGGCGTGGGCGGATCGCACGCGCGTGCTGCCGGAGCCGTACCGGAGGACGGTCATCGGCGTGAACGGCGACGTCGCGCAGACGTTCCTCGTGGACGGCTTCGTCGCCGGGACGTGGCGCGTCGAGAAGGGCCGTGTCGCCGTGAAGCCCTTCGCGCCCCTGCCGAAGGGCGCCCGGGCCGAGGTCGCCGAGGAGGCTGCCCGGCTGGAGGCGTTTCTCCCCTAGACGTGCACCGGCCGCCCCGGGGGAGGCGGCCGGCGTCGTCGGGAGACGACCTCGTAAATCCTAGTTGCAACACATAAACGAGTGGGAGGCCCGTCGGGGTACGCCTCTAGCCGCCGAACTGCCGGACGAGCAGGAAGACGTTCAGGCCGGTAATCAGGCCGGAGACGGCCACGGCGACCCCCGTCGTGAGCCACCGGTTGACGTAGGCGCCCATCACCGCCCGGCTGCGCGTCAGGAGGAGCAGCGGGACGAGGGCGAACGGGATCCCGAAGGAGAGCACGACCTGGCTGAGGACGAGCGCGTTCGTGGGGCTCACGCCCACGGCGAGGACGACGAGGGCCGGGATCATCGTGACCGCCCGGCGGGCGAGGAGCGGGATGCGGAGCCCGACGAACCCGGCCATGACCACCTGGCCGGCGTACGTGCCGACGCTCGACGACGACGCGCCCGACGCGAGCAGCGCGACGGCGAAGGCGAGCGCGGCTGTGCCGCCCACGAGCGTCCCGAACTCCTTGTGCGCCTGCGTGATGCTCGTCAGCCCGGAGAGCGCGGGCGTGTGGAAGAGCTTCGCCGCGACGGCGAGCATCGTCAGGTTGATGAAGCCCGCGAAGCCGAGCGCGATGACGACGTCCCACTGCTCGAAGCGAAGCACGCGTCTCCGCTCGTCGTCGTTGCGGACGGGCATGCGCACCTGCGTGAGCGCGGAGTGCAGGTAGATCGCATGCGGCATGACGGTCGCGCCGATGATCCCGACCGCGAGATAGAGGGAGTCCGCGCCGGCGAGGTGGGGGATGAACGTCCCGCGCAGCGACGCGTGCGCCGACGGCCCGATCTTCAGCGTCTCGTACAGGAACCCGAGGAAGATGATCCCGAGCAGCGCGCTGATCGCCAGCTCGAAGCGCCGGTAACCGTGCCGCTGCAGCTCGAGGATTCCGAACGCGACGAACCCGGTCATCACGCCGGCGGCGAAGAGCGGCACATGGAAGAGGAGGTTGAGGCCGAGCGCGGCGCCGAGGAACTCGGCGATGTCGGTCGACATCGCCATCACCTCCGCCTGCACCCAGAGGCCGACGCCGACCCAACGCGGGTAGTGCTCGCGGCAGAGCTCCGGCAGGTTCCGCTCGGTGACGATGCCGAGCTTCGCCGACAGGTACTGGATCAGCATCGCCATGAGGTTCGCCGCGAGGACGACCCAGAGCAGGAGGTACCCGAACTTCGCGCCGCCCTGGATGTTCGTGGCGAAGTTGCCCGGGTCGACGTACGCGATCGCGGCGACGAATGCGGGCCCGAGCATCGTCAGCGTCGCGCGCAGGCGGCCCTTCGCGAGCACGGTCTCGAGCGGGCTCGGGCCGCGCCGGTCGAGCACCGCCACGCTGTCGCTGGCAGGCGGCGGCGTCATGCGGACACGCGCATCGCGCGCGCGAGGACTGCGCCGAGCACGTGGACGGCGTCGCCGGCACGGACGTAGAGCGGTCCGTCGAACGGCTGGCGCTCGATCACCTCGACCTCGGACCCCGGCGCGATCCCGCGCTCGCCGAGGAAGCGAAGCATCGCCGGGTCGGCGTCGGAGACGCGCGCGAACGTGCCGTGGTCGCCGGGCTCGAGGTCGTAGAGGCTGCGGCTCGCATCCGGCGCGATCGTCAGCTCGCGGCTCGGGATCGGGTCGCCGTGCGGGTCGAGCGTCGGGTTGCCGAGCTTCGCCGCGATCAGCTCCGCGAGCTCCTCGGAGAGGACGTGCTCGAGCACCTCCGCCTCGGCATGGACCTCGTCCCAGCTCATCCCCAGGCTCTCGACCAGGTAGAGCTCGAGCAGACGGTGGTGGCGGATGACCTCGAGGGCGACCCGGCGGCCCTGGTCGGTGAGCCGGACGCCGCGGTACGGCTCGTGCTCGACGAGGCCGAGCCCGGTCAGCTTCCGGAGCATCCCGGACACGGAGCCGGGGCGGACGCCCAGGCGCGCCGCGAGGGCGTTCGTGGACACGGTCGTGTGCTCGGCCGCGAGCGTGTAGACGGCCTTGACGTAGTCCTCGACGGCGGGCGTCAGCGGTTCAGGCACGCCTAAATATTAGCTGAGGCATGGCTTTTCGTGCGAGACTCTTCGCATGTTCCTCGTCACCGTCAGCCGCTCGGGGCCGGAGTACGACCGGGCCAAGCCGCTGGAGGCGCAGTCGGGGTGGGCCGACCACGCGGCCTTCATGGACGCCCTCGTCGGGGAGGGCTTCCTCGTCCTCGGCGGGCCGCTCGGCGACGAGTACAGGGTCGTGCACGCGGTCGAGGCGGAGAGCGAGGAGGCCGTGCGGGAGACGCTCGCCCTCGATCCGTGGGCGGGCAGCCACCTGTGCGTGGAGACGGTCGAGCCCTGGACGATCCGGCTCGACGGCCGGCCCGACTAGGCCGCTTTGAGCAGGCGCAGGTCGGGGAGCTGCCGCCAGCGCTCGTCGAGGTCGAAGCCGTAGCCGACGAAGAGCTCGTCCGGGACGACGAAGCCGACGTAGCGGACGGGGAGGTCGTCGACGAGGCGGCGGTAGGGACGGTCGAGCAGGGTGACGGCGGCGATCGAGCGCGGCTGGCGGAGCTGGAACGTCCGGACGAGGTAGTTGAGGGTCAGGCCGGTGTCGACCACGTCCTCGACGATGACGACGTCCCGGTCGCGGATGTCGGTGTCGAGGTCCTTGAGCACCCGGATCTGCTCGTGGCCGCCCATCTGGGCGCTCCCGTAGCCGGCCAGCTCGACGAAGTCGAGGCTGTGCGGCCCGGCGACGGCGCGCGAGAGGTCGGCGAGGAAGACGAAGCTCGCCTTGAGCGAGCCGACGAGCAGCGGCTCCCGGCCGGCGTAGTCGCGGTCGATCTCCGCGCCGAGCTCCCGGACGCGGGTCGCGAGGTCGGCCGCCGAGAGGTACACCTCGCCGATGCGGGGGTCTGCCTCGTCTACGACGCGAGGTCGAGATGGAAGTGCTCTGCGAGCCGTTCCAGATCCCGCTTGTAGAAGAGCTTCACCTTCACGTCGGGGTACCGCTCCCGCAGCTTGCGCAGCTTGCGGTTCTTCCGGGTCACGAGCGACTGCTTCATGACCGTGAGCTCGACGTAGAGGTCCTGGTCGGGAAGGTAGAAGTCGGGCGTGAACGCCTCGGCGATGCGACCGTCCTCGTCCTCCTCGAGGACGAACGTCCGCGGCTCGTACATCCACGGGACGCCGTAGTAATCGAGCACCTTCGCGCACTCCAGCTCCGCCTGGCTGGCGAAACGGGGCGGCTCGGATCCCCGATAGACCTGGAAGGCCGGGGTGTCCAGCTCCATCCTCAGGGGAAGGTACCGACCGCATCGGACGGCGAAACCCGATAAACAATGCGGGCAATGGCGCGCATGAGCCTCGTTCCCCAGAAGCGCGAGTTCTTCGATCTGTACAACCGGGCGGCCGAGAACGCGGTCGCGATCGCCCAGAAGGTCATCGACCTCCTGGACCGTTTCCCGGAGGATGCCGACCGTATGGCGCGGGAGGTCAAGGAGCTCGAGCACGAGGGCGACCGCCTGACGCACGAGATCGTCGACCTCGTCAACCGGACGTTCGTGACCCCGTTCGACCGCGACGACATGTACCGGCTCGCGGGCGTGCTCGACGACATCTGCGACCACGTCGACGAGGCGGCCGGAAAGATCGTCGGGTTCGGCGTGTCCGAGATCCGGGAGCAGGCGAAAGAGCAGGCGCGCATCGTCAAGGACGCCGCCGCCAAGCTCGCGCAGGCGGTGGCCCGCCTCGAGGGCTTCAAGGACTCTCGCCGCCAGCTCATCGAGCTGCGCGAGCTCGAGGACGAGGGGGACGAAGTCGCCCGGCACGCCATCTCGGAGCTGTTCACGTCGATGGGCGGAGACGCGCTGACGGTGATCCGCTGGAAGGACATCCACGAGCAGCTCGAAGAGGCCGCGGACGCATGTGAGAACGCGGCCGACGTCCTCGAGGCGATACTCGTCAAGAATCGCTAGTGGAAACCGTCCTGCTCGTCGTCGTGATCGCCGTCGGTCTCGGCTTCGACTTCACGAACGGGTTCCACGACACCGCGAACTACATCGCCACCTGGGTCGGCACGCGCGCGCTGTCGCCGCGTCTCGCCGTGCTCGTCTCCGCGGTCGCCAACCTCGCGGGCGCGTTCGTCACGACTGCGGTCGCGAAGACGGTCGGCAAGGGGCTCATCGACGCAGGTCTCGCGACCGAGAAGACGATCCTCGCCGCGCTCCTGGGCGCCATCGTCTGGAACCTCCTGACGTGGTGGGCCGGGCTGCCGTCGAGCTCGACGCATGCGCTCATCGGCGGCCTCGTCGGCGCAGCACTCGTCCAGTCCGGATCGAAGGGCGTCCTGTGGCACGGGCTGTGGTCGAAGGTGCTCGCACCCGGGCTCGCGTCGCCGGTCATCGGGTTCGCCGGCGCGTTCGTCCTCCTCGTGCTGATCTACCGCATCTTCTTCGGTCTCTCGCCCGGCGTCGCGCACCGGACGTTCCGATACGGGCAGTTGATCTCCGGCACCTGGGTGGCGTTCACGCACGGCGCGAACGACGCGCAGAAGACGATGGGCGTGATCTCGCTCGCGCTCTTCACGCACGGGTCGATCTCGAGCTTCTACGTCCCGACCTGGGTCAAGATCGCCGCCGGCCTGACGATCGCGGCGGGGACGTACGTCGGCGGCTGGAGGATCATCCGCACGCTCGGCCAGCGGATCTACACGCTGCAGCCGGAGCACGGGTTCGCGGCGCAGCTCGCCGCCGGGTCCACCCTGTGGGCGGGCACGCACTACGGGTTCCCGATCTCGACGACGCACGTCGTCACCGGATCGGTCATGGGCGCCGGTTCGGTCCGTAGGTTCTCGGCCGTCCGTTGGGGCGTCGCAGGGAACATCGCGCTGGCGTGGACCCTGACGCTGCCTGCAGCTGGGCTTGTCGCTGCGGCGCTCTTCTATCCGATCAAGTGGGTCTTTTGAGGCTCCGACGGGCACGATAGGCACGTGTTCACGATCGCGCAGCTGTCCGATCTGCACTGTGGGACGCAGTTCTTCCTGCCGAACCTGCTCGAGCGCGCGATCGCGGAGGTCAACGAGCTCCGCCCCGACGTGGTGGTGGTGTCGGGCGACCTCACCACGCACGGCTTCAAGGACGAGTACGCGCTCGCACGGCGGTACCTCGACGCCGTCGAATGCGGGTCGATGGTCGTCATCCCCGGCAACCACGATTCCCGCAACGTCGGCTACGTCCACTTCGAGGAGCTCTTCGGCGAGCGCAACTGCGTGCTCCACCTGAACGGCGTGAGCATCGTGGCGGTGGACTCCACCGAGCCCGACCTCGACAACGGCCAGATCGGGCGAGGGCGCTATCGCTGGATCGAAGAGCAGTTCGCGGCGCCTGCCGACCTGCGCGTGTTCGTCCTCCACCATCACCTGCTGCCGATCCCGGGCACCGGGCGCGAGCGGAACATCGTCAACGACGCGGGAGATGCGCTCGAGACCCTGCAGCGCGCCGGCGTCGATCTCGTGCTCGGCGGGCACAAGCACGTTCCGTACGCCTGGCAGCTCGAGGGACTGTTCATCGTCAACGCGGGAACCGTGTCCTCGTCGCGCCTGCGCGGAAACGGGCGGCCCTGTTACAACGTCGTCGAGGTCGACGGCACGCACGTGGACGTGTGGCGCAAGTACCCGTTCCACGGCCAGGAGAAGATCATCCAGTTCTCGACCGACACGAAGACGTACGAGAAGTACACGGCGCGCATCGAGAGCGAGGTGACGTCGCGGTGAAGGCACTCGCCATCGTCGACGGCGAGCACTACCCGGACGTCGTGCGCGCGGCGCTGGACGAGCTGCCGTACGAGTTCGTCGCGGTGCGGCTCGTCGGGGGGACGGACAAGTTGCGCGGCGCGCCCGACTACGGCGTCCCGATCGTCGACGGCGTCCCGGACGTCGACGTTGCGATCGACTTGACCGACGAGCGGCGGACGGACCTGATCGCCGAGTTCCTCGCGGCGCGGATCTCCGTCGTCGGTGCAGACTTCCGCTTCGACCCGCCGCCACTGCACGAGCTCGAGCTGCCGTCGATCTCGATCATCGGCACCGGCAAGCGCGTCGGGAAGACGGCAGTGGCGGTTCACGTCGCGCGACTGCTCGCGCGCGACCGCCGCGTCGTCTGCGTCGCGATGGGCCGCGGCGGGCCGGCGGAGCCCGAGCTCGTCGTCGAGCCGCCCGGCGTGGACGCGCTGCTCGCGCGGTCGCGCGCAGGCCGGCATGCGGCGTCGGATTACCTCGAGATAGCCGCGCTCGCCGGCGTGCCGACGGTCGGCTGCCGTCGCGCAGGCGGCGGCATCTTCGGGGCGCCGTTCGTCTCGAACGTGGTCGAGGGGGCGCGACTGGCGGCGTCGCTCGATCCGGACGTCGTCGTTTTCGACGGCAGCGGCGCGGCCGTCCCGCCGGTCGCGACGACCGCCCGCATCCTCGTCGGCCGCGATCCGTTCCGCGAGCGGATCAGCGATCTCGTGCTCGACGAGCTCGATCTGCGGCTCACGCCGACGGAGCCGCTCGAAGGACGCGTCGCAGTCTTCACCGCGGGCCCGGCCGAGACCGGCCACCTCGACGCCGACGTCGTGCTCGTCTCCCGCAACCTCGCCCGCCGCGACCTCCTGCGGGAGGAGCTCGCCGGCCTCGACGCCGACACGTACCTCGTCGAGCTGAAGGCGGCCGCGATCGACGTCGTCGCGGAGCACGCCGCCGCACGGGGAGCGAGGGTCGTCCTGGCCGGGAACGAGGTCGTGGCCGAGGGGCTCGACGAGGTGATTCTCGGCCTCGTTCCTGCGAGAGTGGGCACGTGAACCCTCTGGTGATCGCCATCGGGGGCGCGACCGGGACCGGCAAGTCGACGGTCGCCACCGAGGCTGCGCACCGGCTCGGCATCACGAGGCTGACGTCGACCGACTCGATCCGCCAGACGATGCGTGCGTTCTTCTCGCGTGAGTTCATGCCGTCCGTCCACTACTCGAGCTTCGAGGCGGGCGCGGCCGTGCCGGACGCCGACGACCCGCTCACCGCCGGCTTCATCGAACAGTCGCGCAACGTGCTCGTGGGCGTGCGCGCGGTGATCGACCGCGCGCTCGAGGAGGGCTGGTCGATCATCCTCGAGGGAGTGCACCTCGTGCCGGGCATGCTCCCGCTCAACGTCGAGGGGGCGGTCATCCGCCAGTGCGTGCTGGCGATCGACGACGAGACGATGCATGCGCAGCACTTCTTCTCGCGCAGCGGCGACAGCGAGCGGCCGCTCGCCAACTACCTCGATCACTTCGCCGAGATCCGCCGCCTGCAGCGCTTCATCGTCGGCCGGGCCGAGCGCGAGGGTGTTCCCGTCCTCGAGAACGTCGACGCGGGCGCGACGACTGACGCGCTGCTCGGGCTCGTGCAGGCGGCCGGAGCGCCGCTGTGAGCGAGACGGCGTCCGAGCCGGAGGCGGCCGAGGGTCAGGTCGGCGAGCCGACCCCGTGCATCTGCCAGTCCTACCTGCGGGCGACCGAGCACGCTGCGCTGCGCGCCGCGCGCTGGCTCGGGCGCGCCGACCAAGAGGGAGCCGAGGAGGCCGCCGCAGCCGGCATGCACTACTCGCTCGACCTCCTTCCGATCCGCGGCCGTGTCGTGCTCGGCTCGCACGAGGACGAGGCACTGTCGCCGGGTGCGACGATCGGCAGTGGTGGCATCGACGTCGACCTCGCACTCGACCCGCTCGAGGGGCGCGGCGTCGTGGCGCGCGGCGGAAACGGCGCGATGTCGATGATCGCGGTGACCGAGCCGGGCCAGCTCATGCCGCTGCCGGACATGTACATGCGCAAGATGGCCGTCGGCCCACGCGCGCGCGGCTCGATCGACCTGCTGCGCCCGATGGGGGAGAACGTCGAGGCGATCGCCGAGGCGTTCGGGCGGCGGGTCAACGACGTGACCACGATCGTCCTCGACCGCCCTCGCCACCACGACCTGATCGAGGAGATCCGCAACGCCGGGGCGCGCATCAAGCTCATCCAGGACGGCGACGTCACCGCGGCGATCTCCGCGTCGATCCGAGGCACGAACGACCACCTCGCGGTCGGCATCGGCGGCACGCGCCAGGCCGTGATGTCGGCGGCCGCGCTGCGCTGCCTCGGCGGCGAGCTGCAGGCGCAGTTCTGGCCGACGTCGCGGCGCGAGATCGACGAGCTGCACGAGCGCGGGATCGACGACTACACGCGCGTCTACCACACCGAGGATCTCGCTCCCGGCGAGGTGATCGTCGCCGCTACCGGCGTGTCGAACGGCGACCTGCTCCGCGGCGTCCGCTTTCTCGCCGACAGCGCTCGCACACACTCGCTGCTCATGTGCACGCGCTGCAACTGGGTGCGCTTCGTCGACGGCATCCACTTCTTCGCGCGCGAGCGGCGCGAGGATGTTCGCCTGATGGGCTTCTAGCCCCGGGTGAAGTAGGCGGTTGAACCACCGAACGAGGGCTCGGTGAAGCGGCGCGCCGGCGCCGAAGATCCTCTCAGTGCAGGCTCCGATGCGACGGGAGCCGGCCGGACGGGTCCGGAGCTCTGTCTCCCTTCCCATCGCGGGCATGCAGAAGGGGCGAGGCCATGCGGTGCCTCGCCTCTTCGCGCTCGTCATGGCGCTTGCCGGCGCGGAGGAAGAACCATGCGAGTGCGACCACGACGATCGGTGGGACGACGGCCGATGCGAGGAGCACGGCGTTCATTACCCCGCTGGAGGCCACGACGGGCACCTGCTCATCGTATTTAGACTGGTCGCATGCCCAGCAAGGAAGAAGTGCTCGAGGTGCTCCGCCAGGTCGAGGATCCCGAGCTCGGGATGGACATCGTCGACCTCGGGCTCCTGTACGACGTCGAGGTCGAGGGGCCGAAGGTGAAGATCCTCTACAGCCTCACGTCGATGGGCTGCCCGGCCGGGCCGCTCATCGCCGGCGACATCGAGCGCGCCGCGCGGGAGGTCGAGGGCGTCGAGGACGTCGAGCTCGAGCTCACGTTCGACCCGCCGTGGACGCCGGACAAGATGTCCGACGACGCGAAGTTCATCCTCGGCTTCGGCTAGACGGGTGGAGGAACGGCACGACGCCGTCCCAGCCCGCGCGTAGGACGGCGAGCGTCGCCGCCGGCGTGATCGCGGCGGCATCGCCCGGCGGTCGTGGGATGCGCCGGGCGTAGCCCCCGGGTGTCCAGAGCAGCAGCTCGTCGCCGAGCACGAGCCACGGCTCGCGGCCCCGGAGGACGAAGGCCCCGTCGGGCAGGTCGCCCGCCTCACGATGCGGGCCGAGCCGCTCCGCGTGCAGTCGCTCGTCGAGCTCGTCCGCCCGCGACGCGGCCGCGAGCGAGAGGAAGCGCCGGTAGTCCTCGCGCCGGCACTCGGCGCACGGCCGGTGGCCCGCCGCGAAGGCGGTCGCCTCGTCGAGGAAGAAGAGCTCGGTGAGCTTCCCTGGCTGCATGAGCGGCGACCGGTGCCGGCCCTTGAACTCGAGCCGGCATGCGATCCAGCGGCGCGTCCCGGAGCGCCTGACGATTCGACCTTCGTCGTCGTGCAGGCAGCCGCGGTTGCCGTAGACGAGACCGCGGTCCGGGACCGCGACGATCTCGCTCAGCGGGGTGACTCGGTTCTGCAATGGCATAAGCGCAACCCCCGATGATGCCGGTCGCGGGCGCCTCCAGACTCCTTGGAACAGTCGACGAGGGAGGCGGAATGGCCATCGACACGCTCCGGCAGGTCGAGCTCCAGCATCTGGTCACGGAGGTCCGTCGTGCCGCGCGAACGCTCCGCGCGCAGACGCGCGTCGAACGAGACACGATGCGCCGCACGCTCTCCACCGCCCTCCGCGACGACCTCGAGCCGCATGCGGAGAAGGATCTCGAGGGCCTCGAGGCGATCCGCGTCTGGATATCCGCTCTCGAGGATGCGGACGTCGGCAACGTCGATCTGATGCAGGAACTGCTGTACGGGATCGACGCGCTGCTGCGTGTGCACCTGTGGCGCGAGGCGGGCCTCCTGCTCGTGCCGCCGGTCGCAGAGTTCTAGAGACGTCAGACGGAGAGGACGATCTTCCCGAGCTGCTCGCCGGCCTCCAGCCGCTCATGCGCGGCGCGGATGTCGGCGAGCGGCAGCACCTCGTCCACGACCGGCAGGGCCCGGCCGCTCGCGACGAGCTCGTAGGCGCCTTCGAAGTCGGCCTTCGTCCCCATCGTCGAGCCGAGGATCGTCAGCTGCTTCCACCAAACGCGGTGGAGCGCCGCGGGCGGGTTCGGCCCGGTTGTCGCGCCGCAGACCGCGATGCGGCCGTCCCGTGCGGCGACGTCGAGCGATGTCCGCCAGGTCGCCTCGCCGACGTGCTCGACGACGACGTCGGCGCCGTGGCCGTCGGTCGCCTCCCGCACCGCCGCCTTGACGTCGCCGGTCGCGTGGTTCACGACCGCGTCGGCTCCGAGCTCGCGCGCGCGGTCGAGCTTCTCGTCGCTCGACGACGTGACGATCGTCCGCGCCCCGAGCGCCTTCGCGATCGCGAGGCCGGCGGTCGAGACGCCACTGCCGATGCCCCACAACAGCACCCACTCGCCCTCGCGCAGGTGCGCGCGCGTGACGAGCATGCGGTACGCCGTCTCGAACACGAGCGGGAACGCGGCCGCCTGCTCGAACGACAGCCCCTCGGGGATGGGGTAGACGTTCGTCGCCGGCACGGCGATGAGCTCGGCGTTCGTCCCGTCGCCGTGCTCGCCGACCACGTGGATGGTGCCGTCGGGCGCCTCGATCCCGGGATTGATGACGACGCGCTCGCCCGTGTCGACGCGGATGCCGGCGCCGTCCGCGCCGAGGATGCGCGGCTTCGGCACCGACGGTAGCCCCTTGCGGATCCAGATGTCGAGGTGGTTCAGCGCCGACGCGTGCACGCGGACGAGCACCTCGCCCGGCCCGGGGGTCGGGTCGGGCGCCTCCTCGAGCACGAGCACCTCGGGCCCGCCGTCCTCGTGGATGCGAACTGCGCGCATGTCGGGGCACACTACCCGTGTGAACCTGCAGGAGCTGGCGCAGGAGCTCGGGCTGGATGCGATCGGCGTCGCGCGGGCAGAGCCCTACGTGGAGGCCGAGCGGCACATCCTCGACCGGCGGGCGCGCGGGCTGTTCGCCGACATGAAGTTCACGATGGCCCGGCCGGAGGAGTCGTGCCATCCCGAGCGATTGTTGCCGGGCGCGCGCACGGTCGTGTCGGCGGCGCTCTGCTACTACGCGCCGGAGCCGGAGCGCCCGGCCGGTCACGGCCGCCTACCGCGGTACACATGGCACGATGAATACTCCGAGCTGCGCGAGAAACTCGCCGCGCTCGGCCGTCGCATCGGCGGCGCGTACCGCGTGCTCGTCGATGCGAACCAACACGTCGACCGCGAGGCTGCGGCTCGCAGCGGCGTCGGCTTCTACGGCAAGAACACGCTGCTGATCACGCCGCGGCACGGCTCGTGGGTCGTCCTCGGGACGCTCGTCACCGACGCGGAGCTCGATCCGACCCCGCCGCTTGCCACCGACTGCGGCGAGTGCCGGCTGTGCGTCGATGCATGCCCGACCGGCGCGCTCGACGAGCCCGGCACGCTGGACGCGACGAAGTGCCTGTCGTACTGGACGCAGGCGCCGGCCTCGATCCCGGAGGACTACCGCGGCGAGCTCGGCGCGCAGGTCTACGGCTGCGATATCTGCCAGGACGTCTGCCCGTGGAACCGCGGCGTCGAGAAGCGCCGAGGCGGGACGCCGTCCCACGGCGAGGCGCACGTCTCCCTCCTCGACTGGCTGCGGGCCGACGCCGCAGAGCTCAGCCGGCGCTACGACCGGCTCTACGTCCCCCGCAACGACGGCCGCTGGCTGCGCCGAAACGCACTCGTGGCCGCCGGCAACGTGGGCGGGGAGGAGGAGCGCGGGGCGGTCGAGGCGTATCTCTCCGATGCCGATGAGCTCTTGCGTGAACACGCGGCCTGGGCGGTGGAGCGAATGGAGGCGCGCCGGGATGCCTAGGCGTCCGGGACAGTGGTTCGTCCTGCTTCGCGCGGCGGTCGTCGTCGTCGCGATCGTCGACGTCGCGCTCACGAGCTTCCCGCCGTCGTATCGCCCATGGGCATGGGGCGTCGTCGCCTTCTTCGCGGCGTCGACGGCGTTGTCCGCGTACCTCGCCACCGTCGATCTCGGCCGGGCAGCGCGCCAGCGCGCGCGCGTGCTCGCGATCGTCCTGGACGGGATCACCGCGATCGGCTTCGTCGCCGTCTTCTCGTATCAGGACGGCGAGCCGTACCGCGCGCTGTACCTGATCCCGATCGCCGAGGCCGGCCTGCGGTTCGGTCTCTTCGGCGGGCTTCTCGGTGCGGTCGTGATGGTCGCGGCGACGCTCGTCGTCGACGTGATCGGGCCGAGCATCGCGTGGCGCACCGTCGTGTCGCGCGTTCTCGTCGGCGTCCTCGCGGGCGTCGTCATCGGCCGGCTGCGCGACGGCTTCGCCGACCGGGCAGCCGAGGCCGAGCGCCTCCGCGACGAGCTCGGCCGCCGCAGCGACATCCTCGAGGCGGCGAACCGCTGCGCCCGCGCGCTCGGCTCGTCGCTCGAGATCGAGACGGCGTTCGGCGCCTTCATCCGCGAGCTGCGCGGCCTCGTCCCCTTCGACCGGACGGCGATCGTGCTCATCGACGGCGACCAGGCGACGACGATCGCCACCGCCGGCCGCGGCGCGACCGAGGTGTTCCCGCCGGGAAGCACGGGCCCGCTCGGCGGCTCGGTGCTGGACCGCGTGCGCGGCGGCGACGTCATCGTCCGCCGGAACCTCGCGGAGTCCGAGTTCGCAGAGGACGCGCAGTTCGCCGCGCTCGGCCTGCGCAGCGAGATCGTCGCGCCCCTCCTCGCGGGCGCGCGGCCCATCGGCATGATCGCGCTCTCGCGCATCGAGGTCGACGCGTTCGGCGACGACGACGTCGAGCTCGTGACGCTGCTCGGACGGCTGGCCGCGAGCGCCGTGCAGAACATCCGGGCCTACGACGCGGAGCACCAGACGGTCGAGGAGCTTCGCCGGCTCTCGGCGCTCCGCGCCGACTTCGTCTCACTCGTCTCGCACGAGCTGCGCAGCCCGATGGCGGCCGTGATCGGCGCCGCCCGCACGCTGCAGGAGCGCTGGCGCGCACTCACGCCCGAGCAGCGCGAGGCGTTCCTCGCGCTCATCGGGGACGAGACGCAGAGGCTCGCGACGCTCATCGGCGACGTGCTGCATACGTCTCAGATCGAGGCCGGTACGTTCAGCTACGTCTTCACCGACGTCGACCTGACCAGGCTCGTCGAGGATGCGGTGGCGACCGCGTCGCTCGGGCAGGACGAGGTGCGCATCACGGCCGCGGTCTCGTCGGGGCTGCCGGCGATTCGCGGCGACCGCGAGCGGCTGCGGCAGGTGCTCGGCAACCTGATCGAGAACGCGGTGAAGTACTCGCCGGCCGGCGAGGAGGTGCAGGTGCGCGCGAAGCCGGAGAACGGCTACGTGAAGATCTCCGTCGTCGACCATGGGCCCGGCATCCCACACGACCAGCAGCGGCTCATCTTCGAGAAGTTCGGCCGCGCCGACGTGGCGGGCGGCTCGAAGCCGGGCACCGGGCTGGGGCTGTTCATCGCGCGCTCGATCGCCGAGGCGCACGGCGGGACGGTCGACGTGCACTCGAGCCCCGAGCAGGGCTCGACGTTCACGCTGACGCTCCCTGCGGCCTAGCTCGTTGCCCACCGCCGGGTCGGGCATGAACTCGCGGACGTCTCGAGCGCAGCGGCAGGCGGCGGCGATCTTGGCGGCCCACTCCAGCGCCTCCTCGCGCGAGGGCACGTCGACGACCGAGAATCCGCCGACGTACGCCTTGCTCTCCGGAGACGGGCCGGCGGCGACCGTCCCGTCGGTGGCCACTACGCTCATCTCCTCGTGGGGATACAGCCCGCCGCCGAGCACCCACACGCCGGCGTCCATGGCCTCTTGGCCCACCGCGTGTGCGGCGTCGGCCAGGTCGGGCAGGTCCTCCTCCGGGAACGTCATCGCACCCTCGTCGACCGAGATCAGGTATCTCGGCATGTATGACTCCCTTGTCTGGCATCTGCGCCCGATGAAGTGCTACTCCGGCGACGACGCCGCGGGGCTCGCGACGATCGGCTAGACCTTGACGCGAAGCCGCTCGACGCCGAGCTCCTTCGCGAGCGCCTTCGCCCGCGCCGCGATGCGCGCGCGCAGTTCCGCCGGCTCGAGCACGATTGCATGGCCGCGCTTGGAGAGGATGTCGCTCACGAGCCACTCGTCGCTTCCGACCGGCAGCCCCTTCAGCGCCGTGCCGTCCGCCAGCTTCCGCGCTCCACGCTCCACCTCGAAGCGCGCGATGTCCTTGTCGTAGAGCACGCGCACGCTGCGCACACCGCGGAGCAGCACGGGTTCGAAGTCCTCGCGGGGGGCGAACTTCTCCTTGGTGAGCGTCGCGCTGCGCATGCGGTCGAGGCGGAACGAGCGTTCGCCGCCGCTCGTGCGGTCCCACGTGTGCACGTACCAGTACGGCATCGCGCGCGAGAACGTGTACGGCTCGACGAGCCGCTTGGACGGCTGCGTCTCCATCTCCTTCTGGTACTCGATCTCGACGAGGCGGTGCTCGCGCATACCGCGCGCGAGCTTCGTCACGAGATCCTCCTCCGCCTGCTCGACCTCGACGTCGGGCGTCTGAGTGAGGTCGAACTGCCCGAACGTCTCCTCGAGCTTCTTGCGCACGCGGGCGAGCGGCGTGTGCGCGTCGACCGCGATCATCGGACCGACGTACTCGAGGGCGAGGCGGATCGCCCGCGCCTCGAGCGGCGTCAGCCGCGGCGGCAGCCGGAACGTGTCGCCCCACAGCTCCTTGTCGACGTGCACGCCGCCGTCGCGCAGCTCCGCGTACACCGTGTAGCAGCCGCCGCCGAAGTTGACGAGGTTGAGGAGGGACAGGTGCTCCTCCAGCTCGTCGGCAGGGATCGACGGAAAGCGCTCGAGCAGATCCTCGACCGGGATCGCCGCCTCGCGCCCCTCGCCGCAGGCGGCGAGCAGATAGGCGAGCAGGGACTGGAGGACGGCGAAGCGCTCGGGCGCGACCGGTCCGGCGGGCCGCTCCGCGCTCTCGCCGGCGCCACGCACGGGCGCCTCCCGTGCAGGCTCCGGAGCCCGGCCCTCGTGGCCGTCCCGCACGCGCCGCAGCGACGACGCCACCTCGCGCCGCAGCTCCTCCGGCTCGAGCGGCACCGCGCGGCCGTCCTGGCGCAGCACCCACGATGCGAGCTGCTCGAGCGACGAGTACTCGGTGACCCACACGCCGTCCTCGAGGCGTCCCGTCGAGCCGTAGACGCGCTGCACCCACCAGGCGGTGTCGCCCGGCACCTCGATGCGCGCCTCGCCGAGGATGTCGCCGATCTGCCACGGCGGCCGGCGCCTGTAGCGCTCGATGTCGAACTCGGCGGGAATGCGAAAGTCGCGCTCGCGGCGCGTCGCGAACTTGATCTCGCCACGGATGCGCGACACGCGGAACGTGCGAATGTCGTCGCGGTCGAGATCCTGGCCGACGACGTACCAGACGCCGTTGTCGGGGAGGAGGGCGTACGGGTTGAGCGTCCGCTCCGACTCGACGTCGCGTGAGATCGACCAGTAGTCGAACTTCACCGTGCGCTGCTTCGAGATCGCGCCCTCGAGCTTCGCGAGCCGCCCCGGCATCTCGGGCGAGTAGTCGAGGTCGACGACCTCGACGCGACCGGCCGTCGCGGTCGGCGACTCGGCGAAGCCAGGCCGGCCGAGCGCGAGGTTCTGCAGCGCGAGCCGAAGCGGCTCGGCGTAGGCGAACTTGCCCTCGAGCAGATAGAGCGCCGTCTGCAGCGCGGCCAGCTCCTCGTTCTCGAGCTCGAGCTGCGGCAGGAAGTACTGCTCGGAGCGCAGCGTGTACAGCTCCTCGCCGGTGAACTCGTCCCGCTGCGACTGCAACGGCACGCCGAGTGCGAGCAGCTCGGCGCGGTCGGAGTAGAACCGGCGCGCGAACGCCTCGTCCGACATCTCCGAGTAGCCCTCGACGTTCGACTTGACGTCACGTGCGGTGATGGGCCGCCGCTCCGCCATCAGGAACGCCACCAGCGAGAGCTGGCGGATCAGCTTGTCCGTGTCGTGCGACAGTGTGTGAACGAGCCTACAGCGCGAGCGCTGTGGAACGCGCTGTGGAAAACGGGCTCAGGCGGCTGCTCGTGCTTCCAGATGCTGATGCGACGGGCAGTAGTCGCGATCCGGCAACGGCGTGCGCTGGCACGGCTTGCCCTTGCGCGTCGTCGCGCGGCAGCGTGCGACGCCGCCGTCGAGCGCGCCCGCCTCGATCTGCTCCTGGATGAACGTCGACGCTGCGGTCACGCCCGCCTGCACGGCCCATGCGACCTCGGCCTGCGCGGTGATCGGGAAGTAGCGGCGGATGTCCTGGAAGAGCGCGCGATCCGGCTTTGCGAAGTAGAGCGGGTCCTTCGCGAGGCGCTCCATCGTCTGCTCGCAGGCCTCGAGGACGTCGCGCCGGTACTCGATCTGCGTCTGCGCGTCGACGTACGGGTCGATCTTGTCCTTGATCGTGCGATAGATCACTCGCGAGTACTGATACATGCAGGCCTTGATCTGGAGGATTGTCTCGTCCAT
>Ga0075276_10000157_pt1 | contig 20345 bp, 19 predicted proteins | sample SF_Rice_5C_80N_4_FD_69770 | JGI IMG/M metagenome (GOLD analysis project Ga0075276, IMG submission 69770) | Rice paddy soil microbial communities from Twitchell Island, California, USA - SF_Rice_5C_80N_405 | ecosystem: Environmental > Terrestrial > Soil > Paddy field/soil | place: USA: Twitchell... | reverse complement strand
CTTGAGGTCTTCCTGGGTGTAGCCGAAGGCCTGCTGAGTGTCGAGCAGACTGGCCGCCAGCACAGGCTTGCCACCCTTGACGGCGGACAGGTCGTCCAGGAAGTAGCGGGATTTGTCGATCCACTTGCGATAAGGCTTGGCGGTGGAGAGCTGCTTCTTGAGTTCGGCGTCATCTACGATGCGGCCTGCCTGCATGTCGATGAGGAACATCTTGCCGGGCTGCAAACGCCACTTCTTGACGATCTTGTCCTGTGGAATGTCCAGCACGCCCATCTCGGAGGCCATCATCACCAGGCCGTCATCGGTGATCAGGTAGCGTGCGGGACGCAGACCGTTGCGGTCCAGCGTCGCGCCTATCAGGCGGCCATCGGTGAAGGCCACGGCGGCCGGGCCGTCCCACGGCTCCATCAGCGCCGCATGGTATTCGTAGAACGCGCGGCGTTCTTCGTCCATCAACGTATTGCCGGCCCAGGCTTCGGGGATCAGCAGCATCATGGCGTGCGGCAGCGAATAGCCGCCGGCGACCAGCAGTTCAAGCGCATTGTCGAAGCATGCGGAGTCGGACTGCCCTTCGGTGATCAGCGGCCACAGTTTTTCCAGGTCCTCGCCCAGCAGATTCGAGGACATCGCAGCGTGGCGCGCGGTCATCCAGTTGACGTTGCCGCGCACGGTATTGATCTCGCCGTTGTGCGCGATCATGCGGAACGGGTGCGCCAGATCCCAGGTGGGGAAGGTATTGGTGGAGAAACGCTGGTGCACCAGCGCCAGCGCGCTGACCACGCGCGGGTCCTGCAAATCCAGATAGTAGCTGCCCACCTGGTCGGCCAGCAGCATGCCCTTGTAGACAATGGTGCGCGACGACAGCGAGGGACAGTAGAAGCCGGCGCATGCGTCGGCGGGGAGCGCGCGGATGGCATGCTCCATGGTCTTGCGTATTACGAACAGCTTGCGCTCGAAGGCGTCCTGGCCGGCGGTGCCTTTGCCGCGCCCGATGAAGACCTGGCGCATGCAAGGTTCGACGATCTTAACGCTTTCGCCCAGGCCCCGGCTGTCAACGGGCACATCGCGCCAGCCCAGCAGCTTCTGGCCCTCGGCGACGATCTTCTTCTCAATCGCCTTTTCGCAGGCCGCGCGCGCCTTTTCGTCGCGGGGCAGGAACAGCATGCCGACGCCGTACTCGCCTTCGGCGGGCAGATCGAAGCCCAGCGCGTGACAGCGGTCGCGCAGGAAGGCATCGGGAATCTGCAGCAGGATGCCCGCACCGTCGCCCGCCAGCGGATCCGCGCCAACTGCGCCGCGGTGGGTCAGGTTCTTCAGTATCTGCAGGCCCTGGCGCACGATGTCGTGGCTGCGGTCGCCCTTGATGTGCGCCACAAAACCCACGCCGCATGCGTCGTGCTCCTGGCGGGGATCATAGAGCCCTTGTTGCTGCGGCACGGAAGCGCTGGCCTGCCGCAACGTCGAATGATTCACGTTGTCCGTCATCAAGATCACACTGACAAAAATGAACGGCGGTGATCGGGAGAGAGCAAAACGTCCCGATGCCGGCCCGCATTATAAAAATTAAAGGGCGGGAATGTTACCCCGTATCAGGTCGGACGGCAATATGGAGAAAAAAACAGGCGTCACTTCAAGGACTAAAAAGCCGGCAAAGGCCGGATGTCGTCGTCATGAAAGGAAATACGGCGTCGCCGGTAACACAATGCGGCGCACCCGGAATACGGCGTGCGCCGCGCGAGGCAAGGCTGGCTTACTTGAGCGAGAGGATGAATTTGACCAGCTTCTTTACGTTCGCTACCGGGGCCGGCTGCGGCGGCATCGGCACCTCACCCCACACGCCACTGCCGCCATTCTTGACCTTGGCCACCAGCTTGGCCTCGGCGCCTTTGACGCCCCGGTATTTCTTGGCCACGTCCATCCATGCAGGCCCCACGATCTTCTGGTCGATGGCATGGCAGGCCGTGCAGCCGCTTTGCTGCGCCAGCGGCGGCATATCTACCGCCATCGCACTGCCTGCCATCATCAAACCCGCAACGATACCCAGCCGAACCCCAGTTCTTGTTTCCATGATTTCCTCCAGTTACGTTGACGCTAACAGAGAACACACCTAAAGCCCGCTTCATTCTATACCCTTTTTTGCGCCGGTGCAGCGCACGCCGGCGCATGACAAGCACAAAGCCCGCATCGGCCGGCTTTGGGGCGGGCTGCGGAGGAACGCGCCTTATTTCGCCAGCGCCAGCACGAAGTGCACGAGCTGCTCGATCTTGTCCTTCTTGGCGCCGGTCGGGTCGTTCGCGGGCATGGGCATGCTGCCCCAGTGGCCGTAGCCACCCCTCGAGACCTTCATGATCAGGCCCTGGACCAGAGGATAGTCCTTGCCATTGTAGTTGAACGTGGTCGCGCCCTTGTATCTCCTGCTGACGTCGGCCCAGGCCGGACCCACGATCTTGTGCTCAATGGAATGGCAGGCAATGCAATTGAGCTCCCTTGCCAGGGGCGGCATCTCGGTAGCCGTGACGTTTCCCGCGACAAACAGGAATGCTGCGGCGGCAGCGCTGATAACGATAGACTTCATATGTTCTCCCAAACAGTTTGACACCAGTATCCTGCGGATACGGGGTGCATGACACCCCGCAGGCATTCTAACCAAAAATACAAAATCTTCAAGAAAATTAATAATTTATTGCAACCAATGCAAATTGGTTAGGGCTTCTGTCGGGCTGGAGGGTCGAGAAAGATGCGGGCGGCGCAGCGGGCACGGCCGGAAGAAGGGGCAAAAAAAAGCCGGCGATTGCCGGCGTGCCTTTCACGGAGACGACGCTCCGATTACTTCTTTTCGGCCAGGCTTTGCTCGAACTTGACGAGTTCGGTGATCTCATCCTTGTGCGCGCCGGTGGGATCGTTGGCCGGCATGGGCATGGATCCCCAGTTGCCGGAACCGCCGCGGGAAACCTTCATCACCAGGCCCTCGATCAGCGGATAGGTCTTGCCGTTGTAAGTGTAGGTCTTTACGCCATGGCCGGTGTAGCGCTCGGCGACGTCTTTCCAGGCGGGCCCGACGATTTTGTGGTCGATGGCATGGCAGGTTGTGCAGTTCAGCTTGTGTGCCAGCGGCGGCATTTCAACCGCCATCGCGCTCCCTGCAACCATAAGCCCGGCGGTGGCCGTCATACTTGCAATAATTGCTTTCATTCCTTGCTCCCGTTCTGATTTTGAATGTGTAATGCTTATGGCAAGGAGCAGATCACTCCGCACTTCCTGCCCCCCAGCCGCGCATTATAAACAAACCAAAACAGCATGGACAACTCGGAGCGGCATGGGTTGGGAAGCAGCCGGCGACCGCCGGCGTCCTGGCGCGGCGAGGCGGCAGATTATTTCTTGGCCAGGCTCTGTTCGAACTTGACGAGCTCGGTGATTTCCTCCTTGTGTATGCCTGTCGGGTCGTTGGCCGGCATGGGCATGGACCCCCAGTGCCCGGACCCGCCGTGGGAAACCTTCATCACCAGGCCCTCAATCAGAGGATAGGTCTTGCCGTTGTATTCGAAGGTCGTTACACCATGACCGGTGTACCGGTTGGCGACGTCCTGCCAGGCTGGGCCGACGACCTTGTGGTCGATGGCATGGCAGATGGTGCAGTTAAACTTGTGCGCCAACGGCGGCATCTCGACCGCCATTGCGCTCCCCGCCACTGCCAGACCTGCCGTCGCCATCACGCCTGCGATTAGACCTCTCATAAATCTCTCCTCGTTAAAATAGACCTGATGCCAAAGTGGAATTTGATCCCCTGAAAATTCCAAACCACCTGGCGTGGAGCTTGGGCAGGTGGTCTACCTGAATAACGCGCTGCGCATTCCGGCCGTTGACAGTGTATGCCATAAATACATTGACGCCAATGCTGTCAACGGCCATGGTCCAGGCACGGGATATGGGTGGCCGGGTGAAACGCAAGACGGCCCTGCGGACTGGTGGTCCGGAAACGGGCGGCGCGCTGCCGTCCATTTCCGGACCATGGTGGATGTTGCGGAGGACGGGATTGCTATTTCTGCAGGGCCGAAACGTCGCGCACTGCGCCCCTGGCAGCAGAGGTGGTCATGGCCGCGTATGCGCGCAGGGCCGCCGAGACATGCCGCTCGCGCGCCGCGGGCTTCCACGCCTGTGCACCTCGCGCCGCCATCGCCGCGCGACGGCGCTCGAGTTCCTCGGTGCTCACGGCGAGGTGGATGCGACGGTCCGGAATGTCGATTTCAATGGTGTCGCCCTCCTCCACCAGGCCGATCGCGCCGCCCTCCGCCGCTTCCGGCGAGGCGTGGCCGATTGAAAGCCCGGAGGTGCCGCCGGAGAAGCGGCCGTCCGTCAGCAGCGCACAGACCTTGCCCAAGCCCTTGGACTTGAGGTAACTGGTGGGATACAGCATCTCCTGCATGCCGGGCCCGCCACGCGGCCCTTCGTAGCGGATCACCACTACATCGCCGGGGACGATCTTGTCGCCCAGAATGGCATCCACCGCAGCGTCCTGGCTCTCGAACACGCGCGCGCGTCCGGTGAATTTGAGGATGCTGTCGTCCACACCCGCGGTCTTCACGATGCAGCCGTCGAGCGCGATGTTGCCGTGCAGCACGGCCAGGCCGCCGTCCTGCGAATAGGCATGCGCCTTGTCGCGGATGCAGCCCTGGGCACGGTCGCTATCCAGCGCCGGGTAGCGCATGGACTGCGAGAAGGCGATCGTGGTCGGAATGCCGCCGGGTGCGGCGCGGTAGAAGTTCAGCACCGACTCGTCCTCGGTGCGCTGCACATCCCAGACCTGCAGCGCCTCGCCCAGCGTCTTGCTGTGCACGGTGGGCAGCCCGGTGTGCAGGCATCCCGCGCGTTCCAGCTCGCCCAGGATGGCCATCACCCCGCCGGCACGATGCACATCCTCCATGTGGTATTTCTGGGTCGCGGGCGCAACCTTGCACAAACAGGGTACGCGGCGCGAAACCTGGTCGATGTCGGCCATGGTGAAATCCACGCCGGCCTCGTTGGCCGCGGCCAGCAGGTGCAAAACGGTGTTGGTCGAGCCGCCCATGGCCACGTCCAGGCTCATCGCGTTTTCGAAGGCCTCGAAGGTGGCAATGCTGCGCGGCAGCACGCTGCTGTCGTCTTGCTCGTAGTAGCGGCGGGTGATGTCCACGATGGCGCGGCCCGCACGCAGGAACAGCTCCTTGCGGTCGGCATGCGTGGCCACCAGCGAGCCGTTGCCCGGCAGGCTTAAACCCAAAGCCTCCGTAAGGCAGTTCATGGAGTTGGCCGTGAACATGCCGGAGCAGGAACCGCAGGTCGGGCAGGCCGAGCGCTCCATCTCCTCCACCTCCTGGTCGGTATTGTGGCTGTCGGCGGCCTCGATCATCGCGTCTATCAGGTCCACCTTGCGCGCCTCGCCGTGCCACTGCACCTTGCCCGCCTCCATGGGGCCGCCCGACACGAAGATGACGGGGATGTTCAGGCGCATCGCGGCCATCAGCATACCCGGGGTGATCTTGTCGCAGTTGGAGATGCACACCATGGCGTCGGCACAATGCGCGTTGACCATGTATTCCACGCTGTCAGCGATAAGATCGCGGCTGGGCAGGGAATACAGCATGCCGGCGTGGCCCATGGCAATGCCGTCGTCGATGGCGATGGTGTTGAATTCCTTGGCGACGCCGCCGGCCTTCTCGATCTCGCGCGCCACCAGTTGCCCGAGATCCTTGAGATGAACGTGGCCGGGCACGAACTGGGTGAACGAATTCACCACCGCGATGATGGGCTTGCTGAAATCGGCGTCCTTCATGCCGGTGGCGCGCCACAGCGCGCGCGCGCCGGCCATGTTGCGGCCATGGGTGGAAGTGCGGGAACGGTACTGGGGCATGGTCTGTTTTCCTGAAAACGTTGAATCACGTGTGCGATTTTAAACCACGGCGGCAAAGCGCGCCTCGCCTTGATGCGCGGCCCATCTCCGGCATGGCCACGGTTCGGGCGCGGTGTTGCGGCCAGGCGCTTTGGGTTATGATAAGCCCCTTTCATTTCCGGAGGCTCTCATGGCGAACATCAATTTCAAGCGCGAAATTTCCGCCACCATGACCGAGGCGATCGAGCGCGCGACCAAGGCGCTGGCCGCCGAAGGTTTCGGCGTCCTCACCCGCATCGACATGGACAGCAAGATCAAGGAAAAGACCGGCAAGGACATCGTGCCCACGGTGATCCTGGGTGCCTGCAATCCCAATCTCGCCTATGAGGCCTATACCACGGACAGCGATGTGGCCAGCCTCCTGCCTTGCAACGCAGTGATCCGCGAAACGGCGCCCGGCACGATTTCCCTGGAATTCATCAAACCCACAGCGATGATGCAGGTGCTGAACGATGCCAGGCTCGCAACGCTGGCCGCGGATGCCGACGGCAAGATCGAGCGCGCGTTGAAAAACGCCTAACCCGGCCCGGCGCGCTGACTCATGCTGACGTACCCTAAATTCGACCCGATCGCGATTCATATCGGATCTGGCGGGATCCACTGGTACGGACTGATGTACCTGCTCGGCTTCATACTGTTTATCATCCTGGGCCGGCGGCGGCTGCGCACACTGAACCGGCCGGGCTGGGACAACCGCATGCTGGACGATCTGCTGTTTTATGCGGTGCTGGGCGTGATCGTCGGCGGGCGGCTGGGCGAGGTGTTCTTCTACGAACCCGCATACTACTTTGCCCACCCCGCGAGAATCTTCTACCTGTGGGAGGGCGGCATGTCCTTCCACGGCGGGTTGATCGGCGTAATGCTCGCAATCACCCTGTTTGCCCGCAAATTCAAACTGAACTGGCTGCAACTGACTGATTTCGTCGCCCCCCTGGTGCCGCTGGGGTTGGGCGCCGGGCGCATCGGCAACTTTATCAACGGCGAGCTGTGGGGCCGGCCCACCGATCTGCCGTGGGGAATGATCTTCCCCCGTGCCGGAGACAATATGCCGCGCCACCCCTCGCAGCTTTACGAGTTCGCACTGGAGGGCGTGGCGCTGTTCATCATCCTGTGGCTGTTCTCGAAGAGGCCGCGGCCGACGGGTGCGGTATCGGGACTGTTCCTGATCGGTTACGGGGTATTCCGCTCGCTGGCGGAATTCACCCGCAATCCCGACACAGGCATCTTCGGCATGACCGCGCTGGGCATCAGCATGGGGCAATGGCTGAGCCTGCCGATGGTGCTTGCGGGAATCGCGCTGATGGCTTGGGCGTACCGGCGCGACCGCAAGGCCCAATAGCCCGGACAATTTAACCAGACAAACTGACCCATGGAACTGCATTTCGACATCGAGCGGGTGGAAGTCCTGCTGCTGATCGCGTCCCTCGTCGCCATCTTCACGCGCAAGCTGCGCGTGCCCTATAGCGTAGGCCTGGTGGCGACGGGCGTGGTGCTGTCGCTGTTTTCAATCGAGCCCAACCTCAAGCTGACGCGCGAGCTGATCTTCACCATTCTGCTGCCGCCGCTAATCTTCGAGGCGGCGTTCTTTCTGCACTGGGCGGAATTGAAGCGCGATTTCTGGGTGATTACCATCTTTGCCAGCATAGGCGTGGTGTTGTCGGCTATCGTCACGGCTGTGGGCATGCACTACTTCGCCGACTGGCAATGGATAGGCGCGCTGATCTTCGGCGTGCTGATCGCCGCCACTGATCCCGTCTCGGTGATCGCCACCTTCAAGGAAGCCGGCGTGCAAGGCCGGCTGCGCATCCTGGTCGAAGCGGAAAGCCTGTTCAATGACGGCATGGCCGCGGTGCTGTTCGCGGTCGTGACCGCCATCGCCGCAGGGCATGCCGTGACCCCGGGCTCGGTGAGCCTGTCGCTGCTGCAGATCGTGGTGGGCGGCATCGCCTGCGGCGCCGCGGTAGCCGGCGTCACCCTGTTCCTGTCCGGGCGCAGCAAGGATCACCTGATTGAACTGACTTTCACCACGATTGCGGCCTACGGTTCCTTCCTGCTGGCGGAGCATCTGCACGTCTCCGGCGTCCTGGCCACGCTGACGGCGGGCCTGATGATGGGCAACCTCGGCCACCTCGGCATCGTGTCCGGACGCGGCCGCGAGACGGTGGAGGCATTCTGGGAATACGCCGCCTTTGTCACCAACTCGCTGATCTTCCTGCTGATCGGCATACGCGAGGGGCAGCAGAATTTCTGGGCGCTGGGCACGATCGCTGCCACGGCCATCCTGCTGGTGCTGGCCGGGCGGGCGGTGGCCATCTATCCGGTGAGCCTGCTGTTCGCGTTCGGCAAAAAAGCCGTGTCGGCCCGGCACCAGCATGTCATGGTGTGGGGCGGCCTGCGGGGCGCACTGGGCCTGGCGCTGGCGATGAGCCTGCCCGAGAATATTCCGCAGCGCAACCAGATCGTCACCGTGACATTCGCTGTGGTGGCGTTCTCCATTTTCGTGCAGGGCCTGACCATGACGCCCGTGCTGCGCGCCATGGGCGAACTGCCGGGGAAGCTGAAAAAGAAGAAACCGGAAAACGGCTAGGGTTAGCCTAGCCGTTGGCGCCGAACATCATGCGCCGGGCAACGAACTGCTTGGCGGCGGGCGCGCTGTCCAGCAGCGAAAGCATGGCGGCGCGTCCGCTGCGCAGGCCGGGCAGATCGTTGGAGAACAGCCGCACCAGTCCATCGGTGAAGCGTATGCCGGCATTGCGATCCAGGCTGCGCGCGCGGCGGTAGGCAGCCAGCATGGCTTCCCCGCCCAGCGCGGCGGGCGCACAGCGCAGGATTTCCTGTGCCAGGTCCCAGGCATCGCGCAGGCCCATGTTGAAACCCTGTCCGGCCACCGGATGCAGGGTCTGCGCCGCGTTGCCGAGCAGCACGGTATGGCCCAGCGTGGTCTCGGGCGCACGCCGCAGGCGCAGCGGGAAGCAGGTACGCGCTCCGACGCTGGTGAAGCGCCCCACGCGGTCGCCGAAGTGCGCATGCAGTTGTTCGAGAAATTCCGCCTCGTCCCAGCTCACCATCTCCTGCGCCCGCTCGTGGGGCGCGGTCCACACCAGTTCGTAGCCATCCCGATACGGCAGCAGGGCGGCCGGCCCCTGGGCGGTAAAGCGTTCAAAGGCGGTATCCGCCTTGGGATGGGAGCAGGTGACGTGGGCAATGACCGCGCTCTGGCCGTAGTCCGTGATCTCCGGCGGATGCGCGTTTTCCAGCAGCTTGCCGCCGTCCGCCACCACGGCCAGGCGCGCGTCCAGCGTGTGTTCCGCGCCGTCTTGCCGGTAGGTGATGCGCGCGCCGTCCGCCGCGCTGTCGAGCGCGGTGACGGCGGCGCCCGTCAGATAGCTTATGCCGCTGGTCTCCAGGGCGTGGCACAATGCGCCATGCAAGGCATGGTAAGGCAGCACATAGCCCAGGCCAGGCACGTGCAGCTCTTCTGCACGCAGCATGGCGCGGCCGAAGGCATGGCGCTGCGATATGTGTATGGTCTTGATTGCGGTGATGTCGGGCAGCTCCTGCCACACGCCCAGACGCTCCAGCAACAGGCGGCTGCCGTAGGCCAAAGCAAGCGCACGCGGGTCGGCCGCAGCGCTCTCGGGCCGGCGCGCCTCCAGCAGGCGGATGTCCAGGCCGCTGCCGCGCAGCGCGAGGGCAAGCGAGGCACCGACCGGACCTCCGCCGATGATAACAACGTCACACGGCGTGCCACTCATTTGCGCATCACCTCCTCGATCGCCGCAACCGTTCTGGGCGCGGCCTCGGTCAGCACCTCGCACCCGGCGGCGGTGATCAACACGTTGTCCTCTATGCGTATGCCGGTGTTCCACAGGGCCTGGGGCACATCGTCGGCCGGCCGGATGTAGCAACCCGGCTCCACCGTATAGGTCATGCCGGGCACGAGCACCCGCCATTCCCCTTGTTGCTTGTAAGCGCCCACATCGTGGACGTCCATACCCAGCCAGTGGCCGGTGCGGTGCATGTAGAAGCGCTTGTAGCTTTCGCTCTCCAGCACGGCATCCAGGCTGCCGCTGCACAGCTTGAGGTCTATCAGCCCCTGGGCGATGATGCGCAGCGCGGCCTCGTGCGGCGCATTCCAGTGGCTGCCGGGGCGGGACACCTCGACCGCGGCCGTCTGCGCCGCCAGCACCATCTCGTATACGTCTTTCTGCGCGGCGCTGAACTTTCCATTGACGGGAAAGGTGCGCGTGATGTCGGCGGCATAGCCGTCCAGTTCGCAGGCCGCGTCGATCAGCAGCAGATCGCCGTCATGCAGCGCCGCGTTGTTGCTGACGTAATGCAGCACGCAGGCATTGCCGCCGCCGGCGACGATGCTGGTGTAGGCCGGCGACTGCGCGCCGTGGCGGCGGAACTCATACAGCAGCTCGGCCTCGATCTCATATTCCATCATGCCCGGGCGCGTTGCGCGCATGGCGCGCACATGGGCACCGGCGGAAATCTGCGCCGCGCCGCGCATGGTCGCCAGTTCGGACGCATCCTTCACCAGTCGCATTTCGTCCAGCAGCGCGCGCACATCGCGGATCTCGTCCGGCGCGGTGATGCCCGCGCGCACTTTTGCCTGCACCCGGCGGCGCAGTTCCAGCATGCGGGTGTCCCACGCACCGTCCTGTCCGAGCAGGGTAAACAGCGCCGGCTGATTGCCCATCAGCTCGACCAGCTTGTCATCGAGCTGGTCGATGGGATAGGCGGCATCGAAGCCGAATCTGTCGCAGGCCGCCTCCGGACCGTAGCGATAGCCGTCCCAGATTTCGCGTTCCACGTCCTTTTCGCGGCAGAACAGGATGCTTTGCGGCTGGCGGCTGTCCTTGGCGCCCGCAACCACGACCACCACCGCCTCCGGCTCCTCGAAGCCGGTGAGGTAATAGAAGTGGCTGCCATGGCGGTACGGATAATGCGCGTCGGCATTGCGCGCGACTTCGGGCGCGGTTTGCACCACGGCAATGCCGTGCGACATCTGCGCGGCAAGGCGCGCGCGGCGTCCCGCGTATACGGTCGGATCAGTCATACCGGGTATTCTGCTGCGCCCGCAGGTCTTTGTCGAGTTGTTCGAGGCGCTGCGGAGTGCCCACGTCCACCCACGCCCCGCTGTAATGCTCGCCGCGCACCCGGCCCCGGCCGATCTGGGCGCGCAGCAGGGGCGCGAGCGGTGCGGCCGCATTGCGGTCCAGGTCTGCAAATAGGGCCGGCTTGTACAGGCCGACGCCGCTGAAGGTGAACTTTGGGGCACCAGCCAAGCGCAGGCGCGCCGCCTCCAGGCAGAAATCGCCGTTCGGGTGATGAGCGGGATTGTTCACCAGCACCAGGTGCGCCATGTCGTCGCTGTTCGCGAGCACGGCGCCATGGGCCGGCAGTCGGGCGAAATCGTAATCGCACCAGATATCGCCGTTGATCACGGCGAACGGCGCCGCACCCAGCAAGTGCAGGGCGTGGGCGATGCCGCCGGCGGTCTCCAGCGCGACGGGACGTTCGGGCGAGTAGCGGATGCGGGCGCCGAAAGCGCCGCCGTCGCCCAGTGCTTCCTCGATCTGCTGGCCCAGGTGGGCATGGTTGATGACCAGCTCGGTGATTCCGGCGCGGACCAGGCGTTCGATATGCCACACGATGAGCGGGCGACCGGCCACCCTGAGCAACGGCTTGGGGGTATGGTCGGTCAGCGGCCGCATGCGTTCCCCGCGGCCCGCGGCAAGGATCATGGCGATCATTTTCAGAAGGAATAGCCCTCGATGATGGCCTGCGGATGCAGCTCCTCCAGCAAAACCTGCAGCGGCTTCAGGTCCACGTAGCGGGTGCACGCCTTGTACAGGTATTCGAACACCAGCGGCAGGTCCTTGAGGTAGCCGTCCTTGCCGTCGCGGTGGTAGAGGCGGGCGAAAATGCCCAGCACCTTAATGTGGCGCTGCGCGCCCATCCATTCGTAATCGCGGTAGAACGCGCCGAAGTCCGGGTGCACGGGCAGGCCCGCGGCCCGCGCCTTTTCCCAGTAGCGTATCAGCCAGTCCATGACCTGCGCCTCGTCCCACTTGATGTAGGCGTCCTTGAACAGAGACGCGAGGTCGTAGGTGAGGGGACCATACACCGCATCCTGAAAATCGAGGATGCCGGGGTTGATGGCAATATTTGCGGCAGCGGGAAAGTCGCGCGGCAGCGACTCCACCCGCATCAGATTGCGTGAGTGGTAATCGCGGTGCACATAAACGCGCGGCTGCGCCAGATTATTGTCGAGGATGCGGCGGAAGGCCGTCTCCAGTCGGTCGCGCTGCTTCTGGGTCAATTCCACGCCCAGGTGCTTCGCCACGTACCACTCCGGAAACAGGTCCAGTTCGCGGCGCAGCAGGACCTCGTCGTAGGGGGGCAACTCGTTTGCACGCGAGGCAAGCTGGATACGAATCAGGGCATCGGTAGCGGCGTCGTACAGCTCGCGCGCATTTTGCGCATTCAGCGCCTGGAGGTAGGTGGTGGTGCCCAGATCGGACAGCAGCAGGAAGCCCTGCGCCAGGTCCTGCGCATACACGTGCGGCACATGGGTGCCGGCCTGCTCGAACAGGCTGCCCACATGCAGGAACGGCCGGCAGTCCTCATGCCCGGGCGGCGCGTCCATGACAATGCGTGTGCTGCCGTCCGCAAATGTGGCGCGGAAGTAGCGCCGAAAGCTCGCATCGGCGGACGCCGGTGCGATGTCGAAGGAGGCGCCCGGAAAGAGGCTGTGCAGCCAGCCGGTCAGTTGCTGTTGCCGTTTCATGCGGATTCTGGATTGCCTTAATGGTAAAATTGTGCGATTTTAACATCTTAACTTAGATGTCCCGCACATGCGCAGTTTCCCCTCTATCGTCCTGTTTCTGGCGTTTTGCGCGCTTCCCGCTTTCGCCATGGGCGACGATGAGCCGTTGCAACTGAATCTGGACACCACGCTCCACCCCATGCCGCACAGCGACGAGCAGGCGCCCGCCTACGTCACTGCGGAGCGACTGGAAGGCAAGAAGGGCGGCCGGCTGGAGGCAAGCGGCGGCGCCGAACTGCGCCGGGCGGGACAGGCGTTTTATGCCGATCACCTGATCTTCCAGCAGGACACCCGGGAAGTCACGGCGGACGGCAATGTGCGCGTGGAGCAGAACGGCGACCTGATCTCCGGCATGCACCTGGAATACAACCTCGACACCCGCATCGGCACCATTACGCAGGCGGAATACAATCTGGGGTCGGGCAGCGCGCACGGCAAGGCAGACAAACTGCGCATGGACGGCAAGACCAATTACTCCTTCAAGGGCGTCACTTACACCACCTGCCCGGTCGGGCGGGAGGACTGGATGCTGGACATGAACGAGCTCGACATCGACCGCACCAGCGAGATCGGGGTGGCGCACGGCGCCGTGATCGACTTCAAGGGCGTGCCCATTCTGTACTCTCCCTGGATGGACTTCCCCTTAAAGGGACAGCGCAAGTCCGGCCTGCTGGCGCCGCTATACGGAAGCACCAGCACCGGCGGCGCCGAGCTGACGCTGCCCATCTACCTCAACCTCGCGCCCAATTACGATGCAACGGTCGCGCCCCGCTTCATGGCGAAGCGCGGCACCATGTACAACAACCAATTCCGCTACATGGGGGACAGCTATTACGGCAAGATGGAGGTTGACACCCTGAGCGACCGGCTGACCGGCACGCGGCGCACGCATGAAGCCTATGGCCAGGCGCAGAACCTGGGCGGCGGCTTTTCCGACACCGTGGACCTCAACCGCGTCTCGGACAGCGCCTATTATCGCGACCTCGCCACCACCGTGGACGCAACCTCGCAAGTCAATCTGCCACGCGAAGGCGTGCTGAATTACGACGGCAAGTGGTGGAACGCGGTTACACGGGTTCAGAGCTTTCAGACATTGCAGGACCCGCTGGTACCCGTGGCGATTCCATACCGGCGCACGCCGCAGGTGCTGATAACCGGCGAGCACAGCATGTATGACGGAACGTTCGCATTTACCAGCGAGTTCGTGGACTTCACCCACCCCACGGCGGTTAACGGCAAACGGCTGCTGCTGTACCCGTCAATCAGCTACCCCCTGGTTTCCGACCCGGGCTACTACATAACGCCCAAGATCAGTGTGCACAGCGTCACCTACAGACTGGACCAGAATCTCGCTCCGGGGCAGCAGGCCGATGTTTCCGCCACGATTCCGATGTTCAGCCTGGACAGCGGCATGACCTTCGAGCGCAATACGCAGATCGCCGGACACAGCCTGGTGCAGACCGTGGAGCCCAGGGCCTATTATGTCTACATCCCCTATCACAATCAGAACATGCTGCCGAACTTCGATTCGGAGCTGTCGACCTTCAGCTTTACCCAGCTTTTCTCCGAAAACCGCTTCCTCGGCGGCGACCGCGTCGGCGACGCCAACCAGGTCACGCTGGCGACCACCTCGCGATTTCTGGACGCCGTCGATGGCGCAGAGCTGTTTCGGGCAACCCTGGGCGAGCGCTTCAGCTTTGCCCAACCCCAGGTCAACCTTCCGATTCCGGTCGCCACCGCAGGGGTCGCCACCCCGGCTTACCTGCCCACGCAGACCTCGAGCGTCAACAAATCGGACATTCTGGCAGGGGTCACCGCGCGGTTCTCCAAAGCCGTGTCGCTGGATTCGATTGCGCAGTACAACCCCGCCGGCCTGGGCTTCGAAATGTACAGCGTGAGCACACGCTACGCCCCGGAGCCCGGGAAGGTGCTGAATCTCGGCTACCGCTATACCAGCCCGGTGCTCAACCCCAATCTCGATATGCGCCAGGCCGACGTTTCGGCGCAATGGCCGTTGTATGGGCGCTGGCATTCGGTGGCGCGCTGGAACTACTCCATGGTGGAGAAGACGCTTTTGGAGGGTTTGGTCGGACTTGAGTATAATGGCCCCTGCTGGGTGGCGCGGATGGTGGTGCAGCGCTTCACTACGTCGACCCAGCAGGTTTCGACCTCGATCTTTATCCAGCTCGACCTGACCGGACTGGCCGGCATAGGCTCTGATCCGATGGACGCGTTGCGCCGCAGCGTGCCCGGATATACCAAACTGAACCAGGCTCCCGCCGGCGAGGGATTGCCGGGCACACAGTAATTTTCTCGGAAACACAACATGCCACGCATCATGAAAACCGTCTTCGCATTCTGGCTCGCTGCCTTCGCGTCCGGCACGCTCGCCGCCGGCCCGGCCAAGGACAGCGGGCTGGAGCCCCTCGGCCAGATCATCGCGATAGTGAACGACGATGTGATCACCCAGCACGAACTCGACGAGCGCATCAGGACCGTCTCACAGCGACTGAAGCGCCAGGGTACGCCGTTGCCAGCGCCAGACGTGCTGAAGAAGCAGCTGCTGGAAAACATGATCACGGGCCGTCTCATGGCGCAAACGGCCAAGGAGCATGGCATTCGGGTCGACGACGATCAACTCGACCGGGAAATGGAGGCGATTGCCCGGCGTAACCACTTCAAGTCGCTGGAGGACTATCGCGCGCAGCTCGAGAAGGCCGGCGAGGATTTCGGCAGGTTTCGCGAGGAAGTGCGCAACCAGATCATTGCCGGGCGGCTGCGTGCGCGGCTGGATGCCAGGCTGACGATCACCAACAGCGAGATCGACAACTACTTGGCCAACGAGGCCTCGCAGCCCGGACGCGACGCGGAGTATCACGTCGCCCACATCCTGGTGGTCATCCCGGAACAGGCGAGCGCGGCCCAGGTTCAGGCCGCGGAGAAGCGCGCCAACGAAGCGCTTGCGCAGTTGCGCAAGGGGGCTAATTTCGCCCAGGTCGCGGCCGGCTATTCCGATGCGCAGGACGCGCTGCGGGGAGGCGATCTGGGCTGGCGTCCGAGCGACCAGTTTCCCGCCGGCTTCCGCGATGTGCTGGCCAAGATGCGTCCCGGCGAGGTTTCGGGACTGCTGCATGGACCCAACGCCTACCACATCCTGAAGCTGATTGATGTCCGCAAGAAAAGCCAGGCGATGATCATCACCCAGACCCATGTGCGCCACATCCTGATCAAGACCAGCGACTTGGTGCCGGATGCGGACGCCAAGGCGCGCATCCTGGCGATCAAGAAGAAGATCGAGCATGGCGCAAGCTTCGCGGAGATGGCGCGGCTGTATTCGGAAGACGGCAGCGCCTCCCAGGGCGGCGATCTCGGCTGGATGTCGCCCGGCGAACTGGTGCCGGAATTTGAGCAGGCCATGAACGCGCTGCAGCCCGGCGAAATGAGCGGACCGGTTCAGACCACGTTCGGCTGGCACCTGATCCAGGTGCTGGGCCGGCGCAATACCGACGTCAGCGAGGAGCAAAAGCGCCGCCAGGCGGCGCTTGCGATCCGCTCCGTCAAGTCCGAGGAAGCGTGGCAGGACTGGTTGCGCCAGTTGCGGGACAGCGCACACATCGAGTACCTGCACAACGCCGCCCATTGATGGCGCCCTTGCCCCGGCCGCTGCTCGTCACCTCGGGTGAGCCCGCGGGTATCGGACCGGACATTTGCCTCGCGCTTGCCGGACACCCGCTCGAGCGGGGCCTCGTCGTTGCCGGGGACGCCGCCATGCTGGCTGAACGCGCGCAGCTCCTGGACCTGCGCGTGGACATCGTCGACTATTCGCCGCAGTTGAGCTTCCCCCTGCCCGCACATGCGCTCGCCGTGCTGCACATACCGGCTGCGGCAACCGTCAGAGCGGGCTGGCTGGATCCGGCGAACAGCCGCTACGTACTGGATTTGCTCACTCGCGCCGCCGACGGGTGCCGCAGCGGCGAATTTTCGGGAATGGTCACGGCCCCCGTGCACAAGGGCATCATCAACACAGCCGGCATCCCGTTTACCGGTCACACCGAGTTTCTCGCCGATTACGTGGGCGCAAGGCAAGTGGTGATGATGCTGGTGGGCGGCGGCATGCACGTGGCGCTGGCCACCACCCACCTGCCCCTGCGTGACGTGCCTGACGCCATTACTCGCGACTTGCTGGAAAGCATCTTGCGCACCATCCACCACGATTTCGCCACGCGCCTCGGCACCCGGCGCCCGCGCATCCTGGTGGCGGGGCTCAACCCCCACGCCGGCGAGGGCGGGCACCTGGGCCGTGAAGAGATCGAGGTGATGATCCCGGTGCTGGACAAACTGCGCGACGAAGGGCTGGACGTGAGCCCGCCGCTGCCCGCGGACACGCTCTTTGCCAAGCACCGCCTGGCGGAGTGCGACTGCGTGCTCGCGATGTATCACGATCAAGGGCTGCCGGTGCTCAAGCACGCAAGCTTCGGCGAGGGCGTGAACGTCACCCTGGGGCTGCCGGTGATTCGCACCTCTGTGGATCATGGCACGGCACTGGACCTGGCCGGCTGCGGCCGCGCGGATGCCGGCAGCCTGGGTGAAGCGATTGCGCTGGCGGCGCTGATGGCCGACAACGAAGCCCATGCATAAGGCCAAGAAGCGCTTCGGCCAGAACTTTCTGGTAGACCGGCAGATCATCAGGGACATCGTCGCCGCGATCCGCCCGGAGGCGGGCGACCACATGGTGGAAGTCGGTCCGGGCCTGGGCGCGCTGACGCGGCCGCTGCTGGAAAAGCTGGACGAATTGCACGTGGTGGAGATCGACCGCGACATCATCGCCCGCCTGCACGCGGATTACGCCCCGGAGAAGTTCGGCGGACATCGGCTAGTGGTGCACGAAGGCGACGCACTGGCCTTCGATTTTGCCGCGCTGCCCGCGCCCCTGCGCATCGTGGGCAATCTGCCCTACAACATTTCCTCTCCGCTGCTGTTTCACTTCGCGGCGTATGCGCAGCAAGTCACCGACATGCATTTCATGCTGCAGGACGAGGTGGTCGAGCGCATGGTCGCCGAACCCGCCACGCCCGCTTATGGCCGGCTTTCCGTCATGCTGCAGTACCGCTTCCACATGGAAAAGCTGCTGGACGTGCCGCCGGAGTCGTTCCGGCCGGCGCCCAAGGTCAACTCGGCCATCGTGCGCATGATCCCGATGCGCCAGGAAGAAATCGTGGTGCGCGACGAAGAGACATTCGCGGCTGTCGTAGCAGCGGCCTTCGGCCAGCGGCGCAAGACGCTGCGCAATACCCTGCGCGACCGCCTGTCGGACGCCGATTTCGCAGACTTGGGCATAGACCCGCAGCTCAGGGCGGAAAACCTGGGCGTGTCTGAGTTTGCGCGCATTGCCGCCCTGGTGTCCGCGCACAAGCCGGGCGGGCTGGCTAGTGCTGGATAAACTCGATCTTGTACCCGTCGGGGTCTTCGACGAAGGCGATCACGGTGCTGCCGTGCTTCATCGGCCCGGCCTCACGCACCACCTTGCCGCCCCTCGCCTTGACCTGTTCGCACGCCTGATAGGCGTCCTGCACCTCGATGGCGATGTGGCCAAAGCCGGCACCGAGGTCATATTTGTCCACGCCCCAGTTATAGGTGAGTTCTATCACGGCACTGCTTTGCTCATCGCCATAACCGACAAAGGCCAGTGTGAACTTGCCTTCCGGGTAGTCGTGGCGGCGCAGCAGCTTCATGCCGAGCACCTCGGTGTAGAATGCCAGCGACCGGTCGAGATCGCCGACGCGGAGCATGGTATGGAGTATGCGCATTGAATTCCTTTCCGAATATACGGGTAAAAGACGCCCACGGCAGGGACCGCAACAAGGTGCGCCGGGCTCGGGATTATCAACTATAATCAAGCTTTGATATAGCCTGTTCCATGCTCGACATTCCACCCATTGTACTGACCTTTGCGGCCACCGACCCCAGCGGCGGCGCCGGGCTGCAGGCCGACCTGCTGACCATCGCCAGCATGGGCTGCCATCCGTTGTCAGTGGTGACGGGGGTGACGATACAGGACACGCGTGGGGTTGAAGACATCTTCCCGATGGACGCGGAGTGGGTCGCCGATCAGGCGCGCGCCGTGCTGGAAGACATGCCTGTCGACGCGTTCAAGATCGGCCTGCTGGGCAGCGTGGAGAACATCGCGGCGATTGCCGAGGTGGTATCCGACTACCCCGACATTCCGCTGGTGTTCGACCCGGTGCTGGCCTCCGGACGGGGCGATGAGCTGGTCAGCGACGACATGCTGGACGCCATGGTGGAGCTGCTGCTGCCGCAGTCCACCATCATCACCCCCAACAGCATGGAGGCGCGGCGCCTGATGCGCTACGAAGAAAGCGAGGACGAAGGTCCGGAGTTGGCGGAGTGCGCCCGGCGCCTCCTGCAGAATGGCTGCGAATATGTGCTGATCACCGGCACCCATGAACGCACACCCAAGGTAGTCAACACCCTGTATGGCGACCGGGGCGAGATTCGCGCCGACGCATGGCCGCGCCTGCCCGGCATCTATCACGGGTCAGGCTGCACCCTGGCTTCGGCGGTCGCCGCCCTGCTGGCGAACGGACTGCCGATGGAAACGGCCGTCAAGGAAGCGCAGGAATTCACCTGGCAGGCGCTGCAATACGGCTTCCGTCCCGGCATGGGGCAGCATATACCCGACCGCCTGTTCTGGGCGCGCGACGAAGAAGAGGATGCACCGCCCGACACCCGCCATTAGGGGCCTGTACGCCATCACCCCGGACGAGGCGGATAGCGATGTTTTGCGGCACAAGGTCCTACTGGCACTGCAGGGTGGCGCGCGCATAGTCCAATACCGCAACAAGTCCGCAGACATGGCGGAGGGCTTGGCGCAGGCTCAAGCCCTGCGCGCGCTTACCCGCGCGTATGGCGCGCTGTTTATCGTCAACGACGACCCGCAACTTGCCCTGGCAGTGGATGCAGACGGCGTCCACCTGGGCCGGGGCGACACGCCGTTCGCCGAAGCGCGGGGGCTGCTGGGAACGGCGAAAATCATAGGCGTGTCTTGCTATAATCAGCTTCCGCTGGCGCAGGCGGCCCGGGCCGGTGGCGCGGATTATGTGGCTTTCGGGGCGTTTTTCAGTTCCAGCGTCAAGCCCGATGCTGTGACGGCGGATCTCGACCTGCTGCGCGCGGCGCGCGCCGAGATAGACGCGCCCATCGTCGCAATCGGGGGGATTACCGCGCAAAACGGGGCTGTGCTGGTGGACGCGGGCGCGGATGCGCTGGCGGTGATCTCCGCACTTTTTGGCGCGCCGGACATCCCGGCTGCCGCAAAGGACTTTGCAAAACTCTTTAACCGGACTCAGTCATCATGACTTCACACAACGAGGAACTCTTCGAGCAATCGCAACGCGTCATTCCCGGCGGCGTCAATTCCCCGGTGCGCGCTTTCGGGTCGGTGGGCGGCACGCCGCTGTTCTTCAAGCGCGGCCACGGCGCGTACGTGTGGGATGCAGACGACAGGCGCTACATCGATTACGTCAATTCCTGGGGGCCGATGATCGTCGGCCATTGCCATCC
>Ga0075276_10000156_pt1 | contig 20376 bp, 17 predicted proteins | sample SF_Rice_5C_80N_4_FD_69770 | JGI IMG/M metagenome (GOLD analysis project Ga0075276, IMG submission 69770) | Rice paddy soil microbial communities from Twitchell Island, California, USA - SF_Rice_5C_80N_405 | ecosystem: Environmental > Terrestrial > Soil > Paddy field/soil | place: USA: Twitchell... | reverse complement strand
TGGGCCCTGGACACCACCGGTTCCACAACACGGGGAATCGTGGTGACGCTCGCCTATCCTTACTCGAGTGGTTCTCCGGCGCCGTTTACCGGCCCGCAGGAGATCCAAGGCGTGTTCCACACCCAATGTTTTAACAATTCTGCGAATAACAACCTGAACTTCGGAACCATGACTTTCACCGGCCAGACCTTGGCCTGCCCCATGCATCTGGTCTTTACTTACAACGGGGTTTTGTACAACTTAGGGTTGGCCCCGCCAACTTTCCCTGGGACGTCCTTCATGCAGGTAACCTGCACCGGCGCGACGGGCGGGCAGTGCAATCAATGGACGGTCCAGCCGGACCCTGTCACGTCGGTTGTCAACCCGCAAACGAACCAGCTCTCTGGAATTGCCGAATTATTCCTGCCCTCCTGCAATGGCTGCGGGACCGGCACGCCGCTGGGGCAGTATCTGGTGTCGTTCAGCTTTCTGATTCATAAGTAAAGGGCCTCGAGGCTTAAGAGAGGCAAGGCGGGCGGGCAAAACTTCTATGCCGTGAAGCGGAAGGTGGGCTGGGCAGCTTCTTGCCGCACCCGGCGGAAAGCTTCCGGCAGCGTGCTGAGCAGGTCGGTGGCAATCAGCGAGTGTTCGCCCATATTTTCGCAGGCCACGTCGCCCGCCCGGCCATGCAAATAAACGCCGGCCAACACGGCCGTCAGCGAATGGGTAGTCTGAGCCAGCAGGCCGGCAAGCAGGCCGGTGAGGATGTCGCCCATGCCGCCCGTGGCCATGCCGGGATCGCCGGTGGGGTTCACCCACACTTTGCCGTCGCCTTGCGCAACCAGAGTGCGGTTCCCTTTCAGCACGGTGGTGACGCCATGGCGGGTGGCAAATGCGCGCGCCACCTGCAGCCGGTTCTGCTGAATCTGCTGGGTCGAAAGCTGCGCCAGGCGGGCCATTTCGCCGGGGTGAGGGGTGATGACCAGGGGCCTGCCGGTTAGTTCCTGGGCTCGGCCTTCAAAGGCATTCAATCCGTCCGCGTCGAGCACCATGGGCAGTTGAGAGTCTTTCGCCAGCAGTCTCACCAGTTCCGCCGTCTCCACATTGCGGGAAATGCCGGGACCGATGGCCAGCACGGTTTTCCCCTTGATGATGCCGTCGAGGCGGCCGTATTCGCGGGCGCGCAGGGAAATGGTGCCGGCTTCGGTTTCCGGCAGAGGCTCGGTCATCAACTCGGGAGCGAAGCTAGCCACCGTGGGCAGCACCGATTGCGCGGTGGCCACGGTCACCAATCCGGCTCCGGCGCGCAGGGCTGCCATGCCGGCCATGGCCGCGGCACCCGCCTTGCCCAGCGAGCCGCCAATCACCAGCACGTGGCCGTACATGCCTTTGTGGGAATCGCGCGGGCGCGGCGCCACCATTTCACGAATGTCGCGCGGGGTAATGAGTTCCAGATTCAGATCCGACTGGATGGCTTCCTGGGGTGAGCCGATGGGCGCCACCACCACCGGGCCTTTCACCAGAGGGCTGAAGACGTGGGCGGGGCGGGGCGCCGTGAAGGTCACCGTGGCACAAGCAGGGATGGCCGGGCCGGCGGGAGCGCCATCCATGGCATCAGCGTCCAAACCGGAAGGAATGTCCACTGCCACAATGGGCGCGCGCGCTTGCGCGAAATGCTGGATCACCTCGGCGTAGAGGCCCGTTACCGGCGGGCGAAAACCCGTGCCCAGCACGGCATCCAGCAGCAGGTCGCAGTCAAAGACTCTCTGTGCGGCCTCGCTCTTGAATTCTTCGGAAGTCCTCGCCAGGACGGGCTTGAGCGTCAGCTTGCGGAACATGGCTTCGGCGTCGCCGCGCAGTTCGCCGGGGTCGCATAGCAGCAGCAGGCGCACTTCCCTGCCCGCCTCCAGCAGCTTGCGCGCCGCCACAAAGCCATCGCCGCCATTGTTGCCTTTGCCGCAGACCACGCCCACGCGGCGCGCGGCGGGATAATCGCTGAGCACAAAGTCAGCCACCGCCGTGCCGGCATTTTCCATCAGCGTCAGCGAGGGCACGCCGAAGCGCTGGCTGGTGGCGCGGTCAATGGCCCGCATTTCGGCGGCGGTAACGATTTTCATGTGCGCTGGTTGGCGGTGGCTTCGAGCTTGCGCAGCCCGGCCGGCTCGCCCATGGCGATGAGGTAGTCGCCGGTCTCAATGCGGTCGTCGGGCGCCGGGTTGAAGCGCATCGCCTGGCCGGGGTGCTTGATGGCCAGCACGATCACGCCCAGCTCCTGGCGGATCTTTGAGCCTTCGATAGTCTGCCCGGAAAAGGGAGAGCTCTGGTCAATGAAAATTTCCTCGATTTCCAGGCCCATCTTGCCGTGGCGCACGGTAGCGATGTCGAGGAAGTCGAGAACGTTGGGCCGCAGAAACGATTGCGCGATGCGGTGGCCGGCAAACACATAAGGCGAAATCACCGAATCGGCGCCGGCGGTGAGCAGGTGCTTTTCCGCGTCTTCCTCGCTGGCACGGGCGATAATTTTCAATTGCGGATTCAGGGCGCGAGCCGTGAGCACAATGTAGATGTTGGTGGCATCGGTGGTGGTAGCGGCTACCAGTCCACGGGCGTACTCGATGCGGGCCTGGCGCAGGGTCGCCTCCTGGGTGGCGTCGCCCACAATGGTGTGAAACTCTTCGCCATAGCGCTGTGCCTTGCCTTCGTTCTGCTCGATCACCAGGAAGGGAGCGGGCTTGCGCGCCAGTTCGCGTGCGGCGCTGCGGCCCACGCGACCCACGCCGCAGATGATGAAGTGATCGGTAAGCCGGCTGATCTCGCGTTCCATGCGGCGCCTGCCGAGGAAGTTACCCAGTTCGAATTCTAGCAAAGCCTGGGTCAGCGACCCGATGCCCAGAAATACCAGAGAAACGCCAGTGATGATCAGGAAGAGGTTGAAGATGCGGCCGGCGTGGGAGAGAGGATGAATTTCCTGATAGCCGATGGTTGTAAACGTGGTCACTACCATGTAGAGGCCATCGAACCAGGGCCAGCCTTCGATGAAGTGAAAGCCGACCACACCCAGGAGCATGACGATCAGCAGCCCCAGGCCAATCAGTTTCAGATTGTGAAAAGCGCGCAAGGCGGTGGTCAGTGGCCAGTGGTCAGTGGCCAGTTCTCGCCCTCAATTTCATCACACTTGCGAATAGGAAAGTAAAGAGTTTGTGGCGTGGTGCCCTACCGCCGCTCGGTATAGCCGGCTCCCACTGGAGGGCCGGAAACTGGCATCCCGCCGCCCTGCTGCACCTTGCTGTGCCGCCGACTGTAGGTGAAGTAAATCACCATGCCGATAATCAGCCACACAATCAGGCGCAGCCACGTATCGAATGGCAGGCTGACCATCATGAGCCCGGAAATAACGATGCCCATGATGGGCACAAAGGGCACCCAGGGCGTGCGGAAGGGGCGCGGCACTTCCGGCCGGGTGCGGCGCAGCACCCAAATCCCGGCGCACACGATGATGAACGCCAGCAGGGTACCAATGCTGACCAACTCGCCCAGCACGGAGATAGGAATCAGGGCCGCGAATATGGCTACGAAGACGCCTACAAAAATGGAAGAGATGTAAGGCGTGCGGAAGCGCGGGTGCACAGCGCTGGCCCACTTGGGGAGCAGGCCATCGTGCGACATGGTGTAGAAAATGCGCGACTGGCCCAGCAACATCACCACCATGGTGCTGCTCAGGCCGCAGATGGCGCCCAGCTTCACCAGCAGGCTGCCCCAGCGCACGCCGGTCATATCAATGCCGATGGCGATGGGATCGGGGACGTTGAGGTTGGTGTACTTCACCAATCCGGTGAGCACGCCCGCTACCAGGATGTAGAGGATGGTGCAAATGACCAGCGAACCCAGAATGCCGATGGGCATGTCGCGCTTGGGATTCTTGGTCTCCTGTGCCGCGGTGGAGACGGCATCAAATCCAATGTAGGCGAAGAAAATTACGCCCGCGGCGCGGAAAATGCCGCTGGTGCCGAACTGGCCGAAGCCGCCCTGATTGGGGGGAATGAAGGGATGCCAGTTGGCGGATGCTTCCGCCATGTGGCCAACTATGTAATTGATCCCCAGGCCGAGGAACACAAGCAGGACGCACACCTTCACGATCACGATCAAGGAGTTCAGATTGGCTGACTCCTTGATGCCGATCACCAGCACCACGGTGACCAGCGCAATACCAATAAACCCGAACATATTGAAGATGGAAGTCTGATGCGGCAGGGTGGTGGGATCAATGTGATGCAGGGCCAGCGCCTTGGAGACGCGGCTCAGGTTTTCCCAGTGCCCGTTGTACAAGACGAATGGCGTGCCGGGAGCGCCAGCCAGCTTGGGGCTGAGGCGGATGCCGAAATCCTGCAGAAAGCTGAGCACGTACCCGCTCCAACCGGAGGCCACAGTGGCGGCCCCGAAGGCATACTCCAGGATCAGGTCCCAGCCGATGATCCAGGCGAAAATCTCACCCAAGGTGGCGTAGCCGTAAGTGTAGGCCGAGCCGGCGATGGGAATCATGGCGGCGAACTCGGCGTAGCAGAGGCCGGCAAAAACGCAGCCAATCCCGGCGACGATAAAGGAAAGAACGATGGAGGGCCCTGCGTACATGGCAGAGGCCGCTCCCGTCAGAACGAAAATTCCGGTGCCGATAATGGCGCCGATTCCCAGGGCAATCAGGTTGCCCGGTCCCAGGGCACGCTTCAGGCAATGCTCGCCGGTTTCGTAGGCTTCCGCCATCACCACGTCTAGCGGCTTGGTTTTCAGTAAATTAGACATCCATCGCTCTCTTCTTGCAGGATTTACGCTTGCGCCGCCGAGACGGTTCGGTTCAGCCGCGACCACAGCAGGTAAACCGGAATTCCGATGAGCACGATAATCAGGCCCGGCCAAGTGAACTGAGGCTTGTAGCGTAATAGTACGACATCAATAAACACGGCAAAAACTATATAAATAGCGGGCAGGATGGGATAGCCAATGGCGCGGTAGGGGCGCTCCGCCTGGGGATGCTTCCAGCGCAGCACGAAGAGCCCGCCAATGGTCAGAATGTAAAAGACCAGCACGGCGAAAATAATGTAGTCCAGCAGCTGGTTGTAACTGCCGGAAAGACAGAGGATGCAGGTCCAGACCATCTGTACCATGAGGGAGGCGACTGGGGTCTTGTATTTGGGGTGCAGGGTGGCCACCTTGCGGAAGAACAGCTTGTCCTTGGCCATGGCGTAATAGACGCGAGCGCCGGCCAGGATCAGCCCGTTGTCGCAGCCGAAGCTGGAGAGCAGAATGGCGATGGCCATGGCCGCACCGCCTACCTGGCCGAACATCTGGAACATCACCGCGCTGCCCACGCGGTCCTCAGCGGCGTACTTAATGCCCCGGGCGAGGGTGGTCAAGCCAGCAGGGTCGCCGTTCAGCGGCAACACCATCAGGTAAATGAAATTGGCGGCGATATAGAGCAGGATGACTACGCCCGTGCCTATGGCCAGCGAGAGAGGCAGGTTGCGGCTGGGATTCTTGACCTCGCCGGCGGTGAAGGTCACGTTGTTCCAGGCGTCAGCGGAGAACAGCGAGCCCACCTGGGCGACCGCGATGATGGTCAGTGTGCCCACGATGGCCACCGGACCTCCCACCCCAACCTGTACCGCATGATGGGCGTGCCAGCCGGCGTTACGCCAGAAATCAGTGAAGTTGGCGGCTATGGCTGTGGCATTGCGCCCGATCGCCAGGCCCAACACCACCAGGCCGAACAGGGCGGAGGCTTTAGCGATGGTAAACACGTTCTGAATGAGGGCGCCGGTCTTCAATCCGAAGATGTTAACTATGGATAGAAACACAATGATGACAATGGCGGCCAGGTTCTGGGTATTGAGGCCCACATCCATGTTGCCCAGCACCATAGGGCCCACTGGGATGGACGGCACCTTGGCGATGTGCACAATCCAGTGACCGGAGGAAATAGACGGAAAGAAGTAGCCCAGGAACTTGCCGAACGCGACGCCAACCGCGGCGATGGTCCCCGTCTGGATGACCAGGAAGAGAGTCCATCCGTAGAGGAAGCCCCAGAGCGGACCCAGCGACTCCCGCAGGTAGACGTATTGGCCTCCTGCGCGGGGCATCATGGCCGCCATCTCGCCGTAGCACAGCGCGCCGGTGATGGTCATGAAGCCGGTGACCACCCAAGCCAGAATGAGCAGGCCGGGCGAGTTTACTTCCCGGCCAATTTCGGCGGAGACAATGAAGATGCCCGAACCGATCATGGAGCCCATCACCAGGGTAGTGGCGCTGGTCAGGCCCAAGCCTTTGACCAGTTCCTTATCCTGGTGTGTGGAGATCTCCCACTCGGTAGCGGCCGCGGTCTGCGGCCCGGAATTCCGGATGTCAGTACTCAGAAGTTACCCCGTAGCGCGGCGCCGGCGTCTCGCCCAAGTCCGATTGCAGCGGCACACAGCGCGGCCATGACTTTACCCTAACCGGCGCAAAAATTCCTCTGCTGACTTGCGGGGAGTGCCCATAAGGTTAGAAATAACCGCGACGGCATCGGCCCCAGCTTCCAATACTTGGCGGCAGTTCTCGCGGGTGATGCCGCCAATAGCCACCATCGGCTTGCTGGTCAAGTTTCGCGCCACTCGCACCCCTTGCAGCCCGATCGCGGGGTCGGGATTGGCCTTGCTCGAGGTGGGAAATACTGGCCCCACCGCAACGTAGTCGGCGGAGGTGGCGGCCGCGGACTCCACCTGTTCCGGTACGTGGGTGGAGACGCCTACCCAGAGTTGAGCGCCCAGCACACGCCGCGCCCCCTCCACCGACAAGTCCTCCTGGCCCACATGCACGCCGTCAAAGCCGGCAGCCAGGCAGAGATCGGCGCGGTCGTTCATGATCAGGCGCGCGCCCTGCAGCTGGCGGCGCAATTCCCGGGCCTGGCTCAGCATCTGGCGGGCGTTGCCGGCCTTATTGCGGTATTGGAAGAGGGTTACGCCGGCGGCGCGCAGTTCACCCGCAAAGGCCAGCAGCGCAGGCGTGTCAGGAAAAAAAGCAGCGTCAATAATGGCGTAGAGGCGCGGCAGCATAAGAACCAGGATTGGGCGTCGGGGTCAGGCGTTGACTTTGAGTCCTGGCCCGAACGGTTTCAGTTTATAAGAAGCTTACCTAACCGGCTGGACGGGATACATGGCCGGCTCCCTGGCTCAGCAGCCAAAGCACTCCGAAGTCTTTTCCGTTGGCTTCGTATCGGTGGAAGGCTTGGTGGGGCGGATGGTGTCCCCAACCTGTTCTGTCCGAGTCCGGGCAGGCGGCTTTGATTTTTCGCCGGTGCGGCTTTCGAGTTCGGATAAGGCCAGGAGTTGCTTGATTATGTCGCCTTTCTGCAACTTCTCTGTTTCTGGGGGATCGCCCGCGAACAGTTTCAACAAGATAGCGAACATAGCCAGGGCGGTGACGGTTCCGATGACGATAATGGTAATCATTTCCGTTCCTGGTTGCGCGTTGCGGCGAGCAACGGGCTCAAGAACAGGAATTGTGCCCCGCCCGAGGCGGGCAACAAAGGTTACCGAGGTAGGGGGGTATTTCTATTCTGTACAACGCCTGGGTGGCCGATTCGGGAGCCAACTTTTGGCACCAGAAATCGCTGCCGGCTCGCCGGCTCCTGACTATTTGCTCGCCTCTTCCTTTTTCGCTGCGTTCAGGAACTGCCCCAGGAAGTTGGTATGGAAGCGGCCAGCGCGGAAATCGTCATTGGCCAGCAGGCGCCGGTGCAGGGGAATGGTGGTGTAAACGCCCTCGACTATGAACATCTCCAGGGCCCGGGCCATGCGGGAAATGGCCTCCGGGCGGTCCTTGCCGCGCACAATCAACTTGGCAATCAGGGAGTCGTAATAGGGGGGAATCACGCCTTCGGCATAGGCGGCCGTATCCACCCGCACGCCGGTCCCGCCAGGCGGATGAAATGCCGTGATTTTGCCCGCCGAGGGCGTGAATTTCTCCGGGTGCTCGGCATTAATGCGGCATTCGATGGCGTGGCCGCGGGTCAGCACCTTGCCCTGCAGCACCTCATCCATGCGCCCCCCCGCCGCCAGCAGGATCTGACTCTTCACCAGGTCAACATCGGTGACCATTTCTGTAACCGGGTGTTCCACCTGGATGCGGGTGTTCATCTCGATGAAGTACAGGCTGCGGTCCTCATCCATCAGGAACTCGATGGTGCCGGCGTTGACGTAACCGATTTTCGATAAGGTGGCGCCCAGCATGGAGCCGATGCGTTCGCGCAGTTCGGGCGTCATCTGGGTGGAGGGCGACTCTTCCAGCAGCTTCTGGTGGCGGCGCTGGATGCTGCACTCGCGCTCCCCCAAGCTGATGACCTTGCCGTAGGAGTCTCCCAGCACCTGAAACTCGATGTGGCGCGGCCGCTCCAGAAATTTCTCCAGGTAGAGGTCGCCGTTGCCGAAAGCAGCGGCCGCTTCCGACTGGGCCGCGCGAAACAGGTTGGGCAGTTCCTCCGGGCTGCGGATAATGCGCATGCCGCGCCCGCCGCCGCCGGCGGAGGCCTTCACAATCACGGGGTAGCCGATTTGGCGGGCCCACTCCTGGGCCTCGCCTTCGGAGCTGATGACCCCCTCAGAGCCGGGCAGGATGGGCACCCCGGCCTGCTTCATGGCGGCGCGCGCCTTCTCCTTTTCGCCCATCAGACGGGTGATTTCCGGAGGCGGCCCGATGAACTTGATGCGGCAGGTCTCGCATACTTCGGCAAAATTCGCATTTTCCGCCAGCAGCCCGTACCCGGGATGAATGGCGTCTACGTTGGCGATTTCCGCCGCGCTGATGACGGCGGGAATATTGAGGTAGCTGTGGGAGAGCTGCGGCGGGCCAATGCAAATGGCCTCATCGGCGAAGCGCACGGGCAGGGAGTGGCGGTCGGCCTCGCTGTAAATCGCCACCGCCTTGATGCCCAGTTCCTTACAGGCGCAGATCACCCGCAGGGCAATTTCACCGCGATTGGCAATCAGGATCTTCTTGAACATTTATGAATGCAGTTATTTGCGTGGGCGGACTTCAAACAGGGGCTGGCCATACTCAACCGGTTGGCCGTTGTTGACCACCCTTTTGACGACCTCCCCGGCGACGTCGCATTCGATTTCGTTCATCAGCTTCATGGCTTCAATGATGCACAGCACCTGGCCCACTTCGACCGTGTCTCCCGGCTTGACGAAAGGCGGCGAACCCGGAGAAGGCGCTTCGTAAAAGGTACCCACGATGGGTGAGGTGATGACGTGCAGCCCTTCCTCTTTGGCAGCTCCGGCGGGTGGCGCAGCAGTCGCCGGCGTGGCTGCAGCCGTGGAAGGGGCACGGGTTTCGCCGGCGAGGGGCGGCACCGTCACGTAATGCACGTCGCGCCCCGCGGGAGCATCTGATGCCCCGCGCTTAATGCGGACTTTGACGTCGCCACGCTCCAGTTCGAACTCGGTGACGTCTTTCTCGATTAGGAACTCGATGAGTTCCTTGAGCTCTTTCTGATTCATGATTTGGTGGAGGGACTGCGTTATCCCTGCCGCCCATGGCAGCAGCGGCTCATCTACAGCACGATCAGCTCTTTGCTGGTGGAGGTGAGCACCTCATAACCAGAGCGGGTCACAACAACCATGTCCTCAATCCGGACCCCGCCCCGCCTGGCCAGGTAAACCCCCGGCTCCACGGTAATGACCATGCCCGGTTGCAAGCGCTCCTGCTGTCCGGCGGCCACGCGCGGAGGCTCGTGGATTTCCAGTCCCACGCCGTGACCCGTGGAATGAGTAAAGTAGCGCGCCAACCCGGCACCGCGCAGCGCCTTGCGGGCTGCCCGGTCCACTTCGCCAACCGCAACTCCCGGCCGAATTGCGGAGATGGCCGCCAGTTGCGCTTCCAGCACCGCCTGATAAAGGCGGCGCTCCTCCGCTGTCGGACGGCCCACACACACGGTGCGGGTCATGTCCGAACAATAACCAGCGAGTATAACACCGAAGTCGAAGAGCACGAATCCGCGGCGGGGAACGCGGCTGGCGGAAGCGCGGGCGTGGGGCAGCGCGGAACGCGGGCCGGCGGCCACGATGGTGGGAAAGGACATCCCCTCAGCTCCGCCGCGGCGCGCGGCGTACTCCATTTCCGCCGCCAGCGCAGTTTCGGACGTCCCCGGGCGGACCAGGGGCAGCGCTACTTTGAACAGAGAGTCCCCCAGTTTCGCCGCCGCCCGCATGCGTTCCAGTTCTTCTTCATCCTTTACCATGCGCAAGCGCTCCACCACGCCCGCGGTGTTGCGCAGGCGCACACGACCAGAAAGCTGGCGCATGATAAGTGTGCGCAAGGCGAGAGTGAGATGTTCGCTTTCGATGCCGGCCACCAGCCGCTTTCGCCCGGTTCGCTGCCGCAGCCAATCGGCGGCCGCGGCCAGGGGAGATTTGCGGACAATGACCACCCGCGCAGCCTTCACTTCCGCCCGGGCCTGCTCGCTGTAGCGGCCGTCGGTGAAGAACACCGAACCCGAGGGCGCCAGAGCCAGCACCCCGCTGCTGCCGGTAAAGCCGCACAGGTAGCTCACGTTGGGCAGGTGGGTGGCCAGGAAGATGTCGCTCTTCAAAACCTCAGCAGATTGCAGCAACTGTTTTTGGCGGGCTCGATAATCCATGGGGGCAGATTCCGGAATCAAGACTCTCGTCTGCTTCAAGATACATCATCTGCTCGACGCTCCGGCACCGGCGGCGGCGGCAAAAAAAGAAGGCCCTCGTCGCCGAGGGCCTCGATCGTTGCCGTCTGAGTCGCGGTTAGGTTTGCATAATCTTCGGCGTGATGAAGAAGATCAGCTCCTGGGTGGAGGTGCTGACCGTCGTCCGCTTGAACAGATTGCCGAACACCGGGATGTTGCCCAGTAGCGGAACCTGCTGCACGTTAAGCGAGTTTTGCGTCTGAATAACACCGCCAATAATCACCGTCCCGCCGTCGGTGACCAGCACCTGCGTGGTCGCCTGTTGCGTGATCAGAGTGGGGTTGCCCTGCACCTGGCGGCTGAAGTCAGGCGTGGTGTTCTCAACGTCCACGTTGAGGAAGATGGTGTTCTCAGCTGTGATCTGCGGGGTCACCGTCAGGCGCAGAAACGCGTCCACATAGGTGACTGTGGGAGGCCCACCCAATTGCGCCTGCGTCACCACCGGGATGCGGAACCCTTGCCGCACAACCGCCTGGATATTGTTTTGCGTCACCACACGGGGCCGCGACAGAATTTTCAGCAAGCCGCGCGACTCCGCCATGGTCAGAACGAAATCAAGACGGTAATTGGCCCCCAGGTTGCTCAGCGACAACCCACTGGTGGGACTGGGTACGGGCATGTTGGAGAACAACGGAATGCTGGCGGCGGTAACCGTCGGCGTTTTGCTCGTTGGCAGAGGCACACCGGGTATGGTCAAGTAGGCAGGCGGCCCTATATAGCCAACCTGAGTCGGAGAAGGCGTACCGGTCCCGCCGCCAACCGTGGTCGAGCTGTTGCCCCAGCCCAATGCGAACTGCGTGCCCAGGTCGCGGGCGAAGGTTCGGGTGGCGGCCACCACACGGGCTTCGATCTCCACTTCCTGCGTCTTGCGGTCCAGCTGCGTAATCAGGCGGTCAACCTGCGGGATCACGCTGGGAATGTCCTGAATAATGACCGCGTTCGTGCGGTCATCGGAAATGATGTCGCCCCGCGAGCTCAGCAGTTTTTTCAGCGTGGGCACCACGTCCTTGGAGTGGGCATAGCTGAGATAGCGGGTGACTGTGATTTTATCCACCGCCAGGGCTTCGGCTTCAATCTGCGCCCGGCGCGCGTCCGCTTCCTTGCGCAGGGTGTCAATGGTGGCGATGCGCAATACGTTGCCCTGGAGCTGGCGATCAAGACCGTTGTTCTTCAGCACGAGATCCAGAGCCTGATCCCAGGGCACGTCGTCCAGCACGATGGTGAGGCTGCCGTGCACTTCCGGATCGAGCACAATGTTAAGCCCGCTGATTTCGTGAATCAGGCGGAAGAAATCCTTGAGGTCCACATCTTTCAGGTTCACGGAGATGGGCTCGCCGGTGTAGCGCGCCTTGCCTGAGGGCTGAATGCCGCGCGACAACTCCTCTTGCTGTTCGGCTGCCAGGTTCTCCGCCGGCTTGATGTTAACTGCGGAGGAGGGCTGGGCCGCAGGAGCGGGGGCCGCAGCCGGCTGGCTGGGCTGGGCCTGGGCCGCGGCGTCCATGGAAGCGCTCTCGCGGGGCAGCAGCAGGCTGGCGGGCAGGCTCGCCGCCATGGTGGCAGCGGCCGCAAGCGCGCGCTGTGGGGGCTGCATGCCGCTTTCCGCAGGCCGTGAACTGTATTGCGGTTCTACCATGACAAAGTTTTTCGCCGAAGCGGAAGAGTCAGGCGCCGCGGGGTTCAGGGAAACCGGAACCTGTGCCGGTACCGCCACAGCGGGGCGCACCGCTTGGGCCACGGAGGCAGCCATGGCCGCCTTAGGCACGCGGGCTGGCCGCGCCTGGGCGAGCCGGGCGGAATGCAGCTTCAGGATGACCTTGTTGCCCGCGGGGACGAGCTGATAGTCCCGCGCTGCCAGCAGGTCCACCACCAGGCGAGCCACCGGCGGATGAGCGCTGTTCTGTCCCAGGCGCACCGCCTTGATGCCGTCTGCACCGATGGCGATGTTACGGAACCGGGACACTACCGCGCCCGGCACGTCGACCACCACGCGGTCCGGATTCTGAACCATCGTGGCGGTGGCAGACAGCTTGCCGCTGCCCGTGATTTCCACGCTGATTCCGTTCCCGCTCTTGAGCACCTCGACCTTTTGGATCAGTGGGTGCTCCGCTGCCGTCCCCGTTTGCGGGCCCGATGTCTGGGCCACGGCTAGAGAAATCATCAGCAGGGGAATGATTGCCAGCAATTGCATTCGCCTCATTTGCCTCTCCCTCACGCCCGCGCCCGGCTCAACCTGCCCCATGCTGACGGCGGCTGCCGGGTGGCGCGTGCACTGCAATTCATTTTTAGCGGGCCGCATTCCGGCCCCCTTTCCCGGCCGCTTACACCGCCGGTACAGAAAGCTTCTTCACCACGTCGCGGGTGCTCTTGCGCCCCAGCACATCCTGCACCGTCTCCCGCAGCACCATGGAGTCGTCGGTGATCCGGGCCACGTAGCCATTGAAAATGGGGTCATTCTCCCGCAGGAAATAAGCCTTGTTGGCCGCGTTCACCACCACCGCGATCATGCCGTCGTGAGAGCGGACGATGCCGCGCAAGCTCATGGAATCCGCAGCCAGACAGCGCTTGCCGCCGCTGCAGCCCGCGCCCGGTCCGCCCACCCGGCTCACGATCGGGCTGACAAAGGGATCCCGCTTGTAGCTGTCGCGCTTGGCCGCGTCCGTCATGCGCTGTTCGCCCGCCTCCGTGCCCACAGCATCTTTAGGCAGAAGCTTGCGCGCGTCCGGCACCGCCGCCGTTCCCGCGGCCGACTTGCCCGCCCGCTGCGGCATGCTGCCTTGGGCGGCAGCATCCACCGTGCCTTGCTGCGCGTTCCAGGTCTTCTGCGCCGTTTTCAGCTTGCTGCGGGTGTTTTGAATGATCTGCGGCGACTGCGCCCATACCGCGGCCGCCCCCAGCAGTACCACTGCAATGATTGCCATGCGCTTCATATCGGCTCCCTAGCGCTGCCCCGCTACCCGCCGCAGTCCGGGCTTAGTTGGCGGGGCTTGCTGGTCATGACTGAAAAAGGTGGTCGCCACACAGGTAGCCACCACGCTCTCTCCCGGCGCGTACTGGTAGGTATGCTTGGCCCCGGCTTCCGTGGGCCTGCTCACCGTGGCCATCACCAGGCTGGAAATATTGATAATGCGTTCCAGGTGGGCGACGCGTTCAAAGAAGTTCTGCATCGAGTAATAGGGCCCATCCAGTTCCATTGCAAAGGGCACTTCGGTGTAGAACTCCTTGGTGTTGGTGGGCATGGAGGTGTAACGCCGGATCTCGATGCCCGATTTCTCGGCTTCGCCCTGCATCATGCGCATGAACTTGTCGGCCTGTTTTTCATCCGGCACGATGCGCTCCTGGATGGCCAGCTGCAGCTTGAGGTTCTCGATCTGCTGCTCAATCTGCACCAGCTTGGGCCGGTAGCGCTCCAGTTCGGCATTCTCCGACATCTTGGTGGCCAGTTTCTGAGCGTCGTCATCATTGGCCGTAGCCATGCTGCGGAACACCCCGAAGTACGCCGCCAGCGTGAGCAGCACCGCCATTCCGGCAATCACCGCCCACTGTTTTCCTTCCGGCAAATCAGTCAGGTTCGCCATAATCGCGCCTTTTAGCTCTTCTGCTTCTGACAAGTAATGGTGAAGATGAAGGCCTGCATGTCCTTGACCTGCTCGTCCTGGTAGCTTTCCTTCATCTCCACGGATTTGAAATAGCCCGTCTTTTGCAGGTTGGTGATCAGGTTGGCCACCGCGGTCGCACTCAAGGCGCGGCCTTCGATATCAATGCTGCTGCCCTGGTCCTTGACCGCGCTCAGCCATACCGCCTCGGTGTTGTCCACCGTGCCGCCCAGGGTAGCCATGAGCTTCACCGGACCAAACTGCTCGGAGCGCAGCTCATCAATCACATCCACCCGGCGCTTGTACTGCTGCATCTGCTTTTCCCGCTCCAGGTACTTGGCCTTAACCTCGGAAAGCTCGCGGTTCTTGCGTTCGGCCTGCACCAGCTGCGTGGCCAGGCGCGCCTTCTCGGCGTTGAGGTGGTACCAGTAACCGAAGTTCATGGCGGCCGCCAGAGCGAACACCAGCAGCACCTTCATCACCACGCTCACCCCGGCGCCGGGCAGCATGGACGCCAGGCTGGGACCGCGTTTGCCTTTCGATTTCGGAACACCCAGCAGATTGATGCGGATCATAGGTCGTCAAAACTCCTCAGGGCCAGGCCTACCGCCACCGCCAGCTGGCCGGCGTTCTGTTCCACCAGTTCCAGGCCCGGTCCCACCGGCGGCAGCACCTTCTGAAAGGGATTCAGTTCCTCCACCGGCAGCGAGAACTCCTGGCGCAGCGACTCAATCAGGCCCGGCACCTTGCAGGAACCGCCGGCCAGAAAGATTTTTTCGATGTGCTCGCCCGCCGCCGTGGCGCGGAAGAAGTCGAAGGTCTTTTGGATTTCGAGCACGATGATTTCCGTCACCTGCTGCAGGATGGGCAGCTTGGCATCCTCGCTGACCGTGCCCACCTTCTGGCCCAGCTTGAGAGCTTCCGCGTCATCGAAGCTGAGGTCGAGTTCCTTCTGCAGCGAATCCGTGTACTGGTGCCCGCCCACGCTGACGTCGCGGGTAAACAGCGGCACCGCGCCCTTGACGATGTTGATATTCATCACGCTGGCGCCCAGGTTGAGCAGGGCCACGGTGGAGTTGGGGGCGGGTTCGTAGTTGTATTCGTAGCAGTTCTGCAGCGCGAAAGCGTCAATGTCCACAATGGCCGGCGACTTGCCCGCCATGGAGAGCACGTTGGTGTAGTTAAGAATCTTGTCCTTTTTCACCGCCACCAGCAGCACGTCCATGGTGGGGCTGGAGGGATCCTCGGAAAGAATCTGGTAGTCAATGCTGACGTCGGCAATGTCGAAGGGAATGGCCTGGGCGGCTTCCTTCTGAATGGTCTCCGCCAGTTCCTGGTCGCTCATCATGGGCAGCGGGATCTTCTTCACGATTACCGAGTGGCCGCTCACCGAGGTGGCCACCGCCCGCGACTTGATTTCGTTTTCCGTAAACAGTTTGGAGATGGCGCTGGAAACCGTGCCGCTGTCCACGATCATGGAATCCACCACGATGTCGGCGGGCAAAGCTTCCAGGCCGACATGGGCCACTTCAATGCCCTTGCGCCCGCGCTTCAGTTCCACCGCCTTGATGCTGCTGGAGCCTACATCCAGGCCGACTATGGATTGCTTTCCAAACATGCTCTCCGCCTTTACAGTTGCGCTCCTGCCGCCCGCGCCTTGAGTTTTTTCCGCCCCCGCCCTTCCCCCTGGGTGCTCTTCCGCTCCATCCACGAATCGAGGATGGTTTTCTTGAACTTCCAGCGGTTCCCCAGCTTGAAAGCGGGAATTTTTTCCTCGTACACGTACTTGTAAAGCGTGTCTGCGCTCACGCCCAGGTACTGCGAAGCCTGGCGAATATTCATGACCTCGGGGGCATCAGTCATGTGGTTTTGACCCTCATTCACAGCAGTGCCCTCCTGCTTCACCTACACTCCGGCGAAGCCGGCCAAAAAAACGGACAAGAGGGAACCTCCCTCTTCTGAACTTTTGGGGGAGCTGTTTGTGTGTTGCTGCGTCTATTTCAACCGCTACGCCAGAAGTGTCAAGGTTACTGTTCGGGTTTTGCCCGGTGGATGGCCGGTTTCGCCGGAAAACGCCGGACTTCCATTTTCCACAAAGCCACTATAGGGAGTGGTTTATGAAGCTAATAACGCTATTGCTGGTGGTGTTTACAAGTGGGGTTCGAAATTCGCAACAATCCGTCGTTACCGAGGTGCTGGGCCCTCGGTGTGCCCGCGGGACAAGCTCGCACCTTGGCGAACATACAGCCCCATATCCGCCGATAGCACAGGGGTGCCATAGGTCAAGCGTGCCCGCTACGCTCTATACGCGCGACAAGCTACGATTGCGATCTGCGGGGCAAAAGAAAGCGCCGCAACCGAAGTTGTGGATTGAAGGCTCACTCCTCGGGCCTCACGCTGCCTTGCGATGAGTCTGGCGAGTTCTCGCCGCTTTGCGGGCGGCCAGCTTTAGACCCGGCCTGCGCTTCGTGCTAACAGCCTTCCTGGCCGCGCTGCGGCGCGAGGAGCGTCCGCGTGCCCTTGCACTGCGATGGCCTTGGCGACCCAAAGCCTGCCGCGAGGCGGCTTTGCGGCTTTCGCGTTTAAGAGCTCGCGAAACCGCGCGGGACCGCCGGCCGGAGGTTTTGCGGCGGCGTGCTGTCCTGCCTTTGCGCAGGTCGCGCTTGGCCTGCGCCCTGGTCCGCGCCCGGACCTTGCTCCGCCCTGGCGCCGCCAGCTTCACCCCCGCACGCCTCGCCTTGGAGAGTCCGATGGCGATTGCCTGCTGCGGCGAGCGGGCGCCGTGCTTGCCTTCGCGAACGTGGTGTATTTCCTCGCGCACAAATTCCCCGGCCTGCGTGCTGGGCGCCTTGCCTTCGCGCTCGTCTTCGCGGGCCCGTTCGATGGTTTCTTTCTCCGGCATACGCCACCTCCAATGGAATCGGATGCGCCGGCTTGTCAAGGAGATGACAACTCCTCCCAGCCCAGTGCGGCTGCCATGCAACAAGCGGAATTGTCATGTTGAGCGAGGGCGTATGCCCAAGCCGAAACACCCCAGCGCTTGTGGAAGCGCCGAGCCGCCCAAGGGAGTTCTACCCGAGACTCGACATCCGACGAGAAGCTCGACAGCATCGCAGGAAAGTTCTTGACGTGAGAACTCCCCGGGATGGTGGTGGCGAAGCGGGGGACGCAGGGGGTCCTCGACTCGGGCGTTCGCCCTGGCGCGGGATGACATTTCTTGAGAATGAAAAAGGGAGTACCCCTGAAGTGTGAGAATCCGGCCGATGATCCTTGGCACGTACTCGAAAAAAAGCCGCAACCGAAGTTGCGGCCTCCAATCACCGGGATCTGAATCGTCCTAATCTATGTCGAACTGCTCCTGGTGCAGCGTAGGGTCGGTCTTCACGATCACGCTGCGCCCGGTCAGTTCTTCCAATTCGATGAGCCAGCGCCCGTTGCTTGCCTTCAGCGCCTTGCCCACTTCCGGATTGACGCGCAGCATTACATCCGGCCGCTCCAGTTGTTTGGCGATCTTGCGCATCTCGATGTAGATCTCGTTGCACACCGAGGTTACCGACTTCACGAAACCGGTGCCGGTGCAGTAGGGGCAGGGCGAGCCCAGGGTGCGCTCCATGGATTGCTTCACCCGCTTGCGGGTAATGGCCACCAGTCCGAAATCGTTGAACTGCAGCACCTTGGAGGGGGCACGGTCAGAGCGCAGTGCCTCCTCCAGTGCCTGCATGACTTTCTGCCGGTTGCGGCGCTCATCCATGTCAATGAAATCAATCACGATGATGCCCCCCAGGTCGCGCAGGCGAATCTGGCGCACGATTTCCTTGATGGCGTCCACATTTGTCTTGACGATGGTGTCTTCCAGGCGCGTGGTTTTGCCCACGTACTTGCCGGTGTTGATGTCAATGGCCACCAGCGCTTCCGTCTGGTTGATGACGATGTAGCCGCCGCTCTTCAGCCACACCTTGGACTTGAGCGCCTTGTTAATCTCATCCTGCAGGTTGAACTGTTCGAACAGGGGCGTGCTCTTGGTGTAGAGCTTGACCCGCTTGGCCAGCGCCGGCTGGAAACGGCCGACAAAGCGCACAACGCGCTCGTACTCCTGATCGCTATCCACCCAGATCTGGGAGAAATCCTGCGTCACCTGGTCGCGCAGGATGCGTTCCACCAGGTTGAGATCGTGATAGATGAGCGCTGGGGACTTGCCGTTTTCGGCCCGGTGCTTAATTTCGTTCCACAGGTTCTTGAGGAAGCGGATGTCGGCCCGTAATTCATCCTCATCGGCGGCAGCGGCGGCGGTACGTACGATGAAGCCGCCGTGCCCGTTTTCCCGCTCGCTGAGCACAATGCGCTTCAGCCGCTGCCTTTCCTCCTCGGAAGCGATCTTACGGGAAACCCCGATGTGATTGACCGTGGGCATGTAAACCAGGAAGCGGCCGGGCAGGGCAATGTGGCTGGTGATGCGGGCGCCCTTCTTGCCGATCGGCTCCTTGGCGATCTGCACCAGGATTTCCTGGCCTTCCTTCAGCAGGTCGGTGATGGCGGGCAAGGCACGCTGCGGCTCGCGGCGGCGGAAACGGCCTCCCATGCGGCGTCCGCCGCGGCGTTCGCCCCAGGCGGGGCGCTCGGCGCGCTGCTGGTAGCCGGCGGTCCCAGCGGGCGCCCGCACTTCGGCGCGCGCCTCCATCTCGCCTTCCTGCGGCTGAGCCTCGCCGGTCATTTCGGTTTCGCTGGTCTCGAGGTGCCCGCCTTCTGCCTGGGCTTCCCCGTTCTCTGCAAACTCTTCCGTAAACGCGGCTCGCTCGGCGTCTGTCTCCTCCACCGCCTCGGTCAGTTCAACTCCATTTCCGATGTGGTTGTGCTCGGAATGGTGGAGATCACCCGCTTCGTGGGTCTCCTCTTCCAGTTCCTCGAAGTCGGCGTCTTCCAGTTCTTCGGCAAAGGAGGGCGTATCGCTCTCCTCGTCCTCGATTTCCTCTTCTTCCACGGTGCCGGCGGCAGGCTCGGAAGCCTGCATTTCCTGCTCCTGGCGCTCGAAGGAATGGCGCGGTTCCTCGGCCTGCGTCTTCTCAAAGCGGGCCCGCGGCTGCGGTTCTTCCTCCTGCTGCTCGGGCTCGCGCTCCGCAGCTTCGCCGCCGAACACGGCGGCCACATTCATCTGCTCAAAGCGCCGTTGGCCGCGCTCTTCTGATTCCTGACGCTCCTCTGCGGCGCGTGCATGCTCTTGTTCGGTGCCGGCAGTCCCATATCCGGGAGCGGCGTCCGCCAGGGTCGGCTGCGATTCCGCCTCCATTTGCGCCGGACGAGACCGGTTCTGGTACTTGGAAATGGATTCACCGGGCAGGATGATGGGCTCATACACCGGCTCACGGCTTACTCGCGGTTCGCGGTTCTCCCGCGGTTCGCGGTTCTCCCGCGCGGGCTCCGCCGGAGCAGAACTCGGCGATTCCTCTCCCCGGGCAAACTTGGAATCGGGCAGGCCGCGGCCGCGGCGTCCACGGCGGCGGCGCCGGTTGCGCCAGCCTCGCCCGCCCTGGTCACTATCACGATCGCGAGCCGGAGCAGCCTGGGCCTGTTCGAGGCCGCCTTCTGCCGGCACCTCCTGCCGCCCCTCCGCGCCGGGCAGCGGCTCCAGCGGCGACTCTGTGGCCGCCTCCTCTTCTGCCGTGGAAGGCGCCCCGAACTGCTGCCGAGGCACCGTGATCTCCTGAAATTCCCCTTCTTCATCCTGCAATTCGAAGAAATCGGAAACGTAGAGAAACGCGTCCCGTTCCAGGCCGATATCCACAAAAGCCGACTGCATGCCGGGAAGCACGCGGGTAACCCGTCCTTTGTAAATGGAACCGGCTAAGGTGTATTCATTTTCGCGTTCGAAGTAAACTTCGGCGAGCTGGTCATCCTCTACGATCCCCACCTTGGTTTCGTGCGGGGTGGTAGAGACGAATAGTTCTTTTGTCATGCTGACTCCGGATGTGCTTCCCGCGGGAAGCACACTTCTCCGGCGCCTGGACAGAGAGGGAAGGATTGGCGATATAGGCAGCTAGGAACAGAGAACAACAAGGCCCGGGA
>Ga0075276_10000155_pt1 | contig 20436 bp, 17 predicted proteins | sample SF_Rice_5C_80N_4_FD_69770 | JGI IMG/M metagenome (GOLD analysis project Ga0075276, IMG submission 69770) | Rice paddy soil microbial communities from Twitchell Island, California, USA - SF_Rice_5C_80N_405 | ecosystem: Environmental > Terrestrial > Soil > Paddy field/soil | place: USA: Twitchell... | reverse complement strand
CTACATGACGGCGGCACTGTTCGCCAAGGTCCTTTCCCCCATACTGCCGCTCCACGACGGCGCACGCCTGGCCAGCGCCTTCTACATGGCGCTCACGCTGCTGTTCACGGGACTCGCCGGCCGCGACCTGTTCGGCAAGTATCGCGGCTGGAGCGCGGCCATCATCCTGATCGGCTGCCTGGGCCTGCTCATTCACGCCCATCTGCTGGCCGCGGATCTTGCTCTGCTCGCCGGCTGCGCCATGATGATCTATGGCTACGGACTGGCGCTGCGATTCCGCCGTCGCGCCGGCGTCTTCATCGGCATCGGCGTCGGCATCGGCTTCATGTCCAAAGGCTTCATCGCCATCGTACTGTTTGTCGCGATCAGCGCCCTGCTCCTGCTGTTTCGCAACTGGCGCAACCGCCCCTATTACATCGCCCTGGGCATCGCATTGCTGTGCGCCCTGCCCTGGCTGACGATCTGGCCCTGGCTGCTGTATGAACGCTCGCCCCGCCTGTTCACGGACTGGCTGTGGACACACAACATCGGGCACTGGCTCAACTACGCCCGCCATCACTTCGGACACCGCGCCTGGTACTATGCGCAGGAACTCCCATGGCTGGCCTGGCCCGCGTGGCCGCTCGCCGCATGGTCGGTGTGGAACGTGCGCCGCAACCTGCGCTACGAGCCCCAGCACCAGTTGCTGCTGGTCGCCTTTGCCGTCATGCTGGTCGCGCTCAGCCTCACCCCCGATCTCGCGGAGGTCCTTTCCCTGCCCTTGCTGTTGCCGCTCGCCCTGCTTGCGACCGCGGCGCTGCCCAGCCTGCGCCGGGGTGCGGCGAATGCGCTCGACTGGTTCGGCATCATGACCTTCGGCCTGCTGGCCATCCTCCTATGGTGGGGCTGGGCGGGCCTGCTGCTCGACAACAACGCCAAGATCACCCACTGGCTGAAGGATTACCAGCCCGGCTTCCATCCGGTATTTCAACCCGCGCCATTCTGGATCGCCGTGGGCGCCACCGTGCTATGGATCGTGCTGGTGTGGCGCGTCGGGCGCTCGGTGCGGCGTTCGGTCATCAACTGGGCGAGCGGCATGACGCTGGTGTGGGTGCTGGCAATGACGTTATGGCTGCCGTGGCTGGAAAGCGGCAAGAGCTATCGCGGAGTGGTCGCGAGCCTGAAACAGGCGCTGCCCGCGCATTACAACTGCATCGCAGGGGAGCGCTTGGGCGACAGCCAGCGCGCCATGCTGGACTATTTCGGGGGCATCACCACCGAGCGCCTCGCCCGCAGCCGCTGCTCGCTGCTGCTGGTTCAGGCGAACGCCGCGAAACCCGTCGCCAGCGAGCCGGACTGGCGCCTGATCTGGGAGGGTGCACGCACGGGGGACAAGAAGGAACGGTTCAAGTTGTACAAGAAGGTGGCTGAGCGCTAGAACGGCCGCTTGTACGTGAGCTGACGCCACTCCTGCACCTGCCGGTCAGCGCACGAAGCTAGCGCAGTTTCGGCGTAGAAACTTCCACATCCCCGTTCTGCGCGCGATGACGCAGGGCATGATCCATCAGCACCAGGGCCAGCATGGCCTCGGCAATTGGGGTGGCGCGGATGCCGACGCAGGGGTCGTGGCGGCCATGGGTTTCGACCGTCACCGGCTCGCCCGCCTTGTTGATGGAGCGGCGCGGCAGGCGGATGCTGGAGGTGGGCTTGATGGCATAGCGCGCGACAATGTCCTGGCCGGTGGAAATGCCGCCCAGTATGCCGCCCGCGTGGTTGGAGGCGAAGCCCTCCGGGGTCAGTTCGTCGCCATGTTCGCTGCCGCGCTGGGTGACGCAGGCGAAGCCGTCGCCGATCTCCACGCCTTTTACGGCATTGATGCTCATCAGGGCATGGGCGATGTCGGCGTCCAGCCGGTCGAACACCGGTTCGCCCCAGCCCACGGGCACGTTCTGCGCCATCACTGCGAGCTTCGCGCCGATGGAGTCGCCTGACTTGCGCAGCGCGTCCATGTATTCCTCCAGGCGCGGCACATAGCTTGCGTCCGCCACGAAGAAGCTGTTGCCCTCGGCCTCGACCTCAGCCCAATGCTTGAACGGGATGGCGATCTCGCCGAGCTGCTCCAGATAGCCGCGCACCACCACGTTGTATTTCTCGGCCAGCCATTTTTTCGCGATGGCCCCGGCCGCGACACGTGCTGCGGTCTCGCGCGCGGAAGAGCGGCCACCCCCGCGATAGTCGCGTATGCCGTACTTGTGCCAGTAGGTGTAGTCCGCGTGGCCAGGGCGAAAAGTTTCCGCGATATTGCCGTAATCCTTGCTGCGCTGGTCTTCGTTGCGGATCAGCAGGGCGATGGGCGTGCCCGTGGTCTTGCCCTCGAACACGCCGGACAGGATTTCCACGGTGTCCGATTCACGGCGCTGCGTGACATGACGCGAGGTGCCCGGCTTGCGCCGGTCGAGATCGGTCTGAAGGTCCGCCTCCGACAGCGCCAGTCCAGGCGGGCAACCGTCCACTACACAACCGATGGCTGGACCGTGCGATTCGCCGAACGATGTGACCGTGAACAGTGTGCCGAAAGTATTGCCTGACATGGAGCCATCCCGCGTGAACGATACTGCGAGTTTATCACACCGCCCCCGCCCTATGGCACGGGCGGCGGGGCCGCCCCGTCAGGCGGAGGATGGCGTGAGCAGCGCCCGGTAGCGCGCCAGATCGTCATCGGAAAAGCAGCAGAAAATCACCTCGCGAATGACGGGATGTTGCGGCACCGTCGCCCGCACCGTGTCGACGGCAACCCGCGCTGCCCGCTCCGGCGGATACCCATACACCCCGGTGCTGATGGCAGGAAATGCGATCGAGGCCGCGCCATGTGCCGCCTCCTCCAGCGAGCGGCGGTAGCACCCGGCCAGTTGCTGCGCCTCGCCCGCGTTTCCGCCCTGCCAGATCGGCCCGACGGTGTGGATCACAAACCGGGCCGGCAAATTGAAGCCCGCCGTCGTCTTGGCGTCACCGGTCGCGCAGCCGCCCAGAAAACGGCAGGCTTCCAGTATTTGCGGCCCGGCCGCATGGTGGATGGCGCCGTCTACGCCGCCGCCGCCCAGCAACGAGCTGTTCGCGGCATTGACTATGGCGTCCACGGTCAGCGTGGTGATGTCGGCTCTTATTGCGCGCAGGATGGCGGCCATGATGTCTTTACTCCATACATGCGATGGGCGGCCAGTATAAGACGATTTCGCGGCTCCCGCCGCCCGGAACCGCGCCGCGCCGTAACTCGTTCATACCAACCCGAAAAGTTTCTCATGGTCAGGACCGGGCCGATCGCGTTGGCGTGCGCCGCGACATTTTCAGGTTTTCAACCATGCACGCTCGGTGTATAAATTTGGCGTCCCTTCATCCCGTGAGTATTCGCCCGCCCCGCAGCATGCACTGCTCCGGTCGCGGCCATCCGTACGCCCGGCGACAAACAACCAGGAGGCTATACGCGTGAACACCCCGAAAAAAACCGATGACTACGCCGGTCAGACTATCGCCGACACCCTGGGACAGCTTGGCGTTACCGCAGAGCAAGGGCTCGCCGCGGATGAAGTCGCGACCCGCCTCGCACAATATGGGTACAACGAGATGGAGGAAAAGGAGGAGCCGCTGTGGCACCGGCTATTCCGGCGGTTCTGGGGGCCCATCCCGTGGATGATCGAGATCGCGGCGATCCTCTCCGCCGCCGTCGGAAAGTGGGACGATTTCACGATCATTACGATCCTGCTGCTGGTCAATGCGGGCCTCGACTTCTTCCAGGAGCATCGCGCGCTTAATGCGCTTAAGGCGCTGAAGCAACGCCTCGCGAACGAAACCATCGTGCGGCGTGATGGCGTCTTCCGCTCCATTCCCTCGCGCGAACTTGTTCCAGGCGACATCATCAAGCTGCGCATCGGCAACATCGTTCCCGCCGACGTACAGTTGTTTCAGGGAGATTACCTTCTGATTGACCAGTCCTCACTGACCGGCGAGTCGCTTCCGGTGAGCAAGAAGACCGAAGAGGTCGCGTACGCCAACACCATTGTCAAGCAGGGTGAAATGCTCGCCGTGGTGGTCAACACCGGCCGCAACACCAACTTCCAGACGGTGGTGTCGCTGGTGGCCAAAGCCAGCCTGGAGGAGCGCAGCCACTTCCAGAAGATGGTCATCCGGATCGGCAATTTCCTGATTGTGATCACGGCCGTGCTGGTGGCGCTGATCATCATGGTCGCCCTGTTCCGGCACCAGCCCTTCCTGGAGATCGCGCGCTTCTCGCTGGTGCTGACGGTCGCCGCCATCCCCGTTGCACTGCCGGCAGTGCTGTCGGTCACCATGGCGGTCGGGGCCGTCAACCTGGCGCGGCGCCAGGCCATCGTCTCGCGGCTGACGGCGATCGAGGAGCTTGCCGGGGTGGACGTATTCTGCTCGGACAAAACCGGCACGCTTACCAAGAACGAGATGCAGATTTCCGAACTGGTGGCCTTCGACGGCTACGATGAAAAGACGCTATTGCTGTATGCGGCGCTGGCATCGCGGCTGGAAAACCATGACCCGATTGAAATGCCGATCTTCCATTACATAGACGAGCGTTTTCCGGGTATGGGGTGGCAGGACTGGAAACAGATGTCCTTTGTGCCGTTCGACCCGGTGCGCAAGCGCACCGAAGCGGAAGTCGAGTTGAACGGGGAGAAATATACCGCCATCAAGGGTGCGCCGCAGGTGCTCCTGGGCCTGGCGGCGCTGCCGGACCAGAACGCGCAGAACATCCACAAGATGGTGGACCTGCTCGCATCGAAGGGCTATCGCACCCTGGCGGTTGGACGCAAGCAGGGTGAGGAATTTTCGCTGATCGGCCTGGTGCCGCTGTACGACCCCCCGCGCGACGATTCGCGCGCGGTGATCCAGGATCTCGCCGATCACGGGGTGAAGGTCAAGATGGTGACCGGCGACAATACCGCGATTGCCCGCGAGATCGGCGGCATACTGGGCCTGCCGCCGAACATCCTGCGTTCGTCTCAGCTCTCGGGCAGCGCCAGCAACGAACTGCTCACGCTCGCCGAGGTGCTGTCGGCCGCCATCTACCGCAGCCTGAAGCCGGACATGTCTGCGGCTGACGCCCGGGGCTTTGCGAAGCAGGTAATGGATACCGTGGAGACGCTCTACGACACCCGGCTGCTGGAACGCGAATTCATCCACACCCATGAATCGGCAATCATCGAGATGATAGAACAGGTCACCATCTTTGCCGAGGTAGTGCCGGAAGACAAGTTCCGTATCGTGGATACGCTGCAGAAGGGCGGGCACATCGTGGCGATGACCGGGGACGGCGTCAACGATGCGCCGGCGCTCAAGCGTTCCGATTGCGGCATTGCCGTTTCCAACGCCACGGATGCCGCGCGCGCGGCCGCCGACATTGTCCTCACCGCGCCCGGCCTGGCGGTGATCAACGACGCGGTGAAGGAGGCGCGCATCACCTTCGAGCGGATGAAGAGCTATTCGATCTACCGCATCGCGGAAACGGTGCGGGTGATCCTGTTCATGACGCTCAGCATCGTCGTGTTCAACTTCTACCCAGTGACGGCACTGATGATCATCCTGCTGGCGCTGCTCAACGACCTGCCCATCCTCAGCATCGCGTACGACAGGACGCGGGTGCAGAAGGAGCCGGTGCGCTGGAGCATGCCGGAATTGCTCACGGTGTCCACCATGCTGGGACTGATCGGGGTGGTCGCGTCCTTCGGCCTGTTCTATATCCTGGAGCGCATGGGATTTTCCCAGGGCATGATACAGTCCATGATATTCCTGAAGCTGCTGGTTGCGGGGCACGCCACCATCTTCCTGACCCGCACCACAGGCTGGTTCTGGCAGCGCCCGTTTCCCTCCCCCATCCTGCTGCATGCGAGTATCTGGTCGGCGGTGGCGGGTACGGTGGTTGTGGTGTATGGTTTCATGGTGACGCCCATCGGCTGGGTGCACGCGCTATGGGTATGGGCTTATGCATTGGCATGGCTGGTGCTCAACGACTGGATCAAGCGCGCGGCCTACAATATCGTGCATAACCGCGGCGAGCGGTGATTTTTCGGGGACGGGGCGTTTTCGCCAGGGCGCGCGTTCAACCCGGAGTTTTTTGTGGGGGACAGCAGTGAGCTTACACATCGATCCCGTTCGTTCACGCCCCGGAGGGCCGCCCCTTTGCCGGGGCCGTTGAACCATCATGTCTTCGCCATCGCCGCGTCGCCTGCTGGTCCTGCTGCTCGTCCTGGGCGTGGTGATCGGGCTTGTCCAGATCGGCCTGATCAGCGTCGCCTTTGACAAGCTGGGACTTTCCCCGGATCTCGCCTATCTTCTGCTGATGTGTACGCTCGCGGGCAGTATGATCAACCTTCCCGTGGTCACCCTCAAGGCGGATGGGCCGCCGCCTCCTGTGCCGCCCGCGGCTGAACCTCAGTTTCCGGAGGGCTGGCCGTTCCCCAAGCTGCCGCCGTTCACCGGCAAGGTCACCATCACGGTCAACGTCGGTGGCGCCCTGCTGCCGGTGTTGTTCTCCCTTTATCTGTTCGCCCACACTTCGCTGGGCCTGGTGCACTCTGTCGTATCCATCATGGTCGTCGCGCTGATCGCGGCCAAGTTCAGCCGCCCGATTCCGCGCATGGGCATCGGCATGCCCATCCTCATTGCACCGCTCGCCGCCGCGCTGGTGGCGACGCTGATCGACCCGGCGCAGCGGGCGCCGCTGGCCTACATTTCCGGCACACTGGGCGTGCTGATTGGCGCAGACCTGATGCGGCTGAAGGACATCCTCAAGCTCGGCTCGCCGGTCGCCTCCATCGGCGGCGCAGGCACACTGGACGGCGTATTTCTGACCGGCATCATCGCGGTATTGCTGGCATAACGAGGTGCACGCGGGTGCGACTGGCATGGCTGCAGCACACGCAGCCTATGCCCCGTATAAATACTTAGTGCGGGATACCACTTGACGGTATTCGCCTGCGATTGGTATGTTGATTCGGCCCGCGCGAGCGGAACGACAACAGGGAGGCGCGATGGCCCCACGATGTTTTCCCGACCCCAGAGTGCGCGGGCGAAGGGCGAATCGAAGGGCGAAGCCTTCGATTCGCCCTTCGCCGCGCGCCGACTCCATCGCGGGACCGCGTGGCCGGATAGCCTGCACGCCGACCATGGGAAAATCGGCTGATCTCTTGCGTCATCTCGAGCTTGGCACCACCGGCAAGGTGAAGCTGGTTGTCGTGCTGTTTGTCATCATCGCCATCTGCCTGACCGGGATGATCGAGCTGCAAGGCAGCATCTTCAATGGCGTCCGCTCTTACGTACGCGGCGAGGGTTTGTGGGCGAAGGCGCAGAAGGACGCGGTGCTGGAACTGGAGCACTACACCTACAGCCGCGACGAGGCCGATTACCGCGCCTTCCGGAAATCGCTGCATGTCTTCGAAGGGGACAGCGCCGCGCGGCACGCGCTTGAGGTTGCGGCACCCGACCTGCTCGCCGCGCAAAGAGGATTTATCGACGGCAACAATGCGCCTGAGGATGTCCACTCCCTGATCTGGTTCTTCCTGCACTTCCGGAGCATCTCGTACATGCGCGACGCAATCGGGATCTGGCGGCAGGCGGACGCGGAAATGCTCAGACTCAAATCGACGGGCGATGCCATTCATGCCGATTTCGCAGGGGGGCGCATGAACGCGGCACGGCTGGCGGCTTATCACGTGCAACTGAACCAGCTCGGCAGCCGGCTGGGCGTGATGGAAAATGATTTTTCGGTGGTGCTCGGCGACGGCGCGCGCTGGGTCAAGCGCACATTCTGGCTGGCAAGCCTGCTGGTGCTTGCGGCATCGACGGGGGGCGGGCTGCTGGTGAGCCGGCAGGTTATCGTCAGCATAGGACGCGCGGAACAGCAGCTGAAGGCCAGCGAGTCGCGCTTCCGCAGCCTCAAGGATTCCAACACCATAGGCATCGCGTCGTGGGACGTAGATGGCGGCTTCACCGACGCCAACGATCTGCTGCTGCGGATGCTGGGATACTCGCGAGCCGAGCTGGAAGCCGGGGCGCTGAAATGGACGGCAATGACGCCGCCGGAATGGTCAGCGCGCGACCGGCAGGCGCTGACCGAGCTCGCCGACCGCGGTTACTGCGAGCCGTTCGAGAAGGAACTGCGGCACAAGGATGGCACCCACATTCCGATCTACATCGGCGCCGCCATGATAGGAGGCGACCGCAAGAACGGCATCGCCTACATCCTCGATATGAGTGAACGCAAGCACGCCGAGGAGCAGCAGCGGCTTGCCGCCGTGGTATTCGACTCCAGCAGCAACGGCGTGCTGATAACCGACGCCTCGATGCGCATTCTGTCAGTCAACAAGGCGCTGTGCCGCATGACGGGCTATGCCGCCGAGGAGCTGACGGGGCAGACGCCGCGCGTCCTGCATTCCGGCTATTCCACGACCGAGCAAGACCAGGCGATATGGCGCGCCCTGAACGACAAAGGCTACTGGCAGGGCGACGTGATCGATCGTCGCAAGGATGGCGATCTGCTGCCGCTTAGCGTCAGCATCAGCCGCGTGCCCGGCAGTTCGAGCAGTCTCACCCACTATGTCGCCATCATGACCGACATTAGCGAGCGCAAGGCGGAGGAAGCGCATCTGTGGCACATCGCGCACCACGACATGCTGACCGGCCTGCCCAACCGGATCCTGTTCAATGACCGCATCGATCAATTGATCAAGCAGGCCGCGCGGAACGGCGGCCAGTTTGCGGTACTGTTCTATGATCTGAACAAGTTCAAGCCCGTCAACGACCAGTACGGACATGAGGTCGGCGACAAGGTGCTCAAGACCGTGGCCAGCCGACTCAAAATGCATGTGCGGGAAACCGACACGGTGACCCGCCTGGGCGGGGACGAATTCGTGATTCTGCTGGCAAGCATCGCCGGCCACGATGCCGCCGGGGAATGGCTGCACAAAACCCTGGACAGCATATGCGAACCTTGCGTCATCGACGGGCACGCCATCGAGATCAGCGTCAGCGCGGGGCTCAGCATCTACCCCGATCACGGAACCGATGCGGAGTCGCTTATCAAGCACGCCGATGCGGCCATGTACAGCATGAAGCGCGAGACGGCGGACGCCCCCGATCCGGCGGCATCGCGCGAAGTCGTCTGAGAGCGGGAAAGGCCTGCGCCTGGAACGGCGCGGGAAGGATGCTGGCGCGCCCGACAGGAATCGAACCTGTGACCCTTGGCTTCGGAAACCAATACTCTATCCAACTGAGCTACGGGCGCCTTTAGGCGCGAAGTATAGCGTTTTCGACGCTTTCGCGCACGCTTTTGCCCGTATAGGCGCCAAAGGTGCTATCTTTCGGGCCATGAGCTTCCTCAATCCTGATACCCAGGAGATCTGCCAGGTGCTGCACGCCATCCGCACCATTGCGGTGGTCGGGCTCTCACCCAAGGCGGCCCGGCCCAGCCACCGCGTAGCTGCGGGGATGCAGGCGCATGGCTATCGCATTGTCCCCGTGCGGCCGCTGGTGGAGGAGGTGCTGGGTGAACCGGCTTACGGCCGGCTGGAGGACATCCCGTTTCCCGTGGACATCGTGGACGTCTTCCGCGCGCCAGAGTATGTGCCCGCTATCGTCGAGAGTTGCATCAAGCTGGGTATGCCGCGGCTGTGGCTGCAGGACGGGGTGATGCATGAGGACGCCGCGCAGCGCGCCCGGGCGGCCGGCATCTGGGTGGTGATGGACCGCTGCATCTGGCGCGACTACAACCAGCTATGCCGACCCTGAGGCGCTGCGCCTGGCCGGGCAGCGATCCGCTGTACTGCGCCTATCACGACGAGGAATGGGGCGTGCCGTTGCACGACGACCGCGCCCTGTTCGAGTTTCTGGTGCTGGAAGGCGCGCAGGCCGGCCTGAGCTGGATCACCATCCTGCGCAAGCGCGACGCCTATCGCAAAGCATTCGACAATTTCGACGCCGCGCGGGTTGCACGCTATAGCGACAGGAAAATCGCGGCGCTGCTGCAGGACTCCGGCATCGTGCGCAACCGTCTCAAGATCGAGGCGACGGTCAACAATGCGCGCAGGTTTCTGGAAGTTCAGGCGGAATTCGGGACGTTCGACCGGTTTATCTGGGATTTTGTGGACGGGGAGCCGCGCCAGAACCGCTGGCGGCGCGAGGCGGACGTCCCCGCGCAGACGAAGGAGTCTGACGCGATGAGCAAGGAATTGAAGCGCCGCGGCTTCAAATTCGTGGGCAGCACGATCTGTTATGCCCATATGCAGGCCACCGGCATGGTCAACGACCACATGGCGGACTGCTTCCGCCACGGGGAGTTGGCGCCCGGCAATAGCGTCTGATGCGCGCGCGGCGTGTCACCGGGCCAGACGGCGCGTTGCGCTGTGCCTTATGGCATCGTAGAATGTCCGTGACCTGCGTCGCGGACTTATCGAGCATGCCGTTTTGGCAGCGCGGCTCTTCAAGGACTTGAACCAGAGGCTTTCCAGATGCAGTTGAAATTCACGAAAATGCACGGCGCGGGCAACGATTTCGTGGTCATCGATGCCACGCGCAAACCGGTGGAGCTCACCCCGGAGCAGTTGCGGCTGCTTGCCGACCGCCATTTCGGCGTGGGTTGCGACCAGGTACTCCAGGTCGAAAAGTCCGAACTGGCCGGTGCAGACTTCCGCTACCGCATTTTCAACGCCGACGGCGGCGAGGTGGAGCAGTGCGGCAACGGCGCACGCTGCTTCGTGCGCTTCGTACATGACAAGGGCTTGACGGAAAAACGCGAGATTGTCGTCGAGACCAAGAGCGGAACCATCTCCCCGCGTCTGGAAAGCGATGGGCGCGTCACGGTGAACATGGGTGCGCCGGTGTTCGATGCGGCCCACATCCCCTTTTCGACGGACAGCAATGCCCTGGTGCAGCCGCTGAACATCAACGACGAAATCGTGCAGATCACGGCGCTGTCCATGGGTAATCCCCATGCGGTGCAGGTGGTGGACGACGTGGAGCATGCGCCGGTGATCGCGCAGGGCGCCTTCATCGAACGTCACCCCCGCTTCCCCAACCGGGTAAATGCCGGTTTCATGCAGGTGGTGGACCGCTCCCATATCAAGCTGCGCGTATTCGAGCGCGGGGCCGGAGAGACGCTTTCCTGCGGCACAGGGGCCTGCGCAGCAGTGGTGACCGGGATCAAGCGCGGCCTGCTGGATAACGAGGTGAGCGTGGCTACACGGGGCGGCACGCTGACGATAAGCTGGGGCGGGGGCGATGCGCCGGTCATGATGACTGGCCCGGCCATCACGGTTTTCGAAGGCGAAATCAACCTGTAGGCGGGCACGGAAGGCGAAATGAGAGAAGAAGACGTCGCAGTATTTCTGCAGGAGCATCCGCAGTTCTTCGAAGATCATGCGGAGATGCTCGCGGGCATCGTCATTCCCCATCCCCACGGGGGCCGCACTATTTCCCTGGTCGAGCGGCAGCAACTGGCGCTGCGCGACAAGAACAAGGCGCTGGAAAAGAAGCTGCAGGAACTGCTCGCCTTCGGCAAGGAAAACGACGAACTGCAGGCCAAGGTGCATCAGTTCGCGTGCGAACTGTTTGCCGCGCGCGACCGTGCCGCGACGCAGGAATCCATCCTGCGCCAGATGCGCGACCGGTTCGCCGTGCCCCACGCGGTGATGCATGTGTGGGAGGAGTCACCGCCCAGCGCGGAGATGCTCACCTTTGCCGACGAGGCGCCGCAGCCCGTGTGCATGCACCGCGCAATGTACGACACCGCGGCCTGGTTCGGGGAGAGCGCGGCGCACCTGCGCTCCTTCGCCTACGTGCCGCTGCGCAGCGCGGAAAACTCCATCGGCCTGCTGATCCTGGCCAGCGAAGACCAGCAGCGTTTCTACCCGGAAATGGGCACGCTGTTCCTGCAGCGCATAGGAGAACTCTCCAGCGCCGCGCTGCTGCCCTGGCTTTAACATGCCCGCGGCCGTACCGTCCGGCAACGACAATCTGCTCGCCGGGTTTCTTGCGTTTCTGAAGAACGAGCGGGCTTACTCCGAACACACCTGCGAAAACTACGCCCGCGATTTGCGCAAGCTGTTCGCGCTGTCCGCGGAAACGCCGCTTGCGGAACTGAAGATCCACCACATTCGCCGCTTTGTCGCCAAACTCCATGCGGGCGGCCTGGGCGGGCGCACGCTGGCGCGCATGCTCTCTGCGTGGCGCAGCTTTTTCAATTACCTGATGCGCGACCACGGCTACCGGGACAACCCCTGCATGGGGCTGCGCGCGCCCAAGGCGCCCAAGCTGCTGCCGCACGCGCTTTCGCCGGACGAGGCGGTGAAGCTGGTCGATTTTGCCGCCGAAACGCCTCTGGATATGCGCGACAAGGCCATGTTCGAGCTGCTGTATTCGTCCGGTTTGCGCCTGGCGGAACTGGTGAGCCTGGACCCCGGCAGCTTCGATTTCAACGACGCCACCGTGCGCGTCACCGGCAAGGGGAGCAAGACCCGCATCGTGCCGGTGGGCGGCCCGGCCATCGCGGCGCTCAAGGCGTGGCTTGCCGTGCGCGAACAGCTCGCCAGGCCCGATGAAACGGCACTGTTCGTGGGCAAGAACGGGCGGCGCATTTCGCCGCGCACCGTGCAGCTTGAATTGCGCAAGTGGGGCATCCGCCAAGGTATCGCGAGCCGCGTCCATCCGCACCTGCTGCGCCACTCCTTCGCCACCCATGTGCTGCAATCGTCCGGCGACCTGCGCGCAGTGCAGGAGATGCTGGGCCATGCCAGCATCTCCACTACCCAAGTCTATACTCACCTCGATTTCCAGTATCTCGCAAAAATCTACGACAGCGCGCACCCGCGCGCAAAGCGGAAGACATGAGGCGGCGGCAGACGATTCTGATGGTTGGCAGCGGCGACATCGCCCTGCGCGTGGCCAGATTGCTGAAGAGTAACTACCGGATGCTCGGGACGGCGCGCCGCCCGGAGCGCCACGTCGCGCTGCATGCGGCGGGCATCACCCCTCTTTCCGCCGATCTTGACCGGCGCCACGCTTTGCGCCGGCTTGCCGGCATGTCGCAGGTCGTGCTGCACCTCGCGCCGCCTCAGGAGCAAGGCGATACGGACACGCGCACGCGCCATCTGCTCGCCGCGCTTTCGGCGGGCACGCGGCCCGCGCACCTCGTGTATATCAGCACGAGCGGGGTATACGGCGACTGCGGCGGGGCGCATGTTACCGAAGCGCGCCCGCTGCACCCCGCAACCGCGCGCGCACGGCGCCGCGCCGACGCCGAGAGGCGGATCCGCATCTGGGCGGCGCGCAATGGCGTGCGCGCCAGCATCCTGCGGGTGCCCGGCATCTATGCCGCCGACAGGCTGCCGCTGGAGCGGCTGCGCGCGGGAACGCCCGCCATCCTGCCGGGTGAGGACAGCCATACCAACCATATTCATGCCGACGACCTCGCGCGCGTCGTCGTGGCTGCGCTGCGGCGCGGGCGGGCCAACCGTATCTACCACGCGAGCGATGACAGCGACTTGAAGATGGGCGACTACTTCGATGCCGTCGCTGACGCTTACGGCCTGCCCCATCCACCACGCCTGCTGCGCGCCCAGGTGCAGGCCGCGGTGTCGCCGGCGCTATGGAGTTTCATGAACGAATCGAGGCGCCTCGACAACACGCGGATGAAACGCGAACTGAAGGTAAGGCTGCGCTATCCCACTGTGATGGACGGCCTGAGGGCCGCGGTGCCCCCTGCGCAGGAGTGAAGCCCGTTATAATCGCGCATCACGCATCAGCCACCGCCCGAGATCATGAGCAAGCCCCCTGCCCGGCAACGTCACGCCCGCCACAGCGCGCCCAAAGGCCCTGACCGGTGCAAACCCCCAGGGCGCGAGAGCATGGGACGGGTGCTGCCGCCGCGCCCGCCCGGCGTGCCCGCGCTCGTCCTCGCGCCCGGACGCGAGAAGTCGTTGTTGCGCCGCCATCCCTGGGTATTCTCGGGTGCGGTTGAGCACACCGATGGTGCACCCGGGAATGGCGCAACCGTTGCCATTTGCGATGCGGCCGGCGGCTTTCTGGCCTGGGCGGGCTACAGCGCGAATTCGCAGATCAGCGCAAAGGTTTGGTCATGGGATGTAAACGAGGCGATAGACGAGGACTTCTTCCGCCGCAAGATGGCACAAGCGCTCGCCTTGCGCCAAGACCTCAACGTCGCCGATGCCGGCAACGGCATGCGGTTGATACACGCCGAGTCAGATGGCTTGCCGGGGCTGATCGTGGACCGCTATGGCGAGGTGCTGGTGATGCAGCTCGGTAGTGCCGCGGCTGACCGCTGGCGCGACGTGTGGGCCGGCATCCTGCAGGAGCTGTGCAAACCAGTATGCATCTACGAGCGGTCGGACTCGGACGCGCGGGGCCTTGAGGGGCTGGAGAACCGCAACGGCGTGGTGCGCGGCGCGCTGCCCGCTGAAATCACCGTGACCGAGCATGGGTTGAAATTTGCCGTGGATGTAGCTTACGGACAGAAGACCGGCTACTACCTCGACCAGCGCGATAACCGCCTGCTCACCGGCGCGCTGGCGAAAGACAAGGACGTGCTCAACTGCTTCTGCTACACCGGGGGCTTCTCCCTATACGCCCTGCGCGGCGGCGCCAAATCCGTGCTGTCGATAGACGCGTCCGAGGACGCACTGGAACTGGCGCGGCGCAATGTGGAGTTGAATGCGCTGGATGCAAGCCGCGCCGAATGGCAATGTGCCGACGTCTTCGCCGCCCTGCGCAAACTGCGCGACCAGAACCGCAAGTTCGACCTCATCGTTCTCGACCCGCCCAAATTCGCCCCCACCGCCGCCTTCGCAGAAAAGGCCGCGCGCGGCTACAAGGACATCAACCTGCTCGGCTTCAAACTGCTCAAGCCCGGCGGCCTGCTCTTCACGTACTCCTGCTCCGGCGGCATCAGCGAAGACCTGTTCCAGAAGATCATCGCCGGCGCAGCCCTGGATGCGGGCGTGGATGCAGCCATCGTGCACAAACTGCATGCGGCAGCGGATCACCCGGTGCTGCTGAGCTTTCCGGAGGGCGCGTATCTGAAGGGGCTGGTGGTCAGGGTGGCTGGATAACGCCCCAAGCGTCATGCTCGCTACGGCGCTAGGTATTCAATTAGATAGTTATAGCGATCACCCTCGGCGTCCCAGCCTGTCCAGCGCTGAGCCAGCACCTCGAAATACGGTGCGGGCTGTCCGTAGTCGCGCGCTAAGCAGGCAAGTACCGCGTTTATATCCCCTGCTTCATGGAGAATATCCAGGGCGCATCCGCCGATAATTGTATCGGGTAAGTAGATGATGGTGTGCCCGCGCACCATTGATGCGATGCGGCGGGTTGCCCTACACAGTGATAGCTGCGTTTCGTGATCCGAAAGAAACGTTCCCCAGCGAATTGCTGACCCAAGGTCCAGGCCGCGAGGATACATCGTGCCATCTAAGTCCGCAGGCCCCTCGAATTCCAGACACCCTCTGGCCGTGTATTCTTGTTCAGGGGTAGCGGCGGCGGCCTGAAAATTCCACTCCCAGTCGGTTCGGCCGGGCATCGCAGCCATCCTCCTGAGAGGCGACGTGTCCTGTTGCCACTCCCCCTGAAGCGATCGATCAAAACTTGTGATTTCCGTCTGCGACAGTGCGTGATCAATAATTGCGCAAAAGTTGATCCCCAAGGCTTGCTCCAATTATTTGGCGAATTCGGGCGCAGGGTAAGCTACGCCGGAGGCGCGCGCAACAACCGCAAGTCAAGGGCTGTGTTTCCCGGGCGGCACCAGAAGATGGAGTACCCCCCTAAGCAATTGCTGGCCGCCGTTCCCCTGTGCGCCACCGAGTAGCGCAGGCGGGTCAGGAGTAGTCTGGCAAATATGTCCGAGCACGTGACGGCGCAGCCGGTCGTGCGAGTTTATGAGCCAGCCTGACGCGCCGAGCAACGGAGGGAATCCCGAAGGGATGGCGCACCGGGGGCGCCTTCTTTTGGTTACTTTTCTTGGCAAGGCAAGAAAAGTAACTTGCTGCCGGGCAACCCCCGGCGACCACCTCTGCACACCGTCAGCCCACCCAGAAAACCAACACACCAAAAGCCGAGGCCACCCGCACCGTCATCCCCGGTACGGGCGGCCTCTTCAGCCCCGCCGGAGCCTGACCGGCGGTTCTTACACAATCAGCCGAGCTGATGCACGGGATAGCCGCTCCCTACCCAGCCCATCATGCCGCCGCTGAGGTTGTAGACCTCGGAGAACCCCATTTGCTGCAGGAACATGCAGGCTTGGGCAGAACGGGCGCCGCTGCGGCAGACAACGACGACCTTCTCTTGCGGGGAGAGTTCACGCGCCTTTTCCGGCAGGGTATGCAGCGGAAAGGCTTCAGCCTTGGGCACGGTGCCCCCGGCTATCTCGGCCATCTGGCGCACATCGATCACGCGCAGTTTGTGGCTGGCGTCGCTCACCCATTGGGCCAGCTTGGACGCATCTATTTCCTTGATTGAATGACCAAACATGGTTTACTCCTGAAAATACAGTTTTGGCATATTAGCACTAGCTAATATAATGTCAAGACCATTCGGCGTCCAGCAGGCGGTCCTGTTTGTCTTCGGGCACCCGCGCCATGAACGGGCAGTCGCGGCGGTGGACGGTGATGCCGCGGTCGCGCGTGACGTAGCCTACGATGGCTGCGGGCTTTTCGGGTTTGCAGCACTTCGCCATTTTGATGAGCAGGTTATCCACTCCCTCGATCAACACGCCGCTCTCCGAAGCCCGGCGGGCGGCATGTTTGGCGGTTGCAACGGGGGCGGCCGGCGCCTTGGTGGGCACTTCCTGCTGGACGGCGATGTCCAACCGGTGCAGCGACAGGTCGCCGTGCCCCAGGGCGGCGAGCATGTCCTCCAGCTTATGGTAGCGCAGGCGCTGGGCGATCTTCTCCTGATTGACGGCGGTCACCCCCAGGCGCTGCAATTCGCGATCGAGCAGGGTGCGGCCTTGGGCGACCGCATCCTCGATGTTCTGCGTCTTGAACCAGTGGCGCACCTTGGCGCGCGCACGCGGGCTCTTGAGATAGCCTAGCTGCGGACTGAGCCAATCGCGGCTGGGCGCACCCTGCTTGGCGGTGAGGATTTCCACACGCTGGCCGTTTTGCAGCTTGTATTTGAGCGGGACGATGTTGCCGTCCACCTTGGCGCCGCGCGTGCGGTGGCCGAGGTCAGTGTGCAGGGCATAGGCAAAATCCACGGGCGTCGAGCCCCGTACGAGGTCGATGACCTTGCCTTGCGGGGTGAGCACGTACACACGGTCGTGCAGGAGTTCGGTGCGGAACTGCTCCTGCAGGCCGCCGACGTCCGCCAGCTCGGCCTTCCACGCCAGGATCTGGCGCAGCCAGGTGATCTTGTCGTCGAAGGCCGCCTCGGACTTGCGGTTTTCCTTGTAGCGCCAGTGTGCGGCCACGCCCAGTTCGGAATCATGGTGCATGTCGCGGGTGCGAATCTGCACTTCGAGCGCAAGGTCGCGCGGCCCGGTCACCGCGGTATGCAGCGAGCGGTAGCCATTCGGTTTGGGGTTGGCAATATAGTCGTCAAACTCACTGGCAATGGACGGCCACAGCGCGTGCACCACCGAAAGCGCGGCATAGCAGTCGACGACGTCCTTCACCAGGATGCGCACGGCGCGCACGTCGTACAGTTCGCCGAACTCAATCCGCTTGCGCTTCATCTTGTTGATGATGCTGTAGATGTGCTTGGGACGGCCGGTCACCTCGGCTTCGATGTTCGCCTGTGCCAACGCGCCCTTGAGTTGCGCAATCACGTCCGCAATGTAGCGCTCGCGATCGACGCGCCGCTCATCCAGAAGCCTGGCGACCTTCTTGTAGAGGTCGGGCTCGAGAAAGCGCAGGGAAAGGTCTTCCAGTTCCCACTTGAGTTGCCACACGCCCAGGCGATTGGCCAGGGGTGCGAAGATGGCGCGCGTTTCGCGCGCAATGCGCTGCTGCTCCTGCGGCTCCGCGTTGACAAGCGCGCGCAGGGTCTGGGTGCGCTCGGCCAGCTTGATCAGCACCACGCGGATGTCCTCAACCATGGCGAGCAGCATCTTGCGCAGGCGCTCGATCTGGTCCGCGGCCTCTTCCTTGTCGCGCATGCCGCGCGCTTCGCTGAACTGGCTGATGTGCTCCACGCGCGAGATGCCGGTGACCAGGGTGGCGATGTTGGGAGCGAAACGCTCGGCGAGCACCGTCGCGTAGTCATCCAGATAATCGGGAACGGCATGCAGGATGGTGGCGGCAATCGCCTCGCGATCCATGTTGAGCGCGCTGAGGATGGCGGCCGAGCCCATCGCGTGCTGCAGCAGGGGCGTACCGGTGACCTGAACGTGCCCCCGGTAGAGCGGCGCCGCAAATTCGCAGGCGCGGCGTATCAGGGCCAGGTCGTCGGGAGGGTGGACGGCGCCCAGCGCATCCAGCCAGTGCTGGATGTCGGCGCTATCTTCGCCGGAGATCGCCGGCAGACCGTGCTGAACGGAGACCATGTGCAATCACGGGAACGGGACCGGAGCCAGGCCCGCCACGCGCTAGCTGTGCGACAGCTCGACGAGCTGCGACAGCTTGTGCTTGGCCGCACCGCCGGCCAGCATTTCGCCCGCCTTTTTCACCCCCTCCGCCAGCGACGGGGCAAGGCCGGCAACATAGATGGCCGCACCCGCGTTCAACTGCACGATGTCGCGCGCGGGACCGGGCTGGTTGTCCAGCACTTGGTCCAGCATGTTGCGCGCCTCGTCCGCATCGGCCACCTGGATGGCATTGAGCGGCGCGGGAGTGAGGCCGAATTGCGCGGGCTCCACACTGTATTCCTTTATTTCCCCGTTCTTCAGTTCGGCCACAAAAGTCGGCGCGCTGATGGAGATCTCGTCCATGCCGTCGGAGCCATGCACCACCATCACGTGGGCGCTGCCCAGCGTTGCCAGCACCCGGGCAAGCTTGCTGGTCAGGCTGCGGCTGAATACGCCGATCACCTGGTTTTGCGCGCCTGCCGGGTTGGTGAGCGGACCCAGCATGTTGAACAGGGTGCGCACGCCCAGCTCCCGGCGCACCGGGCCGGCATGCTTCATCGCGGCGTGATGGTTGGGGGCAAACATGAAGCCCACCCCTATGGTGTCCACGCAATGCGCGACCTTTTCCGGGGTGAGATTGACATTGACGCCCAGCTTCTCCAGCACATCTGCGGAGCCGCATTTGCTGGATACCGAGCGCCCGCCGTGCTTGGCGACATGAGCGCCGGCTGCAGCGGCCACCAGCGCGCTGGCGGTGGAAATATTGAAGGTCTGCGCGCCGTCGCCGCCGGTGCCGCAGGTGTCGATCAGGTGATCAGCATGCTGGACCTCGACCTTGCTCGACAACTCGCGCATCACTTCCGCCGCAGCCGCGATCTCGTCCACTGTCTCACCCTTCATGCGCAGCGCCACCAGCACGGCGGCAATCTGCGCAGTAGTGAACTGGCCACGCATGATGTGGTTCATCAGCTCGTGCATCTCGGCAAACGGCAGGTCCTGGCGCTCGATCAGGTGAGTAAGGGTCTGCGCATAGTTCATTCGTATCCTCCCATCAAGCTTTCAGCTGCGCGTCCCGTCACGGGGCGCCTTCCAGAAAATTCTTCAGCATCGTGTGCCCATGCTCGGTAAGGATGGACTCGGGATGGAATTGTACGCCATGCACGCGCAGCGCCCTGTGACGCACCCCCATGATCTCGCCGTCTTCTGTCCAGGCGGTGATCTCCAGGCAGTCCGGCAGGGTTTCGCGCTCGATCACCAGCGAATGATAGCGGGTGGCGGTGAACGGGCTGGGCAGGCCGGTGAACACGCTGTTGCCGTGGTGGAAGATGGGCGAGGTCTTGCCGTGCATCAGCTGCTTGGCGTGGATGATCCTGCCGCCGAAGGCCTGGCCTATGCTCTGGTGCCCAAGGCACACGCCGAGGATGGGAATCTTGCCTGCGTATTCGCGGATGGCCGCAACCGAGATGCCCGCCTCGTTCGGCGTACAGGGTCCGGGCGAGATCACCAGTTGTTCGGGGTTGATCTCCGCGATCTGCTCGACGCGAATCTCGTCGTTGCGGTACACCACCACATCGGCGCCCAGTTCGGCGAAATACTGCACCAGGTTGTAGGTGAAGGAGTCGTAGTTGTCTATCATCAGCAGCATGGCGTTCTCCTTCTAGCGGTGCACTTTGGCGTCAAGGCCGTCCAGCGCCATTTCGGCGGCGCGCAGCACGGCGCGCGCCTTGTTCTGCGTTTCCGTCCACTCGCTTTCCGGCACCGAATCGGCGACGATGCCCGCGCCCGCCTGTACGAACAGCGTGTCGTTCTTGAGCACGGCAGTGCGCAACGCAATGGCCATGTCCATGTCGCCGTTGAAGCCGAGA
>Ga0075276_10000154_pt1 | contig 20451 bp, 12 predicted proteins | sample SF_Rice_5C_80N_4_FD_69770 | JGI IMG/M metagenome (GOLD analysis project Ga0075276, IMG submission 69770) | Rice paddy soil microbial communities from Twitchell Island, California, USA - SF_Rice_5C_80N_405 | ecosystem: Environmental > Terrestrial > Soil > Paddy field/soil | place: USA: Twitchell... | reverse complement strand
GCTATTCCGGGCGCAGATTCCCAGGGATGAACTGGAAGCGATCCGCAATGCGACGAACAAGGCCTGGGTGCTGGGGGAGGGGCGCTTCCTGCAGAAGGTGGAGGCGTTGTCGCAGCGGCGGGCGGCGCCGCTGCTCAGGGGCAGGCCGCGGCTAGGGGTAACGTAATTTCACGTGCAGCACTGCCCATGGTTTCGTGTCGGGCGTGGACAGTAAACGGTGGGGGGCGTTCATGGGCTAGATTACCGCACTGATCAAGATTAAAACCTTCCTGCTGTCGCGATTCTTCGTCGGAGGGGGTGGGAAAATATGCCGCCTGGGTATCTTTGCGGACGTCACCGCCGTGCACCGAACGGCGCTGAATGATCGTCATGTGCATGCAGCATATTTGTTGCCGGTTTCCGCCGCCTTTAATTAGTCCTACTTCCCTGTAAGTGGAGCCCGACAGGGGGTTGCAGAAAAAATCGGTTGCCACCTGTCAAGTTTGACAGTTGACGTGGCTGGGGTAGGGCGATACCCTCCGCGCGCACTTGGCGGATCGGCCTTTGGCGCGAAGGTGGTTTGGCGATAAGCTATGACGCAAGAATGCAGAGGGAAAATGCGACGCGGATGTGGATCGAATGCGCCGGACCCAAACTCCGTCCATGTGCTTAGGCGATTTCCATTTCACATCTCGCTGCACGATTGTCTTGTTTTGATAAGTTGTGAATAGCATGATTATGTGTTTACGAGGTTTGCTTCAGTCAAACGCATAAGGCCTGCCGTAGGTGCAGATCAGGCCTCTCTCGGGGGGCGACTGACCCAACCGTGACAGTGCTTTAAAGGGGAAAATACGATGTACAGGCAGTTCCGGTTCGTTGCGCGCGTTCGTATGATGTCTCTTGTACGCGCGGTATTCATCCTGCCCGCGCTTTTTGCCACGCCAGCACATGCGGCAACGGTAGCCGGCGCGACGCCCGGCCAGGTCACCGTCACTCCGACAGGCGCTGCCCAATACGCCATACCCCTTGTTGTGCCGCCAGGCATTGGCGGAATCCAGCCCGCACTCGCGCTCACATACAACAGCCAAAGCCAAAACGGCCTGCTTGGAATGGGATGGAACCTTTCCGGACTGTCCACGATCACCCGCTGTCCCAAGACCCTCATTCAGGATGGTGTCATTAGTGGTGTGAACTACGACGCCAACGACAAATACTGCTTGGACGGGCGGCGGCTGGTTGCCGTCAGTGGAACCTATGGTGCCGATGGCACCGAATATCGCACCGAGCGCGACACATTCAGCCGGATAGTCTCCTATGGCGCGGTAGGCACAACGGGGCCTGCGTCGTTCAAGGTATGGACTAAATCCGGTCAGGTACTCGAATATGGAAATACGGCGGACTCTGCGATCGAAGCCCAAGGCAAGACCGCCATTCGCGTGTGGGCGGTCAACAAGATCAGCGACGCCAAAAGTAACTACCTGACTGTCACCTACACCGAAGATAACACCAACGGGCAATACTACCCCGCACGCATAGACTATACCGGCAATACCGCTACGGGGATCGTGCCTCTGAAATCGGTGCAATTCGGCTATGAAACTCGACCGGACGTCGTTCCGATCTACGAGGCCGGCTCGCTGCAGAAAACCACGGTCCGCATGACCCACATCAAAACCTACGTTGGGGTGAACGTGGTCAAGAATTACCAATTGGCTTACGACACCAGTACTTGGACGAACCGTTCACGTCTCATCAGTCTTGCCGAGTGCGATGGGGCGGCAAGCCCCACGTGTTTCCAGGCAACAACTATGGGCTGGCAGAGTGGGGGGGCAACCTTTGCCGCACAAAGCAAATGGGTGAGTGACTACAGCATTAATTATGGGTGGACCGACGAAAATACCCTTCCGCGCATGATGGTGGATGTGGACGGAGATGGAAGGGCGGACGTGGTGGGATTTGCGAGCGACGGGGTATACGTCTCGCTCTCGACAGGGACGCAGTTTGCTGCGCGGCAAAAATGGGTGAGCGGCTATGGCACCAGCTATGGCTGGACCGACCAAAATACAGTTCCGCGCATGATGGTGGACGTGAACGGAGATGGAAAGGCGGACGTGGTGGGATTTGCGAGTGACGGGGTATACGTCTCGCTCTCGACAGGAACAGGGTTCACTGCGCCGCAAAAATGGGTGAGTGGCTATGGCACCAATTCTGGCTGGACCGGCCAAAATACCCTTCCGCGCATGATGGTGGACGTGAACGGCGACGGAAAGGACGACGTGGTGGGATTTGCGAGCGACGGGGTATATGTCTCGCTCTCGACAGGGACGCAGTTTACTGCGCAGCAAAAATGGGTGAGTGGCTACGGCACCAATGCGGGCTGGACGGACCAGAATTCCCTTCCGCGCATGATGGTGGACGTGAACGGCGACGGAAAGGACGACGTGGTGGGATTTGCCAGCGATGGCGTTTACACGTCAGTCAGTAGCGGCTTACTTCCTGATCTTTTGCTTGATGTTTCAACGGGTCTTGGCGCCGTTACATCGCTTACATACTTGCCGCTGACCGACGCGACTACTTATACCAAGGACAATACCGCTGTTTACCCGGTGCAGGATGTGCAGAACGCGATGTACGTTGTGTCATCTCTATCGATCAGCGACGGCGTTGGGGGAAGCAGTGTAGCCGACTATGCCTACGCTGGTGCCAAGACCCACGTGAGGGGCGGAGGCTTCCTGGGATTCCGCCAAGTCGTCGCCACAAATGCGCAGACTGGTATCAAGACGACGACGACCTATGGGCAAGGATTCACGGACAGTACGGCCCAGCCCTGTCCGGCGAGCGGCCAGCTAGATGCTGCTTATCCATATTGCCTGTTTGACGTAGGTTTGCCGCTTGCGGCGGAACAGGACACGGCAAGCGCGATCCTGAGGCAGACAGCGAACACCTGGAACTTCCCGACCAACACCGCATATGGCCCGCAATATCACGTACCGTTGCTGGTGCAGAGTAACGACACGGTGTACGACCTTGCCTCAAATGGAGCTCAGCAGGGTGGGATGGTTACGCAAACGACGACCTGCAATACCTACGACGCCTACGGAAACCCGACTTACACGGGTGTCTGGAGCACGAGCATCGCCAGTTGCGCCACGCTGCCGGCGAAGACTGGGCTATTCGTTAATGAAACGAATAACACCTATCTCAACGATACAACCAACTGGTTTCTGGGCAGGCTGACCGGCTCCACAGTAACCAAGAGCACGCCTTAAAGGGGGATGGGCATGAAGTTCAGGGAGATGAAGTTTGCCGCGCGTGCCCGCGTGACAGCTGCCAGATGCGCAGCGCTAATGGCGTCCACGCTTGTGGTCGCGTCGGCGCACGCTGCGGTGGCAAGCCGGAATTCGAGCTATTTCTATGATGCGGTGACAGGCCTATTGACTAAGGAAATAGTCGAGCCAAACGATTCAAATCTGTGTGTGGCCAAGGAGTATGGATACGACGCATATGGGAACAGAACATCCACTACAACGCGAAACTGCAACGGTGGCACGGGCGAGGCCGCGGCTCCAGCCCCGGGCAGCGCTGCCGTAATAGCAACTCGGACGTCAACCACGAATTATGTGTATAACGCGGATGGTGGCGTTTCGGTAACCGTTGCCAATGCGCTCGGGCAAACGGAATCCAGATTATACGATCCGGCTTTTGGTGAGATGATCAGCCTGACGGGCCCTAATAATCTGACGACCACGTGGGCTTACGACACATTCGGGCGCCAGACACTCGAAACGCGGGCGGACGGGACCACCACTGCCACGACATACGGACAGCCGTGTTCTGTATCCGACCCGGATCTCACCTATGCCGTGTTCTGCGTATCACGCCAGAGTTCCGGAGAGTCGAGTCCGAGTTATACCTACTACGACTCGTTGAATCGTAAGCTTGCCACCATACGGATTGACTTCACCAATACCCAGTGGATAACCGATGGCCGTGTGGATTACGACAACATGGGCCATGTGTTATACCAATATCGTTCGTACCCCATGAGCAGCGCATCGTCCGCAAAGTACGCGACGCTGACGTACGACATTCTCGGCAGGGTGGTCAGCCAAGTGGCACCCGACGGGGGCACTTCATATGTGACATACAGCGGCCTATCCACGACCGAACAGAATGCGCTCAATCAGACCAAGACCACAGTGCGGAATGCGGTCGATCAGATAGTTAGCGTCACCGATGCGCAGAACAGGACGCTCAGTTACGCCTATGACCCATTTGGGAACCTGTTGACCACAACCGACGCGCTGGGCAACATTACGTCGCTCACCTACGATGCCATGGGGCACAAGACCGCTATGTCGGACCCTGACATGGGCCACTGGCAATACCAGTACGACGTTCTGGGGGAGCTCGTGACGCAGGTGGATGCCAAGAGCCAGACCGTGACATTGACCTACGATGTTCTCGGGCGCATGCGTACCAGGAGCGAGGCCGATCTGAATTCCACGTGGGCATATGATACTGCCGCGAATGGAATAGGCAAGCTTGCCTCCACCGCCTCAGACAACGGCTCCAGTCGCATCTATGCATATGACAATTTCGGCAGGTTGCGGAGCATCTCGAGCACCATTGACAACCCCTCATCACCTTACATTGAAACCACGTCGTATGATACATACGGCCGAGTGGCGCAGCAGACCTATCCCGATGGCTTTGCAGTCGCGCGTGTATACAATGCCGCGGGCTACCTGGCACAGGTGGTAAATGCCGCAACACCAACGACCGTCTATTGGACCGCGAACGCCATGGATGCCGCCGGCAACCTAACCCAGCAAACCTATGGCAATGGCGTCGTATGGAATCAGGTCTTCGATCCGGCAACCGGTTTGATAACGAGCCAGCAAGCAGGCGCGAGCAATGTAGTGCAGAACATGGGCTATCAGTATGACAGCCTGGGCAATCTGCTTGCGCGCAGCGACGCGAATGCAGGGCTTTCTGAGACCTTCCTTTACGACAGCCTGAATCGAGTGACGGCGGCCACGGCGACCAGTTCGACCGTCAATACGATCACAAGCTTCACGTATGATGACATCGGCAACATTACCAGCAAGTCCGATGTTGGCACCTATGCCTACAACGCCAGCGGCGCAAACAGCGTTCGGCCGCATGCTGTCGCCAGCATCACCGGCTCCGTCTATGGTGTGACGAATCCGGCCTATACCTATGACGCGAACGGCAACATGACTGCCGGTGCGGGGCGCACGGTAACCTGGACCTCGTTCAACATGCCGTCGCAGATGACGGGCTGCCCGAACGGCGGGTCTACCTGCAGCACGGTGGGTTTCTGGTACAACTCCGACCATGAGCGCATCAAGGAACTGCAGGCTGATCAATCGGTGGTTATTACGCTGAGCCCGAGATATGACATCGGGCTACACTTCGAAAAGAAATACATTGCCGCCAACGGAACGCTTACGGGTGCTGTCGAATACGAGCACTATCTCTATGCGGGTTCCGGCCAGATGTTCGGAAATTATGTCGTTACCACGCAAACTGACGGCGTGACGGTGGCCAGCGCTGTGACCAAGTACTTCATCAAGGATCACCTGGGCTCCGTCGTGGCAGTGCTGGACGGCACAGGTACGGTGCTCGAGCGCATGTCGTACGATGTGTTTGGCAAACGCCGCAACCCCGATGGGTCGGCCGCAACCATCGTTGACGCCGACATGTACCATGGCTTTACCGGGCAGGAAATGCTGGATGCCGTTGGGCTCATCCACCTGAACGGGCGTGTTTACGACCCGATTACAGGAAGGTTTACCAGCGCTGATCCGACCGTGCAGGCACCCTTGAATATGCAGGGCTTTAATCGCTATACCTACGGTTGGAACGATCCCTTGGCGGGAATCGATCCCAGCGGATATAGCTGGCTTGGGGACGAATGGGGTAAGCTAAAGAACGGAGTTCACGAACACGTTGGCCAGGGGCTCTTGGGCGGCATGTGGACCACGTACCGTAAACAGCTCAATAACTTTCTTCTTAATCCCGCTTGGGGACCCGCTAAGATAAATAATTGGATATTTGCCCAAGGTTCTGGACGTTTTTATAACTCTCTTCTTAATCCACTTTGGGGGCCAACCGAGGTGACTAATTGGGCGTCAAACCACGATCCCGCCCATTATCTGAATTCATTCTCAAACAACTATGAATATTACACGGGTCATTGGTGGTACGACTTGACCGGCACCCCTTGGTACGAAAGCAGGGACCAATATGTCAAGCCAATAGTGGCGATGGTCATCGCCTACTACACCGGTGTTTACGTTGAGGGTGAAACTGGCAGTTACGTAGCTGCTGGCGCGGCATCAGGTGCGGCTGGGGCGGGTTCTTTGGAGGCTATGAATGGCGGAAATGGCAGTCAAGTATTGACAGCCGCGTTTTATGGCGCAGTCTCTGGTGCCATAACTGGCGGCATGCAGGGGGGGGCGAATTTTTATCTTGGAAACTCCGAACTGATATCGGGGCGGTATGGCAGTCTATCCACTGAGACTCTTGTGAAGCGGCTATCTGGAGCGCTGAACACCAATCTAAACAATAAACTTCAAGCATGCTGGCAACAAAATAATTGTGCGGTTTTTTGACCAACGTCCAATCACAGTCGAGCGATATGGCTCGAGAATGACGTTGCGACTTCGTTCCTTGACTAAGCAACCAGGTCCCCAGCAACCAGGAAGATTAGGCGAAAAACGGGAGCGGTTTGAGGTTCTGGGAATTTAATTTTGCCTGCGTGCCTGCCTGAACAACGGGGTCAAGCTGAGCTAACCCGCCTGTTTCGGACACTTTAGAATAGTAGACGATACTACTGGAGGCGTTAGATGGGAAAGCACGTCCAGAAGGTCAACACAGAGGGGGCAACGGCAGCGCTACAATGAGAAATTTATAGGCTGCTGCAAGCCGGAAGCAAGCCCCGCAGATCGCCCTCGAACGCGGGATACGCCGCTAGCTGCTCACCGGCATGCGCTATGCCGCAAGCTAGGGCCTGCGCCCGAGGCGAGGCAGCAGGCTTGTCGCCAGCTATTCCGGGCGCAGATTCCCAAGGATGAGTTGGAAGCGATCCGCAATGCGACGAACAAGGCCTGGGTGCTGGGGGAAGGGCGATTCCTGCAGAAGGTGGAGGCCTTGTCGCAGCGGCGTGCCGCGCCCTTGCCCAAGGGCAGGCCGCGGCTGGAGCAGGAATCGAGCTGACGCAAGCGCGGTCGGGGTATGCGCTTTGCATAAGCGACTTCTTCGCGATGTAGATGCCAGATCACACGCAACGTAACTCGCCTTGACGGTATAATTTCAGCTTTATTTGTGTGGATTAGGCGCGCGATGTCATCCCTGAACAAACCTCTCGTTTCTCCTGGATTGCGCCGGCCGAGTGCCGGCTTTACGCTGCTTGAACTGCTGGTGGTGATCGTTATCATCGGCTTGCTGGCAGGCTATGTGGGGCCGAAGTATTTCAAGCAGGTCGGCAAGTCGGAAGTGAAGGTGGCGCGCGCGCAGATCGATGCGTTCGGCAAGGCGCTGGACCAATACCGCCTCGATACGGGGCACTATCCCAGCACGGAGCAGGGGCTGGCCGCGCTCATGACGAAGCCGATGGGCGAACCCAAGTGGGATGGGCCTTACCTCAAGAAGAAGGTGCCGCTCGATCCGTGGGGCAATGCCTACCACTACACCAAGCCGGGCCAGCATGGGGAATATGATCTGTATTCTTATGGCCGCGATGGGCAGGCGGGCGGCGAAGGTGAAGACGCGGACATCACAAACTGGTAATCCCAATGCGCTACCTGGTCAAGGCGGCGAAGCCTGACAATGCCCTGCTGACGCTGGAAGTAGAAGCGGCGGACGAGGGGGCGGCGCGGGCGCATGCGGATCTGCAGGGCTGCACGATACTGGCCGTGGAGCCGGTGCACTTTGGCCTGGCGCAGATCAACCTGCGCTCGCAGCACAAATTCCCCGTCTTGCTGTTCAGCCGTGAACTGCTGGCTTTGCTGGGGGCGGGGCTTTCGCTCACCGAAACCATCGACACTCTGGTGGCGAAGGAGCTGAACCCGCACAACCGCAAGCTGCTGGACGATCTGCGCACGGCGCTTTACCAGGGCAAGTCGTTCTCTGATGCCTTGCAGGGCTTCCCCGCGGTGTTCAGCGAATTCTACGTGGCGACGGTGCGCGCGAGCGAGTATACGGGCAGCATTGCAGAGGCCCTGGGCCGCTATGTGCGTTACCAGGAGCAGAGCGATGTGATCCGCAAGCGCATCGTCAGCGCTTCGGTATACCCCGCGCTGCTGCTGGGCGTGGGCGGGCTGGTAAGCCTGTTCCTGATGTTTTATGTGGTGCCGCGTTTCAGCAAGGTGTACGACGACATACAGGGCGATATTCCATTTTTCTCCCGGCTTCTCCTGGAGTGGGGGCGCTTCGTATCCAGCCATGCGGCCATCGTGCTGGGCGGCGCCGTGGCAGCCGCGGGTTCGGCAGCGGCATGGCTGAGCCAGCCCGGCTCGCGCGCCAAGCTGATGCGCGGAATACAGCGGATTCCCGCCATGGGCGAACGCATCAGGCAATACCAGTTGGCGCGCCTTTACCGCACGTTGGGCATGCTGCTGCGCGGCGGCATTCCGGCTGTGAGCGCAATCGATATGGCCAAGGGTCTGCTCTCTGCCGATCTGCAGCTGCGCCTTTCGGCCGCGGCCCGGGATATACGCGAGGGCATAGCCGCCTCCAAGGCCATGGACCGCAACCAGCTGAGCACGCCGGTGTCCTCACGCCTGTTGCAGGTGGGCGAACGCAGCGGGCAGATGGGCGAGATGATGGAGCGCACGGCGGAATTCATGGACGAGGAGCTTTCGCGCTGGATAGACTGGTTCACCAAGCTTTTCGAGCCCGTATTGATGGCCTTCATCGGCATTGTCATCGGCATGATCGTCGTGTTGATGTATATGCCCATCTTTGAGCTTGCGAGCAGTATTCAGTAGGTTTGGACATGCCGGAAATCAATCATCAGTTGATAAACGAAGCGCGCGCGCGATGCGCGAAAGGGGGCGCGCGCCTGATCGAGGTGTTGCAGGAAATCAGCGGCCTTGCGAATGAGGAATTCGTGGCGCAATTGGCCGGCCTGTTTCACTTCGAGAAGGTAGACATGGAACAGCTCCATGGGCTGGAGCCGGTCTTTGAGGCGGTAAGCTACGCCCAGGCGGCGAAACGTGGATGCCTCGCCGCACGGAATGGTTCGGATACGGTGCTGTTCCTGTTTGCGGACCCGTTCGATGCGGGGCTGCGCGCGTGGGCGCAGGGCATTGTGCCGCAGCACGAGTCCTGGCGGCTGGCGCATTACTCTGATATTGCGGCATACCTGGCGCTGCAGGAAAGCAACATCCGCGCCGTGGATGACGCACTGCGCGACACCGATGCAGACGCCGGCGCTAGCGCGCATGAGGATATTTCGCTCAGTTCCATCGGCGAGGACGACAGCCCAACGGTCAAGCTGGTCAATTCCGCGCTTTACGATGCGCTGAAGGCGGGAGCGAGCGACATTCACCTGGAGAGCACGGTCAACGGAATGGTCATCAAGAACCGCATCGATGGAGTGCTGAATCATATCGGCGAGGTGCGTGGCCGTGAGAATGGCGAGCAGGCCATTTCGCGGATCAAGGTGATGGCAGAGCTTGACATCGCAGAACACAGGATTCCGCAGGACGGCCGGTTCAAGGTGACGTTGCAGGGGCGGGAGGTGGACTTTCGCGTTTCCGTCATGCCGGGAATATTCGGGGAGGACGCGGTCCTGCGTATTCTGGACAAGAAGGCGCTATCTGACGAGATAAAGGGATTCTCATTGGATAGCCTTGGCTTCAATGCGGGTGTGATGAAGGAAGTGCGGCGGCTCGCAAATGAGCCCTATGGGATGCTGCTGATGACGGGACCAACGGGAAGCGGCAAGACCACGACGCTATACGCCATGCTCAGCGAGATCAACAATGGCCGCGATAAAATCATCACCATCGAGGATCCGGTGGAATACCAGTTGCCCGGCATCCTGCAAATTCCCGTCAATGAAAAAAAGGGCCTGACCTTTGCGCGCGGCTTGCGCTCGATCCTGCGGCACGATCCCGACAAGATCATGGTCGGCGAAATTCGCGATGCGGAGACGGCGAACATTGCCGTGCAGTCGGCGTTGACGGGGCACCTTGTATTCACGTCGGTGCACGCCAATAACGTTTTCGACGTGATGAATCGCTTCATGCATATGGAGGTCGATCCATTCAGCTTTGTGTCGGCGCTCAATGGCGTACTAGCGCAACGGCTGGTGCGGATCAACTGCCGGCATTGCGCCGAACCTTACACGCCGAGCGGCGAGGAAATCGCGGATTCCGCGCTCGAAAAGGAGCCGCTTTCCGGATACAGCTTCATGGCCGGTCGCGGCTGTGGCCACTGCCGGGGCACGGGATTTTCGGGCCGCAAGGCGATTGCGGAGATATTGCTGCTCAACGACGAACTGCGGGAGCTGATCACCGGCCACGCCCCAGTGCGGCAGATCAAAGCGGCGGCCAGGCAGAATGGCACCCGGCTGCTGCGGGAGGCGGCACTGGACCTGGTGGCTCAGGGCGAGACCACGCTGGAGGAGATCAATCGTGTCACCTTTGTGGCGTAATCGCCTGGTCGTTTTCGTTGGCGCCGAGCACATCAGCGTGCTCAAGCTGGGGCGTGGCGTCAAGCCCAAACTGCTCGGGCGTCGAGATGAGGTCTTCCACCCCTCCGAAAACCAAGCCCCCTGGCAGGCGGCGCTGGAAGCACTGGATGCGATACTGGCAGAGCCTGAATGGCAAGCGCCTGACATGGATGTCGTGTTGTCCAATCGTTTTGTGCGCTACGCGGTCGTTCCGTTCAATGACCAACTGAAGAAGTACGCGGAGCAAGAGGCGTTTGCAAAGCACGTCCTGAACCAAAGCCATGGCGCCGCGGCGGGCCAATGGGCGTTGCGCATTCAAAAGGCCAAGGCCGGCGTGCCTGCGCTGGTGGGCGCTGTCGATCAGGCGCTCGTTGACGCACTGGGGGGGTTGTGTCGTGCCCATGGGACTAAACTGCACACGATTACGCCCTATCTGACGGCCGTGTTCAATCGCTCCCGTGGCGTATTCGGAGAAGGGCAGGCCTGGCTGGTGGTTGCGGAAGCAGGGTATTCGCTCTTCGCATTAATCGATAAAGGCAACTTCTCGGCCATCAATGGCGTGTTCCATTCGACGATGCAGGAACTGCCCGCCTTGCTCGATCGTGAAAACCTGGTTTCGGGATTGTCCGAACCGTGCAGGAAGGTGTATTGGCATAGTGTTTCTGATGAGGCGCGCCCTGAGTACCGTGAAGGTGGATACGAACTGAATCGCCTCGATACGCCATCGGCGGACGAGATGCCGGGTGGAGATTTGGCCGCAGATACTGGAGGAGCGGGCCGTGGGGGCACCAGGCTGGATTACGGACGTCCCGCCAATCAGCCGCGTCAAGCGGCTGGCTGGATGCTCCTTGCGGCGGGTATTGTCCTATTGCTGGAAATGAGTATCTCATATGGCAGGTTACACAGTGAACGGCGGAAGATCGAACAGGAAATGCGGGCCGCCGGAGTGACACTGGATCTATCCAGCGCTTCGACAGGTCACCGTTATACGGAAAAAGATGCCACGGCAGTGCGCGACATGATCAGCCGGCTATCCGCCCCATGGGAAGAGTTGTTTTCCAACGTGGAATCGATCAAGAACAAAAAGGTCGCCATCCTTTCGCTGGATCCTGACATTCAGACGGGGCAGCTCACAATCGCGGGTGAGGCCAAAGACTATGCGGCTTTGCTTACGTTTGTCGCGCAGCTAAGAAACAAGAAAGCCTTTGCCGATGTTTTTCTGCAGCGCCACGAGGTGAAGCAAGATGACCCGCAGCATCCCATCGCCTTTGCCGTCTCCATGCGGTGGTTGAGAACATGATGAAGCGGCAACTCAAGGAAATGCTGGACCAGCTTGGATGGCAGGGAATTGCCGGGATCGTCATGCTGCTGATGGCTGCGCTTTTTTCGCAGGTTGCGCTGGATCCGCTGGAGCATGAGACGGCCATGGCGCGAGCCCGCCTTGAGTCATTTCATTCGAATTCACGCGATACGGCGGCGGCTTTTGCTTCCGGCGACCGGCAGCAGCTTGCGAAGTTCTTCGGCGCACTTCCGCATGAAGAAGACGTGACCGATACCCTGGCCATAATATATGATGTGGCGCAACGGGCTGGCGTACAAATGCAGCAGGCGCAATATCATGTCGATAATACCAATCCATCCGAAATTGGATACGAGATCAGCTTCCCGATGCGGGGTGAATATCCGCGCATAAGAATCTTCCTTTCTCGCGTGCTCAAGGACAACCCCGCGCTTGCGCTTGACCACATCAGCTTTCAGCGTGACCATATTGACGACGCAACATATACCGCCAATGTCAAATTCACACTGTTTCTGAATCCATCCCGCTAAGTCTTCTTTCTCAACCCGTCGTTATCGTGCTCGCTGGCCGGTGCGCATCAGGCCGGCCTAACCGATTGGGGGGAATCTATGCTCGTTGGTACTCTGCACCTGTTTTGCCAAGTGCGGTGTGGCTTCCTTTCCGCCTAATCCCGGGGAAGATCTCTCGCGTGCGCCTTGTGCAGATCAAGTTCGCACGAAAATCTATGCGCGCTGCATGAGTTATCCAATTCTGTTCAACCTGCAGGTCTATCTGAGATGGATTGATCATCAATGAAGGCAGGGCATTGGGTCGGGTAGTTGGGGCCTGCCTGTCAATGTTGACAGGTGACAGATTGGACTTACATCTGTAATGTCTCGGTCCCGCCAGCCTGTCGTCGTTCGTTTGAAAAATTTGTTTCAACAACAACGAACGCGTCTAGCGTCTTGGCGAGCAGTAAAGGGGATATACGAAGAGTTGCACTTGGTGAGGCAGATTGAAGGTGGGAGTCCTTCAGGCTGTTACGCACCGCGCATTGCCATTTGCGGCAGTGCCTCCACGGGCGAACCATATGAGCCCGAGTCACACCCCCCTTTTCTGTCGGTACTGAAACAGGCTTCTGTCCTGAGGCCGAATCCGGAGATGTTGTCTCTGTTGATTCGGGGATGCCGGGCATTCAAGCGTTGTGGCAGCCGCGGTGCGTGTGTGCCGGGCGGCGGTGGGTGGCGTAGGTTATCTCAACTTGTAGAGAGTGCAGTATATGAAAACGAGAACGTTGTGGAGTGTAGCAGTGCTGATCGCTTGGGTATTTGCGGCCGGAGCGGCAGTCGCTGATATGCCGGACTTCTATAGCGAGGGCGGCTTCAACGTCAACCGCGATTACCCGTCGCTGGACAAGTACGAGACGATTGACCCGTTCACCGGCAAGCTGCAACTGCATCACACCGATATCCACATCAAGGGAAACGGTGGCATGGACCTGAACATCAGCCGTTCCTATACCTCTCAAAATCACGTCATAACAAATGGGTGGACGATGCATATGGGGAGGATATTGAATCCTTCAGATCGTACCTATTGCCCGGACCCGGGGTTGTATTCAACTGACATACACAACCCGACGCTTGAGCTTCCGGATGGAAGTCAGCAGGTGCTGGCAGACGCGTACTATTCGGATGGCGTCACTCCAGTTTTTCTCACGAAAAATCTCTGGACGGGCGCCTGCGATGCCCAAAGTGTTCTTTGGATAACTTCCCCCGAAGGCACGAAATATCGGATGGATTACCAGGGCCTGAACTTTTCGATGTACCCCACGCTTATCCAGGACCGGAACGGTAATACGATCAGCATCACGTACGCAAACCCGAATGGAAATGGCGTTCAGATCACGACGATCACAACGAGCGCAGGCACGACCCTGACATTCAACTACGGTCCGGCGCCGGATGGCAGTGGATATCAGGTATTGACCAGCATTACGGACGGCAGCGGCAGCGGCAGCCATACCTGGAGCTATCAGTATCTCGCCGAAAGCATCGGGATATATTACCTGTCTCAAGTCACGCTCCCCGATGGGACAACCTGGAAGTACACCTACAACGGTGACACGGGGACTCCAGGCGCCTTCCAAATTAGCAGTGTAACCAACCCAATGGGTGGAACGACGACGTATACGTATGGATCTGCGATGTTCAACGCGGACATTCTCGATGGATATACGGGAGATGACGTTATTGTGTCGAAGACCGCCTCAGGTGTCGGCACCTGGAATTACTCGTACACACCTAGCACGGGCATTGGCGTGCCGGACACGACGACGGTAACGGACCCGCTGAATCAAACGACGACATACCAGCATTTCGGAATCAACTCGGCCAACACGATAGGAGATGTTTGGCGAATTGGCACGTTGCTGAGAAAGACGGTTGGCCCGGTGTCGGCCCCGCTGCGCGACGAGAACTATACCTATACGCCAAGCACCCTGTCGGCGGAAGGCGATGCCAGGAGCTTCAAGTGGGACAACAAAACCGATGGCACATTCAACATGCCGATGCTTGCCTCCACAACCATCACCCAGAACGGCGCTACCTATTCGACCGTCAATTCCAACTTCGACACGTTCGGTAATCCGGGCACCGTCACTGAGACGGGACCAAATTATGGTGCATCAAGCACAAGCCGCACGACGAACTACACCTACAACACAAATTGCTGGCTTCCGGCAGGCAAGGGCGATTGGCACCAAGTGCTCAGCAAGGCCGTGACGGGTGGTGTGCAAATATCCCGCACCTACGATACGAACTGCAATGCCCTTTCCGAAACGCGAGACGGCGTCACCACCAGCTATGCCTATGATGCCCAGGGCGACGTCGCTTCGAAAACCTATGCAGATAACCGGACGTATAACTACTCCGGGTATGCGCACGGCATACCGACCTCCGAAAACCAGCCGGAAAGCATCTCGATTTCGAGGACTGTCGACTATTGGGGCAACGTGCTCTCCGAAACCAACGGAAACGGCTATACCACGAGACATACCTATGACGGCCTGAACAGAGTCACCTCAACGACATACCCGAGAGGGAACTCCCTGTCTATTACGTATACGCCAACTACCACGACCATTACACGGGGCGCGCTGACGGAAACGGACAACTACAACGCGTTCGGTTTGCGCACGAGCGTCAACCTCGGCGGAATCACCCAGAATTACACCTACGATGCGCTGTTCAGGAGGACATTCACGTCCAATCCGAGCAGTACAACGGTTGGCACCACGGTTGCATATGACCAACTAAACCGCCCGACACGTGTCACTAATCCCGATAGCACGACAAAGAGCACAAGCTACGGCGCGGCTAGCAAAACGGTGACGGACGAGAATGGAAACGCCACGACGTACGGCTACTACTCCTATGGAGATCCGGGCGAGGAATACCTCAAGAGCATTAATCTCCCGGCCTCGGTTGCGTCGTCGAATACCACCATCACTCGAAACGGACACGATCAAATCACGTCCGTCACTCAGAACGGCGTCACCCGAAGCTATGGCTATAACACGCACTTCTATCTGACCTCGGTTGTGAACCCGGAAACCGGCACGACGACCTATGGACGGGATGCTGAGGGCAACATGACCTCGCGGTCGGTCGGCACGTCGGGGACTACGACCTATGGCTACGATCTGCAAAACAGGCTGGTCGGCACGACCTATCCGGCAACGCCTGCCACCCCGTCTGTGGTCATGACGTATTCAAAAACGAACAAGCCGTTGACAGTTACATCCGGGGGTTCCCAGCCGCAGCGCAGCTTTAGCTACGACGCCAATGACAATGTGACCTCTGATTCTCTTGTCGTCGACGGCTATACATTGACTGCCCATTACGCATACAACGGAAACGATCAGTTGAGCACCATCACCTACCCGCTATGGGGCGAGGTGGTCGCGTTCAACCCGGATGTTCTGGGCAGGCCCACAGCAGTCGGCGGAACGTCGCCTTCTGGTTCGTCAAGTTACACGACCAATGTAGTGTATTGGCCCTCCGGTCAGGTGAAACAAATCGCCTACGCGAATGGCGCCAGCTCGACTTACGGGCAAGACTCCAGACTGAGGGTGAACAGCTTTGCCACCCAGTTGGGCACATCCACGCCTTACCTCAATAGCACCTATTCTTACGACGCAGCCAGCAATCTCTCCAGCGTTTCCGATACGAGCTTGCCGGCGCTGAATCGAACATTTGGCTACGATGCCATCAACCGGCTTACGGGGGTCAGTGGGCCATGGGGTAGCGGATCCGTGACCTATGATGGGCTCGGCAATGTAACGAGCCAGACATACGGCACCCTGGGTCTAAGCTATGTCTATTCACCGACAGCCAATCTGCTGACATCGGTTTCCGGGTCACTGCGTACCGGAACTTATACCTATGACGCTTACGGCGACATCGCCACGGATGGAACGAACGCATATAGCTATGACAACGCGCCAAATCTTGTGGGGGTCAATAACACGGCCACTGGCGCGGCAGTGGTCGGCTATATGTATGACGGAACGCAAAAGCGCGTTAAAACGACCAAGAACGGTGTGGTGACATATGAATTTTATGACGCGTCCGGCAGCTTATTGGCCGAATTCACGCCAGGTGCGCCGAACAAACTGGTCGAGAACATCTACCTGGGCAATAGGCGCATCGCTCAGCACGTTGTCAATTATTAGCGTTGGATGCGGCATCTTGATGCGTTCGAAACGGCCTCCGGCCGGTCGGGGCATTCGCCAGCACGGTACGAATACGGGATATGGAGTTAAGGTGAAATTCAAATCAGCGTTTGCAGCTTGTGTTCGGGTTCGGTGTGTTTCGCAAGGTATCCGCGGCCCGTTGTCATTGTCACGAATAACTACGTCCGTTAAGGGGGCCCTTGGGTTGTGGGCAAGGCGTACGAACATTGCCTCCGGTCCTGGTTCGCGGAAGCAAGACGTCGTGCTTGATGTGGCGTTCCCCGGCGTTGTATTACGCGGATTGGCCAAGCGCGGTCATGGCACGCTGCACTTGCTCAAAGTGCAGGTCAACCGCACCGTCGCTCACCTGGTTGCTGAAGGCGCGACGGGTGGAACCGCCGTCAGCCGGGAATATGTATGGCTGGGTGATATTCCGGTGGCAACACTGCAATGAGGACAGGCATGGAAACCAGGGAGCGTGGATTCGCCAAGCAGGCGGACAGTGAGACCAGTGCCCAAAGGGGGGCGGATATGCAAGCTGGGCAAGGAAGAACGAAAACATGGCTCGACGGGGCGCTCGGGAGAATTCGCACGTCACTTGCCCTTTCGATGACGCTGCTGATGGTCATATGGGCGGGCAACGCATGGGGATGCTTCCAAGCCTATTTCACGACTAGAACAATTCTAACGTCGAGCCCCAATCCTTCCGTGGCAGGTCAGGGCGCTGTACTAACTGCAACTGTACAGTGGTGGACCGGATCCACATGGGCCCCAGTATCTCCATATCCCGGATGGGCCGCAACCGTTGGTTTTTACGACGGCTCAACCGGCATTGGATCCGCATCGGTCGTGAATGGCGTTGCGAAAATAAATCATACGTTTAATACGGCTGGAGCCCATAGCCTGCATGCGAACTTCAGCGGTACGCTGCTGGTGCTCTGCACCTCGGTCGGCGCAAATTACTGGGCTAATGCCAGCCAGTCTCCTACGATCACGCAGACCGTCAACCAGGCGCCAACTACGACGACCTTGGCCAGCGGCACCAATCCGTCCGCCCTGAACCAGGCTGTCACCCTGACTGCCACAGTCGCGGGTGCATCGCCCACCGGCAGCGTCACCTTCATGGACGGCACGACAGCCTTGGGCACCGGCACGCTCAGTTCGGGCACGGCCAACCTCAGCTATACCTTCACCACCGCCGGGGCGCACAGTCTCACCGCCGTCTACGGCGGCGACAGCAACAATGTCACCAGCACATCGGCTCTCGTGAGCCAGAGCGTCAAGCAGGCAACTACCACCAGTCTCGGCAGCGGCACAAATCCCTCCAAAGTCGGGCAGGCCGTTAACTTGACCGCTACGGTAACTGGCGCCAGCCCTACGGGAACCGTCACCTTCATGGATGGCGCCACGACCTTGGGCACTGGTACGCTCAATGCCGGTATAGCATCCCTGAGTTACACATTCACCACCGCCGGGACGCACAGCCTCACCGCTGTTTACAGTGGCGATGCGGCGAATGTTAGCAGCACCTCTGGTGTGGTTAGTCAGACCGTCAATTTGGTCGCGACTACCACTGCACTTAGTTCAGGCGCCAATCCATCCGTAGCGGGGCAAGCGGTGGCGCTTACTGCGACCGTCACCGGTACCAGCCCTACGGGAACCGTCACCTTCATGGATGGCACCACGACCCTCGGCACCGGCACGCTCAATGCGGGTACTGCAACCCTTAACTACACATTCGCCACCGCCGGGACACACAGCCTCACCGCTGTTTACAGTGGCGATTCCACGAATGCTACCAGCACCTCTGGCGCGGTTAGTCAGGCCGTTGGCCAGGCCACGACCACGGCGACGCTAGCAAGTGGCATCAATCCATCCGCGGCGGGGCAGCCGGTCACGTTGACCGCTACGGTCACGGGCGCCAGCCCCACGGGTACCGTCACCTTCATGGATGGCGCCACGACCCTGGGCACCGGCACGCTCGACGGAACCGGAACTGCCACCCTCAGCTACACCTTCACCACCGCCGGCACGCATAGCATTACCGCCAGTTACGGTGGGGATGCTAACAACACGAGCAGCACATCGCCCGCGCTCAGCCAGACCGTTAACCCCGCTGCAACCACAACCGCGCTTGCTGTATCGGCCAGCGTGGTGCAGTCCGGGCAAACGGTTACACTAACAGCAACGATTAGCGGCGGCGTCAACCCGACGGGAACGGCGACGTTCATGGATGGAACATCGACGATATTGGCTGGGGTGCCGATCACCAATGGCATCGCCACCATCACAGCGACCTTCTCGACGGCTGGCACGCACAGCTTGACGGCTGTTTACAGCGGGGATGCAAATAATGCGACCAGCACCTCCGCTGCAAAAAACGTCGATGTAACCAACGAGACGATCACCTACTTCCACAATGACGTGGAAGGCACACCGCTGGCTGCCACCGATGCCGCCGGCAATCTGCTCTGGACCGAGACCTATCGCGCCTATGGCGACCCGGTGCAGACACCGCTGGATGCGAACAACAACCTCTGGTACACGGGTAAAGCCTACGACAGCAATACCCAGCTCAGCTACTTGGGGGCGCGCTACTACGATCCGCTGCTGGGAAGGTTTATGGGGGTTGACCCGGTGGGCTTCAGGGGGAACAATCTGCAGTCGTTCAACCGGTATGCATATGCGAACAACAATCCGATTCGATTTGTTGATCCGGATGGAAGAGATGCCATTGATTGGGTGCATAGAGGCCTGACTGCTGCCTCGTTCTGCCCCTCTATCTGCGGCTCTGCATTTTCTGGCATTGATGGTCTCGTGTCATTAGGACAGGGAAACTACGGTGATGCAGGGATCGCACTTGGTGCCGCCGTTGTCGGTATCGTGAGTGATGCGGGCGCGGCGAAGGCGGCGGGAATGCTGGCGAAGGAAGGTGCACGCGGGTTTGATGCGGCACGAATGGAGGCATTTGAACGTGCGGGCATGACCGATGCGTCCAAGGTCAAATTCTCAAAGATGGACCCCGAGACAGGAACCGTTGTGGAGTTTAAAGGCGAAGGCGGGGCTAAAGTTGGTTATGATGGGCCGCACCCGGACACCCCAGGGAACTTCCATGATCAGCAGCATATAAGTTGGCAGAGTGCTGGCAAGCGGACTGCTGGAGGGGAGAGGGGAAATGTGCCATACAGTGGTGAACAACATCCGTCGCGTGCAGGCCGGAAGGAAGACTAGGTGATGGATCCAGAACTATTGAACGAAATTCGAGATTCCGTGATAAAAGCACCGCACGTGCGAGAGCTTGATGACGTGCGCGCAAAGGCGACATGTGATTCCGCTGCCTCGAGATTTATAGAGGACGTAAGTGCTACGTGGTGGTGGGAAAGCATTCGAGGACCGTTTCGCGCAATGAACTATGACGGTGCTGACGCATTTTCAGTACTTAGAAGCAACATAGGAGACCTTGAACTTGTTCGGCTGGTGGTTACAGATGATGAACCACAACCATGGCCCGTTTTCGAAGGGCCCCTTGAAGAAATCCTTGTCGTTCTTCAGGAAACTAGATACTTTGAATATTTTTTGGTCCCCGGCGTGAACGATGGTGGTAGGTGGATAGTTTTCGACACGCATCATAATCAGCTTGTTTGGGCAGGAGAAATGGGGGCGTCGACGCTAGAAAAGTAGCCGTGGACATGCAAAAGAGGTGGATTCCAGTTCCAAGTGCACCACCGCCTGAATTCTGGTGGACATGAT
>Ga0075276_10000153_pt1 | contig 20631 bp, 24 predicted proteins | sample SF_Rice_5C_80N_4_FD_69770 | JGI IMG/M metagenome (GOLD analysis project Ga0075276, IMG submission 69770) | Rice paddy soil microbial communities from Twitchell Island, California, USA - SF_Rice_5C_80N_405 | ecosystem: Environmental > Terrestrial > Soil > Paddy field/soil | place: USA: Twitchell... | reverse complement strand
CGGGCGGCCGGCCCCTCGCCTATCATGATGTCGATCTGGTAATCCTCGAGTGCCGGGTAGAGGATCTCCTCCACCACCGGCGACAGGCGGTGGATCTCGTCGATGAACAATACGTCATTGGGCTCGAGGTTGGTGAGCAGCGCAGCGAGGTCACCGGCGCGCTCCAGCACCGGGCCGGAGGTGTGGCGCAGGTTGACCCCCATTTCGCGTGCGATGATGTGCGCCAGCGTGGTCTTGCCCAGCCCCGGCGGGCCGAACAGCAGCACGTGGTCCAGCGGCTCCTTGCGCTTCCTCGCCGCCTCGATGAAGATCGAAAGCTGGCCGCGCACCTTTTCCTGGCCGACGTATTCGTCCAGCAGCCGCGGACGCAGCGCGCGCTCCAGCGCCTCCTCGTGGTGGGAGGCGGAAGCGCCGGATACGATGCGCGGTGCGCTGAGGTCGTCGTTCTCTATCATGCCCTGAAAAGCAGTTTAAACCGAATCATGACTTGGACAGCAGCTTGAGCGCGTGGCGAATGCCGTCGGAGACTCCGGCTTCGGCAGGTGCCTGCCTGGCCGCCCACGACGCCTCTTTCTCGCTATAGCCCAATGCAAGCAGGGCATTGAGGACATCATCGCCCTGCGCCGCCGCGACGCCGGCCGCGCGCTCGCCGCCCGCTTCGGCCGCGGCAAACTTGCCCTGCAGTTCGAGGAGGAGGCGTTCGGCGGTCTTCTTGCCTACGCCGGGTATCGTGGTCAGGCGCCCGGCTTCCTTGCGCGCCACGGCGTCCGCCAGGTCAGCCAGGCTCAGGCCGGAGAGCACCGACAAGGCGAGCTTCGGTCCCACGCCGCTGATCTTCACCAGTTGACGGAACACGGCGCGCTCGTCCAGCGTGCCGAACCCGAACAGCAGGTGGGCGTCCTCGCGCACGACAAGCTGCGTGTGCAGCACCACCTTCTCGTTTATCGCGGGCAGGTTGTAGAATGTGCTCATCGGCACATCCACCTCATAGCCCACGCCCTGCACGTCGACCAGTATCTGCGGCGGGTTCTTTTCCAGCAGGATGCCGGCCAGCCTTCCTATCATGCCCGTCTTTCCATCGTCATCGATCCTTACACCAGCCTGCCGCCGCGCACGCGCAAGCCGCGCGTGGCTAGCGCGCCCAGGCCCATGCCGCCGTGCGCATGACAGATGGCGCAGGCCAGCGCATCGGCCGCATCCGGGCTGGGACTGCCATCGAGCTGCAGCAGGCGCTGCACCATGTCCTGCACCTGCGCCTTTTCCGCATGGCCATTGCCGACCACGGCCTGTTTGACCTGCAGCGCGGTATATTCAGCGACCGGAAGATCACCGAGCACCGCCGCGCAGATCGCCGCGCCGCGAGCCTGGCCCAGCAACAGCGTGGACTGGGGATTGGCGTTGACGAACACCTTTTCCACCGCCACCTGGTGCGGCCGATGCTCCGCGATCACCTCGCGCAGCGATTCGAGTATGACCTTCAGGCGTTCCGCCAGTTCACCCTCGGGCGTCTTGATGCAGCCGCTGGCGACATAGCCCAGTTGCTGCCCTTCCTTGTCGAGCACGCCGAACCCGGTGATGCGCAATCCAGGATCAATTCCAAGTATTCGCATAGCCATTCCGGTTTGGCTGCAAAACGAGGACAAGGCGGCAAGCGAGCGAAGACGAGACAGTGCATGCAAGCACGGCGAGGACTCGTGCAGCGCAGCCAACGCAGTTATCGTGCGGCAGGCGAAGCGGAATCATTCTTCAACGACCGCCGTGGTATAGACCTCCTGCACATCGTCGAGGTCTTCCAGCGCATCCAGCAGTTTCTGCATCTTCGCCCCATCGTCGCCCGTAAACGAAACCTCGTTGAGCGGCTTCATGGTCACTTCGCCCATCTCCGGCTTGAACCCCGCCGCTTCCAGGCGTTGTTTCACCGTCACAAAATCGTTGGGCGCCGTGATCACCTCGATGCTGCCGTCATCGTTGTTGATGATGTCTTCCGCGCCCGCATCCAGCGCCACTTCCATGAGGGCATTTTCGTCGGTGCCGGGCGCGAACACCATCTGCCCGCAGTGCTTGAACAGGAAGGCCACCGAGCCGTCCGTACCCAGGTTGCCGCCATACTTGGTAAAGGCGTGGCGCACATCGGCCACGGTGCGCGTCTTGTTGTCGGTCATGCAGTCCACCATTACGGCCGCGCCGTTGATGCCATAGCCCTCGTAGCGCAATTCGGTGTAATCCACGCCCTCCAGTTCGCCCGCCCCGCGCTTGATGGCGCGCTCGACGTTGTCCTTGGGCATGTTGTTGTCATAGGCTTTCTCCATCGCCAGCCGCAGGCGCGGATTGCTGTCCGGGTCGCTGCCACCAAGCTTGGCGGAAACGGTTATTTCCTTGATTAGGCGGGTAAAAATCTTCCCGCGCTTGGCGTCCTGACGCCCCTTGCGGTGCTGGATGTTCGCCCATTTACTATGTCCGGCCATCGGTCTCTCCATTGCATCATGCGACGCCCCCAGGGCGGCCGCATGGAAAATTCTGCCAATATTATCACCGTTTAGCGACGCGGCCCACACGCCCTTGGGCCGCAAACGGCGGACAATGCAGAAAAAGCCTTTGCTGACAAGCCCGTTTTTGTGTGTTATGTTTAACAACTGCAGGGGATTCACTATAAAAGCAAAACTCACGATGCAACACCAGGTACACAAACCAAAGGAGGAGGGTGGTGTTAATGCAGAAGTACGCTTTTTCAATCCGGACCCGTAGCGGCCAGTTCATCGAGCGCATCGTCATCGCCGGCCGAGACCAGAAAGACGCCGAGCGCAAGCTTAACCAGATGTACCACCACTGCGAAGTGGTCAACTGCAATTGCGCACAGCAGCGCCGGCACGCCGCAGCACAGCAGCAGGACCGGAGCCCCGCATTTGAGGACACACTGTCGCTGATTCCCCGATAGGGCGCGCCCGTCAGGCGCAAGGGGAAACGGAGATTCGCCATACGGCGCCCGTCTTGCGTATTACGAGGAATGCTCATGCGCGTCACCGTCCTGGGCTGCAACGGCAGCATTTCCGGCAATCTGCGCACGACCTGTTATCTTGTCGACGACGACATCCTGATTGACGCCGGCACTGGCGCGGGCGACCTCGGCCTGCAGCAGGCCATCGCGATCGACCATATCTTCCTCACCCACGTACACCTGGACCACACGTGCCTGCTGCCCATGCTGGCCGACGCAGCCGGCGGCTTCCGCTCCGCACCGCTGACGGTGCATGCCCTGCCCGAAACCCTGGACGCCCTCAAGCGCAATATGCTGAACGGCGAACTGTGGCCGGATTACACCATCCGCCCCTCCCCCGCGCAACCCTATATCCGGTTTTCACCCATCACCATCGGCGAGACGGTGGAGCTGAGCGGCCGCAAGATCACCGCCCTGCCCGCCAGGCACGCGGTGCCGTGCGTGGGCTACCGCGTGGACAGCGGCGAAGCAAGCTGGGTATATAGCGGCGACACAACGCTGGACGAGGAATTCTGGCAGACGCTGAACCGCATCCCAAACCTGAAGCACCTGCTGGTGGAGACGACCTTCCTCAACGCCCACGAGGCTGCCGCCATCCACGCCGGGCACATGACGCCGCGCCTGCTCGCGCAGGGGCTGCACTTGCTGCGCCGCCCTGCGGAAGTGCATATCGTGCACATGGAAGCGGGACACGAAGCGGAAACGCTGCGCGAGATCCTGGAGACGGCAGCCGCCTACCGGCCCGTGCCCGTGGAGCGCGGACAGGTATTCGAATTTTAGAGCTATTCCGGCGCCACCCGGCCGCGCAGTGATTTCACTGCGCCGCGCCGCGCCTTGCCTTCCAGGCGCCGCTGCCGTGCCGCGTGCGAGGGTTTCGTGGCGACGCGCTTTTTCGGTGTGGCGGCCACGCTCTGCACCAGCGCCTTCAACCGTCGCAGCGCTTCGTCGCGGTTCTTCTCCTGGTTGCGGAATTCCTGGGCCTTGATGATGATGACGCCGTCCTTGGTGATGCGGTGGTCGCGGAGCTGGAGCAAACGCTGCTTGAATTCTTCAGGCAGCGATGAAGCGTGGATGTCGAAACGCAGATGCACTGCGCTCGACACCTTGTTGACGTTCTGGCCACCCGCGCCTTGCGCGCGCACCGCCGTCAGCTCGATCTCTCTATCCTCGATGACGACATTGTGCGCGACATACAGCATGGCTATAACTTGGCGGCATGCTCGCGCGTGGTATGGAACACCACCTTGGGCCAGCGTTCCTCGGTGAGCCGCAGATTCACGCTATTTGGCGCGAGATAGGCCAGGTTGCCCGCGGCGTCGATCGCGAGGTTGTGCGACAGCGCTTTTTCGAAATCGGCCAGGATCTTCTTGTCCTCGCAGGTCACCCAGCGCGCGCTGGTGACGGCCGTGCCCTCGAACACGGCATCCACCCCGTACTCGCCGGCGAGACGGCTGGCCACCACGTCGAACTGCAGCATGCCCACCGCGCCCAGGATCAGGTCGCCGCCGTCGATGGGTTTGAACACCTGGACCGCGCCCTCCTCGCCAAGCTGCTGCAGACCCTTGTGCAGTTGCTTGACCTTGATCGGGTTCCTGATGCGGACCGAACGGAAGAAATCGGGCGCGAAATACGGTATGCCGGTGAACTGCAGCATCTCGCCTTCCGAGAAACTATCGCCGATCTGCATGTTGCCGTGATTGGGCAGGCCAATGATATCGCCGGCGTAGGCCTCTTCCAGCTGTTCGCGGCTGGAGGCCATGAAGGTGACCACGCTGGAGACCTTGATCTCGCGGCTGATGCGCAAGTGCTTGATCTTCATGCCGCGCTCGAAATGGCCGGAGCATACGCGCAGGAAGGCAATACGGTCGCGGTGCGCGGGGTCCATGTTGGCCTGGATTTTGAACACGAAGCCGGAGAACGGCTGCTCGGTCGGGTTCACGCTGCGCACGGTGGCGTCGCGCGCACGCGGCGCCGGCGCCCACTCCAGCAGCGCATTGAGGATCTCACGCACGCCGAAATTGTTGATTGCCGAGCCGAAGAACACCGGCGTCTGCTTCCCGGCCAGGAAAGCCTGCAGGTCAAAGGGGTGAGATGCGCCGTGCACCAGTTCCACCTCGGCCCTGAGCTGCCCGATCTCCAGCGGAAACATCTCGTCCAGGCGCGGATTATCTATCCCCTTGATCACTTCGAACTCCTGGTCGGCGCGTTCGCCGCCCGCGGCGAACAGCAGGATCTCGTCGCGCATCAGGTGGTACACGCCGCGGAAGGTCTTGCCCATGCCGATAGGCCACGTCACCGGGGCGCACTGTATCTTGAGCACCGACTCGACCTCGTCCAGCAACTCCAGGGAGTCGCGCACCTCGCGGTCCATCTTGTTCATGAAGGTGAGAATCGGCGTATCGCGCATGCGACACACGTCCAGCAGCTTGATGGTCTGGGCTTCCACACCCTTGGCTGCGTCGATCACCATCAGCGCCGAGTCCACCGCCGTAAGGACGCGGTAGGTGTCCTCGGAGAAATCCTGGTGACCCGGAGTGTCGAGCAGGTTGACGACATGGTCGCGGTATTCGAACTGCATCACCGAACTGGCGACCGAAATGCCGCGCTGCTTCTCGATCTCCATCCAGTCGGAGGTGGCGTGGCGCCCGCTCTTGCGCGCCTTCACTGTACCGGCGAGCTGGATCGCGCCCGAAAACAGCAGCAGTTTCTCGGTGAGCGTGGTCTTGCCAGCGTCGGGGTGGGAGATGATGCCAAAGGTGCGGCGGCGCGCCACTTCGCGCGCAATCTGCGCGCCTGACGCGGCGCCGGAGGCTGGTGCGGGGCTGGCAGTTTGTCCGGTATCGTCTGACATAATGGTGCGAAATTCGTGAAAAGTCCGCAAGTCTAAAGCTTATAGGGGGGAATGTCTAACCTTCCCGAGCAGTCCCGGGGCGGCCGCCTGTCGCAAAACTGCAACCCTGCACGCCGCCCTCGCAAAATATGCCTTACTTTCCTCGCGCCCGCCCATACAATCTAGCCTGTTCACCCCGAAAAGGAGCAATGCAATGCGTATCACAAGAAGCCTGGGTATGTTGCTGCTGGCAGTCTGGCTCATCATCAATGGACTGGCGCACTTCATCCATCTGCATTTTTCCGGCATGGGCCTGATCATGGACGGCTTGTCGGTCGCCGCCGGCGTGCTGCTCATTCTTGGACTCTGAGCCCGCCTGCCCCATGACACGTGCGCTGGCCTGCCTGCTGCTCCCGTTCGCGTGCGCCGCGCAGGCCTGGGCCTATACCCCGAAAGAAGGCGACCTCCTGTTCCAGACCTCGCGTTCGGCGCAGAGCGTTGCGATCCAGAAGGCTACGCACTCCCCCTACAGCCATGTCGGCATGTTGCTGTTCCATAAGGGCCGGCCCTTCGTCTTCGAGGCCGTGGGACCGGTGAAATTCACTCCCGTGGCCAAGTGGGAAGCGCGCGGCAAAAACGGGCGATATGTCGCCAAACGCGCACGAAAACCGCTGCCGCCCGCCGCCATCGCCACCTTACACCGCCTCGCGGCGCGTTACGCGGGCAAGCCCTACGACTTCACATTCGAATGGTCGGACCGGCGCATGTACTGCTCGGAACTGGTGTGGAAGCTGTACAAGGGTGCGGGCATCACCCTGGCGCCGCTGGCCAGGCTGGGCAGCTTCGACCTGAGTGATCCGGTGGTCAGAAAAATAATGAAGCAGCGCTATGGCAGCCACGTGCCGCTTGATGAGCCGGTCATCGCGCCGTCCGCGCTGTTCGACTCCCCGTTGCTGATCACGGTCGCAGACGGCCGCGCGCCCAACGCCAGGTAGTTTTCACTCCCGTTTTCCGCAAGACAATGAATGCTTGACATCCAGCCCGCAACCGTTATATTTTACCAGTTAGTTAATTAACTTGAAGGTTATTCATATAATGTCACCTGACCGGCTTGATGCAACCTTCTCGGCGCTTGCCGACCCCACGCGCCGCGCCATCCTGGTGCGCCTGGCGCTGGGCGAAACCTCGGTGGCCGAGCTGGCGGCCCCGTTTCCCATCAGCGCGCCCGCCATCACCAAGCATCTCAAGGTGCTGGAAAACGCGGGACTGATTTCCCGCGGCCGCCATGCGCAATGGCGCCCCTGCCGCCTGGAGGCCGCCCCGCTGCAGGAAGCGGCCGATTTCATCGAGCAATACCGCCAGTTCTGGGAGCAGAGCTTCGACCGCCTGGATGCCTACCTGCAAACGCTGCAGTCCTCGCAAGACCAATCGAAAAAGGAGAAGAAGAATGGACATGGAAAGACAAAGCGCAGCGGCAACCGCTGAGCGGGAGATCGTCGTCTCGCGCATTTTCGACGCCCCGCGCGAATTGGTATGGGAAGCGTGGACCGATCCGCGCCACGTCGTGCACTGGTGGGGACCGAACGGATTCTCCACCACCATAGAAGAAATGGACGTAAGGCCCGGCGGGCTATGGAAGCTCGTCATGCACGGCCCCGATGGCACGGACTACCCGAACAGGAGTGTATTCACCGAAGTGGTGAAACCCGAGCGTATCTGCTTTTGCCACGGCGGCAGCCGCAAGGGCGACCCGGAGACACAGTTCGAGGCGACCTGGACATTCGATGACGTGGACGGAAAAACCCGGCTGACCATACGCATGGTGTTCCCGACCGCCGCGGATTGCGAACGGGTGGTCAGGGATTATGGCGCACTGGAAGGCGCGAAGCAGACCCTGGAGCGTCTGGCCGTCCACCTGCAGGCGCCCTGAAGCGTGGCAGCTCTCGCGCGGTCATCACGCACGGGATGAGTACGCCGGGCGGCGTCGCCCGGCCTCAGCGCGCGGGCTCGAATATTGCGTCCAGGTTCAGGTCGTCGCAGTAATCCAGGAAATCGCCGCGCAGGGTGGGAATGTGCGTGTCCGCCGGCACGCCGACGGTCATGTTGACGGAAAACATCGGCGTCCCGGTGTGGGGCGCGGGGTAGGTGCTGGTGTGCATTTCTTCGATGTTGATGTCCTGGCGGGAGAAGAATGCCGCCAGGTCGCGCACGATGCCGGGATGATCCATGGAGACGACTTCCACGCTGTAGGGCACGGCGGCCGTCGAATGTTTGCGCTTGTGGGTGCGCTCGTGGATGATGGTCAGCCCCAGGTGCTCGCCCAGCGGGCCGATCTGGCTTTCCAACTTGGACAGCGCATTCCAGGGCCCCGCCACCAGCATGATGATGGCGAACTTGCCGCCCAGCACAGTCATGCGGCTTTCCTCGATGTTGCAGCCGCTCTCGGCGATGCGCGCGGAAAGACGGTCGACCAGGCCGACGCGATCGTCCCCCGACGCGGTGATGACGAGGTAGCTGTTCTGGTTGTCTGTGGTCATGGTGTCGCTGGTTTCCGCTGTATGTGCGCAGCGGCTATTGTAACCCAGCGGGCGGCTCACCGCGCTGGGCGACCGGGCTCAGGCGACATCTCCGTCCACATAAAACCAGCGCCCGGCTTCGCGCACGAAGCGGCTGGTCTCATGCAGCCGGTGCGCCCGCCCCTGCACCTTGTGGCGCGCTACGAATTCCACGATGGCACGGTCTGCGTCCCGCTGCTCGTGACGCCTGACCTCCAGCCCCAGCCACTTGGCCGGAATGTCCTCCGCCAGCCCCAGGCTAAGCGGCCGGGTGGAGGCATGCCAGGTGGCCAGCAGATAGTCTTCCCGCCCCAGGGTATAGGCGGTGTAGCGCGAACGCATCAGCGCTTCTGCCGTGGGCGCGTGCTCGCCACTGTCGAGGTAGCGCCCGCAGCACCCGGTATATGCTTTGCCGCTGCCGCAGGCGCAGGCATTACTCAGCCTGGCCATAGCGGAGGCTCGTCCATCGCCGCGACCTGCTCGCGCAATTCGAGGATGCGGTCCTGCCAGTACTGCTGGGTATTGAACCAGGGGAAGGCCTGCTTGAAGGCGGGGTCGTCCCAGCGCTGCGCTAGCCAGGCAGAATAGTGAATCAGACGCAGGGTGCGCAGAGCTTCGATGAGGTGCAGTTCGCGCGCATCGAATTCGTGGAAATCCTCGTAGCCCGCCAGCACGCAGGCCAACTGGCGCACGCGGTCCTCGCGCTCACCGGAGAGCAGCATCCACAGATCCTGGACGGCAGGCCCCATGCGGCTGTCGTCGAAATCGACGAAGTGCGGACCATCGTCGGTCCATAGCACGTTGCCGCCATGGCAGTCGCCGTGCAGGCGGATGCTGCGCACCTCGCCGGCACGCGCCAAGCAGTGGCGCACGCCCTCGAGCGCCTGCTGCGACACGCTGCCATAGGCGGCGAGAATGTCCTGCGGAATGAAGCCGTGCGCGAGCAGATACTCGCGCGGCCGCACGCCGAAGCTTTCGATGTCCAGCGTCGGCCTGTGTTCGAAATCGCGGAGGGCGCCGACGGCGTGGATGCGGCCCATGAAACGGCCCATCCATTCCAGGGTGTCGGGATCGTCGAGTTCCGGCGCCCGCCCGCCCTGCCGCGGGAAAGCGGCGAAACGGAAACCCCCGGCATGATGCAGCGTCCTGCCCTGCCATTCCAGCGCGGGCACTACCGGAATCTCGCGCTCCGCAAGATCGCGCACAAAAGCGTGCTCTTCGAGTATGGCCGCATCCGTCCAGCGGCCGGAACGATAGAACTTGGCCACGATGGGCGCGCCCTCCTCGATGCCGACCTGATAGACGCGGTTCTCGTAGCTGTTGAGGGCCAGCAGGCGCCCGTCGCAGCGCAGGCCCAGGCCCTCCAGCGCGAGGAGCACGGCGTCCGGCGTCAACGCGGCGTAGCTGTGTTCTGTCTTTGGCTCCACTCAGCGCCCGCCCTGTTACCGGCCCCGCCCGCCGGCGCGCAACAGTGCCGGGACCGCTGGTCGCCCGTAGCCTTGCGCCGCCGGTTTGCCGCCACCAGGTTTGCCCTGCGCTGGTTTGTTGCCGGCAGGTTTGGTGGCAGCCGATTTGTTGCCAGCCGGTTTGTTGCCAGAATTCGGCGCCGGCTGACCACGCCCAGAAACAGCGCGGCCGCTCTTGGCGGGCTGCTTTTGATCGCGTGGTTGCGAGTGGGCGGAGGTCTGCTTTTGTCCCCCAGCCGCTCCGCGCGCGCCGCTGCGCCCCTGCCCGTTGCCACGCCCTTGCCCGCTGCCGCGATTCTGCCCGTTGGCAATCGGCTCGGCCTTGATGGTCGGGTCGGGCTCGAAACCGGGCACCTGCACCACCGGGATTTCGCGCTTGATCAGGCGCTCGATGTCGCGCAGCAGCTTGTGCTCGTCCACACACACCAGCGAACTGGCTTCGCCTTCGCTGCCCGCCCGGCCGGTACGGCCAATGCGGTGCACGTAGTCTTCCGGCACGTTGGGCAGCTCGTAGTTCACCACATGCGGCAGTTCGGTGATGTCGATGCCGCGCGCGGCAATGTCGGTGGCGACGAGCACCTGCAGTTTGCCGCTCTTGAATTCGGCCAGCGCCCGGGTCCGTGCGCCTTGGCTCTTGTTCCCGTGTATGGCCAGCGCCGGTATGCCATCCTTCCCGAGCTGTTCGGCCAGACGGTTGGCGCCGTGCTTGGTGCGGGTGAAGACCAGCACCTGGAACCAGTTGTGTTCCTTGATGAGGTGCGCGAGCAGGGCACGCTTTTTCTCGCGATCCACCGGGTAGACGCGCTGCTCCACCAGTTCGTTGGCGGCATTGCGCCGTGCGACCTCGACCATCGCCGGCTTGTTCAGCAGGTTGTCGGCCAGCGCCTTGATCTCATCGGAAAAGGTCGCGGAGAACAGCAGGTTCTGGCGCTGTTTGGGCAGCAGGGCGAGGATCTTCTTGATGTCGCGGATGAAGCCCATGTCCAGCATGCGATCGGCCTCGTCCAGCACCAGGATTTCGACGTGCGACAGGTCAACGGTCTTCTGTCCCACATGGTCCAGCAGGCGCCCGGGTGTCGCCACGAGGATGTCCACCCCGCTGCGCAACTGCTGGATCTGCGGATTGATACTGACACCGCCGAACATCATCATGGATTTGAGCGGCACGTACTTGCCGTACTCGCGCACGCTTTCCTCCACCTGCGCAGCCAGTTCGCGCGTAGGAACCAGCACCAGCGCGCGGACATGCGCCTTGCCCTTGGCCAGGCTACCGTTGAGCGGACTGGCGGAAAGGCGCTGCAGGATGGGCAGGGTAAAGCCCGCCGTCTTGCCGGTGCCGGTCTGTGCGCCGGCGAGAAGATCGCCTCCCTCGAGAACAACAGGTATGGCCTGCGCCTGGATGGGCGTGGGTTGGGTATAGCCACGCTCGGAAACGGCGCGGGCAATGGCCTCGGACAGGCCAAGCGCTGCAAATGACATAGATACCACCTTGTATTACATCGGCCTGCCGCCCGTGGGGCGCCAGTCTTAGGCTGAAGTAGGATTGAACTGCAAGCCGGAATCGGCGGCGGCAACAAGACTGAAACGATGCCGAGGCGCGCAGTGTAACAGAATATGCGAAAGGCCGTGGCCATCTCTGTGGCGCGGCAAATGTTTTAGCAGCGCCAATAGAAGAATCCAGCCGGGCTCCGCTATGGAATGCGGTGAGCGATGGCAGCGCAAGGCTTGCAACCGCGAGGAAGCGGAGTGTACGGGCTGGTACATGAGCATTCCGCGCGTTTGCGCAACGCCGCGATGCCGGTCACGGAACCCTGCCGGACTTGGCTATGGAATGCGGTGAGCGATGGCAGCGCAAGGCGTGCAAACGCGAGGAAGCGGAGTGTACGGGCTGGTACATGAGCATTCCGCGCGTTTGCGCAACGCAGCGATGCCGAGCGAATCAGACGTTGAACAAGAAGTGCATTACGTCGCCATCATGGACCACGTAGTCCTTTCCTTCCACGCGCATCTTTCCCTTTTCCTTTGCGCCCGCCTCGCCGCCGCAGGCGATGAAATCGTCATAGGAGATGGTCTGGGCGCGGATGAAACCTTTCTCGAAATCGGTGTGGATCACGCCGGCCGCCTTGGGCGCGGTGTCGCCCTTGTGTATGGTCCAGGCTCGCACCTCCTTCACGCCCGCGGTGAAATAGGTCTGCAAGCCCAGCAGATCGTAGCCCGCGCGGATCAGGCGGTTCAGGCCCGGCTCTTCCAGGCCAAGGTCGGCCAGGAATTCCTTCTTGTCCGCATCATCGAGGTCGGCGAGTTCTGCCTCGATCTTGGCGCAGAGCGCCACCACCGGCGCGCCTTCCCTCGCCGCATACTCGCGCAGCCGGTCGAGGTGGGGGTTGTTCTCGAAGCCATCCTCCAGCACGTTGCCGACGTACATCGCCGGCTTGATGGTGAGCAGGCACAGGGGCTGGATGAGCTCCCGCTCTTCATCGCTCAGTTCCAGGGTGCGTGCCGGCTTGCCTTCGTTGAGGTGCGGCAGCAACTTCTCCAGCACGGCGACCAGTTTGAGCGCCTCCTTGTCGCCGGACTTGGCCTTCTTGCCGTCGCGCTGGATGGCTTTTTCCACGGTGGCGAGGTCGGCCAGCGCCAGTTCGGTCATGATGACTTCGATGTCGGCCAGCGGGTCCACCTTGCCCGCAACGTGCACGACGTTAGGGTCGTCGAAGCAGCGCACCACGTTGACGATCGCGTCGGTCTCGCGGATGTTGGCCAGGAACTGGTTGCCCAGGCCCTCGCCCTTGGAGGCGCCGGCGACCAGGCCTGCAATATCCACGAACTCCACGATGGCGGGCTGCACCCGCTCCGGATTCACGATCTTGCTCAGCGCGTCCATGCGCGCGTCCGGCACCTCGACGATGCCGACGTTGGGCTCGATGGTGCAGAAGGGATAATTCTCCGCAGCAATGCCCGCCTTGGTCAGTGCATTGAACAGGGTGGATTTGCCGACGTTGGGCAGACCGACGATACCGCATTTCAGACTCATGATTGCTTCCTTTGCTATGTGCTGTGCAGCTTGAGCATGGCTGCTTCCAGCTTGCCTTCCACGACCAGCGGCGCGACTTCCTGCGCACGCTCCATCGCCTGATCGATCAATACCTGCTCTTCCTTGCGCGGCGGGTTGAGCACGAAGTTGCTGACCTCGCTGCGCTCGCCCGGATGTCCGATGCCGATGCGCAACCGCCAGAAGTCCTTCGTGCTCAGGTGCGCAATGATGTCCTTCAGGCCGTTGTGTCCGCCGTGGCCGCCGCCCAGCTTGAGCTTGGCGCTGCCGGGCGGCAGGTCCAGTTCGTCGTGCACCACCAGTATCTGGTCCGGCAGTATCTTGAAATAGAGCGCCAGTGCGACCACCGAGCGTCCGCTCACGTTCATGAAGGTCTGCGGCATCAGCAGATGCACCTCACGCCCGTGCAGCGTGGCGCGCGCCACCAGGCCGTGGAACTTGCTCTCGGTCCTGAAAGTCGCGCCGTGCGCGCGGGCGAATTCCTCCACCCACCAGAACCCCGCGTTATGGCGCGTGCCCGCATACTGGGCTCCGGGGTTGCCCAGGCCGACGATGAGTTTGATCTCGCTCATAATGAAAAAACCCGCCATGCGTGGCTACACTGCATGGCGGGTTGATCCGGAAAGCCGGATTATTTCTTGGCTTCGCCCGCGGCGGCTGCGGCAGGTGCAGCCGTTTCGGTCGCGACAGCTTCAGCGGCCGCTTCCACAGCACCGCGCGGCACCTGGATGGTCGCCACGGCATCGCCGCCGTGATGATGTCCGGCCACTTCCACGCCCTTGGGCAGCTTCACGTCGGAAACGTGGATGGAATGGCCGAGGTCCAGGGAGGACAGGTCCACCTCGATGGCGGCCGGCAGGTCCGCCGGCAGACAGGCGATCTCCAGTTCGTTCAGCACGTGGTTGATGACACCGCCACCCAGCTTCACGCCGGGCGCAACGTCGGCATTGACGAAGTGCAGCGGCACCTTCATGTGGATCTTCTTGTTCGGGTCGACGCGCTGGAAGTCGATATGCAGCACTTGCTGGCGGAACGGATGCATCTGGAAATCACGCAGCAGCACCTGCTCTTTCTTGCCGCCCATATCCAGCTCCAGGATGGAAGCGTGGAATGCCTCGTTGCGCAGGGCATAATACAGGTTGTTGTGGTCCACATCGATCAGCAGCGGTTCCTTGCCGCCATAGACGATGCCCGGCACGCGGCCGGTCTTGCGCAGACGGCGGCTCGCACCCGTTCCCTGCGCTTCGCGTACATTTGCAATTACTTCGATTGCCATTTTACTTCTCCAGTAAATCGGAACCGCCCGCGACCAGGCCGATTCCAGGTTGTGCCGCGACCCACATGGCCGCAGCAGATTCTTGCGTGTCTATTCGACGACTGACCCTATTCGACAAATAGCGAGCTGACCGACTCTTCCGCATTGATGCGGCGCACGGTCTCGGCCAGCAGTTCCGCCACGCTCAACTGGCGGATGCGCTGGCAGCTCTGCGCTTCCTCGCTCAGCGGAATGGTGTCGGTCACCACCAGTTCGTCCAGCGCGGAGGTGCTGATGCGCCCGATGGCGGGGCCGGAAAGCACAGGATGCGTGCAATAGGCGATCACCCGGCTGGCGCCTTTTTCCTTGAGCGCGTTGGCGGCTTCGCACAGCGTGTTCGCGGTATCCACCATGTCGTCCATGATCAAACAGGTGCGCCCGACGACGTCGCCTATGATGTTCATCACCTTGGCCACGTTCGGCTTGGGACGGCGCTTGTCGATGATGGCCAGGTCGGCGTCCAGTTGCTTGGCCAGCGCCCGGGCGCGCACGACGCCGCCCACGTCGGGCGACACCACGATCAGGTCGGCGTAATTGCTCTTCCACACGTCCGACAGCAGGATCGGGCTGGCGTAGACGTTGTCCACCGGAATGTCGAAGAAGCCCTGGATCTGATCGGAGTGCAGGTCCATCGTCAGCAGCCGGTTGACGCCCGCCGTGGACAGCATGTCCGCCACGACCTTCGCGGTAATCGCCACGCGCGCCGAGCGCGGACGGCGATCCTGCCGGGCATAGCCGAAATAAGGCATCGCCGCGGTGATGCGCCCGGCCGACGCGCGCTTGAGCGCGTCCACCATGACCATTACTTCCATGAGGCTGTCGTTGGTCGGCGCACAGGTGGATTGCAGCACGAACACGTCCTTGCCGCGCACGTTCTCCAGTATTTCCACCATCACTTCGCCGTCGGAGAACCGTCCAACGTTGGCACGGCCCAGGGGAACGTTCAGATGCCGCGCCACATCACCCGCAAGCTTGGGGTTGGCATTGCCGGTGAACACCATCAGGCTGTCGTAGGACACGTGCACCCCTCAAATCGAAATGGGCGCAAGGGCCCGCGATACCGCATAGATTCCCAGAATTTGGCTGGGGAGGTAGGGATCGAACCTACGAATGCCGGAATCAAAATCCGGTGCCTTACCACTTGGCGACTCCCCAAAAACTTTATTATAGCGCGCGTACCACACGGTTGGCATGGCCTTGGCGCGCCCGTACCAGCGTCAGGCACCAAGCACGGGCCACAAAACGCTAATCACACATATCCTTCAGGGGGTGGCGCTGCAAGCCGCGCACCACGATACCCCGCATATCCCTGGGCAATCGCCCCAACACGGCTTCGGCCGCCGCCTGATTGCCGAATTCGGCAAAAACGCACGCGCCCGACCCCGTCATCATGGCCGGAGCATATTGCCCCAGCCACGCAAGGTGGCGGTCCACCTCGGGATACAGCCGACGCACCACAGGCTGCAGGTCGTTATGCAGCGGATGCGTCGAAAGGTCGCGGATTTTGAGGGAAATCGTGTCCCGTGTCAATTCCGGACGCGAAAAAACCTCGGCCGTGGGGACGTGAACGGGCGGAAAAAGCACGATATACCAGGCCTCAGGCAGCGGATAAGGCTGCAATCGCTCGCCCACGCCCTCCGCAAAGGCATTTTCGCCGAAAACGAACACCGGTACGTCAGCACCCAGCTGCAGCCCCATTTGCATCAGGCGATCCCGCGTAAGGCCCAGATTCCACAGCTTGTTCAGCGCCAGCAGGGTGGTCGCGGCATCCGAACTGCCGCCGCCCAGCCCCCCTCCCATGGGAATGCGCTTTTCCACGGCGATGTCCGCCCCCAGCGCGCACCCCGTCTCCCGCTGCAGCAGGCGCGCCGCGCGCACACAAAGATCCTGCGCCTCCGGCACGCCTTCCAGCGGCGTGGCGCGGCGCACCGCTCCGTCCGTACGCAGGGTGAAATGCAGCGTGTCGCTCAGGTCGATAAAGCGAAACAGGGTCTGCAGCAGGTGATAGCCGTCGGCGCGCCTGCCCACCACATGCAGGAACAGGTTGAGCTTGGCGGGCGCCGGGCAAACCAGGGGCGTTAGTTGTGCTTCCATTCGTCGATGAGGAGGCGAATCTGCACCTTCTCGCGCTGCATGATCATGCGCAGCGGCAGGCTGTCGCGTGCGGCGGCGGCATAAGCCGTGTAATGAATGTCCCAGCCGTCCTGCCGCAATTGGCTGATCTGGCCCTGCGCGTCGCGCTCGATGCTGGCGGGCTCGCCCGGCACGGGCCTGGCCCGCACCCAGTACGGCATGCCGCGCAATGGCAGATGCCAGCCCAGGGTGCGCTGCATCAGCTCGTCGCTGTTTTCCGCGACGTATTGCCGGCCCGAGGCTTCCAGCAAGGCGCCGTTCGCGTCCTGCCGCACATGCGCCACCGTGATGCCCAGGGGGGCCAGCATGACGATATCGTCGGAATCGGCCTGGTGCAGCCAATGGAAGCCGCCGGACGAGTGCTGGCTGTCATATTTCACCGCAATGCGGCCATCGAGCGCGAAAGCGGGTGCGCCCTCGGGCAACTGCGCGAGCCGCGCCTTGTCGGTGGCGCAGCCGCCCAGCAGGAGCACGGCAAGAACCAGATATGAAACTCCAAGCCTCATGATTTACTTAATGAATCTCTTCATCACCGCGTGCAGCGCGGCATTGTCCGGGTGTTCTTTCAGCGCGTCCGACCAGACCTCCCGGGCCTGATCCTTGTCGCCACGCACCCACAGCACCTCGCCCAAGTGCGCCGCGATTTCGGGATCGGGATCGGCCTTGTAGGCGCGATGCAGAAACTCCAGGCTCTTGTCGAGCTGGCCCTGGCGATAATGCCCCCAGCCCACGCTGTCGAGGATGGCCGCGTCGTTCGGCGCCAGCTCATAGGCCTTTTCCACCATGCGCATGCCCTCGGCAATGCGCACGTTGCGATCAAGGAAGCTGTACCCCAGCGCGTTATAGGCATTCGCGTTGTTCGGGTCAAGCCTGATCAGCTTGCGCAACAGCTTCTCCATCAACGCCGGCTTGTGCAGCTTGTCGGCCATCATCGCGGTTTCGTACAGCAGGTCGGAATCGGCCGGGTATTTCTTCAAACCGCCCTGCAATATCCGGTAGGCCTCCCGATACTGCTTGGCATCGCGCAACAGCTGCGCCTCCAGCAGTACCAGTTGCACCCGCTCGTGGCGATCCTCCGTGCGCACTTTATGCAGCAGATCGCGCGCCTCCCGGAGCTTGCCGGTTGAGGCAAGCAGGTAAGCCTCGCGCAACTGCGCGGCGTACGCATATTGCCCGCCGCGCACCTTGTCGTAGTGCCGTATGGCTGCCTGGTTATCCTTTTTCGCTTCGCTCAGCTGGCCGAGGTAGTACTGCACCGTGGCCTGGTCTTTCTTGCCGTTCTTGAGCGCCTGCTGCATTTCCTGCTCCGCGCTGTCCAGGTCGCCCAGCTGCAGGGAGAGCAGCGCCACGGTGAAGGCCAGGTCGGCATTCTTCGGGTGCACCTTCAATAGATGACGGAATTGTTCACGCGCGTCCTTGTACTGCTTGCGCTCCAGCAGCAAGCGCGCGTAGACCAGCCGCACCTCGTCGTCCGCCGGGTTGGCCGCGACGAAGCGCTTCAGCACCTGCGCCGCCTCATCCCCGCTCGCGCCCAGCAGCTGCACCTCGAACAGCACGGCATCGCCCCAGTCCGGCCGCAGGGCGAGCGCCTGCTTCACCTCGGCCAGCGCCTCGTCCTGGTGCCCTGCCGCCACGGCGACCTCGGCAACGGCCATGTGCGCCTCGGGCAGCTTGGGGTGGGCATGCGCAAGGTCACGAATGAGCGACAGCGCGGCGTCCTTGTCCGGATTGCGGATAAGCAGCGAAGCCAGTTGATGGAATATCGCGTCGGCATGCGCCGGCTCGGCCTCGATGAACTTGGCTAGCCAGGGGCGGGCCTCATCCAGCCTGCCCGTGTTCAGCAGCAATGCAATCAGCATCTGTCTGGCCGGGCGCGAATCGGGATCCAGTTGCAGCCATAGTTCGAATGCCTCGATGGCCTTGCCCATCTGGTTCGTCTCGTAGGCGATCTGCGCGGCTCGGCGCGCAACTCGCGGATCCCGCGTGGTTCGCGCCAGATCAAGATAGGTCTGCGCCGCCAGATGCGGATGGCCGCGCTGCAGGGCGACTTCCGCCAGGAGGAAGCGATAGAGCAGGTCGTCCGTCAGCTCGACATCGGGCAGGGCGGGCTGGGCCTGGGTTTTTGCCGCGCTTGCCGGCTGCTTGGCGGCCGCATGCGGGGATGGCGGCTGGGCTGCATGCGGCGTCGAGGCGCAGGCGGACAGCAGCAACGGCGAGCCCAGCAGCAGCAAGGCAATTCTGGTACGTTTGAAGACGGTCATGATCTGATTGAGCGTTTTCCGGATGTTCGACGTTTACCGCGTATTGGAGTGCAATATCCGCATAAGATTCCGGCCCGATCCCGCCTTTTCCGGAGGCCGTCCGGTGCGGTGCCGGCCCGCAAGCCTGCCGAATGTTTTTTCAGATAGCCATATTAGGTTATATTAGCCACTCACCACAACCCGGCAAGCACATATTTGGATGTCCCTCGCACCGATCACCCTGGAAGCGCACAGTCTGGTTCGCCAATTCGGCAGGCACAGCGCCGTAAGAGGGGTGTCGCTGGAATTGCGCCGTGGCGAGGTCCTGGGCCTGCTGGGCCACAACGGCGCCGGCAAGAGCACCACCCTGCAAATGCTGAGCGGGGTGTTGCAGCCCCATTCCGGACGGATCGAAATCTGCGGCTTCGACCTTGCGCGCCAGCCGGAGCAGGCCAAGTCCTGTGTCGGCTTCCTGCCGGAAACTCCGCCCCTTTACCGGGACATGCGCGTTGAAGCCTACCTGACGTTCACCGCGGGCCTGCGCCGTGTGCCGCGCGGCCGAATCGCGGGGGCGCTCGCGGAAACGCTGCGCCGCTGCGGCCTGCAGGATGTGCGCGGCAAGATCATCGGGACGCTGTCCAAAGGCTACCAGCAGCGCGTGGGCATCGCCCAGGCGATCATCCATAACCCCGAGGTCGTGATCCTCGATGAACCCACCATTGGCCTGGATCCCGCACAGCTCCGCGACATCCGCGCCCTCATCCGGGAACTGGGAGATACCCGCAGCGTGATCCTTTCCACCCATTTGCTGGGCGAAGTGGAAAACATCTGCGACCGCGTGGAGATCATGCACGAGGGCCGCCTCATCTACGGCGACACCAGCGTGCGCATGAAGGCATTCGGCAACGGGGAGATGAAGCTGGAAGACATCTACATCGAGATCACCCAGACCCACGCCGGACAGGAGGACGCGCCGTGATCCGCCTGATTGCCCTCAAGGAACTGCGCAGCCTGTTCCATGCCCCCTCGACCTGGTACATACTTGGCGGCATGCAACTGGTCCTGGGCTGGCTCTTTCTGGCGTTAATCAGCCAGTTTATGAGCGAACAAACCCAACTCGCCCTGAATCCCTACTTGAAGGGCGCGACAGAGGAAATCGTGCCTTGGTTTTTCCGCGAAATTGTTTCTCCGCTGCTGATGGTCGTCACCCCAATCTTCGCGATGCGGCTGATGACGGACGAGCGCCGCAACCAGACCCTGGCACTGCTGCTTTCCGCGCCGGTGTCCAGCGCCGGCATTGTGCTCGGCAAGTTTGCCGGGCTGCTGACCTTCCTGTGGCTGGTTATCCTGTTCGTGGCAGCGATGAATCTCACGCTGAACATCGGCACAGAGATGGACATCGGCTTGCTGCTCTCGAATGTTGCCGGCCTGCTACTGCTGGCGGCGGCCAATGGGTCGCTCGCGCTGTATATCTCTTCCCTGACCGCACAGCCCCTGGCGGCGGCGATCGCGGCGGAGGCCGCACTACTGGGTCCCTGGTTGATCGAACGTAATGCCTTCGACCGCTACCGTTTCTGGCAGGATATTGCACCCAGCGGCCATTTCCATCATTTCAACAGTGGGCTGCTGGACAGCGGCGATGCAATCTATTACCTGGTGTTTACCGTCTTTTTCCTGACCCTGGCGATACGCCGCCTGGACAACACCCGGATCTACGGCTGACCATGAACCTGTCGCGCATTCCCTTGCCCCTGAGAACTCTCGGATTCGGCATCCTGCTGCTGGGCGGCGCGATCCTGATCTATCTGCTGGCTGCTCACTTCCCCCTTGAGCGCGACCTCACGCAGAATGCGCGCAACAGTCTGGAGCCGGCCAGCGTGCAGGTGCTGGGGCAACTGCATGGCCCGGTGCACGTAATTGTATTGAGTTCCGAACTGGATGCCAGCCATGCCGAAGACCGGGCGAGGATCCGCCAGTTCGTTTCCATCTACCAGCGCTACAAGCCGGACATCAGGCTTGCCTTCGTCGACCCGGCAAAACACCCCGGC
>Ga0075276_10000152_pt1 | contig 20654 bp, 13 predicted proteins | sample SF_Rice_5C_80N_4_FD_69770 | JGI IMG/M metagenome (GOLD analysis project Ga0075276, IMG submission 69770) | Rice paddy soil microbial communities from Twitchell Island, California, USA - SF_Rice_5C_80N_405 | ecosystem: Environmental > Terrestrial > Soil > Paddy field/soil | place: USA: Twitchell... | reverse complement strand
CGTCGGCGCTGAACAGATAGGACTGATTATCGGGAGTGAAGTAATCAGCGACGCTCAAGCCGGAGGAAGTGCTGAGCTTCAGCACTGAGTCGCCATAATCAGAGCCGCCGGTGTTGACGTCGAAAGTGCCGTTACCACTGATGGCATAGACATTGTCAGTATCGGCTGCCAATCCCACGCCCCCCGCCCACATTCCTCCGTAGCTGCCGTTGGGTGTGGCATTGAAGGTAACCATCAACTGCAGGGTGGAGGAGCTAAATCCAAAAATCCAGCCGTGCCAGGAACGGATATCGCCCACCGAACCGAACGCGGCATAAACAGTGCCATTTACCAGCAACAGGCCGGGCCGGTTGTTCTCATTGAGAGGGATGAAATTTGTGGCCGAAATTTCCGCGGGCCCGCCAAATTTCTCGGCGCCACTAAGCAGGTCGAGGGCGTGCAGGAAGAAATGGTAGCTATTGTTGGCCGTGTTCTTGGTTTTGGCCACCACATATAGCGTCCCCGAACCTGCATCAATCACCGGAGTCGCCGTGATGCCGATCTGGGGAGTCAGGTCGAGATATGGGCATCCCGCCACCGACGGCGTGCAGATATCGGAACTGGGGACGGGGGTGCCCAGGCTCACTTTCCACAGGGGTGCGGAGGCGTTGGGATCATCAGCGTCAAAGGCGTAGACGCTGTTGTTCTCGGTGGCCACATAGACCACATTGTGCGTCCTGCCGCCCAGGGTGAGGCTGGGTACATAGAGCGGTTGCGCATAAATCTCGCCATCCACCGCGCGAAAGAATAGTTTCCCAAAATGGGAAACATTCACGTTGGAGGTGTTGAGAATGGTTTCGTTGGGGTTCTGCCCGGTACGGGCAACGTCATTGTGCTGTGTAAGAACAGAAACCTGGCCGGATGCAATCCCCGCGACTACAACCCAAAACCAAAGTCTAACAAGGACACGTATGCTGCGCCCCAAGGGAACTCCTTTGATAATTCGGCCTGAGCACGTTAAGAGTCAGTAAAACAGGGGAGGCACGAACCCAAGCACAGGGTGCAATATGGTTTACTCCAGGAGGTACTTACCTGTCAAAACTTCTTGCAAAGGAATCGCCGGCCCGGGGGAAATGCAAAATGTTTACACTTTCAGTGCAACAGTTCGGTGCAGTCGCGCTCGCGCAAAGATCTTCGTGGATGCAGCGCGCTTGAGTTGTGGCACGCTCCCGCCGTATGCAAACCTTGCGCACTCACCAATGCAAAGTCATGCACATTGACAGCTCTGGCCTGGATAGAGACAATCAGAGCAAGGGGCGTCCCGTCGTAACGCGATCAAAAGCCACTCGTCCTGCCTAAGTATTTCGCGCCACATGCGGTACTGTTGACGATTTTGCAGTGCAAATCTGTGCAAACGCCAAACGGCGTTGGGCCAGTTCCGGGCGCCGAACCGTTGTTGGCGCGGGTGTCACGGGTCCAGCGCCATGAGACGCATGACAAGACTCAGTTTGCAGCTCATTTTTGTTCTGGTGTCGCCGTCTCTGTTGACGGCGCAAGTCTCGGTTCTCACCGGGCACAATGACAATTACCGCACCGGGCAAAATCGCCAGGAGATCTGGCTCAATACTTCGAATGTCAACATCAGCAATTTTGGCAAGCTGTTCACGTTGCCGGTGGACGGTAACATCTACGCCCAGCCACTGTACGTCGCCAATCTCGTGATTGCAGGTGCCCCGCGAAACGTGGTCTATGTGGCAACCGAACACAATTCGGTTTATGCCTTTGATGCCGATGATCGCAATGCGACTATGTTGTGGCAGAAGAACCTGGGCAGCACCGTTCCCAGTCAGGATGCTTGCGCCTCCTCGGGGTGTGTCTTTCAGGACATCACTCCCGAAATCGGTATCACCTCCACTCCGGTAATTGACTTGGGCAGACAGGTCATGTATGTCGTTGCCAAGAACAAGGACAGCGACAACAGCTATCATTTCCGCCTTCACGCCCTGAATATCACCTCGGGTGCGGAGATGCCGGGCAGCCCGGTGGACATAACGGCCTCCGGCTTCAATGTTCTTTACCATGTGAACCATCCCGCCTTATTGCTGGCTAACGGCAAACTGTATTTAGGGTTTGGCGCTATCGGAGATATCAGTGTGTGGCACGGCTGGCTTATGGTCTACGATGCCATCACCTTGCAGCAGAAGGTCGTGTTTAATAGTAGTCCCTCAAGTTCCGAGGGAGGCATCTGGCAAGGCGGACAGGGTCCAGTGGTGGATGGCTCCGGAAACGTCTACGTGGCCACTGGCAACGGCGCCTTCACCGCCAATACCGGCGGCTCCGCCTACGGGGACTCTATTCTCAAGCTGGACGGTTCCAGCCTTTCTGTCCTCGACTACTTTACGCCCGACGATCAGAGTTCATTGAGTGCTAGCGATACCGATCTTGGCTCCGGGGGGCCTCTCTTGCTGCCCGGAACCAATCTGCTGTTGTCGGGCGGCAAGGACGGATGGATTCGCGTGATGGATACTGGCAACATGGGCAAGTTTAACGCAACCTTTGATGCCGATCTGCAGGAATGGCGGGCCACCACCGGTCAAATCATCGGAGCCCCGGTGTACTGGGACAGTTCGACGTTCGGTCCGCTTTTATACCTGTATGGCCCGGGTGACTTGCCTAAGGCTTGGCGATTTAACGGAACAACATTCCAGACCACCCCGGTTTCGGTGGGCACGATTGCCAACACCAGCGGCGATGCCAACAACGCCGCCTTGGCGGTTTCTTCCAACGGAGACTCACCTGGCAGCGCTATTCTCTGGTCCTCGGCAACGGCCAGCGGCGACCCCAGCCATTCCCCCATGCCGGGAATCTTGCGCGCCTTCGACGCGACCAATCTGAACGAACTCTGGGACAGCAACCAAAATAGTACCCGCGACAGCGTTGGCAACTACGCCAAATACGTTTCGCCCGTCGTCGCCAACGGTAAGGTGTACCTGGTAACTGTTTCCGGCCAGCTGCTGGTTTACGGCCTGTTGGCGCCGCCAGACTTCACGCTTACTGCGTCACCCAGCCAGGCCTCCGTCCAAGCGGGGAGCGCCGCTACCTACCAGCTCACGATTACTCCCATGAACGGGCTCAATTCGACGGTTGTATTGAGCTGCCCCAATCTTCCTGTCGGCGCCAACATCAGTTGCTCCACCGCCCCCACGGCTGCCCCCGCTGGCGGACCGGTGACCGCTACCTTGACCCTGACAACCCTTGGCCGCGCTGCCGGGCTGAATCGCGCCCATGATCTTTCGCCGCTTTACGCCTTTTGGCTGCTGCTGCCGGGTATGCTGCTCGCCGCCGGCAGAACACCTCGGTACCGAAGGTCGCGCCGTTACCTTGGCTATCTCGGATCGCTTCTGCTGGCACTGATGCTGGCCAGTTGCGGCGGTGGCGGTTCTTCCACCAACAGTGCGCCCACCCCTTCCGGCGGCACGCCTTCGGGGACATACCACGTCCAAGTGACCGCTGTCTCTGGGCCATTAACCCACACCACCTCTGTTGCCCTCATAGTCCAGTAGGATTCTTCGGCCGCGGTTTCGCGTTTCCCGAGTTTGCCCGCGGTACACCCTTGTGCGATATGTGGACTTCGACCGCCCGTGCGGGAGCCCACAACGCTAACGACGATCAGTACTGTGGAACATGTTTACCTCTCGGGATGAAAATCCCCCTCCTTCGCGATTTAGAGCTGAAGTTACCAACGTAACCGCATCGTCCCCATAAAAGTAATCTGCAATTCGCGAACAGGTTCGGGTGCGGCCTCACGGCGGAACTCTAAGCTGTTGCGTTTGTGGAAGTTGCTTCCATACCCCAGACCCAGGGCTAGGGCGTGAATTTATCTTGCGGCAGTGCCCCGTATTGGCACTGACATTGCACTCGTGCGGGTCTCCCCAATTGGCAGGGGTATATCCCCGCGAGCTCTGCGCCCATAAGGTGATGAGAAAAATATTCGAAGCAGGATTGGCGTGCAGCTTTCTGGTTGCCTGCTGCTGCGCACAAACCCCAACGCTCCAGGTGTTGCCCTGGAATGATCACAGGGCTGCAGTATCGCTTACTTTTGACGATGCCGACAGCGTGCAGCTGGATCGCGCTGTCCCATTTCTGAACCGGCGTCATCTGCGCGGTACCTTCTTCCTCACCATCTCCAAACTCACCCGGCTAGATGATTGGAGGAAGGCACAACGACAAGGACATGAAATTGGCAATCACTCCGTCAGCCATGAGCACCCCGCAACGCTCACTAAGGTGAACGAAGAGGTTCAGGTAGAAGATGCGAAGAGGTTCCTGGACAGCAATTTTAAGTCTGATGTCCTCATCTTTGCCTATCCCTACGAGGAGAGTTCCCCAGGTTTGGCGTTCTGGGTCAAGCGTTATGACTTTGCCGCGCGAGGGTGGCGTGGCGGAGGAGATCTGCTGTACGTCAGGCCGGATGCTGAGCCTGACTGGTACAGCCTGCCCAGCCAGCCCAGCTACACCCGGTACGACGCCTCGGTCTACAAGGGCTGGATTGATAAAGCAATTTCTTTAGGAGCATGGACAACGTTGCAGATGCACGGTATCGACGATCCGTCTACAGGATGGGAGCCGATTCCAGCCACGACATTTGTTTCTCTATTGGATTACCTGAGAGCCAAAGAGCGGCAAGGCTTGTGGATCGCCCCCTTCGGGGTGGTTGCAGCCTACTTTCGGGCGCAACGGATTGTACAGCAGGCCGAGACGCACAGTGTAGATGGCGGCAAGCAGTTCGCTTGGGAGCTGCCCCATCCCTTTCCCGCCGGAGTGGTGCTAAAAACCCGGGTGCGGCAAGGCAGCCGTCTCTTTCAGCGCGGTCGTGAGCTGCATCCAGACAAACACGGCATCTACTCGGTTTCCTTCGACGCGCGGGAACTGGCCATACGAGGCGGCCTGTGAACCGACTTTGTGTGTTGCTTCCCGCCAAGGACGAGTGCCTGGGAATTGGCAAAACGCTGCGTAGCATTTTGCGGGCGGGTGTTCCGGCCGCCGACATTTATCTGATTGACGATGGGTCCAGCGATGGCACGGGCGACATCGCCCGCTCGTTGCAAGTCAATGTCCTGCGTAACCAGAAGAACATCGGTAAAGCACACAGCATAAGACGGGGCGCGCTCGAGTTCAGGCTGGTTGCGCGCTATGAGTACATCTGTTTGATGGATGCGGATACTGAGGTCTGTGAAAGCTATTTTGACGTAATCCGCCAAACTTTCCGCGACCTCTCGGTGGCGGCGGTGTGTGGCCGGGCAAAGAGTACCCCGCACAACTGGCTTACTGCCTATCGTTCGTTGGCCTACTGGATGTCGCACGCGATTTACAAAGCGGGCCAGAGCAACATGAATGTAGTCACCGTCGCCCCAGGATGCGCTTCCAGTTTCCGGGCTACTGCATTCGCCCAGTTGGAGTGGAACTCGGACACCATAGTGGAAGACATGGACTGCACCATCCAAGTTCATCGCAAGCGCCTGGGCAAAATTGTCTACCAGAAGGACGCGCTCGTCTCCACCCAAGATCCACGAACTTTGCGGGACTACGCCAAACAGCTTTACCGCTGGGACACGGGAACGTGGCAGACGGGCAGGAAGTATGGCATGTGGACCGGACTGGCCCGAATCGACTGGGAATACAAGCTGCTCATGGGTGAGGGCCTGCTTTTTGCCATGCTGTACCTCCTGGTTCCGCTGTGGATCGCCTTTTATCCGCGAATTGCGCTCTTCGGGATTGGATTGGACTGGCTGGTCTTGATAGCCCTTTCGGTGGTGTGCGCCGTTTGCGACGGACGCAGAGACGTGTTCTATTGTTCGCCTTTTTACGTGGTTATGCGCTTTGTGGACTGTTCCGTATTCATATACAGCTACTGGAAGACAGTCGTCCGCGGGCAACATGTGGGGCGATGGTTTGCAGCAACAAGATACCTGTGGTGAAAGCTGATTAATGGCAAGAAACAGCATGGCGAACAACATCTGGCTTGCATTCCTGCTGGTCCTTCTGCTGGCGTCGGTTTCTGCGGCGCAGCAGGCGGCAGCGCCGGCAGTGCAGGGCAGCGTGGTTGATGGTATGGGACTGCCGGGTCAGATGTGGACTGCGGTCGGCAACCTCAGTCCTGTCGAGCACAATAACGGATACGTCCAGTCTTACGTAGAACAGGATGCAGCAATTCTTGCCAGCCAATCCGGTTCAATATCGCTGACACCTTACGTTGCCCTGGGGTTGGTACTGGACACAAAAGGGTACGACTGGAACAACCAGATCCAACCGCAAGTGGGATTAAAGCTGAATAAGTTTTTGCGGAACGGCGTAGTAAGTGTGGGCTCGGCTTACACCTACCAGGACCGCTTCAGCAGTCTTCAAAGCAGTGGCGTGGCGCTGTACGTCCAGGACTGGTTTGGCTGGCAGTCCGTCGCCGCGAAGGCGAACCGCTTTCCTGGTTCCTCCTGGGCGAGTTTCGGCAACATATCGCCGGTGGAGCGGGGCAACTGGATTGCTCAGGCTTATTTTTCCCAGGGAGTAGTCGCTAAAAGGTCCGGCAGAACCGCCTTCGTGCCTTATGTCCAGGCCACATTCTCGCACGACAGCAAGGGGTTTGACTGGGATAACAAGGCGCTGTATGGCAGCGGCGTAAAGCTGGCCTACACACACGAGCAAGTCTACACCGAATTCGGAATTGGCTATCTCCATGAAAGCCGTTTCTATTCCGGACAATCAGCGGGAACCCTCAGCGTGTTCATGAATTTTTGGTATGGCTGGAATCTGTTGGGTCGAAAGGCAGGTATGTAGCATGCATTACGTCGGTTTCGGAAGTATTTCTGGCCTGATCCATTTGATGGCCAGATTTTTTGGACGCCAAAGTGGATCCTCGTTGCGGCAACCGTAACCTCAACGGGCGCTAAATCGGCGCCGGTGAGACTTGCAGCATGACGAGAGAGCGCCTTTGACGCCTCGTTCATGTGGAGAAGTGAATATGGAGTCTTCGTTGTTCAACCCGCTGCCCGCACAAGCGCCTCGTTCCAGATGTCTCTTGGCTGGCTGGAGCTTGCAGTTGCTTCTAGTCGGGACGCTTTTGGCCTTGAACACAGTGTTACCCAAGGCCCGTCCTCCCGTGCGTCACTACGTGCTTACCAGTCTTGTGCGTTACCAGCCTGAGGTACCGTTGGCGCCACAGCCAATCAACCCCCGGCTGCAGGTTAACAACGCGGTCACACTGCCAATAACAAAGGCATGGACGGTTGCTAAAGCCGTGCTTCCTCCTCTCGTTCGCAAGCAGCAGCCTGACATCAAAGTCCCCGAACTCAAAATGGAAAGCAAGCTGCCGCAGCTTTCCACCGTCACCCCGCCCAAGGTGGTTGCGCTTAACACGTTCTCGACTGGAAGCTCTGCGGCACCGACCAGCACTAAATCGGCTGTGACGGTCCAAACCGGGGGGTTCGGTGATCCCGAAGGGGCATCTCCTCGCCCCAGCCGTACTCCCGCCGCCCTCAGCGTCGCGGCGGCAGGAGCCTTTGACTTGCCCAACGGTTCCGGCCAGGGCAATGGGGCGGGAGGCACCACTCCCGGAGTGGTCGTAAGCGCTGGGTTTGGAAACGGAATCGCGGTTGGCACCCGGAGAACTGAAGGCCCCGTGCGCAAGGCAGGCTTCGATGCCGCTTACGCGTCATCTGAGCCGCGCAAAGTTGCGGCCAGCCTTGAGGTAACAAGTACGCCGGTCGCGATCCTTTATAAGCCAACGCCCGCCTACACCCAAGAAGGACGAAAGCAGGGAATCGACGGCGAGGTTCGCCTGGAAGTGCTGTTCAGTGCCGGCGGCCAGGTGCATGTTATTCGCGTCCTGCAAGGTTTGGGCTATGGGCTGGACGAACAGGCGGTAAGAGCCGCTGAGCAAATTAAGTTTAAGCCGGCTTTGCATGCGGGCCAGCCGGTCGATTCCACAGCTGTGGTGCACATCATCTTTCAACTTGCTTCGTAGGAAGGACCTATGCGCGTCGTGAAAGCAGTCATTCTGTCGTTCCTGGTATGTTTCGCTGGTCTTGTGGCCAAAGGCGCTGAGAGACCTGCGCTGAGCGCAATCAGATTCAATGTCGCGAGCGTTGTGGCGGGCAATTCCCTGAGCGGCACCGTGACATTGAGCCAGCCTGCGCCGTTCAACCTCGCAATATCCCTGGCTGCCGATCCGGCGGACGGCGCGAGGCTTCCTGCTACCGTCACTGTGCCCGCCGGTGCTGTTAGCGCCGATTTCACAATCAGCACCCCGATGAGCAAGACAGCCGTAGGCGGAACTGACTCCGTCGTCACCATTTACGGCAATTATGGTGTGACCCGGAGGGCTTCATTCACCATCCTGGCCCCGGTCTCATTTGATGCGATGGTGGACCGCGTGGTCGAGCGCGAACACGCCTTCGTAGACAACATGAAGCGCATGCACCCGCTGATTGAAACCTACATCCAGAATTTGCGGGAAGATAAAGAGCACGACGTGGTGCCGTTGAGCGATCGCTACTTCCTGGGGCGGTTCGAATTCGGCAAGGCAGTTGGCGATCAGCTGTTTGAAAAAGACCAGCCCGGACTTCGCCATCACCTGCTGGCACCTTTCCGGGCCGCCTTCTCGCGGCAATTTTCGCCGCAGGGATTCGCCCAGATGGTCATGCTGGATGCCAACTTCCAGAAGAGCAATTACTACTTCAATTTCGTCCGCCAGGAGTTCCTGGGCGAGGTGCGCTGCATCGTGGTTGACGTGCAGCCCAAGGAGCACGCTCCCAAGGGGTTGTTCACGGGCAGGATATGGGTCGAGGACCGCGACTTCAACATTGTGCGCTTCAACGGTACCTACACGCCGCGTTCGCGCTACAGCTATTACCTGCACTTCGACAGCTGGCGTTTGAACCTGCAGCCTGGCATGTGGCTGCCGGCCTACATCTACAGCCAGGAGTCCGATACCCGCCGCAATAGTCCGCCCTTCGGTAACTTGTACTTCAAAGCCCAAACCCGGCTATGGGGCTACGATGTGGAACACCTGAAGCGGAGCCAGGAGTTCACGCAAGTTCAGGTTGACACAGTGCGGGACCAGAGCGATGCCGGCGGCGATACCGGGCCGGTGGAAGCGCAGCGCATGTGGGAGCGCCAGGCGGAAGAGAACACACTTGACCACCTGCAGAACATCGGCCTGTTAGCGCCCGCGGGAGAAGTGGACACGGTCCTGCAAACCGTGGTCAACAATCTCATCATTACCAGCAAGCTTGAGATTGTGCCCGAGGTCCGCTGCCGCGTGCTGCTGACCTCCCCCCTCGAATCGTTCACAGTCGGACATACTATTGTGGTCAGTCGGGGCCTGCTGGATGTGCTGCCGGATGAGGCCTCCCTGGCGATGATTCTGGCCCATGAACTCAGCCACATCGCGCTTGGCCACCGCATTGATACCGAGTTCGCATTCAACGACCGCTTTTTCTTCCCCGACCAGGACACCTTTCAACGTGTGGATTTCATTCGCAGCAAGGCGGATGAAGAAGCCGCGGATCTGAAGGCTACGCAGTTGCTGGCGAACTCACCCTATAAGAGCCATCTGGCGGCCGCAGGCCTTTTTCTGAAAGCCCTGCAGGCTCGAGCGCAGGATATGCCAAACCTCATCAGGCCTCACCTGGGCAATGGTCTGGAAAACGGAAAGACCTTTCGCATGTTCACCTTGGCAAGCTCTGCTCCCCAACTGGAACCGCAGCGTATTGATCAGATCGCAGCTCTTCCCTTGGGCGCGCGGATCAAGCTGGATCCATGGAGCAATCGGGTGCGGATGATGAAGGTTAGGCCCGTTCGCCTGCTCTCTTCACAGGAAAAGATGCCGTTCGAGGTGACACCCTTTTTCCCCTATTTAACGCGCCTGTCCTCCCCCGTGCAGGGCGAAACGGTCGCAGCCAAATAATTTGGCTTGACGGGTCAACTCTTCGCATGGGAGCAAAGATGAATCGCAGAAAGCTGGTGGCCGTTCTTTGGCAGTCAGTTTTGTCTCTGGCGCTGTGCGCGCTGATTGGTTGTGGTGGCGGAGCATCATCGCCGGGTTCCGCCAGTCCTAACCCGCCGCCGGCGCCAGCCCCTCCCCCTTCCCCAAGTCCAACGCCGAGCAGTATCCCTTCCACCACCTCGCAGGTCGGCCAGTGGTCCACGCTTCCCTATACCATGCCCATCAATCCCATCCATGCCGCTCTCCTGCATACCGGCAAGGTGTTGCTCGTGGCCGGCTCGGGAAACGACCCCAACAACGCTTTTCCCATCAATACCAATCCTGACTACGAGGCGGCCGTCTGGGATCCCACGGCCGGCAAGATCACCAGCCAGCGTGTCAACTGGGATATGTTCTGCAATGGCATGTCTCTCATGCAGGACGGTCGGGTTCTCATCAATGGCGGCACTGCCTCCTATGGCTCCCTGGCCGTTGTGGGCGGGGCCTCGGACTTGCCTTTTACCGGCTTGCCAAATTCCGCAATTTTCGATCCCTCAACCGAGAGCTTTTCCGTTGCTGATGGGCCAAATTCCGGCAATACAGCCCATGGACGCTGGTATCCCACGGTTACCGAACTGGGCGATGGGCGAATGATGACGACCTCCGGCCTGGACGAGAATGGGAATCTCAATAACACCAGTGAAATATATACCCCTGGTCAGGGTTGGGGCGCTGAGATTCCTGGCAATCCGAGCGGCCTGTCCGCCTCCGGCTTCACCTTCGGATTTCCGCTCTACCCACGGATGCATCTGCTGCCCAGCGGACAGGTTTTCTACTCCGCTCCCTCATCGGCCACTTTGGTATTCGATCCCGGCAAGCAGACCTGGGCATTTCTTGCCTGGACGATTTACGGCGGTCCTGTTGCGGAGCGCACCTACGGGTCCTCCGTTCTATTGCCTCTGACTCCCGCCAATAATTACGACCCGAAAGTAATGATTCTGGGTGGGGACAATCCTGCCACTAACACAACCGAGATCATTGATCTTGGACAAGCATCACCCGCCTGGCAGCAAGGGCCTCCCATGGCTGAAGATCGCGTGGAGATGGAAGCCACCCTGCTGCCCAACGGTAAGGTGCTGGTCTCAGCCGGCTCCGCAGCGGATGAGGATCCCGGCACCGCTAGTCTGAAAGCGGAGCTCTACGATCCACTTACGAACACTTTCTCCTCGGCAGGGGCTAACACACTTCCCAGGCTCTACCACAACGTGCAACTGCTCTTGCCGGACGGCGCCGTATTCCTGGCGGGCGGGAATCCCCACCAGGGCGTCTACGAAAAACATATCGAACTGTACAAGCCCGCCTATCTGTTTAACTCAGACGGCACTCCGGCCACTCGGCCGGTGATACTTGGTGCTCCCTCCTCGCTTGCCTATGGAAGCTCCTTCAGCATTCAGACAACAAGCACGGATATCGCCTCGATAGTCCTCATGAAGCCCGGGTCTGTAACTCACTCCTTCGATATGGATCAACGCTTCGTCGGCTTAACCTTCACGGCGGCAAGCGGCGGTTACTCGGCCACTGTGCCCAACAATTCGAACCTTCTCCCACCTGGGTACTACATGTTGTTCCTGGTGAACAAAGCGGGAGTGCCTTCCATTGCCAGCTTCGTTCATGTAAGCGGAACAATTACGGCCGTCGCAGCGATTTCCTACAGGGCGCAAAGTACGGTACCGCCCTATGTGGTTTTCCGGCGCCACCATGTAACCGAGTCGCCCCTGAAAATGCGCAAGCAGATGCATATCCACTAAGCTCTGTCACCGTGGCCCGGAAGCATCGGGCCATTCCACGATAGCGGGCTGCAGGCGACAGCACATCCATCCAGGATGTTGCTGTTTGTATCGCGATTTTCCTCCACCTTGCGCTGGCCAAAATTTATTTATCCAGGGCAGCCCGGTTTATCCTCATCCCCTCAAAACACTGCACCCCTGGCCGATTGCGCCACCATCTCCTCGGTTTAGCCGCCGAAGTGTCTGAAAAGTTGGACCCCGCTCCGCGAAAGCCTGCCACCCCTATCACGCGTTCTGGTCGAACAAATTCTTCCATGCGACTCTGCTAAGGCACTCCCCTAGAAACCACTAATGTGTTCGACTGAGGGCAATTTCTCGCCGCTGCGAGTTTAATGGACGCCATCTGGCCGAGAGCCAAAGCCTTTGGTTGCAAGCGGCTCGCGACGATTCTTGTCGTTGTGCTTTACACGATCGTCTCAGCTTTAGATCTGTTATCTCGGAGCATCTGCCTGAGCACCGAGGCGCCAGAACCAAATAGAAGTTGGTACGAAGGGAACCATCACCTCCAATACAGGTCTTTCCCGACTGCTCCCCAGTTGGGAAAAAGGAGAGTCAATGAAATTGATTTTTATTCTTCTCGCCTTATCGGCTTTTGCCAGTGGTTCTGGGTTTTCTGACAACTTCAGCGCGGGAAACCTCAATACCAGTCTGTGGACAATCGACACCGGCACCGCGCCGGGCAACAACAGCACGAACACCGGCACATTTTCCTCGTCCCATGTGAGCCTGGCCCAGGGCATGCTCGCGCTTAAGCTCACGCAGAACCTGGGCACGAATGGTGTGATTCAGAGCGTCGGCGCCGAGGTGCGTTCGCGGGCGCTTTATGGCTATGGAACGTACTCGTGGACTATGCGCACGGCATCAACCGCCACTTGCCCATCTTGCATTGGTTCTGCTGTACCGGGACAAACTTCTGCCGGATTCGTTTATGTGAATAGATCTCAGACGGAGATTGATTTTGAGGTGGAAGGTGGCGACGACTTTTATGGCGTAAAAAATGGGGGCGACCTCAACATCGCCTGGATGACGAACTGGTTGACCACCAGCGCAAAACAGTGGTCAACTTTTAAATTGACGGCACCGGATGCGGGCTTCCATACCTATAAATTTGTTTGGAAGAGTTCCTCGATCTCCTACTACATCGACGGCCATCTTGTCTCGGTGCACACGCAACATATCCCAAGCGCTAAAGCGTACATCCTCATGAACCTTTGGGGAACGAACAACATCTGGTGGGGCGGTTACAAGACGCTGGGTGCGACGCGATACCTATACATCAGAAACTTCACCTTTACTGCACAGTGAGGATCCTTGTTGACGATGACCAGCAACAGTTCGCATTAGGCGAACGATTGGAAGCACTCAGGGGGTGAGTGCTGCTGGAGGACTATCGGTCTACCGGTATATTCCGCGCTGTGCCTGGCGGAAGTGGCCTGTCTAAGGGCACAGCGCGTAAGGCAGTTTAGGCCGTTTCAGAGTTCTGTACAGGATTCTGCGCGTAGGCCGGTCAGAAATTGGCTTCTGCTCGCCGGGCAAGAACTTCTATAGACGTAGCCACCCACGGCTGGCAGAGTCCTTCCGGGGGAGCGCAAAACGTTACACTTTCAGTGCAAGAACCTGGCTTCCAGCGTCCGCAGGGGAAGGATTTTTGCGGGTTCAGTATGGCTCTGCTGTGGTATGCTCCTGTTTTAGGAGCGGTTTTGTAGAGTAGTTTCTGGCGAGTTTACGTGTCCACCCACGCCACACAGCCCCAAGCCTCCTCCATCCAAGCGCCGCGCGAGCCGGATTCACTGGCTGATACCGGTCTTCGCTCTATGCTGCTGTACGAGCTGGCGATCAAGATCATTTACCTGAACGGGGAAATATCCACACTCGACCTTTCCGATCACTTGCGGCTCAACCTGGCGGTGGCACAGGAAATCTTTTGGTTTCTACGTCGCGAGCAGTTGTGCGAAGTCACGGGAATGGTGGGCAACATTCACCGCCTCACCTGCAGCGGGAAGGGAAGAGAGCGGGCCCAGCAGCTGTTGGACATGAATCACTATGCAGGCGCGGCTCCGGTTTCACTGGAAGATTACAACGCCCAGGTGAGCGCGCAGGCGGGCAATGGCAAGGAAATCCGCCCCGCGGACCTGGATAGAGCCTTTGCTGATCTGGTGCTCGAACCCGATGTACTTCCCAAGCTGGGCTCGGCCGTGCAGTCGGGGCGCGCCATTTTTCTCTACGGGCCCACCGGAACCGGCAAGACCAGCGTGGCCGAAAGGTTAGGCGACGTCTTCTCCGAGCACCACATCTGGATTCCACACGCCATCGAAGTGGACGGCGACATCGTTTCCGTGTATGACCCGGTGGTCCATAGCGCTTTTGAACTGCCCTCGCCCGGAGTGGACCGCCGCTGGGAGCTGTGCCGACGTCCCAAGTTGGTGGTAGGCGGCGAGCTGACCCTCGATATGCTCGACCTGGGCTTTAATGCGGCTACTCGTTTCTATAGCGCCCCGGTGCAGATGAAGGCCAATAACGGCGTGCTCATTATTGACGATTTCGGCCGGCAGCGTATGCGGCCTTCGGAACTGCTCGACCGCTGGGTGGTGCCCCTGGACCGCAGAATTGATTTCCTCACCCTGCGTAGCGGCAAAAAAATTGAGGTGCCATTTGACGTGATGGTGGTATTTGCCACTAACCTGAATCCCGCCGAAGTAGTCGAGGCCGCCTTCCTGCGCCGCGTTCAGACCAAGATTAAGCTCGATCCCGTCAGCAGCAAAGCATTTCATGAGATCTTTCGCCGCGTTTGCGCCCAAAACAAGCTCGAATACCAGAGCGTAGTTGTAGATTCCGTTGTCGCCGCCCTGCAGGAAGCGGGGGAGCCCCTTCGTCCCTGTTATCCTCGCGACCTGGTCAACCAGGTTTGCTGGGCGGCCAGATATGAATCGAGAACGCCCTGCCTCGATATTCCCAGCTTGCAGCGGGCTCTCTCATCGTATTTTCTTGCTTGAAGAGTAGTTTTAAGCGCCTCCCGGTCCTCTGCCCACGAGATCCGGGAAATGCGAGACACTAACCAGGGGATAGCAGTCCTCTCAGGCTGATGCAAAAGAATCGCGCAGCATGGTGTCCCACGCGCGATGCTGATGTTCGAGGGTTGGAGTTCATGGATGTAGCAGTTTGGTTCATTAAAGGCGCTCTTCTTCTCCTTTGCCTTTATTTCATGGTGTACTTGATCGAGGCGCGCTGATGGCGCGCGCAGCGGAGGCTGAACCAGGGGCATGTACTGCGCACACGTGGTAGGAGCGCGGCCGAATTTCATGAAAGCGGCGCCGGTGATGCGGGCTTTGGCCGGAAAGCCCGGCCTGCGCCAAATTCTGGTTCATACCGGGCAGCACTACGACCAGAACATGTCTGACGTCTTCTTTCGTGAATTGGAGATTCCGGAGCCCGACTTCAACCTGGCGGTCGGCTCCGGAACCCATGCCGCCCAAACCGGGCAGATCATGATGCGCTTCGAGCCGGTGGTCGAAAAAACCCGGCCTGACCTGGTGCTGGTTTACGGCGACGTGAACTCCACCATCGCCGCCGCCCTGGTGTGCAGCAAGCTCGGCATCGCGGTCGCCCACGTGGAGGCCGGCCTGCGCTCCTTCGACCGCAGTATGCCGGAGGAGATCAACCGCCTGCTCACCGACCAGATTGCCGACCTGCTGTTCACTCCCTCTCAGGACGGCGATCAGAATCTGCTGCGCGAGGGCATACCTGTGGAACGTATTCGCTTCGTTGGCAACGTCATGATTGACACTCTGGTGCGGCTGTTGCCCAAGGCCGACGCCGCGCTGCCCGAGGCACTGCCTCCGCGTTACGCCCTGGTCACTCTTCACCGGCCCTCTAACGTGGATGACCCGCAGATGCTGCAAGGAATACTGCGCGTACTGGGCGAGATCAGCGGTGAACTGCCGATCGTTTTTCCCATCCATCCCCGCACCCGCCAGCGAATTGCCCAGCTCGGTTTCCAGCCCAGTGAGAGTTTTTACTTCTGGGGGCCCCAGTCCTACCTGCAATTCCTGGCCCTGCAGCGGCACTCTACCATGGTCATCACCGACTCCGGCGGCATTCAGGAGGAGACCACTTTTCTGGGGGTGCCTTGCCTCACCTTGCGGGAGAGCACCGAACGCCCGGTTACGGTTACGGTTGGAACCAACATCCTGGTGGGGCGAGATGTGCAGCGCCTGCAGGCGGAGGTTTGCCGCCTCTTGCACGGCCAAAGCAAGCAGGGCAGTCTCCCGCCTCTGTGGGATGGCAAGGCGGCGACCAGGATAGCCGACGTCATTTGTGCTCAAGGATGACCAGTTGGCCGCCCTAGGTTAGAATGAGGCTCGCGTCGGGCAGGCAGAGCCGAGCCTGAGCGGCGATGCTGGCACTACCTTCTCAGGCCAGCGTTGGCGGCAAAGGCTGGCGGATACGTTATGGGTGAGAACTGACGATGGTTATGAGCCCCAACGTACAACCGGGGGCGCCCGATGCCTCGGGCGCTGACCTTCAGCCCTCTCCAAGCAAGGGACAGCTCCGTACCGAGGCTTGGCGCTTCGTAATTGTCGGCATTATCAACACTTTTGTTGATCTGGGGGTGCTCAATCTCCTGATTCAGGTCACCCACACCGGCGAAAAGGGTCTCCATTTCATGCTCATCAAGACCACCTCTTTCATGGTGGCCGTGATGAACAGCTATTACCTGAATCGCAGCTGGACTTTCCGGGCCACTGGGCGGCACAAAAGCCTGGTACGCTCCGGAAGCCAGTTCCTGATCGTTAGTCTGATTGGCGCGGTCGTGAACGTGGGCACAGCTTCTTATGTAGCCACCTTTGTTTCTCCCGTTTCTGGCATGGAGAAACTCTGGCCTTCGGCGGCCGCCCTGGTTGGCACAGCCGGCAGCTTCATCTGGAATTTCATTGGTTACAAGTACATTGTTTTTACTGCCCGCGGCCAGGCCGCTTACCAGTAGTTTTGGTCCCGCTCCCCTGCCCATAATATTGAGCCGGCTGCGTCCTGGCACCCGTTCTGCAGTCAGAAACCGGACAAAAGTCTCATTGACAGGTTCCCACCGGCTGCTACCCTGACCCTGGCTATGACGTCTGCCCACCGTATTCTCTTCGGCTTCCTGCTCCTGCTTGCCATCTGTGCGGCTGCCTGGGGGGATACCATTCATTTCAAGAACGGCACTTCAATCACTGTGGATAAGGCGGTCGAAAACGGCCCCAATGTTGACTACTTCGTGGGCGCCACCAAATATACGGTTCCCAAATCTTCGGTGGAGCGCATTGAGCACGAGAGCGGGTTAGGCATTTCCATCGGCTCCACTTCGAAAACCAATCTGGTGACCGTGGGTCCTGGTCCGGCCGCCGCTCCCGCCGCGCTGCCTCCTGCCGCGCCCAAATCGCGGGCGGCGCGCACGCGTCTGCCCCTGCTTCGTCCGGCTATCACGGCCGACGAAGCCAGGCAGCGTGCTGCCCTGCTGGACCGCATTCTGGCTAACGGCCGGGTCTATGACGGCGCTCTCTGGCAAATCGAGCAGGAAGGGAAAACCCAGCTCACCAAGCTGGCCTACATGGAAGCCGGGCGCTTCGAACTTGACCATGGCCATCCCGCGGAGGCGGCGCAATACTTCGAACATGCTCTGAACTTTGCGCCGGACGATCCCATTGCTCTGGAGTGGTACATGGTCGGGCTCGCGGAGAACAATCAGAATGATCAGGCTGCCGCCGCCGCCGAAAAACTCACCCGCGTGGAGCCGGACGCTTTCACCTTTGCTCTGCTCGGCATGGCCTACTATAACGTGGACCGGCTGCCCGATGCCGTCACTGCTTTCAAGCAATCCGTGGCGCTGCACCCCATTGATTGGGTCCAAAAAGTGCTGCAGAGGACGCAACACGAACTCGAAGTCCAGGGCACCTTCAACCAAAGCGACAGCTGGCATTTCACCCTGCGCTACGAGGGGGCCCAGACTCCACTGGCCTTGCAGCGCGACCTGCTGGACACGCTGGAAGACCAGTACCGGGATCTGAGCAGCCAGCTGAATTACACGCCCAGCGAGAACATTTCCGTAATTCTTTACACCAACTCCCAGTTCTTCGATATCACCCAGGCTCCCTCCTGGGCGGGAGGCGTGAACGACGGCAAGCTGCGCATTCCCATTTCCGGCGTCAGCACCATGACTCCGGAAATGCAGCACGTGCTCAAGCACGAACTGACGCACTCGTTCGTGCACATGATTACGCGTGGCAACTGCCCCAGTTGGCTCAACGAAGGGCTGGCGCAGCTAATGGAGGGCCGCAGCGACGATCATTACGGTCCGGCTCTGGCGCGCATGTTTCAGGCTAAGAAGGAAATTCCGTTCCGCTATCTGGATGGCCCCTTTGCCCGCCTGAACAGCAACCAGGCGGTTGTCGCCTATGCCGAGGCCTTGCTTGCCGCTGAGTACCTGCAACAGAGCTGGGGCATGGATGGCCTGCAGCGCATTCTGCAGCGGCTGGGGGATGGCGACTCGCCTGACGCCGCTCTTTCCTCTGTCACCCAGATGCACTACGCCGACCTGGAGGAGAATTTAAGTTCCTACCTGCAGAAGAAGTACACTCCCTCTGTCGCTCCAGCCACAGAGTAGGTAAACCGGCCCCGGCAGGGCGCCCCACCCTTCGCGCTTTTCGCAAAGGTGGCAGTGGGATGGAGTTCACGCCGTTATTGCCCGCTCACCTCGTGTCCGCTCTGTAGTTCCTGCACCACCCGATTGGCGCCATAGATGGCCCGCAGGGACTCCACGATGCCCCGCGAATCCACGCTGATGGAACGCCCCACCTTATCGCTGTACTCAAAATTCCAGGGCAGCGACTCGATATTGCCGTCGAAAATAATGCCCACCACCTCGCCTTTGCTGTTCAACGTTGGACTGCCGGAGTTGCCCCCGATTGTGTCCGCTGTATTAACAAAGTTCAGCGGCGTCGCCAGTTTGACCTGCCCTTTATGGGCCATCCAGCTTTCCGGCAGCTGATAGGGAGGTTTGTCGCCGTGCGCCGCCGCATGCTGGTAAGCGCCGCCCATGGTGGTGTAATAGGGATAATGCTTGCCGCCCGCGGTATAGCCTTCCACCTCTCCATAGCTGAGGCGCAAGGTGAAGCCGGCGTCTGGCGGTTCACTCAGCCCGCCCATGGCAAAGCGCACCTTGGCCAGCAGCGCTCCGTCACGCCTTGCTACTGATTCCACCTCGTCTTCATACTGCTTACGCACTTGGAGCGCCTGCGGCTCAACCTGCCGCATCAGCACAATGAGCGGATCGGTGCTGGCCTTGATGGCAGCTTCGCCCCCGTTCCACAGCTCCTTGCGTACCGCCACATCCTGCAGTTTGCTGTTTTCCATCAGGTAGCGCGCTTGCTCTTCCGGCGTCTTTCCGTTCAGGGCTTCGCGCACCACCGCATTGTCCGCGCCCATGGCTTCCCGCATGCCGGCAAGGGCGTCGGCCAGTTCCGCCGTCTCCAGGTTCTTGTAGACGGGGGCGGTCGAGAACAGTTGCTCTTCCATGGAGGGCAGGGCGGACTCTCGGAATTCCCGCAGACGCTCGCCGTTGGGCTTAGCCCGCTGCTCGGCGCCGCGTACCAGGTCGCGCGCATACACCGCCAGGTTGGCGTTGAAGCCGCGCATTCGTTCCACGTAGGTGAGAGGCAGGTAAATCTCCTTCTGCACCTGCATGGATTTGGCCAGGGCCTCCCAGGGATCGCCGAATTCCGCGCGCCGCCTGGCATCCAGGAGAACAAAAGTTTGCAGTTTCTTCTCCTCCCCGGCTTTCTGCCCCATCAGTTGCTCGTCTTGCAGACCGGAAAGATAGCCGGTCACCGCCTTGAGCGAGTTCTGGTAGATAAATAAATCCTCCTGGGCGATGCGCGCGTTGTCCGCCGACTCGGCGCTGAATTTCTCCAGCATGTTGATGCGCCGCTGGTAGTTCTTCAGCCGCGAAGGGTAGTCCACGTCGCGCACGAACTCCAGTTGGGCCACGGTCAGCAGCCGTCCCGTGGAACCGGGGTTACCGGAAACGAAAATCAGTTCTTTGTCCTTCACCCCCGTGAGCGACCAGCGGAAATAATTGTTCACGTGAGCAGGCTTGCCGTTCTCGTATACCCGGAAAAAGGAAATGTCCAGATCGTAGCGTGGGTACTCAAAGTTATCGGGATCGCCTCCGAAAAAGGCGGCATCGAACTCGGGCGCGAACACCAGCCGCACGTCGGTGTATTTCTTGTATTGATAAAGGTGGTAGGCTTCCCCCGAATAGAGGGTAACCACGTCGCAGCGCAGGCCGGTTTTCTTCCTGCACTGGTCCTCGATTTTCGACATCTCGGCGCGCTGCGCCTGTCCCGCTTCGGCGGCCGGCATTCCTGCCTTCACCGCGCCCTTCACCTGCGCGGTCTCGTCTTCAATCCCCACCAGCTGGTTGAGTTCATACGCCGGGCACTTCAGCTCTTCCGCCTGCGTGCGGGCGTAGAAGCCGCTCTTCATGTAATTCTTGCCCGCTGTGGAGAGCTGGTGAATGCATTCGGCGGCGATATGATGATTGGTGAACGTGAGTCCGTCGGCGGAGACGAACGAGCCCGACCCGCCGTTATTGAAGCGCACCGACGACAACCGCACATGCTCCAGCCACTTTGCCGTGGGATCAAAGCCATACTTCGCCTTCACCTTAGCGCTGGGAAAAGCCTCGAACAGCCACATGCCAGGATCCGCCAGGGCCAGGGAGCTAAGAAAAAGAACTAGCAGCCAACTGAATAGGGGAATGCGTCTCATCATAGGAAGTACTCCTTAGATGTATGGCTCACGGGCGAGCGAGA
>Ga0075276_10000151_pt1 | contig 20720 bp, 16 predicted proteins | sample SF_Rice_5C_80N_4_FD_69770 | JGI IMG/M metagenome (GOLD analysis project Ga0075276, IMG submission 69770) | Rice paddy soil microbial communities from Twitchell Island, California, USA - SF_Rice_5C_80N_405 | ecosystem: Environmental > Terrestrial > Soil > Paddy field/soil | place: USA: Twitchell... | reverse complement strand
CACATCAAACGAACGCTCGGCAGAATACGGGGCCGCCACGGCGCCCGCTCAGGCCGCCGCTTTTCTGCCGAGCGTTCGTTTGATGTGGGGGGCCGGGGCAGCCCGGGGGGATGGGCTGGCGTTCAGCTTGGGGGGACGGGCACCACGGGCTGCCCCGCCAACTCGTTCAGTAATACCGTCTGCGCGCAGCGCCGGGGATGGGCGCCGGGCGACTGCCGCTGATAGCGCCCGTCAGCATCCATGTCCCATGCCTGGCAGTTGTCCTGCAAATAGGCCTTCAACCCTTCGTCGATTACGCGCTTCTTGAGTTTGCGGTCCAGCACCGGAAAGCAGACCTCGATGCGGCGGAAGAAATTGCGGTCCATCCAGTCCGCGCTGGCGAGGTAAACATCGTCCGCGCCCTCGTTGCGGAAATAGAAGATGCGTGTGTGTTCGAGAAAGCGGCCGATCACGGAGCGTACGCGAATGTTCTCGGACAGGCCGGCCACGCCAGGGCGCAGGGCGCACACGCCGCGCACGATGAGGTCGATCTTGACGCCTGCCTGCGAAGCCTCGTACAGCGCGGTGATGGTTTCCGGCTCCAGCAGCGCGTTCATCTTGGCAATGATGCGGCCTGACTTTCCGTTCTTTGCGACGCGCGCCTCGTTGCGGATCGCCGCCAGCACCTGATTGTGCAATGAAAAAGGCGACTGCCAAAGGTGGCGCAGCTTGCCCGCCCGACCCAGGCTGGTGAGTTGCACGAACACCTCGTTCACGTCGGCGCACACCTCCTCGTTGCTGGTGAACAAGCCGAAGTCCGTATACAGCCGCGCCGTGCGCGGGTGATAGTTGCCCGTGCCCAGGTGTACGTAGCGGCGCAACTCCCCGTGCTCGCGCCGCACCACCATCAGCATCTTCGCGTGGGTCTTGTGGCCGACTACGCCATAGACCACGTGTGCGCCGACCTCCTCCAGGCGGCTCGCCCAGTTGAGGTTCGCTTCCTCATCGAAGCGCGCCAGCAGTTCCACCACCACCGTGACCTCCTTGCCCAGGCGCGTCGCCTCGACCAGCGCCTCCATCAGTGCGGAATCCACGCCGGTGCGGTATACGGTCTGCTTGATCGCCACCACGTCGGGATCCACTGCCGCCTGCTGGATCAGGTCCACGATGGGCTTGAAGGACTGGAAGGGGTGGTGCAGCAGCACATCCTCCTTGCGGATCACCTTGAACATGTCCGCGCCCTTCTTTTTCAGCACGCTGGGGACGCCGGGCGAAAAGGCGGAAAATTTCAGGTCGTCTCTGTCCACCCGCGAAGGAATATCCATCAGGCGCACCAGGTTCACGGGCCCGTCCACGCGGTACAGGTCCTGCGGTTCGAGGTCGAATTGCTGCAGCAGAAACTCCGCGACGTGCTCGGAACAATTATCCGTCACCTCCAGGCGCACCGCGTTGCCGAAGTGGCGCTGCGGCAGTTCACCCTGCAGGCTGGTGCGCAGGTTCTTGCTCTCCTCCTCGTCCACGAACAGGTTGCTGTTGCGCGTGACGCGAAACTGGTGGCAGCTCAGCACCTCCATCCCGTTGAACAGCTCGCCTACGTGCGCGTGCAGGATGGACGAAAGGAACACGAAGCCGTACTGGCAGCCGCTGATCCCGGGCGGCAGCAGGATGGTGCGCGGCAGCACGCGCGGCGCCTGCACGATGGCGCGGGCGCTGTTGCGTCCGAAGGCATCCTTGCCCTGCAATTCCACGGCGAAATTGAGGCTCTTGTTCAGAATGCGCGGAAACGGGTGAGCCGGATCGAGGCCGATCGGCGTCAGCACCGGCATCACTTCCCGGAAGAAGAATTCCTTAACCCAGGCGCGCTGCGCCTCGTCCCAGCGGGTGCGCCGCAGGAAGCGCACGCCTTCCATGTCGAGCGCGGGCAGCACCGCGTCATTGAGCACGCGGTATTGTTGCTCTATGATTTCGCGCACCCCGTCCCCCACCAGCCGCAAGGTCTGGCGGGCATCCATGCCGTCGGGACCGGAAGGCACGCCGGAGAGCTTGATTTGCTCTTTCAGCGCGGCAACCCGGATTTCGAAAAACTCATCCAGGTTGCTACTGACGATGCACAGGTATTTCAGCCTTTCGAGCGGCGGGACACCCGCGTCTTCCGCCTGGGCCAGCACGCGGCGGTTGAATGCCAGCTGGCTCAGTTCGCGGTTGAGGAAATTCTCTGCGGGGTACTTCTTGCTCAAGGCGAGGTGTGTCTGCTAGTTTTTCGGGGGAACGTAGCCGGCGGGCATCTGCGCGCCCTCGCTGAAGAAGTAGGCTTCCATCTGGCCCGCCAGGTATTTCCGCGCCTGCGGGTCCGCAAGATTGAGGCGGTTCTCGTTCACCAGCATGGTTTGGTGGCGAATCCAGCCTTGCCATGCTTCCTTGGAAACATTCTCGTATATCCGCTTGCCCAGATCACCGGGGTAGGGGGGGCGATCCAGTCCTTCGAGATCGCGACCCAATTTGACGCAGTGCACCATTCTTGTCATTGCAAATTGCTCCAGGTTGAAGTTTAGACGGTCAATATTACAGTGTTTTTACGAATACCTTGGAACGCCGCTGGTAGTTGTACAGCGACTGCTTCTGCGTGGGCAGCTGGCTCACGTCGGCTTCCTTGAAACCGCGCTCCACGAACCAGTGCGCCGTGCGCGTGGTCAGCACGAACAGCTTGCGCAGCCTTTGCGCCTTCGCGACTTCGGTGATGTGTTTCATCAGGGCTTCGCCATAGCCCTGGTTGCGGTAGCCGGAGTGCACGGCCAGGCCGGCCAGTTCCGCGGACGCCTCATCGGGAAATGGATACAGCGCGGCGCAGCCGATGATGCGCCTGTCATGCTTCATCACCACGAAGCGGTCGATCTCGCGTTCCAGCAGTTCGCGGCCGCGTCTCACCAGCACGCCCTCTTCCTCCAGCGGCTCCAGCAACTGCAGGATGCCGCCGACATCGTTGATCGTCGCGTTGTGGAGGGTATAGAGCGTGCTCTCGACCACCATGGTGCCTATGCCCTCGTCGCTGAAGAGTTCCTGCAGCAGCGCGCCGTCCACATGGCGGCTGACCAGATGGGTGCGCGCCACGCCGGCCTCGCAGGCGCGCACCGCGCAGGGCAGAAACAGGCCGACATCCTCCGCGAGTTTGCGCTTTGACGCCAGGATGCGGCTGGCTTCGGCGATCGTCAGCTCGGAAATCAGTGCGCCCTTCTTGTCGGTGACGCCATCGGTGTCCATCAGGAAAATCAGCTTGTCCGCGTCCAGCGCAATGGCCGTCTGCGTCGCGACGTCCTCCAGCGTGACGTTGAACACCTCGCCGGTGGGCGAATAGCCCAGCGGCGACAGCAGCACCACTTCGTTGAACTCCAGCCTGTCGCGGATTGCCGCCACATCCACCTTGCGCACGCGGCCGGTGTGCATCAGGTCCACGCCGCTGATCACGCCCATGGGCTGCGCGGTGATGAAGTTGCCCCCGGCTACGCGAATATCTGCGTTGGCCATGGGCGAGTTGGCGAGCCCCATGGACAGGAGCGCCTCGATTTCCACGCGCACCCTGCCCGCAGCCTCTTTCACGCAGCGCATGGTCTCCGCATCGGTCATGCGGATATTCTCGTGATAGCGCACCTCGATGCTGCTGTGCGCAAGGTGTTCCTCGATCTGCGGCCGCGCGCCGTGCGCCAGCACGAGGCGCACGCCCAGGCTCGCCAAGAGGTTGAAGTCGTGGGTGAGTTCCACGAACTTGCCGTCCGCGACCACCTCGCCGCCAAACGCGACCACGAAGGTGCGTCCGCGAAACGCGTTGATATAAGGCGCGACCGAGCGGAACCAATTGACGAACTGCGGTGCGGTAAACTCGCCTGGTAACGCGGCGCTCGATGGCATGTTCTCGGTTATTCCTTGTTGGTTATTGCGGGATTCCCGCGTGCGTTGCAGCCCTTACCGGCTGCCGCTGGTACAGCCTATGATGCCACGCAGGGGCCGTCCTGTGTACCGGCGCGTCCCCATCAGCTGCCCGGCTATTCCTCGTCGAGCAGCTTGCCGGCGATGGCCCAGTTCTCGTCCGCCAGCTCGTCGAACGCGATATAGGTATAGGACGCAGGCTTGTGCGCAATCCGCTCCAGTGTGTCGGTGATCTCCGCGGCGATCTTTGCTTTCTGCTCGCGGCTAAGCGTGCCGGCAATGCGGATGTTTACGTAAGGCATGGCGTTCCTCTGCGCGGTATATGCAAAATTGCTGGAAAATCAACCCGCTTAGCATAAACAAGAATCCGCCGCCACGCAACACCGTGGCGGGCGCTCTTCCGGCGCAGTCCCCGAGTCAGCGGGTGACGATCACCAGCCCGCGCGATTTGCCGCTGGTGGTGTCCAGGGTGGAAATGGACGCGCGCAGCGCGCCTATCGTTACCCACGCCGGCGGGTACTTGTACTTTGCGACATCGAGAATGAGCACGCGATCGGTCTTGGCGTCATAGGCGGCGAGCGCGGACCAGTGTCCGCCGCCAACCTGGCCGAAGGTCTGCCGGTAATAGTTGGCCAGCACGAACCGTCCGTCATTGCCCAGCGCGGTCTTGAGCAGTTTGCGCAGGCTGTCGTCGGTCAGCGTGCCGCCTGCAATGGAGCGGGTGTGGACTCCATAAGTGGCAAGCGTGCGGGCCATTTCCTCGCGCGTCATCCCTTGCTTCATGACGGTTTCCGCGCTGATGACGCGGCTCACTTCCGGGCTGAAGAAATCGCGCTGGGTGAAATAGGCGTAGGGCGCATACGCCGGATCGACCGGGCGCTTGATGGGCAGTGAATTGAGCACCGTGACCGCGGTCGCGACTCCGCAATAGCTCTGCGTTTGCTGCGCCGAAAAGTTGGGCGCGAGCTGCCAGTAGTCGGCGTCGGCGGGGATGCGGGCGCGCAAGGCCGCACCCTCGGGCATGTTCCAGTAGATCGGGCGCGCGTCCGGCGCCGCCGCCGGTTCGCCCGCGAGGGCGGGCAGCCCTAGGCCGGCGAGGACGAAGGTCACAAGGAAAGCGCGGCACATCAGTCGGATCATGGCATTTCTCCTTTCGATAATAACGGCTGCCGCATGCCCCACGGGGCTGCGGTGCCTCAACTGAAATCACCCCACAGGGTCTGCACAGCCGCGAGGCTGGCCATCGCCGCCGTTTCGGTGCGCAACACGCGATTCCCCATGCGCACGGGGATGAATCCGGCAAGGCGCGCCATCTTCACTTCGTTGTCATCCAGGCCGCCCTCGGGTCCGACCAGCAGCACGACCGTCCGCTTCGGCGTCTGCCGCCCCAGTGCGGAATCCCCTTCCGGCAACAGCACGAAGCGCGCGGCCTCCAGTCCGCGCACCTCCGTCAGCCAGCCGCCCAGTTCGCGCGGCGGCCCGATCAGCGGCAGCGTATTGCGGCCGCATTGCTCGCATGCGGCGATCGCCACCTGGCGCCAGTGCGTGGCGCGCTTATCCGCGCGCTCGCCGGACAGCCGCGCCACGCTGCGCTGGGTCTGCACCGGGACGATCTCCGTCGCCCCCAACTCCGTGGCCTTCTGCATCACCCAGTCCATCTTTTCGCTGCCGCACATCGCTTGCGCCAGCACGATGCGCAGTGCGGGTTCCGCGTCCGCGATGCATGTCTGGAGTTCGTGCAGCAGCACGTGCTTGTTGTCGATCTCGCAGATTTTGCCGTTGAGCGCCGCGCCCTTGCCGTCGAATACCTGCACCGCGTCGTTGGTCCGCAGCCGCAAAACACGCCGGGCGTGATGCGCGGCCTCGCTCGGCAGTTCCAGCGTGCCCCCGGGCGCGGGCGGATCGGGACAGTAAAATCGGGGGGCGGGCATGGCAGTGTTCGATGAGTGCGCAGTGCGTGATAATATAACGGCCTTCAATTTTTTTCAGGAGCAATATCATGGTCAGCCTGCAACCGCCGGTTTGCGATTTCGGTTGGGCGGCGCGCGACTTCGACTTGCCGGGCGTGGACGGCAAGCGCCACACCCTCGCAAGCGCCATGGGCAGGAATGGCCTGCTGGTGATGTTCATCTGTAATCACTGCCCTTACGTCAAGGCCATTCGCGAGCGCATCATACGCGACGCCCGTGAGCTGCAAGAATACGGCATCAACACCATTGCGATCATGTCCAACGACCCGGCCGACTACCCGGAGGATTCGTTTGATAACATGAAGAAGGTCGCCACGGAGTTCGGCTACCCCTTCCCCTACGTATTCGATGAAACCCAGCAGGTCGCCAAGGACTACGGCGCCGTCTGCACCCCCGATTTCTTCGGGTTCAACAGCAAGCTTGAACTGCAATATCGCGGGCGTCTCGACGCCTCGCGCAAGGAAACCGCACGCGACGCCGCGCGTGACCTGTTCGATGCCATGGTGCAAGTGGCGCAGACCGGAGAGGGCCCGCGCGAGCAGATTCCCAGCATCGGCTGCTCCATCAAGTGGAAGGATGGCTCCTAGCAAACGTTTAATATCAGCGTGTTGCGATTCCTTGGCGGCGCGCCGGAAGGTGGCGCGGGGCCGTCGTCGCAAGGCCCCCGGCGGTAGCCGGAGTCTTTGCCGGCCACGGTCCTTTGCGGTAGGCGCGCAACCCCGGCGCAGTCCGGGGAAACCATTTCGCATTTCCTTATAAATACGGTAGTATCCTGTAAGCGTTAGACCTTTTGGTGCCGCGCCGGCGCAGGTAAAATGCACAAAAAATCAGGGGAGGCATCGCAAATTGAGTGACGGATTGCCGCTAACGGGCATCAAGGTGGTGCTCATCGACGACAGCAATACGATACGCCGCAGCGGAGAGATTTTCCTGTCCCAGGCAGGGTGTCAGGTTGTGTTGGCGGAAGACGGCTTTGAAGGCTTGTCCAGAGTCGTGGACACCAAGCCGGACGTGATATTCGTGGATATCATGATGCCGCGCCTGGATGGCTACCAGACCTGCGCCCTGATCAAGAACAACCCTGAATTCAAGAATACACCGGTCGTCATGCTGACCAGCAAGGACAGCCTGTTCGACCGTGCGCGTGGCCAGTTGGTCGGCTCGGACCAGTATCTGACCAAGCCATTCAGCAAGAAGAGCCTGATAGACGCAGTTATTGCACAAGTGCAGAACAAGAAAGGAGAGTAGTGATCATGGCAGTAAAAAAAATAATGGTGGTGGACGATTCGGCAACCGAGCGCCATGTTCTGGGCGAGTTGCTGACCAAACAGGGTTTCCAGGTGGTATTCGTCGAGGACGGTGAAACCGCAGTGGCGAAATCCAAGACCGAGTTGCCGGACCTCATTCTGATGGATGTGGTCATGCCCGGCATGAACGGTTTTCAGGCAACCCGGGCGATTACGCAGGACCCGGCGACGCAGCATATTCCCGTTTTCATCGTGACAACCAAGGGCCAGGAAACCGACAAGGTATGGGGCGCCCGCCAAGGCGCGAAGGATTACCTGGTAAAACCCGTGGATGGCGCCGATCTGCTGGCCAAGATCACCGCCCTCGGCTGACGGGCGACGAGGCGGCTTAAGGCATGGCAAAGCGCTTCAGCTTGCGCGAGTTTCAGCAGAGTGTGCTGAACCGCATCCAGGTGCAGACCAGCGGCGGCGTCACCAGCAAGGCCGCGGCGCTGGGTGTGCAGATTGGCGGGCAAAACTGGCTGATCGAGATGAGCGACGTTTCCGAAGTGTTGCCCATGCCTGCCTTGACGCATGTGCCTCTGGCCAAGCCCTGGTTCCTGGGCGTGGCCAACGTCCGCGGCAAACTTTACGGCATTGCGGACATCTCGGCGTTCAACGGCATGGGCGATACCCTGCGCGGCCAGAGCAACCGCGTTTTGCTGCTTGCCGACAAATATGCCTTCAATGCCGGCCTGCTGGTGCCGCGGGTAATCGGCCTGCGCGACAGCGCGAACTGGACCAAGACCCGCGTAGCCGGCGAGATGCGGCTGAGCGACGACAAGGGGCAGGTTTGGCGCACGCTGGATATTCCGGCTTTGCTTCAGAGCGATGATTTTCTACAGATTGGACGTTAGGCAAGCCGGGATACCGCGCGTATTCCGCAGGGAGAACTAAGATGGCATTCAAATTACCCTTCAAATCATCCGGCTCCAAGACTGACGCGGGAGGTGCGCCCAAGGTGGCGGCCTTTAGGCAAAAAGGGGCAGCCAAGAAGGGCCTGGCCGACACCGTTCCGCTGCCCCTGATCGGCAGGCTCTCCAGTGACACGCAGCTCAAAGTGGTCGGCGGTCTGGCGGTGGGCGCGCTGGTCGTGGCGCTGGGGTCCGCCTATCTGGACTATCGCACCACCTCATTTGGCGCGCGCTACCTCGAACTCGCGGGCGACCTGAAGCTGCTTACCCAGCGTCTTGCAAAGGATGCCGGTATGTCGGTGCAGGGCGACCAGACCGCTATTGAGGCGCTGCCGGGTGACAAGGCCGCCATCCAGCAAATCGTGAACACCCTGATGAACGGCCGTCCCGGGATACCGCCGCTTTCCGGCGCCGGACGCAGCAAGCTCAGTGAAATCATGCCCGTGATCAAGCGCAACCTCGAAGGCGCGCAGGCCATGATTGACGGCCGCCCCGGTGTGCAGACCGTGCTCTCTGCGGTGGCTGCCGTGAACGACCTGACGCCCATCATGCGCCAGGAAATTCCGCAGATGGCCACCACGGGCGGCGGCGACCCCGCGCGCGTCGCTCGCTTCGCCATGATGATGGAACGCCTGAACCACGACGTGGCCAACATGATGAGCGCGAACCTGCAGCCGGAGATGATTTCGGCGCTGGGTTCCGACGTGCAGGATGCCGACGCCCAGTTGCAGGCCTTCAACAAGTCGAGTTCGGCGGTGCAGAAGGTATCGGACGATTTCAGCATCTACCGTAACTCGGTGGAAGCCATTATCGGCCAGGTTCCCCAGCTGCTCGCGGCGAAGGCCGCGGAAAAAACGCTGTTCCAGGAGGCAAGTATTGCCGCACACGGTGCGTTCATCTCCGCGACCACGGCTCTGGGCGACACGATTTCCCACCAGCTCTCCAATCGCTGGACCACTTACTCCGCAGCATCGGCGGTGGCCGTACTGCTGCTCGCGCTGCTGCTGCTCGGCAAGATCTACCTGGACGCCGCGCGCCATCGCGCGTTCGAGGCGGAAACCACCAGCCGCCGGAACCAGCAGGCGATTCTGCTGCTGATGAACGAAATGTCTGACCTGGCCGACGGTGACCTGACCGTGCGTGCAACCGTGACCGACGACATTACCGGCGCCATCGCCGACTCCGTGAACTACACGACGGACGAACTGAGAAAGCTGGTGTCGCGCGTAACCAGCGCCTCCGACCTGGTGGCGGACGCGGCCGGCGGCGCCCAGGATGTTTCGGCGGAACTGCTGAAAGCCGCACAGCGGCAGGCCACGGAATTGCGCAACACCAGTGAGGCCGTCGAGCTCATCACCCGCTCCATCCGCGAGGTGGATACCAGCGCAACCCAGTCCGCCCGCGTGGCGCAGCGAACTCTGGAGGTGACGGAGCAGGGCGCCATGGCGGTGCGCAACGCGATCGCGGGTATGGATACCATCCGCGACCAGATTCAGGAGACCGCGAAACGAATCAAGCGCCTGGGCGAAAGCTCGCAGGAGATCGGCGATATCGTGGACCTGATTTCCGATATTACCGAACAGACCAACGTGCTGGCGCTGAATGCCGCCATTCAGGCCGCCTCCGCCGGTGAAGCGGGCCGCGGCTTCTCCGTGGTTGCGGAAGAAGTGCAGCGGCTGGCCGAACGCTCCGCCGAGGCGACCAAGCAGATCGGTGCGCTGGTCAAGACCATTCAGGGCGACACCCAGGACGCGGTGGCCGCGATGGAAAAAAGCACGGCCGGTGTGGTGGAAGGTGCGAAGCTTTCCGACGAAGCCGGCCAGGCGCTGCGCGAAATTGAGCAGGTTTCGCACGAACTTGCGGACCTGATCGGCAGCATCTCGGTGTCCACCCAGGTGCAAACGGACATGGCGCAGGAAGTGGCGGCGACCATGGCGGAGATCTTGCGCCTGACGGAGCGCACCACGGAGGGCACCAAGAAAACCGCCGATTCCGTTACCGAGCTGGCGTCGCTGGCATCAGATTTGAAAGGATCCGTTTCCGGCTTCAAACTGTAAGCCCTGCTGACAGTACGTAATGACATCATCCGCACAATTTAACGCACTGCCCCTGTTGTCCGTAAAGCCGGCGCTGGACGAGGCATTGAACAGGGTGGGCAATGCGCTCGAGCAATACTTCGCCGGCGGCGCCGAGAATGCCGCGCTGTTGCAGGAGGCCATCGGGGAATTGCACCGGGCGAATGCCGTGCTGCGCATGCTCTCGCTCGACGGCGCCCTGGTGTTTTGCGGCGAGATCGAGAAGCTGCTGGGAGAGTTCGCGGCAGATACCCTGCGGCCGTCGCCCATGCACCATGAGGTGCTGCAGCGCGCCCTGCTCATCCTGACCCACTTTCTCGATTCGCTGGCCGAAGGGGCGCCCAATGCCGCCCTGCGCCTGTTCGACCCCTATCAGGAGCTGCTGCAGGCGCGGGGCATCGAGTCCGCATTCGCCGTCGACCTGTTCTTTCCCAACCTCGAGGTGATGCTGCCCGCGCGCATCGTCGACATTCCGCAGGAGCGCGATTCGCAAGCGCACGTCAAGGCCGCGCGCAGCAGGTACCAGCTGGCGCTGCTGAAATGGCTGCGCCAGGACAGCCCCGCCGACGCCCTGCAGGCGATGCACGAGGCCGTGCTGCAGGTGATGGCCTGCGTGCCGTCCCAGCAGCGCGCATTCTGGTGGGTGGCCTCGGGCCTGCTCGACTGCATGTACTACGATGGCCTGCCACCCGAGCTAAATGCGAAAAAACTCCTTGGCCGCATCGATCTGCGCATGAAGGCGCTCATGGACGGCACCGAAGTCGACCAGCGCGCGACCCTCAATGAGATGCTTTACCTCGTCGCCAGCAGCCACGCGGTCAGTGAAACGGTCGAGGAAATCAAGCAATGCTACGCGCTGGACGCCTACCTGCCCGACGAACCGCCGCTGCCTCCTGGCGAAACCGCGCAGGTGCTGGAGCAGATGCGGCCCCTGATGAACTCGGCCGAGGAAACCTGGGAAAAGTGCGTCATGCAGGACGAGGCGGCGTGCCGTTCCCTCGGTCACCTGACTGAGCAGATACAGGTCCTCTCCGAGCGCCTGGACCGCAATACCCTGCAATTGCTGTGCAAGCAGATCCACGCCGCCGCGGTGCATGTCGACGACGCGGAATACCGCAAGCGGATCAGCATCGACCTGGCCATGGCGCTCATTTTGCTCGGCAGCGGTGTCGCCCACTACGCCTACCTTGGCGACTTGTTCCACGAACAGGTGCGCATGCTCGGACAGCGCCTGCAGCACGTGCCGGCGGAAATGCCCGACGCCGCGCAACTGGTGCCCCTGTACTGCGAGATGGTGCAGCGCGAAATCGTTCCCTTGCTGGCCGAAGCCATGCAGAACAATCTCGAACATGTCGAGCAGGAACTCAACGTATTCTTCGCGGACCAGGATCAGCGCCAGGAACTTCCGGTGCTGGTGCGCATGCTGACTCACGTGCAGGGCGGGCTGCACATGCTCACGCTTGATACGGCAGAAGCGCTTGGGTCCAAGGTGCGGGAGACGGTAAGCCGGTATGCTGACGGCGGCCGCGCAACCCAGGACGATATGGGCGCCGTGGCGCAGGCCATCAGCGCCCTGGGCGCCTATGTCCATGATCTGGGGCATGTGCACAAGCCGGATACCGCCGTGCTCGAAAGAGTAATGGGGAGCTTCGCGCCCAAGGCGCCGGTTCAGGCCGTCGTCGAGGCGGAGCCGGCGGGTGGCGAACTCTCCGCGGTGGCCGTGGAGGCGGTCGCCCCCGAAGACAACGAAATGCTCGAGGTCTTCCTGGAAGAGGCGCAGGATGTTCTCGCCATTCTGCGCACCAATCTCGGGCTGAGCCAGCTGCACCCCGACAGCATGGAGCCGCTGGTTACCATGCGCCGTGGATTCCACACCCTGAAGGGAAGCGGCCGCATGGTGGGCCTGAACGACCTCGGGGATGTGGCATGGGCGGTCGAACGCGCGATGAACAAGTGGCTGCAGGACAACAAGCCCGCCACGCCCGGCTTGCTGCAGTTCATCGCCGATGCCGAAGTGCTGTTCCACGCCTGGGTCGATTCCCTGCGCACCCACAGTGGAAAACTGATCAACACCACGCCGCTGGTGGAGGCCGCCCAGCGCATCGAGAATGGCGAAGACCTGCCTGCGCCAGCGCCCGCCGAAGTAGTGGCGGCCGTTTCCTTCGACTCCCTCGGTCTGGGTGAAGGCGAACCGGAAACATCGGACGTACGGCAACCGCTACGCGAGGAACAGCCGGCCCAGCCAGTGCCGCAAGAGGCGAACGCGGAACACGTCGAGTTGCCATTTTCCCTCGAGGGCCTGCTGCCCTCCACCCTCGACGTTTCCAGCGAAGGGCCGGTCGAAGCCGAGCTCGCGGCCGTGGAATTTGCCATGCCTGACCTGGCGGGGCTGCACGCGCCCGCCGCACCTTCGGTCGCGGGAGAGCTGGAGCTGGCCGGCACCCTTTCGGAGTGGCTGCCGCCCTCGCTGGATGTGACGCAACCCCCGCTTGTTGCGCGGGAGCGGCATGTCCAGGCGCAGCCGGAGCCTGCCGAGCCATCTGCCGTGCCGGCGCCCTCCGCGGAGGAGGCAATGCCGGGCAGCGAAGCCGATATGGTCACGATAGGCAAGGTGAGCCTGTCCACCTCGTTGTTTGACATCGCCAGCGAAGAGTGTGCGAGCAACCTGTCAAAGCTGCAAAATTATTTCGCGGAACTGCGCGCGACCACGCCCCCCGTCATCGCCTACGACTTCATGCGGGCGGCCCACACGCTCGCCGGTGTGAACCGGACCATGGGCTTCGAGGAAGTGGCAGACCTTTCGCGTGCACTTGAGATGTGGCTGGAAGCACGCATAGACAAGGTGTTCACGCTGACGCCGGCCCAGACCGCGCTGGTCGAGGAAGCCATTGCCACGCTGGACGCCATGTTCCTCGACATCTGCAACTATCAGGGCCCGGAAGCCCAGCCCGAGCTGATTGCCCGGCTGCAGGCCGACCAGGATGCCCTCATCACCGGTGAGGCGGCACCCATCCCGGCTACGCCACCCGCCGCCGCGCCCGCCGCAGTTCCCGCGTTGCCGGTCGCGGAAGAGCCGCCCATGGAGAAGGTCATCTGGGGCGCGACCACCGTGCCGCGCGCGGCGCAGGCCGTGCCCGCAGCTGCCCCCCCGGTTTCCGCGCCGGAGCCGGTTGCCCCGGCTGAGGAAGTTGCCCCGGCTGCGGCCGGCCCGGCGTCCGGGGCGCCCGAAACGGGCGCGGCAGCGCAGGAGGCTCCCGCGACCGAAGCGCCGTCCGAAGAGGGGGAGCGCGTCAGGCAATACGTCGAAGACCGCGTCATCCGCGACGAAATCGATGGCCAGCTCCTGCCGATCTTCCTCGAGGAATCGGTGGATCTGCAGAGCCAGATCTCGGAAGCGCTGCGTTCCTGGCACGACGATCCCGACAACACGAAGCTCGCTAACGAGCTGCAGCGCGGCTTGCATACCCTCAAGGGCAGCGCGCGCATGGCCGGCGTGATGCGCCTCGGCGAGTTGACGCACCGCATGGAAGACCGCGTGGTGACCGGGACCAACAAGGCGCTGCGCAACGAATTGCTGTGGGACGAACTCGACACTTACCTTGATCGTATCACCAGCGCGCTGGAACGCCTGCGCAGCGGCGCGCACGAAGTCGAGGAGAGTCCCGCCGCTCCGGCCGCCGCCGCGCCGGAAGCCGCGAATCCGGCGGCGCAGCAGGAGGCTCCGGCTGCCGCGCCGGAGGACCAGCCGGCGGCGCAAACCCGGACCGAAACGGCCGCCGAACGCGCAATGTCTATGCTGCGCGTGCGTTCCGAAACAGTTGACCGCCTCGTAAACGATGCCGGTGAGATCAGCGTGGCCCGGTCCCGTCTGGAGGCCGAGTTGCGTGCCTTCCGCACCGGCCTTTCGGACATGAATGAGAGCGTCGCCCGCTTGCGCCGCCAATTGCGGGAGCTCGAGATCCAGGCCGAATCGCAAATGGAGGCGCGCGGCATACTGGCGTCGGATGTGGCCGAAAAGTTCGATCCGCTCGAGTTCGACCGCTTCACCCGGTTCCAGGAACTCACGCGTTTCATGACGGAGAGCGTGCACGACGTCCAGACCGTGCAGCAGACGCTGTTGAAAAACCTGGATGAAGCCTCCTCCGCGATGTCGGCGCAGGCCTACCTCAACCGCGGACTGCAGCAAAGCCTGATGGCCATCCGCATGGTGCCGTTCTCCGGGATCAGCGATCGTCTGTACCGGATCGTCCGCCAGACTGCCAAGGAACTGCACAAACGCGCCAACCTCGACCTCCGCGGCACCGAGGTCGAGCTGGACCGCAACGTGCTGGACCGCATGACCGCGCCGTTCGAGCACATCCTCCGCAACTGCGTGGCGCACGGCCTGGAAAATCCCGACGACCGCAACCGCAAGGGCAAATCGGCCATCGGCCAGATCCAGGTCGCGCTGACCCAGGAAAGTAACGAAGTGGTGTTCGATATCGTGGACGACGGCGCCGGCATAGACCTTGAAGCATTGCGCCGGCGCGCAGTCGAGCGCGGGCTGGTGCCCGCCGACGCCACGCTCAGCGATGAAGATTCCATCCAGCTGATCTTTCACTCCGGTCTTTCGACGGCCGCGGCGGTCACCGAAATCTCCGGGCGCGGCGTCGGCATGGACGTGGTGCGCAACGAAATCACCAGCCTCGGCGGACAGGTCAGCGTGCGCAGCGAACGCGGCAGGGGTACGCGCTTCACCATCCGGCTGCCGCTCACGCTCGCGGTGACGCAGGTGCTGATGACGCGCGTCGGCCAGGAGCAATATGCGATTCCCTCGGTGATGGTGGAGCAGGTATTGCACATGAAGACCGCCGCGCTGGAAGAAGCGTACAACGTGGGCGAAGTCGAATGGCAGGGCAGGCATTACCCGCTCAAGCATCTGCCGCACCTGCTTGGCGACGACTCGCACGTGCCTGAAAGCCGCCTGCAGAATTCGGTGTTGCTGCTGCATAGCGCAGAGCAGCGCATCGCGCTGCTGGTGGACGAGTTGCTGGGCAATCAGGAAACCGTGGTCAAGAACATCGGGCCGCAGCTATCCCGCATGCCCGGCATCGCTGGCGCAACCGTGCTCGGCAGCGGCAGCGTGGTGTTGATTCTCAACCCCGTCGCCCTCACCCAGCCCAGCATTGCCCGCGCCCGCGAAGCCGCGCCCGTCCAGCCGCGTCCGCCGAAGCTGGAGGAGGCACCGGTGCTGCAGATCATGCCGCTGGTCATGGTGGTAGACGACTCGCTGACCGTACGCAAGGTGACCAGCCGCATGCTGGCCCGCGCCGGCTACGACGTCGCCACGGCAAAGGACGGCGTAGATGCGCTGGAGCAACTCACCCAGATCGTTCCGGACGTGATGCTGCTGGACGTGGAAATGCCGCGCATGGACGGATTCGAGTTGACCCGGCAGATCCGCCGTGATCCCAAGCTGCACAATCTGCCCATACTGATGATCACCTCCCGCACCGCCGAAAAGCACCGCGATTACGCGCTGGAACTCGGGGTCAATGCCTATTTCGGCAAACCCTTCCAGGAAGAGGAACTGCTGCAGCAGATCAGCTCATACGTCGACAAGCCGGGCCGCTAACCCGGGGCGCGCGCGCATCTGCGCACCCGGGGCCGGCGTGCGTGGCGCCATACCATGCCGCGGCGGGCTCACTGGAAACCCGCAATTGGGATTACAATAGCGCCCATGCAGCAACTCAACCTGAGCAACCATTTCCTGATTGCCATGCCGGCCATGGAAGATCCGGTTTTTGCAAAATCGCTGACCTACGTCTGCGAGCACAGTGAGCAGGGCGCGCTCGGCATCGTGGTCAACCGCCCCATCAGCCTTACCCTGAGCGAACTGTTCGCGCAGATCCAGCTTCCCCTGGAGTCGGCCGAACTGCGCGACATGCCCGTGCACTTCGGCGGCCCCGTGCAGACCGACCGCGGCTTCGTGTTGCACGAGCCCACCGGGCAGTGGCAATCCACCCTGGCGGTTGCCGGCAATATCGCCCTTACCACCTCCAAGGATATTCTGCAGGCGGTTGCCGAAGGCACGGGCCCGCACAACCTGCTGGTCACGCTGGGCTATGCCGGGTGGTCCCAGGGGCAGCTTGAGGAAGAGCTGTCGCAGAATGCCTGGCTGTCCGTCGAGGCGCGCGGAAGCATGTCGGAAAAGATCCTGTTCGGCATGACGGCCGAGGAACGCCTGCCGGCCGCCATGGCTTTGCTCGGCATAGACTACGCGACACTGTCGGAGGATGCCGGCCATGCCTGAGGGCGCGGCCGCCATACCCCTGCAAGGTACATTGCTGGCATTTGATTTCGGAGAAAAGCGCATCGGAGTGGCCGTGGGCAACAGCATTTCGAGAACCGCTCAGCCTCTGCTGACCATACGGGACGAGCGCAACGCGCCGCGCTTCGCGGCCATCTCCGGCCTGATCGGTGAATGGCACCCGGCGGCCCTGGTGGTGGGGCTGCCGTGCAATGACGACGGCAGTCCGCACGAATTGACCCGCTTGTGCCAGCGCTTCGCGAACCGCCTCAAGGGACGCTTCGGACTGCCTGTGATCCTGGTCGATGAGCGCTATACTTCGACCGCCGCGAGTTCGCGGCTCAACGAGGCCGGAATTCGCGGCATCCACCAGAAGCCCCTGCTCGACCAGGTGGCGGCCCAGGAGATACTGCAGGCATATTTGGAGGAACCCGCGGCGGGAATCAGAGCATGAACAATCCACAACTTAACAAGCAGGGCGGGCTGCAGCACCTGCTGACCACCGACGGGCTGCCTGCGCCGATTTTGCGTGGCATCCTCGACCGGGCGGCCGAGTTCGTCGAAGCGGCCGATGTCCGCGAAGTCAAGAAGGTGCCGTTGCTGCACGGCAAGTCCGTGTTCAACATCTTCTTCGAAAACAGCACCCGCACCCGCACCACCTTCGAGATCGCGGCCAAACGTCTTTCGGCGGACGTGGTTAACCTCAACATCGGCGCCTCCAGCACCAGCAAGGGCGAGACACTGCTCGACACGGTGGACAACCTGTGTGCAATGCATGCCGACATGTTCGTGGTGCGGCACTACACCGCCGGCGCCGCGCACTTGATCGCGAAGCACGTGCGGCCGGAGATCCACGTCATCAATGCCGGCGACGGCCGCCACGCCCACCCGACCCAGGCATTGCTGGACATGTTCACCATCCGCCACTACAAGCGCGAATTCCATAATCTGCGCGTGGCCATCGTCGGCGACGTCATGCATTCCCGGGTTGCGCGCTCGCAGATCCATGCCCTGACAACGCTGGGCGTGCCCGAGGTGCGCGTGATCGCGCCCAAGACGCTGCTGCCTGCGCATGTCGAGAAGCTCGGTGTGCGCGTATACAACGACATGGCCGAGGGGCTGAAGGACGTGGACGTGGTCATGATGCTGCGGCTGCAGAACGAACGCATGCAGGGCGCGCTGTTGCCGTCGCGCCAGGAATACTTCAAGTACTACGGGCTGACCCCGGAACGCCTCGCGCTGGCGAGGCCCGATGCCATCGTGATGCATCCGGGCCCCATGAACCGCGGCGTCGAGATCGATTCCAGCGTCGCCGACGGCAAGCAATCGGTCATCCTGCCGCAGGTTACTTTCGGCATCGCCGTACGCATGGCGGTCATGTCCATACTGGCGGGGGTGTGATGAACATACAGATCAAGAACGGCCGCCTGATCGATCCGCAGAACGGGATAGACGCGCAACAGGACGTTTTCATCGCCGACAAGCACATCGCCGCGATCGGCGCAGCACCGGCGGGCTTTGTGCCCGACCAGGTGATAGACGCGACGGGATTGATCGTGATTCCCGGGCTGGTCGACGTCGCCGCGCGCCTGCGCGAACCCGGCTACGAGTATCGCGCCACGCTCGAATCCGAAATGGCCGCCGCGCTGGCAGGCGGGGTGACTTCCCTGTCCTGCCCGCCGGACACCGACCCGCCGCTGGATGAACCCGGCCTGGTGGAAATGCTCAAGCATCGCGCGCGCTCACTCAACCAGGCGCGCGTGTTTCCCGTGGGCGCGCTGACCTACGGCCTGAAGGGCGCGGAGCTGACCGAGATGGCCGAGCTGCGCGAGGCGGGCTGCAAGGCCTTCGGTCAGGCCGATGCGCCGCTGACCGACACCCGCGTGCTGCTGCGCGCAATGCAGTATGCCGCCACCTTCGGCTACCGCGTCTGGCTGCGGCCGCAGGACAGTTTCCTCGCCAAGGACGGCGTGGCGCACGACGGCGAAGTCGCCACCCGCCTCGGCCTGCCTGCCATTCCCGTGGCCGCGGAAACCATCGCCCTGTCCACCATGCTCAAGCTAACCGAGGCAACGGGCGTCACCCTCCACATCTGCCGCGTCTCCAGCGCGGAGGGCGTGGAGATGGTGCGTGCCGCCAAACGTACCGGGCTGCCGGTGACCTGCGACGTATCGATGAACCACGTGCACCTGACCGAAATGGACATCGGTTATTTCGACTCCAACTGCCACCTGATGCCGCCGCTACGCAGCCTGCGCGACAAGGCTGCTCTGCGTGCGGGCCTGCTCGACGGCACCATAGACGCAATCTGCTCCGATCACTCCCCCGTGGATGACGATGCCAAGCAACGGCCTTTCGCCGAAGCCGAAGCCGGTGCGACCGGCGTCGAACTGCTGTTGCCCCTGGTGCTGAAGTGGGCCGAAGAGGACAAGATGCCGCTGCTGGACGCCCTGGCGCGCGTCACCTGCAATCCCGCGCACCTGCTCGGTGTGACCATGGGTCACCTGACCCCGGGCGCGCATGCCGATGTCTGCGTGTTCGACCCGCACACCGCCTGGAAAGTAGAACCGGCCGCCCTGCGCAGCCAGGGCAAGAACACGCCCTTCAGCGGCTACACCGTGCAGGGCAGGGTCCGCCACACCATAGTCGAAGGACATATCGCTTTTTCCCGTTAACCGACCGAGATCCCATGAACCCACTGCTGGACTTTAGCGGCCTCCCGCGCTTTGCCGACATCAGGCCTGAACACATTGCCCCCGCGGTTGAGCAACTGCTGGCGGAAAACCGCGACCTCGTCGCGCGCCTGCTTGCGGATGAAAACGCGCCGACCTGGGATGGCTTCATGCAGCCGCTGGACGACGCCAACGAGCGCCTGTCGCGCGCCTGGGGTCAGGTCGGCCACCTCAATGCCGTGATGAACAGCCCGGAACTGCGCGAGGTATACAACGCCAACCTGCCCAAGGTCACACAGTACTATGCCGAGTTGGGCCAGAACCACGGCTTGTACGAAAAGGTCAAGGCAATACGCAACAGCGCCGCCTATGCTGCGCTCGGCGGCGCCCGCAAACAGATCATCGAGAACGAACTGCGCGACTTCCGTCTCGGTGGCGCCGAACTGCCCGAGGCGCAAAAGGCGCGCTTCCTCGAAATCCAGGAAGCGCTTTCGACGCTGAGTTCGAAATTCTCCGACAACGTGCTGGATGCGACCAACGCCTATACGTGGCTGGCCGAGGACGAGGCGGACGTGGCCGGCTTGCCGGAAGACGATCAACAGGCGGCGCGTGAAGCCGCACGGGAAGCGGGCAAGGAAGGCTGGCTGTTCACGCTGAAAGCCCCGTCCTACCTTCCGGTGATGCAATACGCGCACAGCCGCGCCTTGCGCGAGCGCATGTATCGCGCCTACGCCACCCGGGCCAGCGAATTCGACGGCGGCAAGTTCGACAACGGGCCGCTGATGACCGACATCCTCAGGCTGCGCGCGGAAGAAGCGGGCCTGCTGGGCTACGCCAGCTACGCCGAACTCTCGCTCGCCACCAAGATGGCCGACACCCCTGACCAGGTCATCACATTCCTGCGCGAACTGGCCCGGCGCGCCCGCCCCTACGCGCAGCGCGATCTGGACGAACTGCGCACGTTTGCCGCCGACCGGCTGAATCTGCCGGACCTGCAGGCGTGGGATGTGGCATACGTCAGCGAACACCTGCGCCAGGAACGCTACGCCTTTTCCGACCAGGAAGTGAAGCAGTATTTTCCCGAGGACAAGGTGCTGCCCGGCATGTTCCGCCTGGTGGAGACCCTGTTCGGGCTGTCCGTCAAGCCGTCGCGGGCGCCGGTATGGCATGAAACCGTACGCTTCTTCGATGTCATCGATGCCGGCGGCAGGCTGATCGGGCAGTTCTATGTCGATCTCTATGCGCGCAACAGCAAGCGCGGCGGGGCGTGGATGGACGACGCCGTCACCCGCCGCCGCGTCGCTTCCGGCATCCAGACACCTGTCGCCTACCTCAACTGCAATTTTTCGCCGCCCGTGGGCGGAAAGCCCGCACTGTTCACCCATGACGAGGTGATCACCCTGTTCCACGAGTTCGGGCACGGCCTGCACCACCTGCTGACCGAGGTGGAAGATCTCGGTGTCTCCGGCATCAACGGCGTCGAGTGGGATGCCGTGGAGCTGCCCAGCCAGTTCATGGAAAACTTCTGCTGGGAGTGGGATGTGCTGCAAGGGATGACACGGCACAGCGAATCAAAGGAAAAATTGCCGAGGGCATTATTCGACAAAATGATCG
>Ga0075276_10000149_pt1 | contig 20783 bp, 37 predicted proteins | sample SF_Rice_5C_80N_4_FD_69770 | JGI IMG/M metagenome (GOLD analysis project Ga0075276, IMG submission 69770) | Rice paddy soil microbial communities from Twitchell Island, California, USA - SF_Rice_5C_80N_405 | ecosystem: Environmental > Terrestrial > Soil > Paddy field/soil | place: USA: Twitchell... | reverse complement strand
TGCACTTCATGTTGGAGCGCAGGATCTCTTCTTTAGGGTCATTTCGAGCTTCAACCTCGGCGAGTGTCTCGACCTTGCCGCCCAGGTAGTACATGCCAGATCTCTCGGTCTCGCGCGCCTCCCACTCGTCGTCGCGGCGTTCCTGCGTCGAGAACCTAAAGCCGTAGGGTGCCGCACCGTGGCGCTCCTTGACGTCTCGTGCCATCCGAACGGCTTCTTCAACGTCCCAGCCCTCGATCTCTTTGGTCGTAGATTCCGAGACCATCGTCCCGGGGCTGTAGAAGGTGACGAAGGTCTTCTTCAAGGTGATCTCTCCTCTTTCCATGCATCGCCTTTAGTACAGGTTCTCAGAGAACAACTTGCCACCGTTAATGGTGTCACCACCAACTCGGCGCTTGATCTGACCGTTCTTCTCAGCAATCTTCCACGCTTCTTCTCGCGTGTAGAACTTTCCGAATTGGTCGATGAATCCTTGCTCGCATTCGTACTTCAAGCACAAGCCGTGCTCTCGATGACGATCGATCGACGACATCATCGCGGAGTCATAGTGTCTGGCTCCACAGACGATGATATCGTCGAATCGGTTTGCCGCGCAGACGATCCAGGGATCAGGCTTGAGCTCTGGCACGGATCTCGTCCAAAGTAGACAGATTGTACAGCTTACCGTCCTCGTACAGGGTCACCATGACGTCCTCGAACTCGCTGTCGATCTTCGAGTCCATGTCGAAGGTTGAGTACTCACCGGTCAAGCGGCTGCGGAACAAGGACAGACGACCAGCTTTTGACTTCTTGCCGGGGTCGGTCACCGGGTCCTTCGCGATGCCCTTCCACTGTCCGTCCACCAAGATCGCCGAAGCCTTCTGGGCGAACTTGTAGGTGTCACGGTTGACCTTCTGCAACAGGGCACCGCCGGAGCCGAAAACGAGGTTCGACGAAGCGTAGCCTTGCTTGGTGATCAAGTCCATGATGTCGACCATCGAGTCATAGTTGATGCCGTCGCCCTGCAACAGACCAACGTTGTTCAGCACCTTGTAGCCCTTGCCGTTGACAGTGGTGCCGAAGGCGGCCTCCAACATCTTGATCATCTTCGGCAAGATCTCCATTGGGTCACCGGAATCAGGCCGCAGCACGACCTTCGCGCCGGAGGCCACGATCGCGTCCCGCATGTCGCAGATCTGCTGGGTCTCGCGGAAGGTGTCGTAGCCGTCGATGACGATGGAGACGATCGCGCCCTTCTTGGCGAAGTTCGACAGCATCGACTCCAAATACCGCTTCTGTTCCCACGGCAAGGAGCCGAAGGAGCACTGCACGGTGTGCTCAGAAGCCGGCACGCTGAAGGCCGACATCACGTCCTTGCGTTCTGGATTGTAGTACCAGTTCGCCGCGCGGATCCCCTCGACGGTGTCGGAGCCCATGAAGTAGATCAAGTGAGCGAAGCCGCCCACCTCAGCGGTCTCACCGGACGACACCCCGCGCCCGCCGAAGTCGTGCAGCTGGAACGGGACCAAGTTCAGATCATCGCAGCTCTCCAAAGCATAGCGCCGGATCGCGCGCCAGTTCTTGTAGTCGTTCGAGGCGATGGTGGTCGGGTACCAGATGCCGCGCTGCATGTTGGTCTCCAGGTTTGAAGCGATCCAGAACAGGTCTGGGTCGGTGCACTCGAACGAGTAGAGGATGTTCTGGCTGGGAACGCGAGTACCCTCAGGAACGATGCGCATCTTGCCGGGGATGTAGCCGCCGTAGTCACCGACCAGCTTGTCGTAAGCGTAACGGAAGAACGGTTCACCGTGCCGCTTGGCGAAGTCTTCAGCTTCCAGGACGTTGTCCTGAGTGACGGGGGTCATCAGGTTCTTCATCACCCACATCTGGGCACCGGCTGGAACCATCACTTCGCCCTTGATTCGGGGCTCTCCGTAGGAGAACATGCCAGTGACGTTCTTGGGATAGACCGGAGGGTGACTCCACTTGTAGGAGTCCACCTTCATGATCGGGTTGGGTGGCAGTTCGTATGGGTTGTTGCTCATGTCAATCTCCTTGACGTTAAGTTAAGAGCAAGTCTATCTCGCTCTAGGGGGCACTGGGAAATCCCGGCGGAAGAGGAACTGTTAGCGGTTTAGGGAACTTCTCGTCAAAGTCCCGGAGAGCTCGGTCGGCCCAGTCACCAGGAACCGAAGAATCGTGACAGTCTGAAGCGCTGGCGACAGAGCACCAAGCTTTGATCCAAAAGTCACGACGGATCATCTCGTGAGTAAATTCATCTTGTGTCATCTCATGCTCCTAAGATTCGGTTAACTTGTTCGTCATGCTTGATCGTCCCACGTTGAACGTTGGACCTGATGATCGCCTTGAAGGCATCCTTACGCTCCGGCAACTTTGTCTTGAGGTCGTTCAAGGCTCCCTCGAACGTACCTGCGGTCTCTCCCCAACCGGCAAAGATCCGATAGTAGAACAAAACGTCTCTCATGGTGCCACCGTCGATTTTGGTGTTTCCAGCGGGAGAAACATCTTGTCAAATTCAACAAGAGCTCGATTTGCCCAAGCGGTAGCCGCAAGGTGTCTTCTTGAAGCTGTGCTTGTCGTGTCGATCCCGCTGGCTCCAGTTGCAGCGCCCCAAGCAATCAACCAGCACTGGCGGCGGAGGAGCTCATGCTCCAGAGCATAATCTTTCACCATGAGGACATCCTCTTCACTTTCACGTTTTGAGTCTTCAACAGCTGCTGGAAGTACTTCTTGACCTCTTCGGTCTTCTTGGGTCGTTCGTAGTAAACGACGTCATAGTGCCTTCCGTTGGCTTTTACTTCATAGAATGACATTATATTACATTTCTCTCATCTTGTAAACCTCTCCAGGTTTTCTAGCGCCATGACCAACTTCTGCACGTCTGCAGCGTAGAAGCCGGCAGCATTGATGGTATTGATCTCAACGATCTTGAACCCGTCAGGGGTGTCAGCAACGTCGAGCACGTAGGCTCGGTGCGGTTGCCAACCGTTGTTTCTCATGCTCAAGGAGACGTCACCGTGCCGGAGCAGATACCCAACAAACTTCTTGACTCGGTTGTCTACTTCGCTCGAGTAGATGACCTGGTCGCCTCGCTTGTACAGTGAGCAAGTGACGGCCTGTGCGTCAACGACCCAGAATCTGTACTCGGCGAAGATCTTCTTCGGCGTGGAGACTTGAACGATAGTGTCCTTCGTCAAGCTGTCACCGTAGTCGTGCTCAAGCACGCAGACGTTGCGCTGCCACTGCCTGAACTCTTCCCAGTCGTACACCTTGCCAGCGAAGACCTTCGAGTCCTTGATCGGGCGAATGAAGCGCAGGTCACCGTGCTGTTCATCCCACGTGACGTCCTTGAAGGCCATCACTTGGCTGTCGTGATTGAGCATCAGGCCACCCCAGTGCTCTCGTTGAACCTCGAAGGTGACCGGTTCGAGATCATAGACGCCGGGGCTCCAGCCAAAGTGCTTCGCGGCATGGCGCATCGAGTAGGAGCCGAAGCAGATCACCTTCTCGGCTCTTGGCTCAGGTTCAGGAATGAGCTCACCGACGAACGGCACGACCTTGTGGACCGAGTAGGGCAGGTTGAAGCGCTCCAACGTGCCCACGAGGTTGTCCCACTCGCTCTCCTTGAAGAGGTTTTCTTGTAGAATCCAGTGCATGTTAGCCCATCCTTCTCAACATGTTGGCAAGGTCGCCGTCAGGAGCGCACTTTCCAATTTCAACCATCGTCGTGATGCTCTGTTCGATCACCTTCTGGCGGTAAGCCGCTGGCACTGCACGCATGGCGGTGAAGATGCGTTCCGTGGTGATCGGATAGTACCGCTTTGGGTCTAAGCCGTTCGCCTCGTAGTAGATCTTCGTGAGCTCTTCGTCCGTCAGGTCGATCATCAGAAAGATCCTTCTCGCTTCGACCTCAACTTCCAGATGCCGAACTCGATCTGCAAGTGGTGATCCTCAAAGAACCGGGTCTCAAAGTCAGGGTTGCTGAAGACGTCGTCGATCGGCATCCAGATCGCTTCCTCGGCGTCGTCGGCCCCCTTGATCTGGGGCATCACGACCTTGCCATCGACCACGTGGTCGGGGAGCTCGTAGAAGAAGGTCTTCGTCAGAGTGCGACCACGCAGCGAGCGATCAGGGTGGTCAAAATCTTCCTTGAAGAACATGCTCGAGCGCAGGATCGCTTCAGGCACCTTCAAGCGCGTCTCTTCCTTCAGCTCACGAATCGCGGCGTCGAAGAGCCGTTCTCTCGGGTTCACGAAGCCGCCCGGCAACGCCCACAGTCCCTTACCCGGTTCCGAACGACGCTTGATCAGGAGCACGTGACCCGTCTGGAAGATCACGTTGTCGACCGTCTGGAACATCACCTCGTAGGGCAAGCCAGGGTCAACCATCACCATCTCGCCGAGCTCATTCTTCATGAACTTGGGCTTCCGCACTTGGTACGGCTTGCGATAGTCGATGTTGAAGGCATGCTCGCGCTGCAACTGAGCATACTCGGGAGTTCCCTCGAACTTGCGCAAGAACTCGATCGTCTCAGGAGGTACGAAGGACTTCAACATCATCTCTGCCTGCTGCGGAGTGATGGGGTTGCCGTCGAAGGTGCGCCCGAAGTAGATCTCACGCACGGTGGTGGCGGTCAGGAACTTGCTCACCTCCATGTCTTCATCGACGAGGTCTTGTACCCAGTCTGGGAAGAACTTCAGGTAAAAGGTGGAGGAATCACGGTCGGCACCGGTGATGCGAACCTCAACGTCGCCGGGTTGAATTGAAGGGTTACCCTGGCAAATCTTCGAGATGCAGGCATTGACCTTGGATCGCACGTTAGCGATCCACAGCTGGTCATTGTACATGAAGTCACGAATGCCCTCGATGAAGACCGGAGCTAACTTTTGTCCGGGGTGCCAGGGGCGGTTCGCGATCGCTTCGATGATGCTCTTGCGCTCTTGGTAGTTCCACGGGTTCTTGGGATTGCGAGCCCAGTTCGTAGAGCCGATCAGGACGATCACGGCGTCAGACTTTTGACGTGCTCTGTGAAAGACTTCGGCGTGACCGTTGTGGGGAGGACCAAACCTACCGATGTAGGCAGTCAGGATGAACTTCTTTGCCATAGAGAATCCCTCTGTGCGTAATTGAGAGGTGGGTGTCTATCACTCACCTGGATGTATGGTTAGGACAATTGTATCACATGTGCTTCAAAAAGTAAACAACTAGTTGAGAGAGGAGGGAACCTTGAGGCCCTTGTTCTTGATGCCCTCGGAGGCTTGCTTGACGATGTCGATCACCTTGTCACGGTTGATGAACTCAGGTGAACGGATGGCCTCCAGAGTACCCTCAAACGTCGAGGCTTGCTCTGGGGTCACGTGGTCGCCGAACATCAGCTTGACGACCTTCACCGGGTCGTCGGTGACGACCTTCTTGTCTTTGGTAGTAAAGTTCTTGACGACCTTGCCGTTCTCCTTGACTCGCGTCTTCACCCCAGTCATCAGGCCGCGGGAGAGGTCGTAGAAGTTACGGTGCAGCGTGAGCGGCTCTCCAGCAGCATCCTTCTTGGTGATCTTCTGGGGCATGTACTTGGCAATCGCGAAGAAGAGCTCATTACGGTGAGCTCCCTTGAGCCCATCGGCTAAATCCTTCTCATTAGCCTGGTAGGACCACTCGGCAAAGTTGATGTTGTTCACCGGGATGAGGTCGACCTGAACGAGCTTGTTGCCTAAGTCATGCGCGAACGAGTAGACATTTATGCCCTTCATGACTCGGCTGATCCCGCCGCTGGCTAGCTCACTGAGGTGCTCTTGGACGTTCTCGGGAGTGGTCTCCACCGCGACGTCCAAGTCGCTTGAGAGATCGTCATCGTTTGGTTTTTTGCCGCCGGAACCGATGAGCTTCACCTGTCCTGACTTGAGGCCGAGGGCTTTCTGGATCTTCTTCAAGAGATCCGGCGTAGTGTCACGCACCTCGGTTTGAGTGATCTTAGAGACGTTCTTGAGAGCATTGCCGCCCTCGTAGAGCTCCCACAAGTTGTCATAGAGCGTGCTCTCGAATTCCTCGCCGAGAGGCTCTTGCTTTAGAAAGAAGTCACGAAATCTCATGGAGCTATTTATGCTTAAAACTGAAGTTCGTTCACTTGCAAATTTACGATCGGCCGTGCTGGCTCCGCATTTTCAAATCCGGGTAAAGCTGGCACCAGATATTCCATTCATCGAGTGTCCAATCGCTGGCGTATAAAAAATCTACACGCAGGCCAATATCGTCGCGGACAACGCGGCTGCGGCGGTGGTGACCAACAATGTCAACATATTTCTTTAATAGATCTTCAAGCTCCTTGACGCGAGCTTCAAGCTTGTTGGCCCTCTGTCGGCCTTGCTCAGCTTCTACTTCAGTGCACTTTCTAGAGTGTTCTGCTTGGTAGGCGAGGGCGCTATTGAGCGCTTCAAAGTACTGCACCTTCTCGTGGTACTTTCGCTCTAGCGTTTCATGATCATGCTTGAGCTTTTCACAGCCGCTGCAAACTTCTTCTGTCATAGTTCATCCGCGCAAAGGTTGAAGGCTTGGTTGTAGGGTACTCGATAGAGCTTAGCGACCTCCTCGAGCGCTTTGAGAGGCTTCAAGCCCTCTTCCACGTACTCTCGATAGTCCGCGCGAAGCTTGTCGATCGTGTCCGGCAAGAGCTGCCGATTGTCGGTCTCTTCGTCGCTGATCTTCACGGTGGTGAAGCCAACTTGGTCTGGTTGTTGCTTTCTGGGTCGACCACGGACCTTGACGGTCTTGGTGACTTCTTTGACTTGGAAGGGCACGCCGAGTACGCTCTCAAAGATGAGCGCTGAGACGTGTGGCTTGTTGTCCTTGTCGGCTGACAGAACTTCTTGCGTAGCACCCTCTTCCTTGTCCTTGACTACCTCGATCATCGTCACCTTGGCGGCGATGATCGCCGGGTGCTTCTGCTTCACGACCAGGTAGTTCAAGTAGTCCTTGTTCTTAGAGGCGACAAGGACGGTGCCGTTTGACAAGAGCAGGTACTTCTGTTTCTCGTCGTTCCAATAGATTTGGCCTATTGACATTTCTTCTCCAAAGCTCAATGATACTCAACCGAAGAGAAATGATTTGCTGCTCAGGTATGAGTTTACTGCTGGTGCTACGAGGTGTTACTGGTGTGGTTGCTGGACGATGGTGGTACCAGGTTGTTGAATCACCGTGACTTGAGGGAGCCCGTAGCAGAGCTGCTTCTCGCGCCATGTCATGTCGGTGCCGCTGAGGGCACAATGGACCTTGATCGGGTCTGCGCCCTTGGCGATCAGGTCCGTCACTCTTTGAGTGCGGCTGTAGTCCACGCACGCAACCGAGATGATTGCCGTGATCGCTACGGCCGCCGCGAGCGCCCAAAACGCAATCCAAAACTTTTCATCACTGCTCATGCTTATTCCTCATCATAGAAGGTAGTTGACTTACCCAAGCGCTCGCACTTGGCACGAGAACGAGCCATCAGCGTTTCGGGTGTTGTCTCGTCCTTGACGTCCTTGATCGTGATGTTTGGGGTCTCGAAGATGACCTCGGCCAGCACGATGGCGTCCTTCTCGACCTTCGTCGTGAACTCGGACTGGTCGTCAAAGCTCACGTTCACCTCACGCTTGAGGGCATGGAGCACCCGGTTCTGCTTATCCTTGAGTAGGCGAACTTCACGAGCCCGTCGCGAGATGCTCTTCAGCTCACCCTTGATGATGTTCATCATCAGGTCAATTGAGAGCTTGTCAGGCATCGGATGCCCAGCCTTGTTCACGTATTGATCGTACTCGAGGAAATTCTGCGCGGTATCTTCAACCGTGCGCCGCATGCTCTTGACGAAGAACGCGAGGGTCTTCAGGTCAAGGTAGTCGTTCTCGTGCGCTCTCACGACGTCATTGATGCATGCTTGCATTGCGTGGATCTTGGAGGAGAGCTTTTGAGTATAGCGCTCATCGTTGAGCACATTGAGTCGGTCGGCTAAGTAGATTGCCGCCGGAGTTTTACCAAAGGTGTGCTTGTCAAGCATCTTGTTTCTCACTTTTGAAAACCTGGGAGGAAGACCGCGGCCCTCTGCATGAACGTCGCGATCATCAGCTCTGGTTGGCCCTTGATCTCAAGTTGTAGCTCGGCAGGTAGGTGAGTCTCGACGTCCAGCACCGTGTCCACTTTCACTTGGCACTTCTTTTCCTCAGCGAACGTGAGGAAGCCGATCACCATCTCGCTGAACTTCTCGCGCTGGTCGGCCTTGACCTCATGAGTGATCACCTGGTGACGATCAGCCTTAGGGTTCTTAAAGGTGACGCGCACCTTTCGTACTTCATCAGTTTGCCAGCTCATAGATAATCCTCACGCGTCGCCAGGCTCTGATCATGATGAACTTGCGCCGAAACGCTAAGTGGTGTCTTCGCCTGGCGGTTGAAAGAGAAACTCGATCTCGTCTCATGTTATTGTATCACGGTCAGAGGACTTTGTAAAATTAGCTACAGGTGGTACACTGAAGAGAACCGCACCACTTGCAGGTCTCAGCAACAGGCTTCTTCTTTGGGATTGACACTCGACGGATTGGTCGGCCCCAAGTGCCATCCTCCAGCAGGCCCCACTGTTCGCCGGTCTCCAGGTCAACCAGTACCCACTTCCTCGGGCACGTCGTGATCACAGCAGCGGACACGCTGTTCGGTGCGTCTTCCACCACGTTGCCGGTCAACAACTGACGCGTCTTGCGGGGCTTGGGTTGGGCCTTGATCGCTTCAAAGGCGGTACGTATCTTCTCCTTCTCTTCAGCTTCAGGATCTGGCACGATGATCGTGTGCTGATACTTGACCTTGAGAAGGAGGTTGATCAGCTCTCCGACGGTGGTGAGGTTCTCTAGCAGGCTGTCCTCGAGCTCAAGCCCATAGTCTTCCTCGATGGCCATGATGACCTCGACGAGGTCAAGGGAGTCACCACCGAGGCTCTCCATGGTGTCGTCATCATTGATTCTGGTATAGCTCAGGCAAAATTGCTCAGCTACGATCTTCTTCACGGTGTTGCCCACGATGCCGCGGTTGCGCTCTTGGACCAGGTCGACGAGCTGGGAGGGAACCGTTTTCTTGTTGATCTCGTTCAGGACGTTGAGCGCTTTCGCGTGCGCCGCCTGTGGGCTCAGGAGAGCTTTCGGCTCGACGTGAACTGGTGGGTTCGCGAAGTAACGAGCCACGCGGCTCTTCAGCTCGCGCATCAGCTTGGTGTTGGGATAGAGCGTCGAGTACTTGAATTTTGGATTGACGGCCGACTGGGCCATCTTGAACGCGGTCCAGTGCTCGAGCACGCTGTTTGCTCCGAGCGTCATCAGGCGGTACATCTCGCGGGCTACCTTGTCGAGCTCATGCTCGTTCCACTTGAATTTCATTTGTCGTAGAATCCTGTGATTGGTTCTTTGGGAAAGACGTGAATCGTGCCGGCGTTGTACTCGATCGCGATCGCCTTGTCGTCGTAGAACTTGATCAGCCCATGGTCCTTGATGCAAGTCACTTCAAGTCGCCGGCCAAGGTGAGCTTCGCACCAATGCTCGATGAGGTCGCGCACTTTCTCGACATCTCGAACGCCGTCAGGAGCGACTCGAGAGGTGAAGATGCGAATTTCAAATCCTTGCTCGAGCATCACCTTGACGCGCTTGACCATGTGCGGGATGGGAGCTCCGAGGATGTAGAACGCGTCGACGAAGTCCTTGCGTCCGTCCCAATCTTCGGCCAACGTGCCGTCGAAGTCAACGCCGATCCATTTGCGGAGAGGTTTAGAGTATTGAGCGTCAGCCATTATCTAGTTTTGCATAGTCTTCGACCTTGATGATCTGCTGGGTTTTCAAGTCGATCCGGTCGAAGGAGATCCCCAGCATGAGGGTGAGGTTGAACGGGATCGGGCCGTCAAGGATGCCCCAGTGCTCTGGGATGAAGTCGATCTTACAGACGTCGCACCAAAGGTGTTCTTTGTACTCTGACCATTGGGTGTCGTGGTTACCGCACTCGCAGGGCGCGACGTCATATCGCGAGGGTGGCATGACGTAGCACCACTCGCGCTTCTCGAGCGATACCAACGGAGCTTTCTTTTTCATCACCACCACCAATGGATCAGGCACTCAGAGATGTCGCGCTGACTCAGGTACTCAGCGATGATAGGATAAACCTTGACGTCCTCTGATGTCCAGTGGTAGTAGGAGCTGTCGTTGCCTAACTCGCGGTCACTCCACAGACTGATGATCTCATGTTCAACCTCAATCGGACAGTTCGACCACTGAACCTCGAAGATCACCATTTTCTTGATCGCGTCTTGTCCATCACTTGGCACCTTCTGCCAATCCCCATGCTTGTGGGAGCAAGCCGTCGTCTGTCCGCTGTAGAGCCAGTCGGTCTGCATCGTGAAGTCAGAACCACTCTTGTGAATGGTCACTGGACAGCGTGGCGTCCTGACAGCTGTCTCGCACGTGAGATCGATCTCCTCGCCGCGGGCTCTGAACCAGACCTCATGACCTCCCCAGAATCCGAAATACGAGCCGTCCCCAAGGTGCTTTGCTTTTTCTGGGCACTCAGGGGTGATCTTGAAGTGGTGCGTCATGTCAACTCCTCACGGTAAGTCAATTTTGGCTTTGCTCATGCCACGATTTCCTTAGCAATCTTAGCCGCAGCTTCGCCATTGTAGAGACCGTTGAACTTGGCCTTGAACTCCTTGAGCAGCAGGCCCATGCTCTTCGGGCCAGAGCAGCCGAGAGCTTCCTTCAGCCCCAGCAGTTGGGCACGAATCTCCGCTTCGTCCATCTGCTTCGGCAGGAAGGCCGTATAGAGCGCCTTCTCGTTGAGCAGCTTCACCGCGGTCGGGTCGCTGTGCGCGAAGGACTTGGCCGACAAGAAGTCGTCGACGTTCTTGATGAACTTCTTGACGACCTCGATCGTCTCCTCGTCGGTCGACTCACGACCACCAGCGTTCTTACCCTTCATCGCGGCTTCAGAATACAGCGTTACGAGGGCAGAAGCGGCATCAGAATCTCTGCGCTTGCGGGCTTCCAGAGACGCGTTCTTGATGGCTTGTAGTATGCTCATGAATTGCTCCACTTATAAGTGAGTGTTTATTGTAACACAGATGAACTGAAAAGTAAACTGCTTTGTATAGTCTTTATAAATATGTGGACAAGGAGAAATCACCCATGAAACTTAACGAGCTCTGGAATCTCAATGAAGCCCAACTGAATGAGAAGATCTGGTCTGGTGCTGTTCACACTAAGAAACACCCACCTGAAGATCTCTTCGCAGAGGGATCTGCGACAGACATCGTTGACTGGCTGAAGTCCTCCCATAAGGACAAACGTAGCGCCATGTCTGCCCTGAACTTCTACATCAACCGTGCTGGCAAGAAACTTTCTGCTAAGCGTCGTGCCGTGCTTGACGTTGCCAAGAGCAAACTTAGCAAGGAAAGCTTCGGCAAGAAGGTCAAAGAAGCCCTTGACGAGGAAGGTGAACAGCTCAATGAGCTGATCTGGTCAGGTAGCGTACACACCAAGAAGCACCCGCCTGAGGGTCTCTTCGCCACCGGCTCAGCCGATGACATCGTCAAGTGGCTGACCTCGGCTCACAAGGACAAGCGTAGCGCCATGTCTGCCCTGAACTTCTACATCAATCGTGCTGGTAAGAACTTGAGCGCTGCTCGCAAGGGAACGCTTGAAGCTGCCAAGAAGAAGCTCTCGGCAGAGTAAATCTCATCTACCTAGGGTAGAAAGAGTTGAGGGACGGTTCTACTGCATTCGTTTATCAGATTGGCGTTACTCCGTTCTTCTCTGTAGCCATTTCATTGCTTTTTTCATGCGGGGACGCCTTATCCGAAGAATCTTTCACCAAGGCACCAAAAATCAAATCCAAACAGGAATCCAAAAGTCCCATCAAAAATCAGCAGAATTCCAGCCAATCCAAGAAGCATCCGCCATCCGCGCAATCCGCCGTTTCCAATGGCAGCAATCCCCAAGAAAATAGCAGCCATGGCGGCGAGGAGGGAACCGAATTCTGGCCTTCGTTCTTGGGTTTTAAATTCAAAGTTACCGATTCTCTCTTGGTAATCTTTACGTTTATTCTCGCTCTCTTCACTTGGCTCTTTATTGGTTATGAATACCTGGATTCCTTCGGACTGAAAAGAAAAACTGGATTCTGTAGAAAATTCGATAGCGAAGGATTGACTTGGAAGCCAATAGGCAATGAGGAAAACGAATACAATTACTAGAATACCGGCTTGTCGTTTGCACTTTACGCCAGCAGATTTGAGCCTGTCAAGTAGTGCATAATCGCCCACGTTAAAGGATAGTCCATAGTATTTCAATAGTGACATAATGTGTAAATTACATGATTATTTTGGCGGGAGATGATGCTATGACCATCCCCGCATAGTGAATCAGCGTTTAACTATTCCATGCCATGGGGAGTCTTGGATACAAGATTTTCCCTTGAGACTACTTCCGTCCCTTGTTCTTTTCTGGGGACTTGCGGAAGGAGTGCTTGTCAAACCCGTGCTCGAGGATCTTGTACTTGTCCTCGATCTGTACCATCGGCCGACCCTCGGGAGCCATGATTCCAGAGATGAACATGTCAATCTCTTGAAAGACGGTGTAGGCGTCCATGATCCGGTAGAACTTGTAATCCTCGAGTCGGCAGTTCGCATAGGCGCAATTCCCCTCACGATATTCTTTCTCGATGACGACGATGATCGGAGCCTTCATGGTGAGGGCGACGTCCGAGAAGTCAACTCCACGCAGCTTCAAGTGCTCTCTCGGAGTGCGCATACATGGGTCATTCCAACGCTTCCAAGCACGTGACATCGTTTCATTGCGGTCTTTGACGTCAACTTCGTGCTTCTCGAGAAACTTGAAGAGAGCTTCCTCGTCGTAAAACGTCTCGTCGAACGTTTCAAGCATCGACGAGATCTTCACCCTAATCCCACCATAAGCCTTGCCTGCAAGCAAAATGGTGACGATCTCGAAGCGCGCAATGCGATTGCCCTTGAGATAGTTCATGGCGTGGATGCAGGTATTGGAGAAGAGCTTCTCGAGCTTGCGGTACTCGGGCGAGAACTTGTGGTCCCCATACCAGAGAGCCTTACCGGTGAGCGGCTCTTGATAGATGACAGCTTCTCGCCGGTTGAACACCACGTCACGGTCGTCGTGCCCGTAGGCTAGCACGCCGTCGTAGTAGTCACTGAAGTTGCTGATGACCCTCATGCTTGTAGCCTGTAGAAGACGACGTCTGAAACCAGCTGTCCATTGGACATGCTGAAGAAGTCAGCTCGCTCGTAGCGGCAGTCCTGGAAGACGTTCCGGGCATGGTTGATCACGGTGAAGCGAGCGCTCGTGTGCGGACCGTACTTCTCGTAGTCGATCGGCAAAGACATCGGGTATTCTTTGTTGATCTCAAGTTCCATTAGAACACTTCCATCTTGATGATTGCTCGCGTTTGTTCAAACTGGTCCGCTTTGGGTTGTGACTTCGCGTAAACTTCAGCCTTCTCAATGGAGTCGAACGAGACTCCATTGAGAGGCCAGCAAGCTTCATAGTCACACACCTGTACGTAGTAGACGTACTTGCGCGGACGGTTGCTCACTTGCAGCTTCCTGCGGCAGCTTCAAGCTCAGCTTCATAGCCCTTGCGGACGTTGATCTCGGCGAGAGCCTTTTGTGTTTTCACGTAGATATTATCCTTGACGGTCGCGGTATCGGTGAACGGCATCAGCGGCTTCTGGGGCATGGTGACCTTGCAGGGAACTGGAACCATGACGTCATGGTCAACGACGTGGGTCGGGATCCAGGAGCAACCGGAAAGGAGGGCAAGAGAGAGGATCGTGGCGTAGAGCTTCATGTTACTTTCCCTTCACGATGACTTGATTGAACAGAGCGTCAGCTGAAGTGCAAGCATTGCCCGTGGTAGGTTGAGCTGTTAGGATGTCTTGACTGGCACGCTCATAATCTCTTACCTGCTTCTGAGCGGCGGCGAGAGCGTCAGCCGCCGCCTTAGCTCGAGCGTCAGCTTCCTTCTTGTACTCGATGACGGCGGCAGAGTCCTGTTTGATCTTCGTGAGTAGATCAGCGTTCTGTTGCTTGAGAACTTCAAAGTTCGCAACTTCTTTGTCGTACACCTTGTGATAGTAGTAGGTGCCGAAGCCGAGCAGCACGAACAGCAGCATGAGAGCGCCGTAGAGGTACAGTTTGACGTTGGTGAGAGTGCTAGAAGCCGCTCCGGTGATGAGAGAAAGAAAGCCCATGGTGAGTCTCCTATGATCTATGGTAGACTATTTATCACTCATGAGACCCTGGAGAAAGCATCAACCACGAGCTTCTCGCTTACAGGTGATCGTGTAGTGACTCTTGGAGATGTCGATCACCACTTGACCCTTTTGGTTGCAGTCCTCGATCAGGTTGGATCGAGCAATTCCCTCTCCTAATGTAACCCCGATGCTGAAGGAGACAGCGATCATCGCCATGCCCAAGATCGTGGTTATCGTTTCAGTTCGTTTACCCATTCCAGTGCCTCCAAGTGTTAGCGATGATATGGACGCAGGTGATCATCTCGACGATCCTCATCGCCCACCAGATCCACGAGTGCTTCGGCTCTCTGATCATACTTTAGCGGCGGCCTCTTTGAGAACGGCGAGAGATACCTCGTTGACGTCTTCGGGGAAGTAGAAGATCTTTGCCGATTCGAAGACGCGAAAGACGTAGAACTCGGAGCTGTCGAGCAGCTCGTGCGCGATCTCATGGATGATCGTGCGAGCCTCATCTTCTGCTTCTTCATCGCCGGGATCAGCGAGAGCGTCACGGCAAGCCTTGTCTAGGTCATTGATCCAGTTGTCGTACACGAAAGAGGCGAACGCGTTTGGGTAGCGTTCGCAGATCTCCAGCACGGCCTTGTAGAGCTTAGCCCACTCGACCTCCTCGTTGTCGCAACAGTTACCTGTTTCGATTCCAGAATCCCCGAAGAGCTCAGCGAATTCCACGTAGAAGGCCGCTTGGGAAGCGGTGAGACCATTGACGATCTGGGTGTTGTAGTAATCACCATCGTTTTCCCACGAAGTGATCTGAAGTTGATAGCCCCTTGGAATCATGATAGCTCGTCGGTGTGAAGGAAGTGGTCGAGGTTTGACAGCGCTACCTGCAGGTCATGCTCAAAGGCATTGCGCTCCTTGAGGATCAGTGACTTTGCGTCAGCGGTGTGGTTCTTAGTGGTTGCAACTCGGTGACCGAGACGCTTGGTGAACTCCTTCTTGAGGAGCTCGGTGAGGTGTTGCTCATTGTGTGACTTTCTGGACATGATTCATGCCTCTCATTTAGTTTACGAACCCGGTCTTCTCCACATAGAAAGCATACAAGCCTACCTGTCTTGTCAAGAAGCCCATAGTAGTGGTGAGCATTGAGCGTTAGAACTTCCCCAACGGTAAACAGCCCTCCTTGACGCAGCCCAACTGGAGCGTTTACGTTTTCTAACAGCTCAACGACGTCACCCTCTTGCAGCATCTTGTTCAACCCTAGCTTCGTTGATCGTCGCGAGGTGCTTGCGGATGTAGCGCATGAACAGCATCGCCTTGTCTTCTGCTAAGAAGATTCCGTCGCCGGTATCAGCGATCGGAACTGGGAACTCGAAACCCGTCTCAGTGACGTACCAGAGCTCACCTTGCTTGTAGCAAGAGAACTTGACTCTCTTGCCGTCCTTCACCATTTCCTTGATGTCCATGTTGGACTCCTATGTGGTGCGCTTGGAGGGATTCGAACCCTCACACCTTTCGGCACTACCCCCTCAAGATAGCGTGTCTGCCAGTTCCACCACAAGCGCGTGTTAAGAGAAGTTGGCATGCTTCGGATCCTTGGCCAAGGCGTTCTAGTAGCATGCAACGCACCCGTCAACCTCTCTGGTGACGTAAGGTGGAATCGAACCACCGTACCCTCCATAGTCCCCGATCTCTCGGTTAGGTCGGAATCGAACCGACGGTCTCCTGACCCATTGGCCAGTGTCTACCCCAACGTAGAACTTACGTCAAAACTTGCTATGAATCTGTCCTGTCTGGATACTTAGCATCGAGCATGTCGATGTAAGCTTCCGGGCTGGTACCGACGCCGGTGTAGTGAATCTTGTCCGCGTCGAAGCCGTTCTCGACGGTGATCATCGAGTCAGCCTCGTCGATCGCACCGGCAGTACTCTGGTTATGTTATTCGTCCCTTCATCCAGCCCTGTTCAAGGTACTCTGGAAGAAGATCTCTTTTGCACTTCTTGTTACCGACCAGTTCATGAAAGATCCAACACGTTCCGAACTGAGAATTTTTGTTGCCTTGCTGGTGCTCAATTTTAGCAAGAGTTTCTTTTCTCTTTGCACTTGATTCTTTTGAAGCCGCTTTAGCGATTGCCTTTCTTTGATAGGTAAGCATCTCTTCTCTAGAAGAGCTCCAACGTTTGAAATTGTTTTCAGTCAACCTCTTTACAAGTTTGTCTTTATTCTTCTTAATAGAGGCAATACCACCTTTTCTGCACTTTTTTAAACCAAGCTCAGAAGTGTTTGACTTGATCGTTGCTTCTCTTGTGAAGCCACCTTCTCCACCAATTTTCAAATTCATACATGATGGATCCTTGAGAACTTCTTCGGTAATCAGTTCTGCTTCTCTTCTTTTAAGAACTTCTCTGTTCTCGCAAAACTCTAAAATCTCAAGTTTGAAGTTTTCTTGACCGTGTTTCTTGATCGAGTGCCATAGTCTGGTTCCTGAGCCAACGTAACCGTCGTTCAAATCATCAGTCGAGTGCATCCCATAGTAGTACTTTCCGTTCACCTCACAGGTCGTCTTGTAGATGAAGTGATACTTCTTGGGATTGACGTACCAATTCTGCTTCTTTTCTTTTCGCATCTCTCAATAGCTCCTTGAAGCTATTTATCAATGCAAAAAAAAATTACGGGCGGGGCATGACAGAATCGAACTGCCATCTAGGGTTTTGGAGACCCCTGTTCTACCATTAAACTAATGCCCCGGATCGTTACTTCTTCCTCGGTGGTATGACCGTCATGATCGCTTGACGCCCTTCCAGCCGAGGATGTTGCTCGACGCTGCCGTGGTCACCCACGTCGCCCTTGAGGCGCTCCAACATCGCCAAGCCGATCTCTTGGTGCGAGATCTCACGGCCCTTGAACCGCATTGAGACCTTCACCTTGCTGCCCTCGTTCAAGAACTTGAGCATGCTTTTCAGCTTCACCTGGTAGTCACCTTCACCGGTGACCGGACGCAGCTGGATCTCCTTGAGGGGAGGAGCCTTCTGCTTGCTTTGCTTCTTGGACTCGGCATACTTGAACTTGCCGTAGTTCATGATGCGGCAAACCGGCGGCCGCTCACCTGGAACGATCTCGACGAGGTCGAGGTCATCCGCTTCTGCTTGTCTCAAGGCTTCGGTGATCGTGACGATCCCGACCTGAGATCCGTTGGCGTCGATCAGCCTGACCGTTGGCACGGTGATCTGACCATTGACGCGCTGCGTCTTTTCCTGTGCTATCTTAAACTCTCCGTTAGTTTGGTGCAAGGCCCCAGTGGCGGTGCTTCTCAGTTCGATCGTGGGCGTAGTAGCGAAGCAATCTTTTTTCACCTACGATGATTTTGGGCTCAAAAGCACCTTGAGCGATGGTAATCACTTCATCATCCACTCCTATTTGGAAAGTGTAGATTCCGTGAACTATGTTTGCCTCTACGCACACTCCCTCGGCGTCAGGCAATTGCTTTCTGGGACAGGCATTGTACTCTTTGAGCGAGATCATCAGCACGCTTCACGGTCAATCATGAACTGGATCTTGCCCTTCGGCGTGCTGCGGTACTCTTCTTCCTTGGCTTTCATCAACTCGTTGGCTTCAGCCACGCGCATGCAGGTTTTCGAGAAGACTTCGCGGCAAGAGCGCTTGTTGATGTCGCCGTCGGGGTGCACTTCAGTAACGATCACGCGATAAGATCCGGCCATGTTTGTCTTTTCCTATTGATTGAAGATGTGTTATTGTAACACAGCCTCTTGGAAAAGTAAATATAAATAGAGCATGAAAACCTCTTTCAAGATCTTTCTAGAGATCAAAACTTCTAAGTTAGAACAGCTGAAAAACGAGCTGCGTGGCATTGAAAGCTCTAGTGACTTCAAGCGTTGGATGCGAGAATTGTCTGGAGGCTCCGATCAAACGATCACCAGGGAGAAGCTCATCTCTGGATTCTGTGAAGATTTAGCTGTCTATTTACATTACAAGTATGGAGCCGAGATCTTTAAGACTGATGACAAGGAGCTCAAGGACGGCCATTATTTCGTGAAGTTTGGGAGCAAATTCTACGACGCAATGGATCCAGAAGGGTACTCTAAGCCAAGTCAATCGGTTTGGTCAGAGCGCTTGATGAAGCAAGATAGAACTATCTCTCCAGACATGATTGACAAGCACCTTAAGCCATATGACTGGAATGACACTTGGACTGTCTATAAGACTTCTAAGAAAGTCATAGATCCAGCTTAATTATAAGTGAGCTTTACCAATTGGTGCGCACGGTCGGACTCGAACCGACACGCCCTTACGGACCCCGACTTCTAAGGACGGGAAGACTACCAATTCCATCACGCGCGCGGCGGAAGGAGGCAGAATCGAACTGCGAGCGGTTACCCGCTCAGATGCTTTCCAAGCATCCTCTGGCCCAGCCAGTCACCTTCCAAATCTTACTTCAAAATTTCATCTGTAGCCTTCGAGATCGCGATCGTTTGATTGGTGCTGCTTTCATCTTTGGTATCAGCGAAGGGAATCGAACCCTCACAAGCGGCAGTTTTTGTTGTGTTACTTACGCTTCGATAATGCGAGTCAGTTCAGCATACAAAGGAAATCCAAATTTCTCAATCATCTCCTCGTCGCTGTTGTGTTGGTAGTACACTTTCAGAGCCCACTTGCCAGGGTTGATGGTTACCTCAACGGGATCATCATATCCAACCCTGAACTCAACATCATCGTCTTCGTCCTTGTTGTCCTTTACCCATTGAGCGAACTCATTTTCTTTCCACGCTTCCAACCTTGTTTTCTCGACTGCCTCGAAGCGCCACACAGAACAATCAAAGTTGCCGATATACTTCGCCTCAGGCAGCTTAATCTTTTCGAGGATAAGATTATCCTCATCGTAGCATTCCTTGAGGTCATCCAGATAGTTGGACGTAACGAGGATCTTGTCGGCACTTACTTGGTATACGGCCGCAGTTGTGTTATCGAGTTGACCGTATGCAATGCCACGATTCTCTGCAAGCCACTTCATTGTGTTCACACGGCCCAGGGCGCCGTTGATACTGAATTCCTCATCCCACTTCACATTCTTGGGTAGCTCATCCATTGGATAGAAAAAGTTACCAATCACCAGTTTACTGGTAGTGAATTCAACCTCCACATCTTCGCTTTTCTGCGTGTAGATCTCGCTGTATTTCTTCGCCAGCTCGCGCACTTCTTCCTCAGTGGCATATACATAATCCCGATCGCCCACGAAATGTTCCGGATCGTCTTTGAGGGTTAGCACGTATTTGCCGCTATCCTTGCCCGTACCCGAATACAGCCCAAAACGGGTAGCAGTAACTATACCAACATCAAACGAATCGGTTACCAGATACTCGCCGGCTACGTGAAGCAGCATTCGAGGATACCAGCTTTCGTCGCTCTTCTCGTTGGCAATTTCACGTGCGCGAGCGATCAACTTCTCGCCGGTTTCGCCGGGGCGCACCGGGTTAGTCCTCAGTACATTCTCCAGCTCTGTTACCGTTGTGTCTTTGTTGATGTGGTCGAACATGTTATTCCCTCTCATATTAGTAATTGCACACTTCTGAAGAAGGCTATGATCTGGTGCCTACGGTGGGATTCGAACCCACAACACCTGCTCTCTCAAAGCAGCGCGTCTACCAGATTGCGCCACGCAGGCATGGGCGGAAGATAAAGGAATCGAACCCTCAGCTGGGATCGCCAGCTGGCGACTGCTTTCGAAGCAGTTTGTGCACCTTGCACGCTATCTTCCAAGATTCTGCTTACGATTATGCAGAGCATGTGATGCCGTTCTCACCGTTCTGTAAGCGACGGATTAGCCCATGCCGATCGGTACCTCTCCTCGGGTTCGAACCGAGACCCAGTGACTTTTAAGGACACCCGCACTTCCGATTAGCGTAGAGAGGCATTGGGCAGGTCGTAGAGGAATCGAACCCCTGAATGGTGATTTGGAGGCACCCATGTTACCAACTACATCAACGACCCGGCGAGCGCCCACAGGATTCAAACCTGCATTAGAGCATTGAGGCGCGACCTCTTTGCTTCGGTTCAACCGACCGACACTCATGGCGGAAGAGGAGGGATTTGAACCCACACCACGTTCTCACGTGCTCTCAGTTTTCAAGACTGGGGCTTTACCATTGAAGCTACTCTTCCGGTGGGCCCCGGATGAATCGAACATCTTGCCACGAGGGAAGAGCTTTACAGGCTCCTGACCGCACCAGCGGCCCTTATTGGCGGGACCCAAATTTGGGGTGGAGCTACTAGGAATCGAACCTAGCTGGCCTTAAGGCAAGAGGGTTACAGCCTCTCCCGTCTCCATAACGGTCTATAGCTCCAATGGTGGACACCCGTGGGTTTGCACCACGATCAAGGCCTCTTGGGCAGCCGCCTGATCGGGCGGTCGGAGCAGCTGTTACTCCGCTAGATGTCCGGTGCCTACGGAGGGACTCGAACCCTCAACATCTACCTTCTGAAGATAGCGCGTCTGCCAATTGC
>Ga0075276_10000148_pt1 | contig 20801 bp, 16 predicted proteins | sample SF_Rice_5C_80N_4_FD_69770 | JGI IMG/M metagenome (GOLD analysis project Ga0075276, IMG submission 69770) | Rice paddy soil microbial communities from Twitchell Island, California, USA - SF_Rice_5C_80N_405 | ecosystem: Environmental > Terrestrial > Soil > Paddy field/soil | place: USA: Twitchell... | reverse complement strand
GGTCAGGTTGTGGATTCTGGGCAAGGACAAGAAGATGATGACCTGGATGGCGTACAACAGGAAATACACGCGCGCCCGCCCCAGGTGATCGGACCCCCAGGCCCAGAAGACGCGCCCGGTGCCGTTGAAAATGGAAATCAGGCCTACCATGCCAGCGGCCGCCACCGGCGTCATGCCCACCAACTGCTGTGCCATGGGAGAGGCCTGGCTGATGATCATGATGCCCGCCGATACGTTGAGAAACAGCATGACCCACAACAGCCAGAATTGCCAGGTAGCCATGGCCTGGCGCACGGTGTAATCGCAGGTTGTGGCTGCCTTGGCCACAGCGGAGCGAGGTTCCCAGCCGGCGGGACGCCAGCCCTGTGGGGGATTGGCGTAGAACTGCGCCGCCGCCACCACCAGCAGCAGATAAACAATGCCCAGGCTCCAGAAAGTGGCGGGCACGCCGTAGGCCAGGATTTCGCGGGCTGCGACCGGGCTCATGATGAGAGCGCCGGCGCCGTAGCCGCACACCGCTACTCCGGTCATCAACCCCCGGCGTTCCGGAAACCACTTGACCAGCGTGGCCACCGGGCAGATGTACCCCATGCCCATGCCGATGCCGGTGAGCACGCCATAAGCGATATACAGGCCATCAAGGGACTGATGCGTGGCGGAAACGCCAGCCAGCATGTAGCCGACTCCATAAATGAGGCCGGCGAGGGTGGCTACTTTTCGCGGTCCGACCTTGTCCTGCCACAAGCCGCCAATAATCGTGCCGACGCCGAGAAAGAAGATAGCCAGGGTGAAGTTAAGCTGCACTTGGGTTTCCGACCAGTGCTCCGCCCGCATGAGGGGAATCTTGAAAACGCTCCAGCCATAAACGGCGCCCAGGCAAATCTGCATGATGACGGCGGCTACGGCAATGCCCCAGCGGTTAGGGAGGCGGCTCGAGTTCATCGGAGGTGTCCTTCTTAAGAACAGCAGATTTACTTGTGACTAAGGGGCCCAGCCACGAGGGTGCCGGAACGATCCTGGTCCGCTGCCGCGGCTAAAGCGTGCGGATTTTCCCCAACCACCACTTCGACGCAGGCGTTGTAATCGGGCACGCCGCTGGGATCGAGCCGGCCGGCCGGAATCAGCACATTGGCTTCCGGCCAATGCGCCTGCAGGGAGCCAGGCTTAATGCGATCAATCTTGACCCGCCCGCGCAATTCGCCCAACTGGTTGCGAAGGGCAATGGCATCGCCGTCGCGCAAACCCAGGCGCTGCGCATCTTCGGCGGACATGAAGATGTGGTCGCGGGTGGCGCCGGTGAGTGGATCCTTTTCCGCCAGCACCATGCTGTTGAACTGTTTGCCGCGGCGGGTGGACAACAGAAACTGGCCTGGCGGCACTTTCTCCTCGGGCAGGTCCACGGCGCTAAAGTGGCCTTTGCCGTCGGGGGTGAGGAAACGGTCCGTGAGCAAGCGCCGTCCGCCGTACTGGAAGCTGTCGCCCTTTTTTCGCAGGTTGGCAATGCCCTTGTAGGAGGGGCAGACGTGGTCAATTTCTTCGCGAATGTCCTGGGTGTCGTTCCAGGCAAATGCCTTGGCGGCGCGCTCGGGGGCGATTTTGCGCGCCACCAGCACGGGGATTTCCCACTCATCGCGGGCTTCGCCTGGGCGCGGGCCGGGGATTTCCGGGCTATAAATGACGCGGCGCTCGGTACTGGTCTCGGTGCCGCCGCCGCGCTGCTCGTAGCGGGTGCGCGCGGGCAGCAGGACGACCGTGTCCTCCGGGTCCACCAGCATGGTGGGGTTAGGCACCACGTCCTGATGGATGCGCAGCTTGATGCGGCCCAGGGCGTGGTGGACGAGTTCCGGTTCGGGGAGGGTCTGCTTGAAGTTGCCTCCGCTTTGCCAGAGGGCATCAATTTCTCCCTGGCCTGCGGCATGCACCATTTGGGCGGCGGTTAAACCTTTCCAAGCCGGCGGCTCGAAGCCCCACATATTGGGGTCAGCAAACCGGTGGGCGTTCTCTTCGGTGACAGCCGAACCCATGACGTAGGCGCCGGGCATGCCGCCCATTTCGGCGCCACCCTGCACGCCGCTGTGGCCGCGGATAGGCATCAGGCCGGTGTGCGGGCGGCCAACGTTCCCCTTTGCCAGCTGCAAGTTGACCAGGGCACGCACATTATCGCTGCCGTAGCGGTGCTGGGTAATGCCCATGCTCCACACCACCACCGCGCTGCGCGCGTTGCCGAACGCCTCCGCAAAACGCAGCATATCGGCGCGAGCAAGGCCGGAGCCGCGCTCCAGTTCTTCCCAGGAGAGGCTTTGCACTTTGGCTTCCACCTCCTGCCAGCCCAGGGTACGCGCGGCGATGAATTCACGGTCCACCCAGCCGTTTTCGATCAGGAACTTCAGAACGCCATAAACAAAGGCAATGTCTCCGCCGGCATGGACGGGGAAGAAGTCATCCACCAGGCGTGTGCCGAACAGGGCGCTGCGCACTACCGAGGGCACCCAGTAACGCTCCAGACCTGGCTCCAGGTAGGGGTTGACCATGAATATTCTGGTACCGGCCTGCTTGGCGTAGTAGAGGTACTTTGTGGTGACAGGCTGGTTGTTGGCGGGGTTGCTGCCCACAAAAACAATCAGGTCGCTTCCGATCCAATCGCTGTAGGAACACGTGGTGGCGGCGCAGCCGACGGTGGCATTCAGCGCCGCGGTGCTGGGGGCATGGCAGATGCGGGCGCTAGTGTCCACGTGGTTGGTGCCGAGAAAGCGCGCTACTTTCTGGTGGGCGTAGTAGGCCTCATTGGTCAGCCCGCGTGAGGTGATATACCAGGCGATGCGGTGCGGGTCCATGCCGCGGAGTTGTTCGGCCACGGTGGTAATGGCTTCGTCCCAGGATATCCGGCGAAACCCTTTTTCCCCGCGGCGGCGGATCATGGGAACCGGCAGGCGGCCCAGCTTGCGCAACTGCTTTTCCGACAAGCCGCGCAGTTTCTCAACATCCTCCAGTTGGCGCCAGTCCATGGCGGGCATGGTGTTCAGGCGCAGCAATTGTAGGCGGACGGCGCAGAGATGGACGCCCTTCATGGTCCAATCGCGCATGCCCTTGGTGCCGAGCGAACAGCCGTCACAGCAACCGTTGTTCAAAATGCGCCAGGCGTAGCCCAGGTTGTCGCGGTTTTCCCAAAGAGTAGCTGCGATATCTTTGTAGGCGTTGGGATGCTGCTCGGTTACGCCATAGGGGATGAGGCTGACCCACCGCCGCTTGCTGCGAACCGAGGCTTCTTTACTCATCCGCGTTCTCCTGACAGCTTTGGCTCGATTCTGAAGACTTTCGCAGGCCCGAATTGTGGGATGCGGCTGTCCGACGGCGCTGCAGCGCTGCTGTCGGCGCGAGTGAGGCAAACGATATCCTGTAACCGATGGCTTTGCAACCAGGGTAGAAGCCCGCGGCTTCCGGATCCTGCTTGCATCGCGCCCGGCCTGGAGTTATCGTTTGCGGCGAAATCAGGAAGGCAACATGTCTCTTGAAATGAGCACTCGCAACGCGGCCGGCGGCAGTGTTCTGGTGTGCAGCGGCAGAATCGTGCTGGGGGACGAGTCGGCCAGGCTGCGGCAGGTGGTGAAGGAAGCACTGGGCGAGTGCAGCCACATCGTGCTCGACCTGGGAAAGGTGAGTCATATAGACAGCACCGGCCTAGGCGTGCTCGCCGGACTGCATGCCTCCGCCCGCAAAATGGGAGCCGAGATCAAACTGGCCAACCTGAATCCTCGTCTGCGGGAAGTGCTCGGCATCACCAGGCTGCTCACAATTTTTGAAGTCTTCGATAGCGCCGAAGACGCTGCCGGGACCTTCAATCCACTGGCGGGTCAAGTTGCGCCGGAGGAATATTAGTGCTCGAACCGTATCCCGCGGCCTGCGTTTTGGGTGGCAGCGCCGCTTTCTGATGATGCGGTCTGCCGCCTTAAGCTTTCCTTAACCTGAATGAAATTATTTTTCTACGCGGCGGAACAGTCTGGTTCGGCACGGGCCGCGGTTGAAACACGCAAACAGCATAGTGGCGCAATTTCCCGGAGGATGAGATGAGCCAACAGAAGGACAACGGGCAAGGCTGGACAAGGCGTGAACTGCTGGGCGGAGCCTCGCTGGCCGCGGCCGGGATTGCCGCCGCTTCCCTGGCGGCGCCTGAGCCCGCGCCAGCAGCTCCGCGGAGCGGCGCCAAGCATGCTCCCCTGGAGAATTTCAAATACGACATCGAGAGTTCCAAGGGCTGGGTCGGCGTCGCGGGTTCCGCCAAGGAAGCCAATATCGAAGAGTTCCCCATCTCGGAAAGCCTCGCCGGGGTCTCCATGCGTCTGAAGCCCGGGGGATTGCGGGAACTGCACTGGCACGCGGTGGCGGCGGAGTGGGCCTACATTATCAAAGGCAATATTCGCGCGACCGTGATTGCTCCCAACGGCCAGGCGGAATCGGCCGATTTCGAGCCGGGCGACGTCTGGTACTTCCCTAAGGGGCACGGACATGCTTTGCAATGTCTGGGGCCGGAAGAGGCTCACTTCATCCTGGTATTCGATGACGGCAATTTTTCCGAGTTTGGAACGTTCAGCATTACCGACTGGATTGGGCACACCCCGCCCCATGTTTTGGCACGCAACCTGGGGTTGCCGCAATCCGCTTACGCGGCCATGCCCAAAGCGGAAGCCTATATCGTTCCCGGCAAGGTGCCCCCTGCCATCCCCGAACAATTGCGCAACGGCAATCCCAACGAAAACCAGTTCCCCCACAAGTTCCGATTGGGCGCTATGCGGCCGCGCAAATTTCCTGGCGGGGAGGAGCGCATCGTTTCGTCCCTGGAGTTTCCCATCCAGACCACGCTGACCGGAGTTATCCAGGACCTGAATCCGGGTGCGCTGCGCGAGATGCACTGGCATCCTAATGCGGACGAATGGCAGTTCTATCTCTCCGGCAAGTCGCGGGTGACGATTTTTGGCGCCCATGGCCGCACCGCCACGGAGGAGTTTGCGCCTGGGCAGATAGCCTTCATTAAACAGGGATTCGGTCACTTTGTGGAACAGGTCGGAAACGAGCCCACCCGGATCCTGATCCTGTTCAACAGCCCGGTGTACCAGGAGATTTCCATCTCCGCGTGGCTGGCCGCCAATCCTCCTTCGCTGATAGCCGACAATTTCGGCCTTTCACCAACTCAGGTAGCGCAGCTGCCAAAGGGCGCCATCGGCATCATCGCCTGAAGGCAGCCCACAACCGGGAGGGCCAGGAGAGCGGAAGGGAGAACTGCCCTCCAGCCATTAGGAAAAAAACCTCCTATCTGTCATCATCAGAGCTCACCTACATTGGTTGGAGGAGAGGAAAGTTGAGCGAGACCCTGGGGAAGAAGCGTCTGGTGGTGCTGGGCGCGGGGAAAATGGGCGGCATCCTGCTGCAAGCGTTCTTAAAGAGCGGAGTGGTTGCGGCTGAGAACCTGTGCGCAACCGTGGCGCACCCGGAGCGCGCCAAGGAACTGGCCAAGCGTTTGAGTATTCCAGTGACGTGCGACAACCGGGCGGCGGTGAAATCCGCGGACATTATCCTGGTGGGCGTGAAGCCCCAGGCAGTGGCCGAAGTACTGCAGGAAATCCGGCCTGAAATCGGTCCCGGGCAGTTGCTGATCTCGGTGGCTGCATCCGTGCCCACCAGCTATATCGAAGAGCGCTTGCCGGCCAAGGTAGCGGTGGTTCGCGCCATGCCCAATACTCCGGCCATGGTGGGGGCGGGCATCACCGGAGTATGCGCCGGTTCGTGTGCCACCAGCCAGCACGTGCACACGGCCTGCCGTCTCTTCGAGACGGTGGGCAGAACGGTGACCGTGGACGAAAAACACATGGATGCGGTAACCGGGCTCTCCGCCAGCGGACCCGCCTTCATTTATATCGTTCTGGAATCGCTGGCCGAGGCGGGGGTGAAAGTCGGTTTGCCGCGCGACCTGGCCACCTTGCTGGCCGCCCAGACCACGCTGGGTGCTTCCCGTGTGGTGCTGGAAACCGGCAGCCATCCGGCCCTGCTCAAGGACGCGGTAACCACGCCGGCGGGTTGCACCATTGATGGCATTCTCGAACTGGAAGAGGGCAAGCTGCGGGTTACGCTGATCAAGGCGGTGGTGAAGGCCACTCAGCGCGCCAAAGAACTGCTATTTGCCTGAAGCACAACCCCTGAGGCGGACCGCACGCAAGCTATACGCCTATTTCCTTTTCCAGCGCACGCCCTGCTTGGTGTTCTCCACCACGATGCCGGCCTGGGCGAGCTGGGCGCGGATGGCATCTGATTTGGCGAAGTCGCGCGTCTTGCGGGCACGCTCGTGTTCGGCGACCAGCGCGTCCACCTGCTCGTCGGGCAAGCCGTTGGAGCGGCCAACTTCCACCAGTTCTTTGGCGGCCTTGTCCAGCTTGCCTTCGGCCCTGGCCCATTCGAGAATGCGCTTCATTTTGGGGGCATCTTCATCGCGCAGCACGGCGAAGATCTCGTCAAATTGGCGCAATGTCTCTTGCAGGGGAGAAACGTCAGCGCTGCTGACCTGACCGGCATCGGCGGCGGCATTGGCTTGTCGCACCATCTCGAACAAAGCCCCCAGCGCCTGCGGCGTATTGAGGTCATCCTCCAGACCAGCGCGCATCTTCGCCATGGTTTCCCGCGCTAATCGGCCGATAGCTCCCTCTGGGGCTTGTGGGAAGCGGTCCGTCTTCAGGCGGGTTTCGAAATTGCGCAGGCGCTCCACGGAGTTGGCCGCCTGCTTGAGCGCCTCAAAGGTAAAGTTCAGCTGGGTGCGATAGTGGGCGGACGCGAGCAGGAATCGGATGGACGACGGCTTGTGGTTTTTCAGCACCAGGTCGCGAAGAGTGTAGAAGTTGCCCAAACTCTTGGACATCTTCTCGCCTTCGACCAGCAGAAAGCGTACATGGAACCAGTAGCGCACAAAGGGCTGGCCGGTTTCCGCCTCGGATTGCGCGATCTCGTTTTCGTGGTGCGGGAACACCAGGTCCTCCCCACCGGCATGCAGGTCGAAGCTGGGGCCCAGCTTCATGGTGGACATTACAGAGCACTCGATGTGCCAGCCCGGCCGTCCGGGGCCGATTTCCGTCTCCCAGAAGGCTTCACCGGGCTTAGGTGCCTTCCACAAGGCGAAGTCGCGGGCATTGTCTTTATCGTATTCGTCCACCTCCACCCGCGCGCCCACCTCGATGCCGGAAAAATCTTTCTTGGAAAGCTTGCCGTAGCCGGGAAACTTGGCGATGCGGAAGTAATAAGAGCCGTCGTCGGTGCGGTAGGCGTAGCCCTTCTTCTCCAATAGCGCGATGAAGCGCGCCATCTCGGGGATATGGTCGGTGGCGCGCACCAGTTCCGGGCGCTCGATGCTGAGCGTTTCGATATCTTCGAGGAAGGCCTGCTCGTACTTGCGGGTGTAATCGCGGACGCTGACGCCGGCCTGAGCCGAGTTGCGGATAATCTTATCGTCAACGTCGGTGATGTTCATGACGTGGCGCACCTGGTAGCCATCCTGGCGCAGAAAGCGGTGCAGAACGTCCACGGCGACAAAGGTGCGGAAATTGCCGATGTGGCCGTAGTCGTACACGGTGGGCCCGCAAGCGTACATGCCCACCCGCCGGTCCTCGAGGGGAACGAATTCCTCGATTTTGCCGGAAAGCGTGTTGAACAGGCGCAAGGGCATAAACGGGTCCGAATGCAGCCGGAAGTTTGATTTTAGGGGGAGGCGCAAAAAAGGGTCAAATGCGCAGCAGAGGATCGCTGACCAGGACTTAATCGCCGGCGGATGAATGCTGCTGCGCGGCATGCAGGCGCTGGGCGCCCAGAAAGGCGTAGTGTACGCCGGAAATAATGGTGAAGGCGAAAGTGGCCCACAAAGCCAGGAAGCGGGCAACATAGATCCACTCCGCCCGATGCACCGCCAGTAGCAGGACAAAGAACACAGCCAGCACCTGCGAGGTGGTGTTGGCTTTGCCGAAGATGCTGGGCCGGAAATCGCGCAGGCTGGTGGTGGCGTAGAGGACCGCACTCACCACCAGGATAGAAATATCGCGCCCGAACACCACGACCGTGAACTTCCAGGGAATGCGGTGCAGCAGGGAAAGCACCAGGAACATGGAGCTCATCAGCATCTTGTCTGCCACGGGGTCGAGATACTGGCCCAACCTGGTCTGCTGGTGGAGACGCCGGGCCAGTTGGCCGTCAAAAAAATCAGTGATTCCAGCCGCTACAAAAAGGCCGAGCGCCCACTCATTGTGTCCGCCCAGCAGGCTGAGCACAATGAGGGGAAGAAAGACCATGCGCAGCAGCGTGAGCTGGTTGGGAACGTAAAAGAACTGGGCGAGTTTCACTCCCGTTCCCCCGCAGCGTCGGCATCTCCAAACAGGCGCACCGGATCGCGTCCGGTCTGCAACCGGAACCGTTCGCACAAGGAGGGCAGGCCGCCGGCGTGCACATCCAGTTCCATCCGTTCAACGCGGTGCATGGGGAAAAAGACGGTGGTTGGGGTGAAAGGCTCGCCTGCTTTGAGCATGGCGGCGGAGTCGTCGAACGATTCCAGTTCAATGCCGCGCACGCTGATGCCGGCTCCGCTTACGGCCAGCAACCGGCCCCAGAACTTCTCGCGGGGTTCGCCCAGGGCCAGCAGCACCATGGCCCCATTGTAGAAAGGCCCATGAGCGGCCGCGGCCTGCAGTTGGGCGGCGGTTCTGGATTCGGGTTCCACAAAGGGATTGTCCGCGTCCGTGGCGCAGTTTGCAACTGTGCCGTCAAGGCGCCCCCCGGTTTGAAGGCTAGAATGCCGCCGGTGAAGCCATGTAGCCCCGGTTCCGATCCTCCATTGTGGCCAGGCGGGTCCACCCAAGCAGCACCGCGAAGGCGAGCACCGAGAATTGGACATGGGAAACCTTCGCCAGTGGTTCAAGCAGGGGAAAGGCGTAGGCAAGATACAGAAACACGCGCAAACCCGGAACCGTGGCTGCTTCCCTGCGTTCCAGCGCCCAATCTCCTAAAAACAGGAAGGCAGGCGCCAGAATGATCAGGTCGTAAATCATGAGGTGCGGGGCCACCAGCACACTGGCAACCAGCAAGGCAGCAAAGCGCAGGGAAAGGGAAGCACGGCTTCGCCAGCACAGCACGGTAGCGGCGAGCACAGCCATAGCCGTCACGACGTAGAGCGCGCCGGCAATATTGCGCCAGGGCAGCAACAGCAGCCAGAAGCCGCGCAGGCAGTGCATCTGGTAGAGCTTGGGTTCGATGAAAGGCAGGGCCTGGCTGGTGCGCAAAAGGGAATGGAAATACTGCTTCATTACTGTGCCGCCGAACCATCCCCAGGCGAAGGAGAGTTGGGCGGCGGCGGCCGCAAGCGCGCCGGCCACAATTTTCCACTCGGCTGCAAGCAGAAAAACCACCGCCGCGGCCAAGCCAAGTTGCGGTTTATAGATCAGCGAGCCGATGGCCAGTCCGGCGAGGAAATTTCGCCGCCAACGCAGGGCCAGAAACGCGAGGGTGAATAAAAGCAGCGCCGGGCCGGAGGTCTGGCCAAAAGCGATCAGGTTAAAAAACCCGGGGAAGGCGAGCGCCAGCAGCGACACGGCGCCGGCATAGGGTCGCAGCCGCGGGCAGCAGCGCCATACGGCATAGCAGCAGCCGAAATAGAGAGCGCAGTTCAGCAGGGCCCAGACGAGCGCTGCCCATACGTAAGGCAATCGCGCCAGCTGCGAAAACGGCAAGTACAGCTGCGGTCCGTAGGAGGCCACGAAGTAAGTGTGGGTGGATTGCGGAACGAGCGCTTGCTGATAGGCCGCCAGCGCAGGCGGATTGTACAGGGCCGGCAGGCGCCCGCTCTTTACCAGGTATCCCGCGGTATAGAAGTGTAGGAAATCGGCGCCCTTAATGTGCCCGGCGCGATCGCGCAGCCCGGGCGTGGCCAGGTCAAGGGCATAAACCGACCAAAGACAAACGGCAAGCAACAGCGCGTGCAGGGTGATGCGCCGGGCGGTGAGCAGGCGCGAGATGCGAACCAAAGCCGCTGCACCCGCTGCCGGCCGGCGCTGAGGAGCAGTCACGGGATCGCCCGAGGCGCTTGGCAAATCTGATGTGTCCCTTCGATGGAGGTTGACCCATGATATCCCGCTGGCCGGCTCTATTCGGGCGAAAATCGCCATAGCGAGGAGGGAATGGCCCGCCCCTTAGGCTCTTCTCCCGGCAAGGATAAAGCTTCCGGTCGGATAGAAATACGCTTGCTTGGGCGCGTAGCTCAGTTGGTTAGAGCATTACCTTGAGACGGTAGAAATCAGAAATCCGAGTTTACTCGCATCCACCATCCTTCCATTCGGTTAGAGAGAACGGCGAAAATTCTCCAGCCCGTGATCAGCCCGCGATTCCGCATACTTGGGCCGAGCCCGAAACATTGCCGTAATCGCCCGGCGCCCGGTAAAATTGAAACCGCAGCCATCCGCATGTAGGCCCGTAGCTCAGTCTGGTTAGAGCGCTTCCTTGACACGGAAGAGGTCGATGGTTCGAGTCCATTCGGGCCTACCATTTCACTGAGGTCCCTCGGCTTCGCTCGGGATTTCGGCACGCGGCTCCCACGCCGCGTAAACGCCTCAAGTTCGAATCCATTCGGGCCTACCATTTCACACTGGACGGTCGTTCTGGAGAGCTCCGGGAGCCAGCCGCTGTTGTAGGACAAGCAAAATGTGGAATGCATATCCGTTTACCGGGAACGTGCGAGGGGTGTCCAAAACACCTCTTCCGACTTCACGAATGATTCCATTTCCCTTTGGTGGTCCGGCATTCCAACGACGGATATGTTATGAGCCTGAATTGACTTTAGTTTTCGCTGCGCCTGCTCCGGGGTGAGCGGTACGCGTCTCGGTGGCGGCCAGGGAAGACCGCGTGGGGCCACTTCGCCGTCCACCTTTCGCGATTCAAATGGCCGGTTCGGTGTGACCCCGGGGGGAAAAGGCCACGCGGGCAGTCCGTGGACGAGATAAGTATAGAAAGCGCCTTTATATCCCACCCGCTGTGCCGCATCACGCACAAACCAGAACGCCGCGCGATGGTCAACGTGGCCATCGGTTTCGTCGGTAACATAGATTTCCGTGGGTTGCAGCGTGGTCAACAGTTCAACCAGGTCCCCGAGCAAGGAGCTGCGTTGGTAAGGAGCCGGCTTGCCATGCAGGGAAGTGTGGTAGTCCTTCTGGATGAGCGCGTAGGTCTCACTTTTCTTGGTGAATTGCTGGCGGATTACCTTGTCACCGGTACTGTCGTACAAGTTGCCCAGATCGCCATCCGGGTAGCCAAGCAGGATCAGGTCCTCGGCTTTTCCACCCAGAATCTCGAGTGCATTGCGGCTCTGGGTCTCTCGTAAGCGCGAAAGCGCAAAAAAATCGTCGGGACCGACTTGATTGATCTTCTTATGGGCGAGGCCGGCTGCCGCAGCGTCAAAACCATCCCCGCTGGTTATGTCAACCACCCTCACGCGTGCTCCGCGGGCTAGCGCTTGCATGATAATCCCGGCACAGCCAATAACCTCGTCATCGGGGTGCGGCGCAAAAACCACAATTGATTCAGAGCGAGTAGGGCTGGATTGCGCAAACGCGGACGACAAACCGATTAGTATGGCGAAGACCAGCGTAGATTTGAAACAGAGGCGCATTCGATGACTCATGTCAATGTTGTCATTCCAACCCATGCCCGGCCTCGTCGAGACCGGCCGAAAGCAGCCCGCCAGTTCACTGGCGGGAACCTGAACGCAATCTCGCCGAAGTCCCGTCAGGGAGGGCTGAAGCACAAACAACCAACTACCAACTACTAACTACCAGCTAGCGCTTTTACCGCAGCCCATCCTCCCCCTTGATATTGTCTTTCGTCAGCCCGCCCACGCGCGCCAAGGGACGCCCGCTATCGGTCACTGCCACCGCCACCAGGATTTCATTCGCCCGCGGCGCGTCGTTGATGCGCACTTCCATGCCGTCGAAGTGGCTGCGCACAAACGCCGCGTCCTTGTGTCCCAGCGGAATGTCCAGCGCCACGCCCATGCCCCCGCGCTTTTTGGAGGAGGGGATCAGCGCCGCGCCTTTGCCCAGCACCCGCCGCACCGGCGTGCCCAGCTTGGGATGCAGGATGGCGGCCGCGTGCTCGATCTCGCCGTTCTCCCCCACCGCCGCTGCTTTTCCGTAGCTCTCCGCGGTAGTGGGGGCAATGCCCAGCGCCGCCACCGCGCGCCGGGTCAGCAATTCTCCCAGTTCTTCGCCAATCTCCATCAACTCCGAAAGGTCTTCCACGTACTTGCCCGCGTACGGGTTGTCGATCACCGCCACCGCGGCGGCGCGGCGTGTGGGCGGCTCAATCGCCCGCCCCATCTCGCTTCTCGTTTCCTCCACAAAAGTCGCCAGCTTGCGGATTCGCGCTTTCATCGCAGTCCGTCTTCTCCTTTAATCTCCGAAGCCTTCAGCCCGCCCACTCGCGCATGTACCCGTGCTCCGGTGGTCATCACCAGCGCCAGCACCATCTCGTCGGCGCGCGGGCCATCGCCGATGCCCACCTCGATGGCGTCAAAGTGGCTGCGCACGTAGGCGGCATTGATGTGCGTGATGGGCACGTCCAGCCGCGTTCCCGGCCCGCCCACCTTCTTGGTTGAAGCCACAATCGCTTTCGCCCCGCCCAGAACTTCGCGCATCGCGTATCCCCCCGGCACATGCCAGAGCGCTCCGTGCTCCAGTTCTCCCGCCGAGCCTACAATCGCGCCCTTCCCGTATCCCTCCACTACTCCGGAATCGCCGCCCAGCGCCGCAATCAGCGACTTCGCCATTTCCATGCCCAGTGGCTTCAGGTCATCCATGAACCCTGCGATATCCTGCACATACCGTCCTGCAAAAGGATTGCGGATCACAGCCAGCGCCGCCGCCCGCCGCAAAGGCTTCTCCTGTGCCGGTCCGCCTTCGTGAAAAATCTCCTCTACGGTCATCAGCGTTTTTCTGACCTTCACCTCAGGCATGCACCAGGCTCCTGGTCTCTCGATCCGACGAGTGAAGACCCATTGCTGCACCCGTGATTCTGGTTTCTCTTTGCAGATGCAGCGCCGCGGAATAAATCAGCCCTTCTGCCACCAGCCCTTCCGCGACCACCATTCCGGCCTGCAGCGCCCAACCCAGCTCCTCCGCGGAAAGCTCGCCGACCTCTTGCGTGACCAGCAGCTCCCCCAGATCGCTGTCGGGCGCAAGGCTGCACGCTGGCACACGGGCGATTCGCGAGTTTCCAGGAAGATCAACCGCGTTGGCGATGATGGTGGCCGCGGCATCGGCCTGCGATGCGGTCCCCGCCAGAACCGTGACCGCGTCCGCAATCCCCAAGGAAAAGCTTCGCCCTCGCCAGCCGCTGGTCGCGATCCCGCGTATGGGCTCGTCCGAAGTAATGGTGGCTGTGCCGAACAGCGACGGCCGCTCCGGCCTCTCCACCATCCCGATCACGAATTGCTCCCCCGGCTTCAATTGCAATCCGATGTCGCCGCCATCGTTCACGTAGGCTTTTGCCAGCCGCGCTGCGGAAGTCATCGTATCCAGAATTTCCTCGGCCACTGCTCCCGCCACCGCGGCCATGGGCGTGATGAAGGTTTGTCCCGCGTAGGGCGCTACTGCCGCGGCCATGCGTCTGGCGACTCTTCCTTTCGGTTGCTGCCCGCCAACAACGGCTCGAGCCCGCAACCGTCCAAGCTCCGAGCACAGTTCGTCCAGCACGCCCACAAACCGCCGAGCTGCCGCTTCGTATGCCCGGTGCACTTCATCCGAAGCCCCGAACGCCTCCACGATCAGGTCAATCGGCCCGTCCTGCATGTGCAGCCGCCGCTGGTCGGGCAACATTCGTATTTGCGCGCGCTCCCTCATGATTGTCCTCGCCCACGCGCGCTCGCTCCCAGCGGCCAGGGATTATCGCCCCGTGCTGACAAATGTTTCCTCCGATCATCATTCATCAGCGACTCCAGCGAGCGCACCTGGTCCACGTATCCGCCCAGTGTGGCGTAATCCGCCAGCTTCAGCGTGAACTCGATGGGCGCAACCAGCGCCGGCGTCGGAACATATCCAAACGCGTTCTCCGGCATTCGGCTCACATCCACCATAAAGGTGATCCCGCCGCCCGGCCACACATAGACTGGCGCCCCGCCGCAGGTCACGCGTGTAAGCGCGTCGCGCACCGAATGCGTGAGCCGCACCGGGTTTTCGGTCACGCCCGCGCGCAGCGACCCGCCTGCTCCGGCCATGAACAGCACCGTGCACAGCGCCGGCTCGCAGTTTTCCTTGATCCTGGCCACCGACTCGCTCAGCGCAGCCGGCAACTCTTTTTCCACTGGCCGTAAGGCTTCGTCCAGCACAAAATAACTGTAGTGTTCTCCCGTCGTGCTCACCATCAGCAGGCGGAGTCCCGGCCACGCAACTTTAGGATTGAACTCCCGCAGAATCGAAAGCGGCTGTTGAATGTTCGTCCCGCCCCACCCCGTCCCCGGCTCCGCCACCTGGAAGTAGCGCCCCGGCGTCGAGCGACGTCCCTTGAGCCTGATTCCGGTTGGCGGAATTCCCAGCAGCTTGCCTGCCTGGTGTTCCGAAAGCACTCCGGTGATGTGGTCATCCACTACCACCACGTCATCCACTTTGCCCAACCACTGCCTGGCGAATATGCCGATGGTGGCGGAACCGCAGCCCACTCGCATCTGCGCTTCCGGTTGCCCTTCCACCACCGGTCCTTTGCCCGCCTGCACCACCACCTGCGCGCCCCCGTCTACCTGCAATTCCACCGCCTTGCCATTGCACAGGTCGAGCAGCGCCTCGCAGGTGACCGTGCCTTCGCGACGGCTGCCCCCGGTCAGGTGGCGCACTCCGCCCAGCGAGAGCATTTGCGAACCGTATTCGCTGGTGGTCACATGGCCCACCGTCTCGCCTTTCGCCCGCACCAGGTTGGTTTCCGGGCCCAGGTGACGGTCGGTGTCAATCTTTACTTTCACGCCGCAATAGCTGAAGATTCCCTCCGTCACCACCGTGACCATGTCCACGCCTTCCACCTGCGAGGAAATAATGAACGGCGCCGGTTTGTAGTCGGGATAAGTGGTTCCGGCTCCAATCGCGGTCACGAAATTGTGCGGACCGCCCACCACGTTGCCGTTCCACTCGGTTGCAGGTTGCAGAAACGGAACGACGGACTCCCCTCGTGACACCGCCCGGTCCAGCACCACGTGCGGATCGAGGCGCACCAGTTGCCCTTCGCGGTTGCCGTAGCGGTCGCACGCGCCCGTCCTTCCCGGTTTGATGTAGCACAGTACCGGGCAGGCATCGCAGCGGATGGCGTCGTCAGGCGGGCGATTTTTCATGGCACGCTGCCAGGATAGCGGCTCGGAGGCGGTCCGGCGTGGCCGGCACCCGCCGCATCCGTACTCCAGTGGCATGGTGAATGGCATTCAGAATAGCCGGCGCGGTGGGAATCACCGCCTGCTCGCCGATTCCCTTGGCCCCAAACGGTCCGATGGGCGACGGATCCTCGATCAGAATGGATTCCACCCGCGGCATATCTCCGGCCGTGGGAATCAGGTAGTCGTGCAGGTTTTCTCCTTTGCCCGGAAAAAACTCCTCCATCAGCGCGTGCCCCAGCCCCTGCGCCGCTCCGCCCTCGATCTGTCCTTCAATGAGCGTGGGATTGATGGACCGCCCAACGTCGTGCGCCGCCGTGATCTTCAGCACCTTCACCGTGCCCAGTTCCGTGTCCACGGCGACCTCGGCCATGTGCGCTCCGAAGCCGAACAGGGCATAGGGAATTCCCTGGCCGTCGGCGTCGAGTGGTTGCGTGGGCGGATCGAAAGTGGCCTCGCGCGTGAGCACGTATCCGTGCTCGTCCAGCGGCAACTCGTGGAGCTTCAGCACACGCTCTTTGCCGCCTTCGGTCACAGTCACGCAGCCATCTTGAAAGTGAATCGTTGCGCAATCGCAACAGCCGGCCAGCCGCACAACAGCGCGCCGCAGTTCGGCGCCTGCCATCTGCGCGGCTTTTCCAGTCACAAAGGTCTGCCGCGAAGCCGAGGTCTTGCCGCAATCCGGCGTAATCGCCGTATCGCCAGACACCAGGTCAAAGCGTTCGATCGGCGCGCCCATCGCATCCGCGCAGATCTGCGTCACAATTGTGTTCGAACCCTGACCGATGTCCACTGCTCCCTGGTGCAGCGCGATGCGCCCGTCAGCTTTCAAGCCCACGCGCATGGTGGAGGGATTGGGAAGAGAAGTGTTGCCGCAGCCGTACCACATCCCCGCTACTCCCACCCCTCGCCGCAGCGGCCCTGTGGTTGCGGCATTGAACGCTGCCGCCTCCGCCAGGGCCGCTTTCCACCGGGGACGCAACGCTTCCAGGCAGGCGCGGATTCCCACCCCCGCTCCCAGCACCTGGCCGGTCACCGTGGGCGTGTCGTTGGTCAAGGCGTTCACAATTCGGAACTCAAGCCGGTCTATGCCCAGCCGGTTGGCCAGCTCGTCGTAGGCCTGCTCCTGCGCAATCGCCGTCTGCGGCACGCCGAAGCCACGAAACGCTCCCGCCGGCACTAGGTTGGTATGCACCGCCCGGGTCAATGCCCGGTAATGCGGAACCACGTAAGGCCCGGAGGCGTGTACCGGCACCCGCGCCGCCACCGTCGGCCCCCACGAGGAATACGCGCCGGTGTTGAAATCGGCGCTGAAGTCCAGCGCCATCAGCCTGCCGTCGCGCCCGGCGCCAACCCGAATCCGCATGCGCGCCGGATGCCGCTTGGTAGTCGAGACGATGGATTCAACCCTGGTGTACACCATGCGCACCGGTTTTCCCAGGCGCCACGCCGCGACCGCAATGAACGGCTGTACCGAAAGGTCAAGCTTAGAGCCGAATCCTCCGCCTACCGCCGTTGGAATGATCCGCACCGCCTCCGGCGCAATCCCCAGAATGCGAGCTATGTCGGCCCGGTCCATGTAGGGCGATTGCGTACACGCCTCAATTTCGATCCCATCCCCCACCCGCCGCGCCCAGCCCGCTTCTGGTTCGATGTAGGCGTGCTCAACGAACCCTGTCTCGTATTCCTCGTCCACCACAACGTCCGCTTCCGTCAGCGCCTTCTCCACATCGCCTCGCACCACCCGCCCGCGCACCAGCACGTTGCCCTCTCGGTGGGCATGAATCCGGGGCGCATCCGGGGCCAGCGCTGCTTCTACGCTGGTCAGCGCCGGTCGTTCCTCCCAGCTCACCGGGAAGCTTGCCGGGTCCAAGTGTTCCACGGCCTCAGCTTCGCCCACCACCGCGGCCACCGCCTCGCCGCGAAATCTGGCCTCGCTCTCCGCGAACACCGGCTGGTCGGCAAACCGTGGAATCACGCCGTAGCGGTTTTCCCCTGGGATGTCCTCTGCCGTGAACACCGCATGGATTCCAGGGTGCGCCACGAATGCGTCCAGATCCCCGAATCTGAAACGCGCCCGGTTGTAGGGACAACGAATGGCTCGCGCCGTCAGCGCCCCGGCTGGAATTCCATCCGCGCCAAAAATTTCCGTGCCATCTATCTTCCGCGGTCCGTCCAGGCGCGCCAGTCTCTTGCCCACCGCTGCGCCCGCTGCTGGCGAGACATCAGTCTGTTCTCCCGCTGCCTTCAAAATCGCGTAGATGATTTTGCGATATCCGGTACAGCGGCACAGCACTCCCCCGATCGCATCCATCACCTCCTCTTCCGAAGGAGTCCGGTTCCGCTGCAGCAGTGCTGTTGCCGCCATCAGCATTCCGGGCGTGCATATCCCGCACTGCGCGGCTCCATGGCGCAAAAATGAATCCTGCAGCTGGCCGAACAGCGGCGGGTGCGCGCGCAACCCCTCCACGGTCGTAACCTCGCAGCCTTCCGCCTGCCCCGCTGCTACCAGACACGAGGTTACCGGCTCGCCATCCAGCAGAACCGTGCACGCCCCGCAATCGCCGGCATCGCAGCCTACTTTGGTACCGGTGAGGCCCAGGTTTTCGCGCAGCACCCTCGACAGCCGCTCCACCGGGCTGACCGCCACCGCGCTGTCGTGCCCATTTACCCTGAAGCGCAGCCGCGTGCCGGTGCTTGCCTTAGGGGTCTCCACCGTCGCCATCTCAGCTATTCTCCACGCACGCATCCAGTGCCCGCGCCACCAGCGTCAGGGCAGCGTCCCGCCGATAGCTGGCCGTCGCCCGCACATCATCAATAGGCGATAGCGGCGCCAGATGTTCCAGCCTTACCATGGCTCCCATGCCCGGTCTCGCCGGTGCACCCGTGAGCGACTGCTCCAGCGCCCTTAATCTCTGTGCCTGCGCCGAGCATGCTCCCACCGCCACGCGCGCCTCTTCCACCACTCCGCCATTCACTTTGACCGCCGCCGCCACCATCACAATCGAAATCACTAGGTAGCGCCGCGCCCCTAGCTTCAAGAATACGGACTTGGCCTCATCCAGTCCGCGCGGCACGATCACCGCGGTAAGAATTTCATTTTGCCGCCGCAGCGTCTTGCGGTTGCCCAGGATAAACTCCGCCAGCGCCATCCGCCGGTTGCCTGACTCTGACAGCAACTCCACCTCCGCATCCAAAACCAGCAGCGGCGGGACGCTGTCCGCCGCCGGCGACGCGTTGCACAGGTTCCCCGCCACTGTTCCCCGGTTCTGTATCTGTACGCCGCCGATTTCCCGCGCCGCGCTCTTCAGCGCGTCATAGCAGCGCGGCAGGGAACTGGCCAGCAGTTCGCTCCAGGTGATGAGCCCCCCAATGCGGATCTCTTCCGCCGTAACCCTTACCCCCTTCATTTCCCTGATTCTGGAGATGTCAATCACGCTGCCCGTGGCTGGCCGGTCGCCCAAGGCGGGATAAAAATCGGTGCCGCCGGCGAGCAGCGTGCCGCCTCCTTGGGCAAGAAGGTGAACGGCTTCGGCGAGCGTGTTGGGACGCGCGTAGCGGGTCATTCCTACCTCGGGACGGCAGTGAACGGAAGCGCGGGGTTGCGGCTCCCGCCGCGGTGGGCGTTATTCTTTCACGAATCACCCGCTTTGCAAAGATTGGGTGGGCGCGGCAAGGGGGGCCTTCCTTCTCCAGTTCCACTAGCCGGTTTGGGTGACTTATTTGCCTTAGTGACACGGTCCCTGGTTTTTCCTGCGGGTCCTGGTGAAAGGTTGGCCCCCCTGTGCTAAAGTCTTCGCCCGAGTGCTGTGCTGAGGAGCGCGAGTCCCGTGCCTATCCCGGTTGCAACCGTTCTCTGGCAGGTTGATGTGCAGCGCGATTTCATGCTTCCCGGCGGCGCTCTCTACGTCCACGGAGCGGAGCGGCTTCTGCCCAATGTCCACAAACTGGTGGACCTTGCCCGCAACCGCCATGCCTTCCTTATTTCCAGCGCCTGCCAGCACTCACCTAACGACCCCGAGTTCAGCGAATTTCCTCCTCATTGCCTGCGTGGCACGCCAGGCGCCGACTTGGTGCCCGAAGCGCGCGCCGCGAACCTGTACACCGTCCCCAACGACCACGCCTTCACCCTGCGGGGAGACCTTTTCGACTTTGAGCAGGTGTTATTCGAGAAGCAGAACATAAATGTGTTTACCAACCCACACGCCGCCACCATTGTGGAGCAGTTTCCTCGGCATACGGAGTTCGTCGTCTTCGGCGTGGTCACGGAATATTGTGTGCAGATGGCGGCCAACGGCCTGCTCGATCGCGGCCGCCGTGTCGCCGTAGTGGTGGACGCCATCGAGACCCTGAACAAAGAAGTGGGCGAAAAAACGTTGGCCCAGTTGTCTGCGCGCGGCGTCCGCCTCATACTTGCCGACGAAGTTTGCCGTTCCCCAATCCCGGTACGGCACGCAGATGCTGTGACGCGTTGATCCTATACGCGCTCATGCCGCACTGCGCTACACTCTTGCTCCGCTGGATGCATTCTGATAGCAAGGGTGCTTCAGGTCGAAAACCGGTATAAAATCTCTCGGCTGACTCTACTATAGCCTTCGCACCGAAGATCGCAACGGCACCCGCACGAAAGAGGGCACGAAAGAATCGGGCTTCGGCCTCGGTGGACTAGACAGGTCTTCTCACCCGCCGTACGCCGCCCGCCGCATGAACTGCCCGCGCCCGGCACGCCCCAGGAACTTATCATTCTGCACGATTACTTCTCCCCGTGACATGACCACATCCGGCATGCCCGTAACCTCGATGCCTTCGAACATCGAATAATCCACACGCATGTGATGGGTCCTGGCGCTGATCTTGTGCTTGCGCTGGGGATTAAAAATTACAAGATCGGCATCCGACCCGGCGGCGATGGTTCCCTTGCGCGGGTAGAGCCCGAAAAGCCTGGCCGGTGTTGTCGAGACCAGTTCCACGAAGCGGTTCACACTGAATCGTCCGCCGCCAACTCCTCCGCTGTACACCAGGCTCAGCCGGTGCTCGATGCCGGGGCCGCCATTGGGAATCTTCGTAAAATCATCTTTCCCCAGTTCCTTCTGTTCTTTAAAACAGAACGGGCAATGATCGGTGGAAACCACTTCCAGATCGTTCTTCAGTCCCTCCCACAACTTCTGCTGGTGCCACTTCTCCCGCAGCGGCGGCGTAAATACGTATTTAGCGCCTTCGAAACCGGGCACCTCGAAGTTTTCGAGCGAAAGGTAGAGGTACTGCGGGCAGGTTTCCGCGTGCACTGGCAGTCCCCGGTCGCGCGCCTCCCGTACCTTCTCCAGCGCGTCGTTACAGCTCAAATGCACGATATAAACCGGTGCGTGCGCCATCTCCGCCAGCG
>Ga0075276_10000147_pt1 | contig 21035 bp, 30 predicted proteins | sample SF_Rice_5C_80N_4_FD_69770 | JGI IMG/M metagenome (GOLD analysis project Ga0075276, IMG submission 69770) | Rice paddy soil microbial communities from Twitchell Island, California, USA - SF_Rice_5C_80N_405 | ecosystem: Environmental > Terrestrial > Soil > Paddy field/soil | place: USA: Twitchell... | reverse complement strand
CTTGAACAGGTGCGAACGCTGGCGACGTTTGTTTTTCACGCGCGGAGCTCCCTGGCGATCCGCATCGCGCGAATGGTGGCGCGCGCTTTGATGAGCTCCAGCCGTAGCAGCACCCTCCGGGCATCCTCGCGCGCGGCGGCGGCGCTGGTCTCGCTCAGGACCATCGACGGCTCAAGCAGAGTGCCGCGAGCCTTGGATTTCTTTACCGCGCGCCCCCACCAGTTCATCGAGGCAAGTCGGCCGCTGTCTCGCTTTACCGGACGAGCTTTACGGAGAGGTTCCATGCGGTGATGACTTCGTGCTTTTGGTGAGAGGGCTCTGGCTTGGGATAATTACAGCGCCGGTCCTCGCACTTCACGCCGTAAATGTAAGCCAACATTGCTTTGTCCCAAACCTGGGTCAGGAGCGGGGTCCATTGGCAGCCGGGACAACGGCAGAGCGGTACCTTGTCGAAGGTGCGGTCCTCACAGGTGAGGCTGAGCTCGACCTGGCCTAAAAAGGGATCCCCTCGCTGCTTTGCCCCACACGAGGCGGACGACGAACGGGATTTTAAGGAATTAGAGACGTCCACAGGGAAGGAAATTTTCATCCAAACTTTGCTTCTTTGTTCATCGCTTCGGGATGCTCGCGCGCCTGTTCTACCTCGCCGGAAAGAATCCGCGCAACGGAAACTTCCAACCGGCCGGTGCCATCGCAGTAGGGACATTTGATCTGGATGCGGTACTCGCGGGACCTTTCTTTAAACGTGAAGCCCAGGCCGCGGCACTTTTCGCACTGAGAAGCTTGCTCACTCATGGCGCCAATTACCCGGCGAGTTCCAGTTTGGGGTTCTGCGGCCATTGCAAACCTAAGAGTTTGGCGGTTCGAGCGGCGATCAAGGTCTCCCGATCATAAACCGCAACTTTGTCTTTGGCTTCCTGGGCCAGATCCTCAAAGAGTGGTAGCTTCAGGTGCGGCTCCCGCTGCCGAATCCAGGTGTACTCCAAGTCCGTCATGGCGGCAGAACCAGGAGAATGTCCGTCACGTCGATCAGCCGCATCTTCCGGCCCTCATGCTCAACATGTCGGGACTGGTAGGCGTGGGAGAGAACGCGCCATCCGGGCTCAATCGGGACCGGCTCGCGTGAACCGTCCGGCCGAAGCCGTCCGGGACCAACTTCCACCACCCGGTACTCCAAGTCATCAGGCCGGTATTGCTCTGGAGTGATGATCAACGAGGATTGTCCGGCGATGGGGTTGGCGCGGCGGACCGGCTCGGCCAGGATGCGATTGCCTAGCGGCTTAATCTTCATCGGAAGTGGGATCCTCGGCGCGCTTCACTTTGACGTTGAGCTTGCCCGGCTGGAGGATCACAACCTCCTCATCAAAGCGATAGGTGCGGTTGCCCTCCGCGTCCACCGAGAGGTTTTCGTGATGCTTCTGCATGGCCTGCAGAAGGGAGCCTTTGAGCGTGATCTCATCCTCGGTGAGCTTCATACGCTTATCGCGGACCTTAACGTACGCGTCAGCGGCCTTTTCGATTTCGGGAATCTTCGGGGCTTCGATCCCCGCGAGTTCGGTTTGGTTTCTAGCCATGGTGTGTGCTATGTGGTTGACTTACTTTTCTTGGCCTTATCGGCCGGGAGCCTGAGCGGGGACTGCGAAACTCCGTTCGAGTCAGCGAGCAACCAGGTCAACACCCGCAACCACGCCGGGGAGTCAATCATCCCCCCTTTCTCAAAGCGGTGCAACGCGGCGGGCGACACTCCCAGGAGCCGGGCAAAATTCCGGATGGAAATGTTTTGTTGATGGCGGTAAGCAGCGATGACTAGTCCCAATCTCATGCGTTAATGGCCAATGCTTGTACCGCAAGTGGAACAAAAAGCAATATTTATTTTGACCCGGAGTGAAGATTTAAGGTAAACAAAAAGGATGCCAGCGCCCAAAGGCTCGCAGCACAATTACCGTCACGGCTTTGCCAGAAAAGGTAGAGTATCCAGGGTGTACTCGAAATGGGTTGGCATGATAGAGCGGTGCCACAACCCAAAGGCAACAAAGTACGCGGCGTATGGCGGCCGAGGAATCCATGTATGCGAACGATGGAAGTCGTTTGTGCTGTTTTACGCAGACATGGGCAGTCCCCCCACCGCCGACCACCAACTGGACCGCATTGACAATAACGGCGACTACTCGCCCCAGAACTGTAGGTGGGCGACCCGCATTCAGCAGGCGAGAAACAGGAGAAACAATCATCTTTTGGAGTTTAACGGTCTAAGGCTCACCATCTCGGAATGGTCAGAGAGAACCGGAATCAGTTACGAGAACATCAAGAACAGAGTCAATAACCTTGGCTGGAGTCCCGCGAGGGCTCTGTGCACCCCTTGACAAATGCAGCTTCTTAATAGACAGAAACAAATCCCATACGGCTACTTTTGGTACGAGCCGCGGACAAAGTGGCGCAGTTCGCCAGGCAGCTTTGACAACGTTGTCCAGCAGATCATCGCCCATCGCCAGGCTAATCCCTGGCTCCAAAAAGCGACAGACACCCCGACGGTGGCCAATGAGCTCGATGCTTTTGCCGCGCAGATTTGCAACGCCAACGGCTGGACCGATTTTATCACCGGAGGCGATCCGCCAAACCCTCAGTTGCCCCCGCGCAACCTCGCCAGCCGGCTCGTAAATGTTGCGGGGGGGGCTAGTGCCGTCCTGGTCGAATGGCTGGCAAGCGGAGCGGAAGCCGTCCCGCTGGAGGTTTCGGACAAACGGGCGGCCATCTGCGCAAAGTGCCCGGTTAACGAGGTGGGCGACTGGCTGAGATTTTTCACGGTGCCGGTAAGTGAGGCGATCCGGGCGGCGCTCAACTCCCGGCGCGAGATGAAGCTCCAGACCCCTTACGATGATCGGCTCGGTGTCTGCACCGCTTGCGACTGCCCGATCAAGCTCAAGGTTCACATGCCGATTGAGCGGATTCGATCCAAACTCAAAGAGGATCAGAAGGCCCACTTGCATCCGGATTGCTGGATACCTAAAGAGTGAACTGCCCCTTTATCATCAACGCCAACGGGAAAGACCGGCCGCGAAACTTCGGTGGGAACATGATCACCTCTGCGAATGAGATTACCGTGCGGCGGACGGCCGCCCTCGGAGACGCCCTTTGCGCGACCGTCGTAGCCGACCGGCTGATCTCCATGGGCTTCGACGTGGCCTTCCAGACGCACCCGGCTTGCCAGTGCCTCATTAAACGCCACCCGCGGATTTCCCACGTCAGCGACCCCACCGGCTACACCGACGTTGACCTGGACAACTCTTACGAGCGCGATCCCGGACGGCGGGGAAAGCACTTTCACCAGATGTTCTTTGAGACGGCTCAGGCACAGTGTAGCCGTTACGGGGTGAACATCGGCGCGCCTTTAAATTGCCGACCTCGAATCCGAATCCCAATCGTGGACTCGCTGGCTCAGGCCGCGAGCTTTGCTCAGTATGATCGCCCTTGGGTTATGGTTGTGCCGCGCTCCGACACCTACAACGTGCGGCAGGTGCCCGACGGCATCTGGCGAGCCGCAGCGCCCAAGATGCCGGGGACCAAGTTCTGGCTTGGGCGCCATCCAGCACCGCCGGGCTTTGTCGATCTCAAGGCGCAGCATTTTGACAATGTGATCCGCTGGATCTCGGTGGCGGACCTGGTTGTCTCGGTGGACACGGGACCGTTGCACGTCGCCGCGGCGCTCGACCGGCGCATACTGGCGATCAATCAATCCTCGAGTCCGGACCTGCATCTGTCCGATCAGGTGGATTTCCTGAGCATCGCACCCGCCGGCCTGGATTGCTTGAACTGCCAGCAGAACCTTTGCCCCAAGAACAACCATTTGCCGCCCTGCCAGAACCTTGATCCCGACCTGATTGCGGCTTGGACCTGGGCCAGGTGGCGCGCGGAAAACACGGAGGACGTGTCGGCGATTATTTCAGTTTACCGGCCAGAGGTGGGAACCTTGAACCGCTGCCTGGAGTCCGTCATGGGCCAGGTCCAGGAAATAATCGTTTGCCGCGACCAGGCCGGGGTGATCCCCGCCGGCGCAAGGCAAGACGGAAAGATCCGCTACGTCGAAACCCGTCTCCGAGACATTGGTTACGGCCGAAAGCAAAACTTCGCGGCCCGCCACTCGAATGGGAAGTACCTCCTCCTGCTCAACGACGACGTTTTTCTGGACCCCGGAGCGGTAGCGTCCATGCTCAAGGAAGTGAAGCAGGGAGTGGGCGCGGTCACCAACCTGCTACGCTATCCCGACGGAACGATCTATTACTCGGGCAAGATTCGCGCGGCCAATGAGAAAGGCTGGGGACACTGCAACCATCGCCAGATGCACCCGTATTTCAGCACCGTGACGGAGTTGGAGAACTGCTGCGGGGCTTGCGTTCTGGTCCCCCGAAAAGCCTTTTACAAAATCAACGGGTTTGACGAGGACTTCTACCTTTACGCCGAGGACGATGACTTTGCGCTGCGGATGCGCAGGGCGGGTTACAAGCTCATCTTCACCCCGCACAGCTCCGGCATCCATCTGGAGCACCAGAGCACCCAGAAAACCGCCAACATCGGGACACTGCTCCAGCAAGCCAACGCCACCTTCGGACGCAAGTGGGGAAAGTACTTTGAGTGGAACGCTAACCGAGTTCCTATGGGCAATTTCGATTACGAGTGAATATGACCCGGCAAACCAACCAGGCGTTAAACCGGCTGATGATTCAGTTGCAATCCGCCACACCAGGCTGGATTAAAGGGGGCGCAATGGACTGGGATCGTGGTGTGGCGATTTGCTCCGCCTGTGAAGATGTGGTTCAATCCTTGGCGCAAGAACCCCTCGATCCCGAATACCAACCCGTACCGGAAAAAAAATGAGAATCGGAGCCAACATCCCAACTCGGAACTGCATCGACCTGGATTATCCCTTCCGCGAGTGCATCGCCAGTCTGTTGCCGGTGTGCGACGTGGTCTCCGTTTGCGATGGCCAATCCACCGACGGCACCCAGGAGGCGATCCGGGAATGGATGACGCGCGAGCCCAAGCTCTCGCTCTGCGTCTATGAATGGCCGGACCCCAAAGGCAAGCCGGACTTTTATGTGAACTGGATCAACTACGGCCGCCAGCACGTCCAGGCCGACTTCCAATTTCAGATGGACGCTGACGAGGTTCTCTCCGAGCTCAGCTATCCTTACGTCGAATGGGTCAAAAAGAAGGAAGCGACGGACCGCTTTTCGGTCTGCATGAACCGGCTCAACTTCTGGCGCGACCATCGCCACCTCATTCCGCACGGCCAATGCTGCGGCCATGAAGTGGTGCGGATTGCGCCGGTTAATCTCTGGCTGGCCAGCGACGGTTACGATCCCCGCGGCGAGGAAGCGGCCGGGATGGCGCTTAAACTTGGGATCGACATTTATCACTACGGATTTTTGCGGCGGCGGGAAGCGTTCTTTAAAAAGGAGAAACTCTTGCAGGGTTATTTCTTCGACACTTACGACGCCAGGCTGGAGCGCGCGGAGAAAGAATCCGGGAACTGGATGGAGTCCGCCGGGGTTACCGGATGGGAGAACCAACTCCTGGACTTCACCGGCCCGCACCCGGTAGCCGCTCGCGCCTGGCTCAACGAAAGAGGTTACGATGCCTGACATGATCACCGGAGTCGTAGTACTCCAAAGAATTCCCGCTCCCGGAGGCTGGCGCCTCTGGTTTCAGTACACCCGACAGGACGGGCTTATTGGATATTCGACTATCCCCATGAAGCCGAAGGGGACCCCGAAGCCCGAAGGTCACACCGGACCGCTTTGGGATTTCGACATGCAAAACCCAACCTTGCATTGCTCGCCCTCGGTGAGAATTCTCGGTGCTCACGACGGGGATCCAGATCACTTCCACAACGCCGGCCAGTGGTCGAATCCTTTTGTCATCATGGCCAAGCCTTACCCGGAGGCGGAGGACCCCGACAGCCGGGACGTTTGCATGGAGATCAACAAGTTCAAAACCAAGGAAGAGTGCGACCGTGTCATCCTGGATTTCCGAGCGAAAGGCATCTTAGAGTGAACCCCGAAGAACTAACCCGCAAATGGCAGCACGTCTTAGATGCCACCAATCACGTCTGGTCCTGGACTGAACCCCACACCCTGGCCTATTGCTGTGAGCGCGCCTCTCACGCGAGCAACGCCGTTGAGCTCGGGACCTACCTGGGCAAGAGCGCCTTTGTGATGCTCCAGGCCAATCCCAACCTGCATCTCTGGTGTGTGGACACCTTCCTCGTGCCCGGGACGCAGTACACAGCCTCGTACTTTCTCGACAAGTTCATCAAGGAGGGAAGGTGCGAGCTGATACTCGGAGACTCTGCGCGCGCCGCCGGGATGCTTCAGCACATGAAGGGGAGACTCGACTTTGTTTTTGCCGATGATGGCCACGCGGAGGAGGATTTGCGACGGGACATTGGCAGCTTCCTCCCGCTGATGCGGTCCGGCACCTACCTCTTCGGCCACGATTGGGACGGTGACAACGACGTTGCCCGAGGCGTAAAGTCAATGTTGCCAGTAGCCAAGATAGAAATTCCAGTTCCGAGAGTATGGCAATATCGCGTTCAGAAATGCTGCGGAGAGTAAGTCCGAGGGGGAAAAAGAAGCTCACGCACGGTTACGGGAGGCTTCGCGGGCAATGCCCCGCTCACCCGCTTTATGTCGTGTGGGCTGGTATGAAGGCAAGATGCCACAACCCAAGACACAGGTCCTTCAAGTATTACGGAGGACGTGGAATAAAGGTCTGCAAGCGATGGCAGACCTTTAAGAACTTTCTTGAGGACATGGGCCATGGATACGGACCAGGGCGTACCCTCGAAAGGAAAAACAGATCGATGGGGTACGAACCCGGAAACGTCGTCTGGGCCACCTGGGAAACGCAGCGGTCTAATCGGAGCGACAACCGAATCTGGGAACTGGATGGCCTGAGATTGACCGTAGCGCAGTGGGCGAAAAGAGCCGGACTTAGGTACAACACTCTTTTCTATAGGGTCCACCGCAGCGGATGGACGGTGAGGAAAGCTATAACCACACCATGAGGAACCGATTGAGACATCAAACCGAGTGCAACCTTATTTTCACACGATGAGAATCATCATCGCCTATCCCCTCCCCTTTGACGCGTGGGACACGTTTGCCGGCGAGGTCTCGCGCTTCGTGGAAACCTTCAAGCAGTTCCCTCCCGGACATTCCGATTACGAGGTCTGGGCCATGTGCTGCCTGGGCGAGCCGACCGACCGGATCAAAGAAATGTTCTGGGGCATCAAAACCCAGTTCGTTCCCTACCGCTTCCATGGTTGCGACATTGGCGGGGCGCAAATGGCGGCCAAGAACTGCAACCCCGGCGAGTGCGTGATCGGGATGACGTCCCGTTGCTTCTTCCACCGGACCGGCTGGCTCAAGCGTTACGTTCAAGCCCGAGAGGCGCACGGCCCGGGCATCTACTCCGCTTCCACCTCATGGGAAGGCGGCACCGCCCATTGCTGCACCCGCGCTTACATGATCGACGCCGACCTATGGCAAGCCTTTCCGTTGACCGTCGCCACCCGCGAGGACGGGCAGAAGTTCGAGACGGGGGAATGGTGCGTCACCCGCTGGCTGATGGAGAACAACCAAGCTGCCGGGCAAGTCCGGTGGGACGGTGAGGACAGCCTGGCCATGAGCCGCGCCCCCCACCTGGGCGGAATTTTCCGACGGGGAAGTCAGAACGAAATGGTTGTCTGGGACCGCCACACCGTCATTTACGACCGGGCGGACAATGTTGAAAAGCAGCGGTTGGAGGAACTGGCCAACCCGCCCAACAACTAAAAAAGTCTCGCTCGCTTCCGGTTGGGGGTGTAAGAAGCGCCCATGACGACGGAAGAAAAAAGGCTCAATCAGAAGCGTTGGGAAGCCGCAAACCTCTTTCGCCGTAATCTTCGCCGCCGCCAGCGCCGGGGCGGTTACTACAAACTCTCGGGCTCCTACGACGGCAGCCTGAGCAAAAGCTTGCGGGCTCTCCGCGAGACAGGCGTTCCCCGCAAACACAAGCTCACCAAAAAACTCCTGGGACTCTGACCTATGCCCGACTTTAGCGATGCGCAGTTAGTGGAACAGATTTGTTACGAGTTCAAACTCGCAGACTTCAACCGCGGCAAGAACCGTTCGCTGATCAACCAGCTTTTCAACGGCTGGCCCCCCTACAGCGGGGCGGAGGTGGAGGAGAACAACATTGCGATCAACGTCAACGATCTGACCGGGACGCGCCTGGCCCACGACGCGCGCAGCCAGCTTTACGGCGCTTTCCTCAAGCCGGGGAAATTCTTTTCCATCCGTCCCGACGGGGGACCCAAGCACAAGCGCCAGTCTTGGGCCATGGACGGCACGGACAAGATCAACTCGATTATGAAACGCTCGATTGACTATTTCGAGTGTTACCGGAGCAAGCTCGCGCTGGACGTCCTGCACGGAGTCGGTCCTGCCGCGTGGGAAAACTCCTACGGTTGGTGTCCGGACCCGGTGGGCATCGAGGACATTCTGATCCCGGCCAAAACGGTCCTCACCATGAAGAACCTCCCTTTCTTCGCCATCTACCGCAGCTTCACCGCACCGGAACTGATTAAGCTCACCCGCCGCGCCGAGCGTGATCCCGGCTGGAACATGGACCTGGTGGAGGCTTGCCTGGAGTGGATCGACAACGAGACTTCCGCGCTGATGGGAAGCACCTGGCCCGAGGTCTGGAGCCCGGAGAAGATGCAGGAGCGGGTTAAGGGAGACGGCGGATTCTACCCGGCGGACAGTGTCCCGACGGTGGATTGCTTCGATTTCTATTATTACTCTGAAGACGACCAGCGCAGCGGTTGGCGCCGGCGCATCATCCTGGACTCCTGGGGCACCCCTTCCCAGGTGGGCGGCAACCTGACGATGAACCGCCGGCCGCTAAAGAAGGAACTGAGCAGCAAGCGGGATATTTTCAAAATCCAGAAGTCGGATTTTCTCTACACCTCCGGGGACAATTATTTCTCGGACTCCTGGCGCAACGTGATGAGTTTCCAGTTTGCCGACCTGTCCTCAGTGGCGCCCTTCCAGTATCATTCGGTCCGCAGCCTGGGCTTCCTGGTGTACGCGCTCTGCCACCTCCAAAACCGGATGCGCTGCAAATTCAATGAAGCGGTCTTTGAAGCCTTGATGCCCTACTTCAAGATTAAAAACATGGAGGACGCGCAGCGGGCTTTGAAACTCAACATGATCACCCGCGGCCTGATCGATGACACGATCACTCCCGTCCCGGCGGCGGAGCGTTACCAGGTGAACACTGGCCTGGTGGAGCTTGGCATCAACCAGAACGCGGCCCTGATCGAGCAGCACGCGAGCAGTTACAGCCCCAACAACAATTTCACGAAGGATCGCACCGAGAAAACCCGCTACCAGGTCATGGCCGAGGTCAACGCCATGACCAATCTCATTTCCGGAGCGTTCAATCAGGCTTACCAGTACCAGGAATTTGAGGACCGGGAGATTTTGCGCCGGTTCTTTATCAAGGACACCCGCGACCCCGAGTGTCAGCAATTCCAGAATTGCCTTCTGCGGGCCGGGGTGCCTGAGAAGTACATGTGCGCCGATGCCTGGGAAAGCTCGCATGAGCGGGTAGTGGGCGCCGGCAATCAAACGCTGGAAATGAGCATTGCGGAATGGCTGATGGGCAACCGCATGGCTTTCGAGCCGGACGCGCAGCGCGAGATTTTGCGCAAATCCACCTTCACGGTCACCGGCGACTCTGACCTGGCTTCTCGCCTGGTGCCCGACGCGCCATCCATTTCCTCCTCCATCCACGACGCGCAGATGGCGGCCGGGGCGCTCATGCAGGGCTTGCCCATGGCGCTGGCTCAGGGCGTCAATCATTCGGAGTACGCGGAGGCCCTCATGGCGACCATGGTCAACGAGCTCCAGAAGATCGAGCAGGGACCGCAGCGGATGGGGACTCCGGAGCAGGTTGCCGGGCTGCAGAACATCGCCGGCCAGGACGTCAACGGGCAGCTTATTCCCGGCAACGGCGCGGCCAACCATATCGCGCTCCTCGCCCAGGACCCGCACGATAAGGCAACTCCCAAGCGGTTGCGCGACCAGCTTTCCAAGCTGATGAACTTGGTCAAAGCCTCGCACCAACGCCTAGTCGAATCGCAGCAGGCGGCGGCACAACAGGCGCAGCAGTCCCAAGGCGGCGGCTTGGACGGCAAAGACGCCGCGAAGATTGCGGGGATGCAAGCCCAGGCCCAGGCCAAGGTGGAGAACATGCGTACCAGTCACGCGCAGCGCACGGCTCAGCGCCGGATCCAGTTTGAGCAGCAGCTCAAGCAGCAGCAGGAAGAACACGCGGCCAAGCTGGCGCGAGACCGCGAGGAGGCCGCCCAGGAGATAGCTCGTAAACGGTTCGCTCTTGAGGATTAACCATGCCTGAAGGTTGGGAACCAGAAACGGGCGACGAAGAAGAAGGCTTGCCTGATGAGCAATCCGACGAATGACTTGGCCGAGGAGATAAAAGCTCGCGGCGAGACCTCGATTTGGGACCTGAATCCCTGCCCGTGTTGCCATGCCAGGGCGGACATTCACCAAAGCGGCGATACCATTCAAATCTGGTGCGGACAGTGGGGCTGCCGTAAGGTGAGCGCCAAGACCATGAGCGATGCCGCCAAACTCTGGAACGCAAAGGATTTTCGAGATGCCCATTAACCTTGCCGGGAAGCGCGCGCTGGTTGTGGACCATGGCGCTTTTGTGGAACTCGCGTTGCGGCTGGCCCGCAAGGGCGGGTTCGGCGAGGTCTATTACTGCGATCCCTCCTGGGAGACGGCCTACGCCAAGATTGACCACGCCGTTATTGGCGACGGCTTTGAGCAGGTCAGGCGAGTAAAGGAGCCTTGGGCGCTCATCGACGGCGGCGAGGTGGACATTGTGATTTTCCCCGACGTTCACCACGGCGAGATGCAGGCCCACATCGAAAGCCTGGGACTTCCGGTCTGGGGCGCTCGCAGCGCCGACCAACTGGAGCTTCACAAGCTGCGGTTCAAAAAGATCCAGGACGAACTGGGGATGCCACATGCCGATTACGACGTAATTTACGGCATGTTGTCCTTGCGGGAATACTGCGCCAGAACCACGGATCGCTATATCAAAATCACTCCCCAATTTCGCGGAAACCGGGAGACCTTTCACCACTCCGATCCTTTCGAGACGGCGATGAAGCTGGCGCAAATGGACCTGGAGTTTGGACCCCTGGGCGACATTCTGACTTTCCTTTGCGAGCACCCGCTCAAGGGCAAAATCGAAGGCGGCATTGATACTTACACGGTGGACGGCCAGCACCCGGATCAAGTGGTTTCCGGTTGGGAGATTAAGGACAAGTGCTACCTGGCAGAGGTCCTGGCCTGGGGCGAGGTAAACCAGGTCCTCCGGGACGCCATCGATCCGCTCTGGCCCATCCTCAAGGCCCGGGGGACTAAGCAGATGATCTCCACCGAGGTCAAAATCGAGGACAAGGTCCTGCTCGAGCCAACCATCCGTTTTCCGTCGCCAGGCGGAGAGCAGCAGATGGAGCTTTACGAGAATTTTCCTGAGATAATTTGGGAAGGGGCGCACGGGCGGTTGGTCCAGCCCGAGGTCACCTACCGCTATGCTTGCACCGCGATGATCGACCACGACGGCGACTCCAACCACACCCGCGCGATTCGCGTCCCGGAGTCTGTGCGCCGTTGGGTGAAACTTTACAACGTGTCCCGGGTGGGGGACTTGCTGGCCACCGCTCCGGGCAACGAAACCATAGGCGCGGCCATTGGTCTCGGAAGCACGGTCCAGGAAGCTTTGGAGCGTCTCAAAGAAGTGGCCGAAGCCCTCAAAGACCAGCCGGTCAAGGTTCACGTTGAGGACCTGGCCAAGGCGCTCCAGGAAGCGCAGGAGGCCAAAGAAAAAGGCGCTGGCATGGAAGGCACCGAAGTTCCCGAGCCCGCGGAGGCTGTCACATGACTATCAACTGGGAAAAAAGGACACGCTTTGGTGTCTGGTGGCACCTTCACATGGCGATTGTCAAGCTTAACAAAATGGCACCTACGCCCGCTAGGACTGCGCGAATAGCAAGGTTAAGGGACGCCTTGTGCGCCCATAAACTTGAATCCGCCTTGATCGCATGAGCAACAACGCACCCGGACCAATGCAGGGCGGCGGCTGTCACTACGCCCAGGCCATGGCCGATCAAACTCCACGCTATGACAACGCAGTCCGAAAGCGCAAACGCAAGCGCCGAAAGCGCAAGCTCGCTTAATTTCCCCAATTACCAGCCCCCGCAAGGCATCCCCAACCACGGGGACAAGTTCGCCGGCCCGTTGAACAAGCTGGCCATGTACCGCTTCCGGATGCTCAAGGGCAAAGGCAAGGGAAAGAGCAAGAAAAGCGACAAGGTCAGGGTGAACTATAAGAAGAAGCCCAAGTTCTACTATTGACCGGCCAGCCCAAACTGTTCTACCAGTAGGGCATGTCAACCATACTAACGCCTCCCGGTACGGTCCCTCCGGTCCGACCCGTCATCAACCCCAGCCCCAAGTCGCGCTTTATGGAGAGCGCCGACAACATCAGCAAACACCGTGCGATGGTGGACCGGGGCGAGTTCCAGCGAGCTCTGGATTACGCCATGATGCAGTACGTGGCCCGCATCTCCGTCAACACCGAGACCGGCACTTCGGCCAGCAACATGTTCAAAATCTGCGGGGCGCAAGAGTTCGCCCAGGAGCTCAGGCTTTTAGCCGACGAATGGAATCCGCCGGTTCGCCGCGTCCTGCCTCAGAACCTCAACCACGACGCCTAACCGAGTAAGCCGTTATGCCTCCCGCACCCGCTGCTCCTCCCGTCTCCGCTCCGGCCGCTGCACCCTCGCCCTCTCCCGCTGCTCCTGCGGTGAGAACCGACGCGGCCGGAGCTTTACCTCCCGCCCAGGTCTCCGCCGCGAGTGTCGCGCCTCCGGTGGACCCCAAGCCTGCCAAGGAAGGATCAGCCCGCTCGCGCATCTACAAAACGCTGGAGAAGTACGCGGCCAAGGACCCGACCGCCGCGCCAGCCGCGCCGGCCGCCGACCCCAATCCAGCGGACCCTCCGGCGCCGGCCCCCAAACCGGCAGACCCCAAGCCAGCTGATCCAGTGCCTACGGACCCTCCGGCCACCAAGCCCGGGGACCCTCCCGATCCGGACCGGACCAAGACCAAGCCGGACAAAAGTTTTTGGCAGGCGTACGACTCCTGGAAGTCCCGGGCTATCAAAGCCGAGGAAGGACTGGCCAAAGCCGCGAGCGTCCCTTTGGCCGAGGGAGAAAAGAAGTCGCTGGAGGAGCGAGTCAGCAAAGCCGAAGCACGCGCCCAGGAATTGGAGGAGCATATCCGCTTCGTGGATTACTCCAAATCCTCTGAGTTCAAAACCAAGTACGAGACGCCCTACGTCCAAGCCTGGCAGCGGGCAATGTCGGACCTGAGCGAGATTTCGGTTAAAGACCCGCAGACGGGACAGCAGCGATCCGCCGAGCCGCGCGACATGCAGGTCCTTTTGAATATGAGCCTCGGGGAAGCCCGCACGTTCGCCGAAGAGATGTTTGGTCCTTTCGCCAACGACGTGATGAACTACCGGAAGGAGATCAAAAGCCTAAACGACGCGCAGAATAACGCCCTGGAGGAGGCCCGCAAAAGCGGGGAGACCCGTCAGAAAGAGCTCAGCGACCGGAGCAGCCAGCAGTTGGCGGTCATCCAGTCGGAGATTAAGACCACATGGGAGCGTGAGAACGAGGCCGCGCTGGCCAACAAAGAGCACGGCGAATTTTTCAAGCCAATCGAAGGCAACGAGGAGGTCAACAACCGCCTCAAAAAGGGTTTTGAAATGGTGGACCGCGCTTTCACGCTCAATCCCTCCGATCCAAAGCTCACCCCGCAGCAGCGCGCGGACGTGGTCCGGCTCCATGCCGCGGTGCGCAATCGCGCAGCGGCTTATGGCCGGCTCGTTTTCGAGTTGAAAGGGCTCCGCGCCAAGCTGGCCGAGGCCAACAAAAAGATCGAGGGTTACCAGACTTCCGCGCCGGCCACCTCCGGACGCGGTGGCAGTCCCGAGGCTCCCACGACCGGCAAGAGCGCCCGCGAGAGAATGTTCTCCGAGCTGGAAAAACTTGCGGGAAGATAAAGCATCATCGAATCCCATAGGGGATGAAACGATGTTCGAAGTGTGAGCGGGAGTTGCCGCCTGATCGGTTTGTTAAATCGGACCGTTACCTGGATGGACTCTATTCAAGCTGCAAGGACTGCCGCAGAGAGGCGCTAAAGAAAACCTTGGAGTCCCACCCGATTTGCGCGAGGTGTAAAAAGGCCGACCACCTTCCAGGATCCGCGTATTGCTACTCCTGTAGGCGGGTACAACAAGGCAGAAGTCCGGTACCGGCGATCGGCAGGAGGAAGGAGAATCTGCACCTCTGCTCCAAATGCCAGTTGAAACCAAAGCTGGAGTACCACCGCTATTGCCGGGAGTGCAAAAACGCTTCTACCCGGAAGTATCTCCGACAGTTAAAGCCGACCCTTCAAGCCCTATCAAAAAAGACTACCCGACACTACATTAACACCCTGATAAAACGCGGAAAGATTAAACGGCTCCCCTGCGCCTATTGCGGCTCAATCCCGAGCGAATTTCACCACTGGCACTACGAGCCTCGCTCCACTTCCGGAGAGTTTCTCTGCACGCTCCATCACCGCATCGCGCACGATGTTTTAAAAAAGGTGTTGACCGCCGTTGCCGAGCTGTTGTAAAGACTCACTCGGTTCCGGGACTCCTTACCGGCGCGGACCGACCGCGAGACCAATCGGACCGGCCACCGACCGGGCTTCAAAATCGGCGATTCCGTAAACGCAGAGACCATTGAATCGCACAACAATTTTGAAGAAAGAAAAACAGTATGTCTTGTCCAACTCCTTCTAATATAGCAGCTTGTGACTTCCCCCAGTTTTTGGTCGATCAAACGCCGAAGTTCGATGAGCTGATCATGGAGGACATTCGGCCGACCGACGGCTGGCTGCTCAACGTATCCACCGGGACCACCCCGATGGGCACCCCGGTTGAAATTACCCAGGACCGTTTCCGCTCCGTGTGGCCCAACACCACCAAGAGCTGGCGCCGGATCCTGGCCAACGGCCCGGGTTGTTCGTCCAACTACTGCGACCCGAGCGAACATCAGATCGGTTGGGGCGCGGACCGGCTAACCTACTACGCCGAGGGCCAGGAGTGGGCGACCCCGTTGCTCTGCTACGATCAGGACATGCACATCACCCACGCGATGCAGCATATCGAGCAGATCATCTCCGAGATTTTGCGGCCGGCCACCACGGCGATCAGCAGCAACTTCCTCCGGAAACGCGGGCTGCTCTGGTCGAACAAGAAGAACACCGCCAACAGCAACCTGGACCAGTTCACCTACACCTGGACCTTGGGCGGCCCTAACAGCGACGAAGAAATTTACTTCGATTGCTCGGTGCCCCCGACCAATGTGTTTCATCTGGTTCCCCAGATGCTCCAGAACCGCTTTTCGCAGCTTATGCGGCGAGGCTACGCCGGCAAAAATCCGTTCAAGGAAACCGCTCCCTTCGTGGAACTGGTGACCGACATGGACACTTGCTGGTTCCTGGACAAACTAGGCGGCCAGCAGGGTGTGGGCGGCGGGGACAGCCCGACGGTCTTTGGCAACTGGCGCTTCACCGAATGGGGCGCGGCCAACGAGTATTGGCGCTACGGGTTCTCCGGCCAGATCGGAAACTTTATGACCCGGGTGGACGAGCTTGGGCTCCGGTTCAACTTCGTCACCGACCTGGGCGCTGGCGCGGCTCCCAACCGATACCGCTACCAGATCGTGCTTCCGTTCAAGAACAGTGTCACCACCGGCGCCGGCGGATCGGCGGGTCTGGGCAGCGATGCCAACCCCGACTTTGACAAGGCGCACTTTGCGATCTCCTACATCTGGCACAAGAAAGCCCTGGAGCTCCTAGTGCCCGACGCGCGGCCGCTCAATCCCGAGATGCCTTTTGGTCACCGGGACTTCGGCGGCAAGTGGCAGTTCGTCATGGACAACCTGGGCGCCGACAGCAACGGCAACGTGATTGCCAACAAGCGCCGGAACAAAGGCCAGTTCATCGCGGACTTCCGGTACTACGTCCGGCCGATGCACTACGAGTTCTGCGAGGTGTTCTTTCACGGGCGGGAGCAATTCTGCATCCCGAACATTCCGTTCTGCTCCGCGGACCCCGGCTACCCGGCTCAGTCCTACACCAGCACCCTGCCGCTCTGCCCGATTCCTTCGGCTTACACGGCGCTTTACGGCACCGGAGTCCCGACGGGTGGCAGCGCCGGAGTGCCTTACGACCAGTCCATTTTCCCGGGCCAGGATGGTATCCCCCCGACGCCGGTTACTCCTCCTGCTTCGCCGGACGTGTAATCGTGATTGTCTGTTAGTGGTTGTGGTTGACAATCCCCGCCCTGGTAGCAACGAGCCAGGGCGGGGACCCTCTGAGAAAGAAAAGAAGATATGGCCAGCAAAAACGACACCCCGATGGACGGAGACCTTTACGCTGACGGCTCGAGCCCCGACGCCAAGCCGAAAGGCCAAGGCCAGGATCAGGAAGAGCAGTACGAGTCCTTCATTATCCCCAAGAGCGCCCTGGGCGGTAAGGAGTACGAGCCCGGCCAGGAGATCAACTTGCGGATCGTGTCCATCAAAGGGGACCGGGTGGAAGTCCAATGCGCCGACGATGACGAGAAAACGGAAGGGGATCAAGGCATGGCTGGCCAGGACCAGGGCGGAAGCCAAGGCGGCGCGAGTGGCGGCGATCAAGGAGGCCAAGGTCAAATGGCTTCAATGCTTGAATGACCTGCACCCCTCAAAGCCTAGCCAACGCCGCGGTCTGCTACATGGAGTGCATCCCCGACGGCGCTCAGGCGGCGGTGACCAACTACCTCCTGGCGCAACTGTTGAACCAGCTCAACGGAGCTTCGACGGACCCCAAAGTCATCCTCCAGGCAGCAACGGCCTACCCAAATAGCTTCCTGCAGTTGGAAGGTGTGCAGGACGCGGTACAATCGTATTTGCTCTGTCAGCTAGCCACGGCTTCCGGCGCGTGAGAAATGAATTGCTCACCCACCAATCTTGCCAGCCAGGCGGCTTGCTATAAGAGTTGCCTGGATCGGCGCAGCATCGCGGCGATTAAGAATTTCCTCCTTTGCTCGATTTACCAGGCGGGCGGCATCGGTGCCAACCTTGTGCCCTCGGGAGCCTCCTACTCCGGCGGCGGGACTTACACCCTGGCAGTGGGCACACTGACCACCTACAGCATCATGTGGGGAGCCAACGACACCTCGATGCAGATGGCGGTGACTGGGGTCACGGGCGGTCAGGTTTACACCAGTCCCGGCGCGGGTCAGACGACCACGGTTTACAGCAGTGGATACAACCAGTTTGTTTTCACCGGGACAGGAGGATCGACGGTGACGGCTATGGTGCGAGTGGAGCCAAAGGCCGTTCCGATTCTTACTGGATTAGCCGCTTCGCTGAACTCGGCGGGAACGGTGATAACCGTTTCCTGGGACGCGCCTCCGGCCGTTATCACGGGCACCAACGTTTACACCAGCCCAGATCAAGTGACCTGGACACTGGCGGCCACGGTCACCGGGTCTGGAACCAGCACAACGCTTAACGGTCCTTCGGCGGGAACAGTGACATATATTCGAGCTTATTGGTTTGACGGTATCGCAACCAATACCCTTAGCCCGCTCACCGTGAACCAGCCGGACGTTGACGCAGCGGCCTGGGCCACTCGGGTGGTGTCCAACGGGGGGGCACTCGTTTCCCGGGCTCGGGTTTCCCAGATAAGCACGTTCTGCACGACGCTCAAGGCGACGACTGTTTGGAACAAACTTCAATGGTGCAACCCTGTCGCTCCAGACAGCCTTACCGCGGCGGAAACCCCTCTGATCGTCGGAAACGGAAGCGCGCTGTGGGCACCGGCTGGTGTGGTCACGCTTAGTTCGTCTGGTATAAAGACCGACGGCAACCTTGGCAGCCGCCTTGTTCCTGGAAACCTCGGAGTAAACTTCACCACCGCAGCAGCCGGGATCGTTCTTTGCGCCTCGGCGGTTACGAACACTGCCGCCGATCATACTTGCGGAAACAATACCAGCACGTTCAGCGATGGCGCGTACATGTTCCTTGATAACTCTGGTAACACGCAAGGCGCACTCGGTTCACCGACGACATCAAGCGTGAGCTTTGCCTGCCCGGGCGCTGGATACTTTTCCTTGCAGCGTACGGCTAACAACGCGCTGAATTGCTATTGGGGCAACTCCACCAATGCCCACGCTTCCAAGCAGTCCCAGGCCAGCGTGGTGAGCACGCTCACGGCGGATGAGCCTTTCCCGTACTTCGGAAGCTACCAGTTCGGAACTTCACCCGGTTACGGGTTCAGTTCGAGCGATGTTCTCTCCTTCATGGCCGGGACAACCGGGCTTTCTTCGTCCGAGGACGCTACCCTGTTTACGGCGGTTCAAACTCTCAGAACCGCGTTCGGGGGAGGCTTCCCTTGATTTTTGAGCCATCGATCCTCACTGTTGTTGCCATGCCTGACACCTTTTGGACCAAAATTCTCTACGAGCTGCCGGCGGTGGCGGCGGTGATCGCCGTCGTCTATTTGTTCATCAAGCACATTGAGACGCAATCGCGCTCGAACCAGGAGTTTTTCCGCGAGCTGCACGCGGAGCACATCACCGCGCGGCAGGAAAGCCAGCGCATCATTCAGGAGAACACCGAGGCGGTTAAGGACGGCATCCAAGCGACCACCAGGAGCACTTCCGCCGTGCAGGACTTGATTCGCATCGTAGATCGGTTAGATAAGAGGTAGGTATTCACCCGGGGTTGTTCAGCGGGCGAGACGATTTATCGTTGGGACTGCTGAAAATGGATGCGACACACGCAAAACTTTGGCTGTTTGGGATTGGCCTGATCTTGCTGGTCTGCGAAGCGATCATTGGCTTGGTCCTTCATCTACTGGGGTACTAGGAACTTTCCGGCTTGCTAATGGGGTGTTGCGGGGGTAAAACCGCGCAAAATATGCGAACCTCCACTAAGCAAGTTTTAGCCCTTGTCTCCCTTCTGGTGTGCTCCCTGCTAGCCATTGGCCTTTCGGGCTGCGCCTCCGGCTCCAACCTGGCCAGCACTCCCGCAGGTCTGCTCTACAACACCCAGACCAATTACGTGCCCCAGGTGTCGGTTATCACCAACACCGTCCCAATCACGGTTTACAAAACCAACGAGGTGCCGATTACCGTCACCACGACCAACACCCAAGGCGTCACTGCGTACGTGACCAACTACCAGGCCGTAACGGTGCCGGTGACCAGCTATGTGCAGACCACGCAGACGGTGACCAACCAGGAGCCCAACTACGTCAATACGCCCAAGGCGGGAACCTCGACCGCCGCGCAAGCTGTCGGAGGCGTCGTAAACACTTTCGCTCCCGGCGTCGGGACAATGGTTGGCTATGGGCTCGCGGCAGTCCTTGGCCTGGTCGGATACTGGACCAGTTCCAAGAACAAAGCGATGGCCAGCGCGAACTACGATACCTCGGCGGCGCTCGCTCAGGAGATTCAGGCGGTGCGGAGCTTCCTCAAGTCGCTGCCCAACGGCGCGACGATGGATCAGGCGCTTACCACCTGGCTTAACGCTCACCAGAACGATGCTGGAGTGGCGGAACAGGTTCTTACGCTCCTGTCCAACGAGGTGAGCAACTCAAGCGCCCAGATGGCCGCGCAGCAAATTCAGCAGACCATTGCGGGGCTCATTGCTACCAATCCTTCCGCGACCGCCACCGCCAGCACCAAAACGGTCACTGGCAGCGGCGTAATCCCCGGTTAAGGCCCATAGACCAACGATCCCGAGGAAGCGAGGGTTTGCGCTTTTTGGCGTAGCTCTCGCTTCCAGTTTTCAGTGGTCCTCGATGACTCTTCCTCTTCCTGGCGCAGGCGGCCGATCCTAAACCCGAGCCGTCGCGCGCCTTCGGTGCCAATGACCAGGCAGTCGAACAGGTCCGGGCTCCGTCCGGTTTTCTTCTTCATATCCGGCTTGGACTCCACCTCGATTTTATTGCCGGCAACCAGCTTCCACTCACGCGCGCAACCCTCCTGACAGGCATCGAGCGTCAGTCCCCGGAACTGGCCGGCCTCGATGATCAGGCGCACGGTGTACCAGAGCTCAGTGATCAGCTTGGAATAATAGTCGGAGCATTTGACCTCGATGGCTTCGGAAACCTGGCGCTCCGTGGGCTTGCCGCCGCAGTCAATGGCGTTGACACGATTGGAGTACCGGCGGGAGAAGGCTTGCACCAAGCTGGTCCTCATGCCGGAGTCATAAAAGAAGTTTTCCGGAGGGATGCCGCGCACCTGGTTCTCCGCCTGGACCGCCAGGACGATCTGGTCCTCGACCTCTTCCGTTGTGCCGATACCCGCCTTGAGCGGTATCACCTTGAGCTCGACCAGCGCCAGCAGCATACGAAGGTTTTTCCGCTTCCAGTCCTGGTCGATGAGCGCAGCCGCCACCGCGCCGGCAACGTCACGGGGCGCTTCGTAGCCGAAACGCAGATGGCCATAGACGCAGCGGTCACCGCCGACGGCCCGGTAAGCCGCGTCCAGGCAGCCGATGTTGATCAAGTTGCTATCGTTCCAGGTTGGCTCAGCGAAAGCGTTGCCCTTGTCGCATAGCCGCTTGGTGATGACCCGGCGGCTTCCCTGTCCGCGGGGCATCCGGCCTTCGTTAAACATGGTGAAATGCCAGTCATCCCGCCCCCAGACCGCGGCATCATCCTCCATGGACTTCCGGGTAATGAGGAAGGGATAAGGTACCGGCATGGTCGAAGGAACGTCCGTATTGGGCGAGTCGGACCCGCAAAGCTGGATGCACACCCCATCCGGCCAGCGGGTTTTCC
>Ga0075276_10000146_pt1 | contig 21039 bp, 16 predicted proteins | sample SF_Rice_5C_80N_4_FD_69770 | JGI IMG/M metagenome (GOLD analysis project Ga0075276, IMG submission 69770) | Rice paddy soil microbial communities from Twitchell Island, California, USA - SF_Rice_5C_80N_405 | ecosystem: Environmental > Terrestrial > Soil > Paddy field/soil | place: USA: Twitchell... | reverse complement strand
CACCTGTCCGTTTACGGTTGTAGTTTTCCCGCGCGACCTGCGGCACGTGGGCGATGTGCGCCAGCTGGCGGGCAAAGAAATCCAGATCCAGGGAAAAATCCAGGCTTACGACGGGCGGCCGGAAATCGTGCTGCGCGAGATCCGGCAGTTGCGCGGCGCGGTGCGCAAGCTCCCGCCTTTGCCCAAGGACTATGACGTGGAGCGGCGCAGCCGCTACCGCGCCGGAAAGTGGCAGCACCCCACCTCCTCGCGTACACCGGCAAAGCGGCCCAAAGGCGCTCAGCGCGGCATTCCGGTAGAGGAGCCGGCCGATCCCGGAGTGCTACCGGAGTGAGCAAGTTTCGAGTTTCAAAGTTTCAGGGGTTTCAAGGTTTCAAAGTTGGGCTCTGGAATTTTCACAGTTTTTGCTTTTGAGTTTTAAAGGTTCAGCATCGCCCGCAGCGACTTGGCTCCGCCGAAAGCAGTCCCAGCGGGACCAAGTGAAAGTAGCCTGCCACTTCAGTGGCGGGAAGAAGCGAAACTTCAGATCCGGTCCTGTAAGAACGACTGAAGCAGTTTGCAGCCTTGGAGTTTCGAATTTCACCCCCAGAAAGAGTCTTGGAACCTTATGAAACTGAAAACCTCAGCTAGACCCGCCCTGTCCTGCATTCACCGCTACCGGCGGCGCGTATTTCATGCCCACGAACAGAATCGCCGAGGAGAGCGCAATGGCCACTACGGCGCTGCTAAAGCCCGACTGCAGCGAACTGTGGTCGGAGACGTAGCCAATCAGGGTGGGAGAAAGCGCGTCGCCCAGCAGGTGAATGGTGAACAGGTTCACGGCCACTGCAGTGGCGCGGATGTGCGCGCCCACCGAATTGACCACCGCGGCATTCAGAGGGCCGGTGTTGAGCAGCAGTAGGAATTCAGCAACAAACAGGGCGGGAAACATCACGCGCCCGGTAAAGAACAGGGCCAGGATCATGGCCGGAATGCCCAGCGCCATACTGGCGGCTGAAAGCAGATAGTAGGCGCTGGCAGTGCGCCGCAGCAGGCGGTCGCCCAGCCAGCCGCCAAACAGCGTAGCCACGGTTCCGTTGAAGGCGGTGATGATGCCGAACAGCTGGTTGGCGTGCTGCAGCGGGTAATGGCGCACACGAGAGAGAAAGGTCGGCATCCACACTGAGAGCCCGCCCAGGGCAAATGTCATCATGGCCATGCCCAGGGTGGCCGTCCAGAAGGCGGGATTGCGCGCCAGCCCGCGCAGAGTGCCGCGCTCCGCCGTTTCCTGCAGCCGGTCACAGCGGCCGCGTTCCGGCTCAGGAACCAGCAGCAGCAGCAGCGCAATGGCTAGACCGGGGGCTCCCGCCACGTAGAAGGGAGCGCGCCAGCCGTAGCGCGGTCCCAGTTGCCCGCCCACAATGTAGCCCAGCGCCGTGCCCACGGGAATGGCGATATAGAAGAGCGAGAAGATGCGCCCGCGCTGCTCTTCTCCGAACAGGTCGGCGAGAAAAGAGGGAGCGATGGTCACGAAAGTGGCTTCGCCGATGCCCACCAGCGCATGGCGCAGCAAAAGCGCGTCGAAGCTGTAGGTCACCGCCGTCAGCATGGTGGCCAGGCTCCACACCACCGCTCCTGTAATGATGATGACGCGACGCTGGTAGCGGTCGGCCAGCAGGCCCACTACCGGCGCTGCCACCATGTAGCAGAGGAAAAATGCGGTGGTGAGAAAACCGAACTGGGCATCGCTGCGATGGAATTCCGCCTGCACCAGCGGCTGCACCGCGAACAGCACGGAACGGTCAATGTAGTTGAGGAAGTTGAGCGCGGTCAGCAGCAGCAATGCCAGCCGCGCGTAGGAGCGGGAGCGCATGGAGCGCTAATTGTAGATTGAAGCTCGACGATTGACGATTTATGAGTGAGGCGCCGGCACCACGGCGACCCGCAGGCGCAGTTTAACAGCGCCCAGCCCTGCCTCTCTACCGGCGTTCCCATCGCGATCCTATGGCCGTGGACCCTTATTTCCGGCTATGGCGTAACCGCATATCTGGCCGCCATCCCGGCTGCGTTGTGGAATGAGACATGACAGTGAAAGAGCCATATGCCGGGATCATCCGGAACCATGTCAGCGGTCACCATCTGCATGGGAGCCATGAAGGTAACATCGGTACGCATTCCGCCGATGAGAACCGTGTTGCCATGCCAATGTGGGGTATGGAAGTCAAAGTCATTGGCTCCGCTGAATAGGTACCAGCGCACGTGTTCGCCCTTGTGCATGGTGAGCGCAGTCAGGGGCATGCTGCCGTGGACAAATCCGTTGATTGAGAACTTAACAAAGTGCGGGTAGGAGACGGTAGTGCTGGCCGGCGTCGTCGGCGCAGGGATGGCTGCATCCTTGGCAACGGTCGGCAGGTTCTGGTCCACGTACCAGCTGTCCTCTTCGTGAACCTGAGCAAACCAAATCACAAATTCCCGGTCAACCCCTTTGGGCGAGCCGTCAGGCTTGGACTGGCCGCGGGCTGTAATAATCATGGGACCGACCAGACCACTGTTGGGATCCCGATGTTCGTTGACATGGGAGTGATACATCCACATGACCGAGTTTAGGTCGCCCGGCCCGGGGCCTGCCCGCTCCGGCACCCGCCAGACGTATTTGTGGGTGCCGCCGGGGGGCACGCCGTCATCGGCCTTGTCGGCGCCTGAAGTTCCATCCTCGTAAGGTGCGCCCTCGGAGTCCTTGTTGTAAAAGACGCCATGCGGATGCACGGAATAGGGTTGGTGGCCATTGTTGCGGAAGATGACGTGAATGGTGTCTCCCACCTCAGCCCGAATCACCGGCCCGAGAAATCCCAGGTGCTGCCACTCCAGCGGGCGAGGCTTCAGGGTATGGAAGGTCCCGTCCGTGTACTCGCGGTAGAGCACCTTAACGTACGCAGTCGGGACCGTTCGCTCGACCGGCGGGCTCCCGGGGCTGATGCCGCCTACGAACAGCCCAACTGACTTGAATGGCTTGCCGCTGATTCCGTCCACTCCTCCGGGAACGTAATCCCAGGTCACTTCGTCGGCAGCGATATAGTAGGTGCGCGTGTGTCCCTGGGAATTATTGGCCGTTCCCCTGTCGGCGCCGGGGCGGGGCTGGGCAAAGGCTGAGCCGGCGGCGGAGATCGCCAGCGCGCAAAGAAACAGGGCCACACTTCTAAGGGTTGTCATTTCTACCTCCCAAATTGTTGGCCGATTGAACAGCAGTGGCGATGGGAAGCCGTGCAGCCTGCGAATTGTACACCGGCGGAAACGGCATCATGCCCAAATTATGAACACTCTCCGGCCTCGGGTCCGGGCTGCGCTATAATGCGCGCCTGCTATGGAACTGGCCGAAGGGACCCGGCTTGGACCCTACGAGGTAATCGCCGCGGTTGGCGCCGGCGGCATGGGTGAGGTTTACCGCGCCCGAGACACACGCCTGGACCGCTCCGTAGCCATCAAGATATTGCCTTCGCATTTGTCCCGCACTCCCGAGTTGAAAAGCCGTTTCGAGCGCGAGGCGCGGACCCTATCTTCGCTGTCCCATCCGCATATCTGTCCCCTGTACGACGTGGGATCGGCGGCCGGAGTGGACTTTCTGGTAATGGAACTGCTGGAGGGAGAAACCCTGGAGCAGCGTCTGCGCAAAGGACCCTTGCCCCTTCCCGAGCTTTTGAAGACGGGCGTGGAGATCGCCGACGCCCTGGAGAAGGCCCATCGGGCCGGAGTGGTGCATCGCGATCTCAAGCCTTCCAATGTCATGCTGACGAAAAATGGCGCCAAGCTCATGGATTTTGGCCTGGCCAAACCGGACGCCATGAAGGTGGGAGCAGGCGCGACACAAACCTCCTTGACCGGCGGCGCCACAGCCACGTTCGTGAAGCCCTCTTCCCCCATCAGTAGCGTAGGCACCATCGTAGGCACCATCAACTACATGGCCCCGGAGCAGATTGAGGGCAAGGAGGCCGAAGCGCGCAGCGACCTGTTTGCCTTAGGCGCCGTGCTGTATGAGATGGCGACCGGGCAGCGGGCCTTCGAAGGCAAATCGTCGCTCTCTGTGGCGTCCGCCATTCTGGACAAGGAACCGCCCCCGCTGACCACGGTACATGCGGCTTCGTCCCCGGCATTGGACTATCTCATCCGCGCCTGCCTGGCCAAGGACCCGGAGGAACGTTTCCAGACCGCGCACGATGTAAAGCTTTACCTGAATTGGCTGCGGCAGCCCGGGTCGGCAGCAGGGCAGTCAGTCCAGGCCGGGTCGGGATGGCGAACCATCGCTCTGGGCCTGGCTGCCGCCGCCGTGCTCCTGCTGGCCCTCCTGCTTACCAGGCTGACGCGTCCCGGTCCCCCAGTTGTGGCCAGCGGCATTACGCGCTTCAGCATCGCCCTGCCTCCCCGGCAGGAACTGGCCGTGGATAACACGCAAACCTTAGCCCTTGCGCCCGACGGCCGCCACCTCGCTTATGTGGCGGCGGACAGCGGCGTCTCGCATCTTTACGTGCGCAGCCTCGACCGCTTTGATTCCGCGCCCATACCCGATTCCGAGGGAGCTACATTTCCTTTCTTCTCCCCGGATGGCAAGTGGGTCGCGTTCTTCAGCCAGGGAAAGCTTAAAAAAGCCACGGTGGACGGCAGTAATCCCGTGGTCATATGCGAACTGCCCACATTCTTCGGAGGCACGTGGACGCCGCAGGACAGGATTGTGGTGGCCGTGCCGAGTTATGGTCTCGCGAGCGTTTCCGCCAATGGCGGAGGCCTGCACAAGGTTCCCCTGCAGCATGCGGAGCGACTGTACCCGCAAGGACCTGCGTGGATGCCGGGAGGAGACTGGCTCACATTTACCGATTATTTCGCGAGCGCGCGGCGGGTCATGCTGGCGAAGCTGTCTTCCGGGGAGGTGCGTCCGCTAGTTAACAATGGGCAAGCCGCTTCCTACGTGGACGGTCACCTTGTCTACTACTCTGGAGGCGCCCTGTGGTCGGTCCCGTTTGACCTGCAAAAGCTGGCCATCAAAGGGGACGCGGTCGAAATCGAATCCGGCATCAATGAGGAGAATTACATTGCGCAGGCGAGCGCTTCCAGCAACGGAGTGCTGGCCTACGCGCCCGGCCCGGCCGGTAATTTTGCTCGTCGCATTTATCTGGTTGACCGTCAGGGCGTGGAACAGAAGTTGGATATCCCGGCAGAGGACTATGTTGACCCGGCGTTTTCGCCCGACGGAAGGCGCGTGGCCATAGCGATCCGGGCGGTCAACGGACAGCAACTCGCGGTCTACGACCGTGATCGCGGCCTGCTGACATACATTGTGTCCAACGGCGCGCTCAATGATGCTCCGGTTTGGATTGCAGACGGCAAGAGCCTGCTGTTTGATTCCGTCGGCCCCTCGCAAAAACGCGGCATTTACCGGGTGGCGGCGGATGGCAGTTCCGCGCCTCAGTTGATACGCGAGACTTCGGTGAACAGTCACGTGACTGCCACCGCCGGCGACTACGCTGCCGTGACCGTGAATGATCCGCTCACCAGCACTGATCTATGGCTGCTTAAGCTCCGGGACCACAACGAAATGCTGGTCTTCAAACGAACGGATGCCACGGAGCGGCAGGGCAGTTTATCGCCCGACGGCCACTGGCTCGCCTACGCTTCCAATGAATCCGGCCGGTCAGAAATCTATGTTGAGCCGGTGCCCGGCCCGGGAGGCCGCTGGCAAATCTCAAACGACGGCGGGGAACAGCCCCGCTGGGTGCGACATGGACGGGAGATCCTCTACCGCAACGGAACCAAGATGATGAGTGTATCGGTGCAGGTGCAGCCGGTATTCCGGGCCGGCAAAGCCAGCCAACTGTTTGACCGCAGGTTTGATCGCGGCGGCAGCGTCGCCGGATACGACGTTACTCCCGATGGCCAGACGTTCGTCATGACGCGCTCCGAACATGCCAGTCCGACTGAAGTCCGAGTGGTAATAGGCTGGGCCCACGACAGGTAGTACAAATCTATTTAGAAAGGCACGCCCATGAAGAAGGCCGCTTCGGTTGTCCTGTTAGTGATTGCTTTTGGTCTGTTGGGAAACTCCGCGCCCGCGCAAGAGACGGCGAAAAAAGCGGTGGCTGCCAAGCCGGCGCCCAGCGTCTCCCAGGCCGTCCTGCAAAACTGGAACGAGATCGGAAGGAAATTGATCGCCATGGCCGAGGATTTTCCCGCCAACAAGTATGACTACAAGCCCACTCCCTCGGTAGGCAGCTTCGCTCAGCGCATGATCCATGCCGCGGCCGCGAACTACTTCTTCACCAACCTGGCCATGGGAAAGAAAGCGCCTGCGGAAGAGGATCCAAAACGCGACCAGTTCAAGAGTAAGGCCGATATAGTGAGCTACGTGAAGAAGTCCTTTGCCGATGGGGCGGCGGCCATCAAGAGCAAAGGCGACCGGGGCATGTCAGCGCTGATCGTAGACCCCTTCAGCAATCAGCAGACCCGGGTCAGCGATTTTGCCTACGGCCTTATTGAGCACTCGGGTGAAATCTACGGCCAACTGACGGTTTACTACCGCATGGCCGGATTAGTGCCGCCGGAATCGCGGCCTAAAAAATAGTGCTGCCGAATTCAAGCAGACAGAGACCTTCAGGGTTCCCGCTGTCTCCCGGCATCTGCGACGCCGCGGATGGACAGCCCCCAGCTCCCAGCGGGCAGCTAAAAGTTCAGCTGCCGATTTCCGCTCCCGCCTGGTACTGGCTGCCCTTCCACAACCCCTGCGCCCACAGCCAGCCGGCGGCGGGAAGCATTACGGTAAGTCCAACGCCCACAGCCAGCTCGCGCGCCGAAATGCCGGCGTCGAGGATGCGCCCGGCAAAAAAGGTGCTGATGGCCATGATCAGCGTGAGCACGCTCAGATCGGCGGAAAAAACACGCCCGCGGAAGCGGTCCTCGGTGTTCATCTGCAGCAACGTCGTGGACGACACCCAGATGTTGGAGCCGCCCATGTGGGCAAACATGACAGCAGCGCAGGCCAGCGCCAGCCCCGGCGCCGCGCCCAGCAGCATGTAGCCGATGCCCCCGATGGTTAGCCCCGCAAAAATAAGGTTGCGCAGGCGCCCCTGGTTCTGCCCCGCCCATCCGGCGGCCAGCAGCGGTCCCATCAGCGAGCCCATGCCGCGAGAGGCCATGAGCAGGCTCATGCTGAGCATGCCGCCTCGTGTGCCTGAGAGGCCATGCCCGCGCAGGGGAAATATGCGCTCCCCCATCACCGGAAAGATCACCCAGCTGGCACCCATGATGCCGATACCGGTTTTGACCATCATGGTGGCCAGCAGGCGGATATCGCTGCGCACGTAGCGAATGCCGTCGGCTACCGGCTTGAAGTCCACCAGTTCGCGCAGGCGCAGGGGGCCGTGCAGTTCCGTATGCGATTCGTGAAAATCCATGCGGCTGAGAATCAGCGCCGAGACCAGGAACGAAGCCGCATTGATCCCAAACACCGAGGGGCGTCCCAGAAAGGCGGCCGCCAGCCCGCCCAGCAACGCTCCCATGGCGAAGTTGGCCGACCAGGTGGTGGATTGCAGCGTGTTGGCGACAATCAGGTCTTCTTTGGCCGCGATGTTGGGCAGCACCGCCGTGCGCGCCGGCTCGAAGAACCCCCACATGATGGTTTCCAGGAACAGCAGCGGGTACACCAGCCACACCATGGAGCGGGAGCGCACCAGCAGCATGGCGCCCACAATCAGCACCCGCGAAAGGTCGGCGGCGATCATCACCTTCTTGCGGCTGACGCGGTCATTGATGACCCCCGCCATGGGGCCGATGAAGGTCTGGGGAAGAAGCTGGCAGACCAGCGCGATGCCTACCGACGAGGCTTTGCCGGTGAACTCCAGCAGCAGGCTGTAGATGGCGACAGCATAGAACCAGTCGCCCATCTCGCTGACGATTTGGGCACACCACAGGCGGCGGAAGTTGCGGTTGGCGCGGGCCAGCCGCCAGTAGTCCGACAGTGTGCCGGAGAGGGATGCCATGGTGTGGGTAGAACGTTCAAAATAGTCGTTAGCCGTTAATCATTAGCTCTCGGCCGTCGGCCGTCGGCTTTCGGCAATAACCAGCCGACGACCGGAGGCCGATGACCGATAGCAGGTTCTTACAGCTTTTCGAAGAAGTCGCAGCCGCTGCAGGAGATAAAGATGCCGCCGGGCACGCCCCGCTCTCGGTCCTTCACCCGCTTTACGATGCGGGTGGGCTTGCCGCACTTGGGGCAGTCCGTGCTCTTGGTGGTGTCCATCTTCTTGCGGTCCGCGGTTTTTGCAATTTTTGCCATGTTGCTCCTTGACCAGTACTGTCCCGCGGAGCGGGTTTAGCAGACTGTATGGGATGAATGGATGGATGCGTGCTAGCGTCCAGAAATGATTTTACCTGAAAACAGCGCGATTCTGCTCTTTTGTGGGCACAGGCGCCCCCGCCTGTGCGGGCGAGCGCAGCTCGCCTTCTTTGCCATGGCGGGAGCGCGCATTGACGGCGCTGAAAGCCCTCTGCTAACTTCAAAGGTCTTCCGCGACGCGCGTTTCTCCCTGTCACCTGCGCCTGAGCTGCCGGATCTGCGGGGACCTGCATAAGAAGCTTGGAACGAGGACTGCCATGGCCATCAAATTCCGCGGGGTGGACTTCATCGAGTTCGATTCCCTGCTCTCCGACGATGAACGGCTGGTGCGCGACACTGCCCGCAAGTTCATAGAAGACAACCTGATCCCCATCATCGAGCAGTGCAACCGCGAAGGCCGCTTCCCCCGCGAACTGGTGAAGCCCATGGGCGAGTTGGGCTTTTACGGCGCCACCCTGAAGGGCTATGGCTGTGCCGGCATGTCGAATGTGGAGTACGGGCTGGTGATGCAGGAGCTGGAACGCGGCGATAGCGGCGTGCGCTCCTTCGTGAGCGTGCAGTCGGCGCTCTGCATGTACCCCATTTACGCTTTCGGCAGCGAGGAGCAGAAGCAGACCTGGCTGCCGGCCATGCAGAAGGGCGAAAAGCTGGGCTGCTTCGGGCTGACCGAGCCTGATTTCGGCTCCAATCCCGGCGGCATGCGCACCCGCGCCAAAAAAGTTGGCAAGGAGTACGTGCTCAACGGCGAAAAGATGTGGATTACCTCCGGCTCCATCGCCGATGTGGCCGTAGTTTGGGCCAAGAACGAAGAAGAAGACGACAAGATTCGCGGCTTCCTGGTGGAAACCGACCGGCCGGGCTTCCGCGCCGCCGATGTCCACGGCAAGTGGTCGCTGCGCGCCTCGGTGACTTCCAGCCTGTCATTACAGGACGTGCGCGTGCCGGAATGCAATCTGCTGCCCAAGAGCGATGGCCTGAAGTCGCCCTTAATGTGCTTGAACCAGGCCCGCTACGGAATTGCCTGGGGCGGCGTGGGAGCGGCCATGGCCTGCTACGACTGCGCCCTGCAGTACGCCCAGTTCCGCAAGCAGTTCCGCGACCAGCCCATCGCCTCCCACCAGCTGGTGCAGGAAAAGCTGGTATGGATGATCAACGAGATTACCAAGGGCCAACTGCTGGTATTGCAGGTCGGCCGCTTAAAGGACCAGGAGCGCTGCGGGCATCAGCACATTTCCATGGCCAAGCGAAATAATGTGTGGATGGCGCTGGAGTGTGCCCGCATGGCCCGCGACATTCTGGGCGCCAACGGCATTGCCGATGAGTACCCCATCTTCCGCCACATGGCGAACCTGGAGTCGGTGAAGACCTACGAGGGCACGCACGATATTCACACCCTCATCATCGGGTCGGCGATTACCGGGCTGGACGCGTACTAAGGCCGTTGCTCATCTTCACTGCACGCCAGATCCTTCGGCGCTAGAGCGCCTCAAGATGACGCTGGCGAAGAGTGTTAGCCCCCATACAGCTCCTCCAACATCGCATAGGCCCGGCGCAGGTGCGGAATCACGATGCTGCCACCGACAACCAAAGCCACGTTGAGCGCCTCTTCCTGCTCGGCGCGGCTGGCCTCCAGGCGGTAGGACTGGATGATGTGGTAGTTGATGCAGTCGTCGCAGCGCAGGCCCGCCGAAACCACCAGCCCCATCAGTTCCTTGTACTTGGCGGGAATGGCCCCTTCCAGGTAGGTATTGTGGTCAAGGTTGTAGAAGCGCTTGACCAGGTAGTTGTCGGCCTTCTCCACGTTGGCGTTCAGCTTCTGCCTGGTTTCGATAAACTGCCGCGCCAGGGAGCTTTTGGCGGCAACCTGCTGTTCGGTGAACTTATAAGTGGGTTCGCGTCGCTCGGTCATAGGGCAAAAAGATATCAAAACCGCCCCACTGCCCGATCACGCCCGTTTTATTCAGACATGCTGTATGAACAAAAATTCACCTTCCCACTTTGGGAATGGGCATCCAGAGCCCTCCCCGGTGAATCTCTCGCCTGGCTTGACCAAACTGAATGTAAAGGGCATGATGCGCGATTGTCTTGCGCCGGAGCCCTTGGGTGACCCAGGCTCTCCGGCAGGCACAGGTGGATCCCCAACGGGAGGACTCAGATATGGCTACCGAGGTCAGGACCGAGGCTAAGGCGTTGGCCAAGAATTTCGGGCAAAACATCGAGACCGACCTGGCGCTGGAGTTCCTGCGCGTGGTGGAAAACGCGGCCATCGCCTCCGCCCATACCATGGGTCAGGGGGAAAGAAAGCTGGCCGACGAGGCCGCCACCCAGGCCATGCGCAAGACCATGGACACGGTGCCTATGCGCGGCACCATCGTCATCGGCGAGGGCGAGCGCGATGAGGCCCCCATGCTCTTTATTGGCGAACAGGTAGGCGCGTCGTTTCCTGATGGCACCAAGGTCCCCGAAATTGATATTGCCGTAGACCCGCTGGAGGGCACCAACCTGTGCGCCACCGGCGCTCCCGGCTCCATCACCGTGCTGGCCGCTTCGGAAAAGGGCGGCCTGCTGAACGCGCCCGACTGCTACATGGAGAAGATCGTAGTGGGCCCTTCCTGCCACGGCGCCGTGGACCTGGACGCGCCAGTAAGAGATAACCTGAAGGCCATTGCCCGGCGGCTGGGACGCGATGTGGATGACCTGGTGGTGGTGGTGCTGGACCGGCCGCGGCACGAAAAGCTGATCAGCGACATTCGCAAGGCGGGCGCACGCATCCGGCTGATTGGCGATGGCGACCTTTCCGCCGGCATTGCCGCCGCCGTCATCGGCACCGGCGTGCATGTGGTCATGGGCTCCGGCGGCGCGCCGGAAGGTGTGCTCACGGCTGCGGCCATGCGCTGCCTGAACGGCTACATGCTGGGACGCCTGGTGGTAGACAAGCCAGAATTGGAAGAGCGCATCCACCGCATGGGAATCAAGGACAAGAGCCGGGTCTACAAGGCGGAAGATCTGGCCCCGGGCAAGCAGATCATCTTCGCAGCAACCGGCGTGACTGACGGCGCGCTCATGCGCGGGGTGCGCTTCTTCGGCGAGGGCACACGCACTTCCTCCGTGATTATGACCAAGGGCACGGGGAAGGTGCGTTTTGTGGACAGCATTCACCTGGAGAACCGGCCGGATATACGCATCAGGTTCGCTTAGCAGCGGCGCGCAGTGGCGGAAAGCATTCAGCACTCAGCAATCAGCACTCAGCATTTAGTCAGTCCCGGTCTGATATTGACGGGCTGATGCTGAATGCTGAGCGCTTTTTCTGACCGCTGAGCACTGCCCACTGACCACTAGTACGCCGTTCCTTTCGGCATCGGCGGCCACTCCCGCGAATAGCCTTCAAACAGCGCCACCGTCTGCTCCAGGCGGCGAGTGCCGTCATGGATGGCGAATTTGTGCGGCTTGCCCGCCTCGTAGCCGGTCCACAGGGACACTCCTGCATAGGCGCCGTCCTTGCGCAGGATGTAATAGGTCATGTCAATGTAGCGCAGCCGGGCCATATCGTTCTTATAGTTGTGGGCGATGCGCCGCAGCACGTCCATACCCGCTTCCAGCGGCGTCATGCCGTGGCGCATGTTCTCGATGATGCTCTTGGCGCCGCACACCTTAATGTTCTCTTCTCCGCTGCCCGTGGCCCCGGCGGAGCCCACTTCCTGGTCGGTGTAGCACCCGGCGCCGATGATGGGCGAATCGCCGACGCGCCCAGGCACCTTCCAGGCCAGGCCGCTGGTGGTGGTGGTGCCAGCCATCTCGCCTTGGGCGCTGAGCACGGAGCAATGAATTGTTCCGGTAGGCGGGTAGAAAACATTGCGGATGGCTTCCCGGCGCAGTTCGGGCGCAATCCCCAGGCGCGTGGCCAGCGCCTCCAGTTTGCCCAGGCGGCGCTGCCAATACTCGGAGGTGGGCTGCTCCTCTCCCGGCACGTGCCAACGGGGATCATCCGGGCCGGGTCCCCACCAGTCGCGGTCGGAGTTGGATTCCTTCCACAGCAGCCACATCTTGCGCGCCGGCTCGGTGAGGAGGTTTTCGCGAGGGAAGCCAATTTCCAGGCCGAACTTAGTGGCATTGTCGCCCACCAGCATGACGTGGCCGGTGTGCTCCATGACGGCGCGGGCGAGCAGGGAGACGTTTTTGATGTCGTGCACGCCGCCTACGGCCCCAGCGCGCTGCGATGGCCCGTGCATGCAGCATGAGTCGAGCTCGACCACGCCCTCTTCGTTGGGCAGTCCGCCCAGGCCGACGCTGTGGTCGTTGGGGTCATCTTCCGGGCCGCGCACCACGCTGAGGCCCGCCTCCAGCGGATCGCCGCCGCCGTTGAGGGTGGCATAGCCGCGCTCAATGTAGTTGTAGCCATTGGCGGCGCTGATCAGCACCGGCTTGCGCGCCATCTTCACCTGTCCGGAGCCGGACTTGTTTTCCTGCGCCTCCAATCCCAGAGCGAGCGAACTCAGCGCAGCGGCGGTAATAAACTGGCGTCGGGATACGGACATGTCTCCTCCTGGCAGAAACAGCGGGAAAGAATAACATGTCGTGGTGCGAGCGAGTCAGTTGCCAGTTGAAGCGTGTTTCGAAAACGTTTTCGCGGCAGGGCTTCAAATGCCGAAGTTTTTCGACTGGCCACATTGGCTTCAGGTGGCCGTGATATTGCCGCACGCCCTCCTCGGCTTTGTGGCGACACTCTTCTGGTGGCCAAGATCTTCTCGTGGGTGGCGCAATTTTGCGATAGTAGCAGTGTACCTCGTCATTTTCTATTTAGTTATGCACTACGTATTTGCCGCGTGAACGACGCAGCCATCGAGGATTTTCACTATAAAAAACAAGCCCAGCACCTCGTGCTGGGCTCATATCGAAGACTCCCGACGCCCGACTACCGACTCCCGGTTTTTATCCCGCCTGCTTCATGGGCGTGTTCTGGTCGGAGCGGAAGCGCAGCAGGGCGCCGATATGGCCGACCTTCTCCAGTTCCTCATTCTGTTCCACGTAGATTAGTTCAATGCCTTTGCGCACTGCATTCCCGATGAGGACGTCGGCCATGTCGCTCAGTTGGCGAACCGACTGGCCGCACACGGCGCAGCTTTCGCCCATGTGGAAGTCGAGGTGGCCGCAGTTGGGGCACTCCACCCCCGGAGCTTCGAACTTATCCCCCAGGATAAGCGCCTGGACTTCGCCGGTCTCCAGGGAACGCAAAACCCGGCGCAAGCCTACGGCGCCCCGCCCGTTGCGCTGGGCCTGGCCCAGCACCTCACGCAACACCGCTTCGCTGCGAGTGGCGCGGGCTTCGGTGAGTACGCGCAGGCCCTGCTCGCGTACCTGCTCGGGAGTGGCGGTGGCCGCATCCAGGTTTACCCGGCCGAGCAGATGCTGACGCACATAAGAATGCAGATGAGGTTCGAACTCGGGCCAGGTTTCGTCGCGGCAGCCGATAATGAAGTTGGCGGAAACGCCGCTGTCATACAGCTCTTTCATGCGCTCGGCCACGGCTTTGAAGTGGTGCATGGCCTCGTGCTCCACGTGGCGCTGGGCGTGGCCGGCATCGTAGCCGGCAAAGCCGTCGCTGCGCCCGCGCCGCGGCAACTCCCCCTGGATCTCCTCGCGGGGCACAATTTCATCCAGGGTCAGCGCGAACCGGCGCATCTGCTTACGGTCCACCAAAACCACGGAGGCGCTGTACATGGTGCTCAGGATGGCGGCCAGGGGGCGGAGATGAAAACGCTGGTTGACGGCAACACTGCTGCCGGAAAGGCGCGGCGGCAAATCGTACTCGCGCCAGAATCCCTGCTGCGAGCAGGCGAAAATCGCCTTGGCGCGCGCCTGGTTGCCGTGCAACCGCTCGGCAATTTCCAGAATGCGGTCCAGGTCGGCGCGTGCGCTCTTCCCCTTGCCGTTTTTATCCACCTCGCGCAAGGCGGAGCGCACCAGGTCTTTAGCCAGGATGGCCTCTTCGCGATGGGATTTGTTGAGTGGCGTCCGCGGCTGGAAATAAAAGCTCAGGGCAGAACCTTCCCCGCATTCAAACTGAGCCAGTTCGCGGATGTCTTGGCGACGGATCATTCCCCACCTCCTTGTGGTCTCAGGGTCAAGCAGTCCTGGTATGCTGCAACAGCTTGTCACGGAATTCATTGGGGATGGGCAAGGCTTTGCGCAGGTGGTCGCGGGCGGCATTCACCGAGACGCGCACCTGCTCCGGTTTGCGGTCGGTGATAACGGCGATCTCCTGTACCGTAAAGCCTTCAATGGCGTTAAGGATGAAGGCTTCGCGATCTTCGCGGGGGGCGCTGAGCAGGGCCGCCTCAACCAAAGTGATCATCTCGTCGGAAGCGGCAATGTCTTCGGGGGTGGCTGTGCCGCGGTCGGGAATGATGTCCTGGGCGATCAACTGCTCGTCGGGCTGATGATATTGCAACTGCGGTTCGTCGCTGGCGCGCACGTTGGGAGCGCGCTGGTTGCGCTGCAGGGGAACATCCTCTGGACCTTCGCTGGCGCGCGCGGAAAGATCATCAATGGCGCGCATGGAAAGGCGATAAAGCCAAGGCTCCAGGGAAAGACGCTCGGGCTTGTCCAGACCGTCGCCCAGAGCATTAGCCACGGCTTCATTGATGATTTCCGAGGGGGTCAGAGTCTCCGGAGCCAACTGGTCCACGCTCTCGCGGTAGCGCAGTTCGCGTTCCACAAAGCGCTGCAGCCGGTTCAGATTGGCGTTCACATAGGTGCTGATGTCCTCGCTGGAAACCGTGGGCGGCTGCACCGCCGCGACGGTCTCTTCAAAGGGCACCTGAGGCTGGGGACGGGACCGCCCCCCGCGCCTCCAGCGCGGCCACTTGTGGGTATTTCGCAAGTGGTCCTTGTGCTTGATCAGCTGTTCCAGCAGATCATCGAATGCGCCTTTGATGGCGGTGGTGGCGTTGGGGGAACGCTCCTGGGCCGCCATTTGCCCCGAGGGCAGGCGCAGATTCAGCGAAACCAGGAAGCCTTCGCGGGCTGAATTCTGCTCCACAATGCCCTTCAGGTGGATCAGTTCCGGGCGGAAGACCTGCAGGCGCTTACGAATCTTCTCTATTTGTTGGTTGATTTCTTTTTCTATGTCGGGAGTCTTATTAACTTTGTAGCTAAAATGGACGTTCATGCAAGCCTCGGAAGCCGGGTGGAGGACCCGTCCTGCTGAAGTCCCTACAAAAGGATTTTACACCTCCCCCAGTAGAAGCACTCGAGAATTGAGAAGTTGCTTTCCCGGCTTGGGAAAAGGGACGGTTTTGGCCCTGCCGGGCTGGCGGCCGAATCCGGCTGTTATTCTGTTTCGCCAAGCTTCCCCGCCGTGCTACAAGGGAGGAAAGTCACATCTGGGCCCCAGCCCTGGAACCGGAGTACCGGAGCCGAAGTGAATCACTATCTTCTTTCCCTGCTTTTAGGAGTCATTGAAGGCCTGACCGAATTCCTGCCAGTCAGTTCGACCGCCCACCTGCGGCTCTCCGAGGCCTTTTTGGGCGTGGATCTTTCCAGCGGCTATTGGAAGATGTATTCCATCGTCATCCAGCTGGGCGCCATCCTCTGTCTGCCCATCTACTTCCGCGAGCGCATCCGCGAATTTGTGGCGACGTTTCCCCGTGGGCGCGATGGCAAACACACTATCTGGACTCACCCCCTCAGCCTGACCGCGGTTGCTTTCGCGTTCACCGCCGTGCCCGCAATGCTGCTGGAGAAGGAGATTGGAAAGAACCTGGAAAACGTGCACGTCATGGCCGGGTCGCTGGTGGTGGGCGGCTTGATCATGTGGATTGTGGACGCCATGTACGGGCCGCCCCGTCCGCTGCCGGCCCCTTCCCTGGGCGCCGCTGCCGGTGCCGGCACCCGGATACTGGGTTACAAGACCGAGCACGTGGAGCAGATGAGTCAGGGCCAGGCCATTTGGATCGGCATTTGTCAGATCTTTTCCGCCGTCTTCCCCGGGACTTCGCGTTCCATGGCCACCATTGCCGGCGGGCAGGTCACGGGCATGTCGCGGCCGGCGGCGCTGGAGTTTTCTTTTTTCCTCTCCATTCCCACCATGGTGGCGGCCACCGGCTATGACCTGTTCAAGTCCTTTCACCACGAGCCAGGCGTGGCCAGTATCGGCATTGCCCCCCACACCGGGCAGGAGTGGATGGTGCTGACCATCGGCTTCGTGGTTTCGTTCCTCGTGGCCTATGGCGTGGTCGCCTGGTTCATGAACTGGGTTAGGAAGCGGGGTTTCGTGCCCTTCGCCGTTTACCGCATCATTCTGGGGATTGTGGTCTTCGCCTGGGCCGCCAGAATGGCAGTGCACTGAAGCTTACGTGGTGTGGGCCTTCGCACGCGAGGCGGTTGAGGACGTAACGAGTTACTTCTCTACTGTATTTGATTTTGTGAGCGGCGCATCTTCATGCAGGTAGAGATGTTACTTGTAACCTCTCACATTTTTCACCAGTCCTCGCGCGAATGAGAACTAACTCGGCACACTCCCCCCAACTTTCCCATTTCCCGCAGCCGACTTTCTGGCATAATTCTCCTGCTCTGGCGTAGTTCGTGCACCGAAGGCGGTTAAGTGTGCCTGTGTGCCGGCACGGGACCGCCAACAGTGAATACGCCCATGAAGTATTTCTCCAGCGCATTCGTTCCGACCAGCAACCGGCGGCTCAACGAGCTGATCGGTTTCCTGCTGTTCGTCTCCGCGATCCTCCTTTTCCTTGCACTGGCGTCCTACTCGCCCCTCGACCCTTCCTTTAACAGCGCTTCTACGCTGACTGGAGCGCATGCGGCGCGCAACTGGGTAGGCCTGGTGGGGGCTATTGCTTCCGACCTGCTATTGCAGTTCTTCGGAATCGGAGTTTTCCTGGCGCCCTTTCTGCTGGCCCTGCTGGGGGCGCGCTGGTTCCGCTCCCGCCGCACCGCATCGCCGGTGGCCAAGTCCCTGGGCGCAATTTGGCTGCAGATTTTTGTGCCCGCGCTGCTGGCGCTGTTGCCGGGGCACCTGCGCTGGCGGCATGTGATTCCCATCGAGGGCCTGATGGGCAGGATTGTCGGCGATTTCCTCATCCACTACTTGAATCTGCTCGGTGCCTACATCGTGTGCGCCAGCGTGATCGCGGTGGCGCTGTATTTTTCCACGGCTTTTTCTTTTGGCACTGCGAAGACTTGGGCGGCGGCGCATTGCGGCTTCATCATTGCCATGATGGAGCGCTGGCGGGATTGGCGGGCCACTCGGCAGAAAGAACGGCTGCAGAAGGAACTGGATAAGCGCCGTTCGGTCAAGCCCGTGGTAACCGCCCAGTTGGTGCCCGCCAAGCAATCGCCAGTGCTTCCCAGGACCGGCATCGAGAAGGTGGACCAGGAGCGCCTGGACGCGCTCTCCCGCGAAGCCGCCAAAGTGCTGGGCACGGAGCCACCCGAACCGGAGCCGGTTCCGGAGCTGGAAGTGGCGGAGCGCGCCGATACCGGCGCCAAGCATAAGACCACGCTGCCCAAAATTGCGGGCGGCTACAAGCTGCCTTCCAGCAGCCTGCTGCACCGCCCCGACGAGGCACACCGGGTTGACCAGGAGGAATTGCGTTCGCTGGCCCAAGTCATCACCCAAAAATATGCCGAATTCGAGGTCCATGGCCAGGTCACACAAATTAACCCCGGCCCCGTGGTCACAACTTTTGAGTACAAGCCGGAAGCGGGCATTAAATATAGCCGCATCACCGGGCTCACGGATGACTTGTGTCTGGCGCTGCGCGCCGAAAGCATCCTGATTGAGCGCATGCCCGGCAAGTCTACGGTGGGCCTGCAGGTACCCAATCGTGAGCGCGAAACCATCTGGCTGCGCGAAGTCATCGAGTCGCAGGAGTACGCCAGCGAAAAATCAAAGCTGACCCTGGCTTTGGGCAAGGACATTAACGGGCGCATCGTGGTGGCCAACCTGGCCGGCATGCCTCACCTGCTGATTGCAGGTTCTACCGGAGCCGGCAAGAGCGTGGCCATCAACGCCATGATCATGTCCATGCTGTACAAGGCCACGCCCGAGCAGGTGCGGTTCATCCTGGTGGACCCCAAGCGCCTGGAACTTGGCGTGTATGAAGGCGTGCCTCATCTCTACACGCCCATCATCACCGAACCCAAGCTCGCCGCCAACGCGCTGCGCAACGCGGTGCGCGAAATGGAGCGCCGCCTTAAGCTGCTGGCGGAAAAAGGCGTGCGCAACATTGACCAGTACAATCAGCTCTTCGAAGATGAAATGCCGACCCTGTTCGAGAACGGGGGCGAAGAGCAGGAGCGGCCGTTGCCTTACCTGGTCATCATCATTGACGAATTGGCCGACCTGATGATGCTGGACTCGGGCAACGTGGAGGAATCCATCACCCGCCTGGCACAGATGGCGCGCGCCGTGGGCATTCATTTAATTCTGGCTACGCAGCGCCCCTCGGTGGACGTGATTACGGGGCTGATCAAGGCCAACTTCCCCGCCCGCATTTCCTTCCGCGTGGCTACCAAGGTGGATTCGCGCACTATTCTGGACGCCAACGGCGCCGAGTCGCTGCTGGGCCGCGGCGACATGCTCTATTTGCCCTCTGGCTCCGCCCGCGTTCAGCGGTTGCACGCGCCATTTATCACGGAAAAGGAAATTGCCGCCGCGGTGGAGTTCTGGCGCTCGCAGGGCACAGCCGAATATCAACAGCACTTCCTGGAAGCTCCCAAAGAAGAGGGCTCGGGCGGTTCGGGCAGTGGCGAAGGTGGAGAAGAGGGCAACGAAAACGATCCCCTGTTCGAGGATGCCGTACGCCTGGTCATCGAGTTCGGCAAAGCTTCTACTTCCCTTCTGCAACGCCGCTTGCGCATCGGTTATGGCCGCGCCGCCCACCTGATTGATCTGATGGAAAGAGACGGCATCGTGGGCGCCGCCGATGGTCCCAAGCCCCGCGAGGTTCTTAAGCGTCCCGGCTGGCTCAATGAAGTAGAAGAATCCATGCGGTAGAAACCCGGCCGCCAGCTGATTTCATTCCACCCTGAAGCAGATTCTCTTTGGCAAAGCGGCGGAAATTCAGGTTCATCTCGTCCGCGATCGGCCCGGCAGGGCTGAGATGTGTAAGGCATGCTATGGCCTTCCATGAGAAGGCCGGTCGGAGTCAAGTCGGTTCTTTTGCCTTTTTTATTGGACAAGGTTTTTCTCTGCCGAGTCGCCATTGTCGCCATCCTTCCATCCGCACTCTTGGTGAGCGATTTTCGCTCGGTGCAAGTTGGGCGTTCTCCTGACGTACAGCCGCACCCAGGTCGAAGCCATCGGAACGCGAACGTTGCCCCTCTGACAAGTTGGAACAGGCTATACTCGCTTGCACTATGGTTGATTCAACAGAGCTGCAGCGCCTCAGGCAAGAGGACGAAGAGTTTCGACACGAATTGGAGAAGCGACAGCCGCAAATTCGGGAGCGGGCAGGCAACTGGCGGGGCTGGGCTTTCGGAATGTCATGGCTTCTCGCCATAGTGGGCTGGGCCATCCTCGCAACACGCGAGCATGGGCCGAGAATAGGGTTCGGAATTATCCTGGCGATTCTGCTTGCAGCGGTATTCATTTATGCCGAGGCCGAACGCATGGTGACGAGTCTGGTTTCTGACGACATTCAGGATGAAATAGAACGCCGTGGACGCGAGAAAGTGTAGCCCCAGTGGAACTCAGCAGAAGGGGTGCCAAGGGGTGGGAGCGGATTCGAATTGTAAAGAGCATGAAGTCCTGTTCTCGCCAATCATCGCGCTAATATGAATTTGTGAGAGAGGAACCAAGCTTCGGATATTGCGATTTTGCGGGCCGTTTTTTCTGGTGCTCGGCTTTGTTGCCAAGACAATTTACAACGTCGGCTTTGCGTGGTGGCTCGACCCGTGGCTTGAAACTAAGGCACAGCAGGCTTTATTGAAAGATGTTCGGGCACATCTTGGGTTCTTGTTTGACGAATACGGGGCGGAACTTGTCAGTGCTGAGCAAGAGTGGCCTACTATTCCTTATCCCGCAGTAACTGTTCACGTCCTTTCCCTTAGCCTGCGACTCAGCGACATGCGCGGTGACCTGCATGTCGAAGTCGCCCCTGATAAATTGCCAGACAGATTTGAAGAACTTTCGTCAGTGCTCGCGTGGTGGGCCATTAAGGATGGAAACAAGACATCGAACAGGTCTTATGGTACGTGGAACGAGGTAGGCTCGGTACTGAGGTCAGAACTGCACCGTATCAACAACAGACTGGCGGATGAGCGATGACTCAATGATGCTGGCGGTAATTGTCGTGAAATCGGCTTCACGCAAGTTACGGTTGCCGAAGGCGAACAAACGGCGCAAACTTGCGGGAACGTGTTCTCGTCAATTGAGTCGAAACGGTCCTTCTGCCCTGTGAGTTTCAAGAAGGTGGCCGCGTGGGAAATTGGCATTTCTGAGCGAATTCTAGTATACCGAAGTCCGTCGCCGCGCACTTCCGCCGTTGGTCAGCTTCAGCCAATCCCGCTGATACGCGAACGAGACCGCCAGCAGCAGCACGCCCAAAAACACAAAGCTGACGATGCGGTAGCCGCGGCTCAGGTCCCAGATGTCGTAGGCGAACACTTTGAGCGTGGTGGCGGCGATCAGCGCCAGAGCCAGCCAGCGCACAAATGCCGACTTCCTC